>Ga0208373_1000519_pt1 | contig 65587 bp, 60 predicted proteins | sample RifOxyC2_FD_184036 | JGI IMG/M metagenome (GOLD analysis project Ga0208373, IMG submission 184036) | Soil microbial communities from Rifle, Colorado - Rifle Oxygen_injection C2 (SPAdes) | ecosystem: Environmental > Terrestrial > Deep subsurface > Rock core/Sediment | place: Rifle, Colorado...
CAAGCCGATAATTTCTCATTGTGAAGACATAAATCTTTCGGCCGGAGGTTCGATGAACGAGGGCCGGGTCTCAACAGAAATCGGACTGCCGGGAATCCCTGCCTTAGCTGAAGAGGTAATGGTAGCCAGAGATATCATGATGGCCAAAGAATATGGGCGGGTGCATATCGCCCATGTCTCAACGGCCGGATCAGTTAAATTGATCAAACAGGCAAAACAGGCGGGAGCCGACATCAGCTGTGAAACCTGCCCCCATTATTTTTCATTGACCGATGAAGCCATCCGCTCTTATGACACTGCGGCCAAAGTAAATCCACCCTTAAGAACTAAGAGCGACCAACAGGCAATCATTAAGGCCTTGAAAATCGGCATTATTGACGTCATTGCCACCGATCACGCTCCGCATACCGAAGAGGATAAAAATGTCGAATTTAATCTGGCCGCCACCGGGCTGGTTGGTCTGGAAACGGCGCTGGCCCTAGTTTTGACCAGACTGGTGGCGAAGAAAACCCTGACTTTGAAGCAATTGGTTGAAAGGATGTCTTCTAACCCGGCGAAAATTCTTAGGTTCAGTCACAAAGGGACGCTCAAGCCCGGCTCTGATGCCGATGTAATTATTGTCGATCCGAAAGCGGAGTGGGTTGTTGATGAAAAAAAATTCGCCTCCAAAGGCCGTAACACCCCCTTTAAAGGCTGGAAGCTGACCGGTAAGGTTGTTCATACTATTGTTGGCGGATCAATCGTCGTCAAAGATGGCAAGCTCACCTAAGCTTTTTCGTTTTTTGCTGGTGCTGGGCTTAGCTGTATTCGTCACCGCCTGTGGTGATTTAGGGGTCAATGATGTCGCGACAATTACCGTTTCTCCCATCTCGGCCACGGTAGGGATCAATCAATCTCAGCTTTTTTCCGCAGTAGCCAAGAATAGTGTCGGCATGATTGTTTCGGCTACGCCAACCTGGAGTGTTGTGGGCAGCGTGGGGACAATATCCACCAACGGATTGTTCACTGCTGGTGGAGTGGTGGGAACCGGCTACATTGTTGCCACCGCCGGAAGTGCCACTGGCAGCACCGAGGTAACAATTACGACCAATGGCTGGCTGGTCGGACAGTTGACTAACCCCGACTTTGGATTCATCCAAAACATCAAAGTATATTTGACCGGTTATGAAACAACCTATTATGATTTTTCAGATACGGAAGGGCGCTATAGTATCAGCGGTATTCCGGCGGGAACTTATGAGGCAAAAACAGCCTCTTCCACTCTTTTCCAATCAAGTTCTATTGAAGTAACTATTGTCAGCGGTGAGACGACAACATGGAATGTTACCATTGATACCCAGCCAGGAACGCCAACCATTCCAACCACCACCCTTCCTTCGTTTTAATAGTCCGATTTTAGTCGGCTGATTGACCGCTTTTCGTCGTTGTTGTTGAATTTATGCCTGGCAATAATCTTGCTTAATCTTGGGCATGAAGCAACCCTTGTTAATAATTATTTTAGCCTGCCTGGCCTGGCTAACCCTTTCCTGTGCAGATAAGAATATTGTCACTACGTCACAAGAGGGGCCGGCTACGCGCGAGGCGCTATTGGTTTTACAGCAACCAGACAACCTTATTCTCCGTTTGGGGGGTGAGCCGGTACAACTGGCAACAGTTTGTGGCAGGTTAGTGGGTGTGGTCGATGGGGTTGGGAGGATTGCCTGCCTGGACCTGGGGGGCCAACCGGCCGCTCTCTCTCAAGGAGAAATGGTTGATGGATATATGGTGGTCGACCTGACCTTGAATTCCCTGCTCCTAAAGAGACATGGAAAATAATGATTAGGATTATATTGTTGTTTGTAATTTGGGGCTTGATGATCGGATATTCCCCAGCCGACGCCTCTGTCATGAAACAAATTGATTTCGAGGATGCCCCCATTGTCGGGGTAATTCAAACGTTGGCAAAAAGTGCCGGCTTTGATCTGGTCATGGCCGGCGAGCAAACGTACCTGCAAAATAAAAAGGCCACCATACATTTAAAAGAAATCGAGCCGGGGGAAGCGATTGAGCTGATCCTACGGACTAACGGATTCAATTATGAGAAAAAGGGCAAAGCCATCCTGATTTCCGCCCTGCCACAGGATCTTAATGGTTCTGCTTATAAAACAATTACGGAAAATATCAAACTTAAACACCTGACCGCCAGTCGGACGGCCGAGTTGTTGGGCAAACTTTTCCCGACAGTCCTTTTTCAACCCGGTTCCCGGGCCAACTCCCTGGTCATTAGAGGTCGGGAAGGGGAGCTTGAGGAGATCAGGCGGTTGGTGGCGGAAATAGACAAATCCACGCCGCAGGTATTGATCGAAGGGCGGGTGGTGGAATTGGCCTCCAGCGATTCCGCAAAGATAGGCATTTCTTATAATAACGGGATAGTCAAATTTGTGACCAACAAGGACTCCAAGAAAACTTCCCTGGCGGAAAACCTGTATTCCACGCTCAATGCGCTGCTGGCCGAAGGGCGAGCTAACATTATTGCTTCCCCTCGCATAGCCACATTAGATAATCAAGAGGCGCTAATCAATATTGGCAGCCGCATCCCTTATGCCGTGCCGGTTACCAGTGGGACGACAACGCAATGGACGGTTGATTATATTGATGCCGGGGTAAAATTAAAAATCATCCCTCAATTGGGGCAAGATGGGGACATTACTACCTTTATCCAGCCGGAGGTTTCCTCTATTTCTGAATGGCGCACCACTCCTGCGGGAGATTTTCCGGTCATCTCAACGCGTAATGCTTCTTCCACGGTGAGAATCAAAAATGGGGAGACCATTATTATTGGAGGGCTATTGTCGGAAGGAGAACGGGAAAATATTTCTCGCGTTCCAATATTGGGATATCTACCACTTGTTGGTTTTATCTTTTCCAATCGCTCGGTGGAGAAAGAAAAAACCGAGATTGTCTTCTTAATTACGCCGTATATCATATGAATGAAATTCAAACCTCAAACATCCAACCTCAAAATGAAATGACAAATCATAATCTGCCAAAAGTATTCGATTTAAGGGAGAGGCTGATGAGGTTTTCAATTAATGTTTTATCGATATGTCGCTTTTTACCACAAATACACGAGGGAGATGTTATAAGGAGGCAGTTGGCGAGATCAGGAACAGCTATTGGGGCAAACTTTGAGGAAGCCGATGGGGCGCTAACCAAAAAAGACTTTATCAATAAAGTTGCAATTGCTCGCAAAGAAGCAAAGGAAACGATTTATTGGCTAAAACTGGCGAAAAACACTTTTAGTCTTAACGATTATATTGATTTGCAAATCAATGAAACGGATGAAGTCATTCGCATCTTAAGCACTATCCTGAAGAAATCAGGCTACAAATTTAGGATGTGATTTTTATTTGGTATTTAATTTTGAAGTTTGATGTTAGATGTTTGAGGTTTAAAGCGCAACAATCTTTACTTTCCCCAGAGCCCCTAACTGATCATCTTTAATTATTAACACCCCATCGAGTCCCTTGATTTTTTTGGCCACGGATAGGCCGGTTTGAATATCGGCAACTTCCTTGACGGCATTGCCAATGGCGGTGGCGGCGGCGTCGGCCAGGGCGGCATTTTCAGCCACCACAACAACGGCATCCGCTTTACCAAAACTGAAGGAGTGCCCGACCGTCCCTGACGAAGTGCAGACAGAAAATCCCTTTAACCGGGGATCGACCTCAAGGGCGATCTTTTCGGAAAAAGGGGATTGGCCGGCATAAACACCAATCTTGCGCGGCTGATTTATCTTTAAAAAAATATCACCGCCATTTTCCACGATTACCTCATCGGATAAAGGCAATAAATCTCGGCCGACAAATTCGGCGATAGCGCCGGCTACGGCTGCCATTGGGCCGACTTTGGCCTTGGCCGCCGCCGCCGCCATCTCTTTGGCTATTAATGGGGCTTTAGCCGGGACGCTTACGGGGGCAAAGCTTTTCAAAAACTTTTCATTGGTGGCAATATAATTTTCCAACGCCGAGCGGTATTTCAAGGCAGCTGCCAACGCCGGCTCATAGAGATTGTTGTTAGCCAAGATCAGGAGGTCGGTTTCTTTTTCAATGACTTCGAATTTGACTAAATTATCCGCCCGAACGTAATTACGATATGCCCGCTCCTCATAATTCATGGGCGCATTATAACATAGGTAAAAAACGACTGAAATTCTTAATCAAAGGGGGCGAAAAGAAAACAGATGACAACCACGCAAGGGTTAAGATTAATTGTTGCCCCCAATGTCGGTGAGGTTGTGCGCCTGGCCGGGAATAGGATCCAAGCCGGGTTGCGGGCCAAACCGCAGGGATTTGTTTTGGGAACAGCCACAGGTGGGACAATGGAGCCGTTATATGCCCATCTGGCTTGGAGAGAGACAGCCAGCCGGATGCTTGATGTTGACGCCGACCTTGGCGGGTTTGAGCATGTCTCATTAAGAAATATTGCCGCAACTTTTGGTCTCGATGAATATTTTGGCGTCCCCCAGGCTTTTTATGGGCAAACCTATCGGGCTTTTATGGAGTTGCATCTTTTCTCAAAAGTCGGTTTAAGTAATAATACCCACCTCCCGGATTGGCGCATTAATGATCCTGAGCAGGCAAGACTAGCTTGTCAGGCTTATGAGGAGTTAATCAGGTCAGTTGGCGGGATTGATCTCCAATTATTAGGCTTAGGCGGGAACGGGCATATTGCTTTTAATGAGCCGTTTTCTTCTTTTGCCTCCAGGACCAGGCTGATTGGGCTTGACCGTAGAACAGTCGTTGATAATGCCCGTTATTTCTTAAGCCCAGACGAGAGTCGGGGCTTGGGTGTTGAGCCCGGAAAAAGCCCATACGAGAAAATGGTTAGTGGAATGTGGACTGATAGACAGAGGGCATTTTTTGAATTGGTTTTAAATGAAAGGGTCCCGAACGCGGCCATGACGATGGGCATTGGCACAATCCTGGAAGCCAGAGCCTTACTTATGCTGGTGACTGGCGCGGCCAAGCGAGCGGCCCTCCATGCCATGCTCTTTGGCCCGATTACGGAAGGGGTCCCGGCCACTTCATTACGAACTCACTCTGATGCATTGGTTTTGGCCGATCGTGAGGCCATCGATGACGAAGTAGCCGAATTGATTGGCTTGCCAAGTGACCCAGAGGCAACGCTTGAGGGCGTTGTTATTGATTAATTGAATTTAGGAGGAAGGTAAATGATCGGGAAAAGCGTCAATATACGTGAGGTTCATCGTTCAACAGCCATGCTAATGTTAAAGTCCCCGCATATTCCAAGAGGGGCACAGTATGCTGATGCTGTTCACCCGATACACGTTGCAACAACGGTAAAAGTAGCCAGTACAAGGGTAATGGAGAGGGCCTTTCGCTCACTGGTTGAATTTGACCCTGCAACAGTTGATGATATTGCCGGGGTTGAGCGAATTTACAGGCGGATTGGTAATCCCAGCGAAGTATACGCCAATATGGCGATGACTCTTGCAGAAGGAGTTGGGACCGATACGCATTGGGCCATGGCTTTTAGCGATGGGATGCGGGCAATTAATGCGGCCCTTGAATTCCGCCTGCAACCAGGCGACGAGATAGTTGTCTCAAAGCCACTTTACGGTTGCACTGATAATTATTTTGACCATTGGGCGGGACAACATAGAGGATATGTTGTTAAATATGTCGATTTAACCGATCCAGAAGCTATTAGAACTGTTTTAAGCAAAAAAACCAAGACGATATATTTTGAAACCGAAGCCAATCCTAATCTGCGCGTGTATGATTTGGAGAAGATAGCGGCTATTGTTCGGGAGGTCTGTCCTGAAGCGATGATTATTGTTGATAACACATTTCCTGGCCCGGCCGGATGTAACCCGCTGCTGCACGGGGCCGACATAGTTGTTCACTCTGCTACAAAGGTAATAAGTGGATCCACGCAGGAAATGGCGGGATTTGTAGTTTTACCAAAAACACTCTGGGTACAATTGTTCCTGTTTAGAAAAGATACAGGTGGTGTCCCGGCTCCAGAGCAGATCCATCATGTTTTAACCCGCGGATTACCAACATTATATGATCGGTTTGGAAAAATGCAGCACAATGCGCGACTACTGGCGAGATTCCTCCATGAAACAGGCGATTTTAGACATGTATTTTACCCAGGCGAGCCGGATTTTCGTTACTATGGAGTTGCCCAAAGACATTTGACTGACTGGGATAATAATTTTGCGCCGGGATATATGGTCTCTTTTGTCCCAGATGGCCGAACTGAAGCAGCCAGGTACAAGCGCGCGGTCGGAATGTGTAATTATTTTGCCAGATATGGTGAGGGAGTAGTTAATCTTCAAGTAAGCCTTGGTGGGATTGGGGATATGTTGAACCTGGCCTTCTACGGAGTCCATTTTACAGTTTCTGCTGAAGAAAAACTCCAATGGGGGATTGAAAGGTCGCTAGTGCGTTTATCTGTTGGTTTAGCCCATTCTGATGATCGACTTCAGTTGTTTGATGATGCTAGAAATTGGGCTTTCGGAAGAAGATAATATTTTTTAGGAGGACCAGACAATGGCGATGAATCTACAAGTTAAAAGGGTTGATGTTTCGGGGGCAAATTTTATTGGGCTAAGAGGTGCCGGGCGTATGAGTAAAAAGACAATTGGCTGGATGAAAGGCCAAGGAGTCAGGGCAGTAGCTCATTTGGAAATTGATGGGCAAAGAAAAGCCCTGCCTATCCGCCTTGATGATTTGCCAGAAAGCATGCTGGCGCACACGCTATTGACTGGTTTTAATAGGCAATCTTTTGTCCAGCCGGCTGATATGGCCGCTGTTTCAACTAAAGTTGAGGTGCTATTAACTAATCAGGAATTTGGAGATAAAGTTGCCGCCCGCCTAATTGACGAAGCCGCTCCGGCGGACGATATTGATTGGTCAAAGCTTCCCTTTGATTTGAATCTGCCTGAACGGACAACCATGTATGTGGCTAAAGTCAGGCATACTTACGACGCAAAGAAAAATACCGTTCGCGGCAGCTGGGAAGCGCAAAACCCAGACCATTCTAAATGCCTTTTCCCTTTCAGCGATACTCTGGAATCTCCCGCCGCCCAAAATAAACATTATGGGCAGCTTTGTTTTGAAGGGATTAAAGCCTTCAGGACAATTGATGGCCGCTTGGTTATCTTCCGCCTAAGGGAAAACGCCCTCCGCTTGCAGCGTTCCGCCCGCCGCCTGGGGATGACCCCGGCCTCGGTGGAGTGGTACATGGAAGCAATCAGACAAGCCGTCCTGGCCAACAAAGACTTGATCCCGCCTCCGGGAAATATGGCCGCCATGTATATCCGGCCGGTACAAATCGGCAGCGGTAAACGCCTGGGGGTAAAAGAAGCTGGCGAGGAGACATTAATGATTTTTGTCAGCCCGGTCGGCCCTTATTATCCGAATGGCTTTGAACCGATTAAAATCAGAACCCCCAACTCCAGCATCAGGCGGTCGGGAAATGGTTTAACTGGGCGGGTCAAAGCAGCTGGTAATTATGTAATGGGATTGATCGAATTGATCTTTGCTAAAAAGCAAGGTTTTAACGAAATTCTCTGGATCCGCAACCACAACGGCCAGTATTATCCGGAAGAGGTTGGAACCTCTAACTTGTTTTACGTAATTGATGGGGAACTTTATACGCCGGAATTATCTGATACTATATTGCCGGGAGTAACCAGGGATAGCATCATTAAGCTAGCACGAGCCCTGGGCATCAAAGTCCATGAGGGTGAAATGCCACTGACAGAAGTCCTGGCCCGGGCGACAGAGGTCTTTAGCACCGGCACAGCGGCAGTTGTCACGCCGGTTGGCTCGATCACGCACTTGAAGCAAGAGGTGATTTTTAATGAGGGCAAAGTTGGTTGGATGACCCAACTGCTCTACAATGCGTTAGTTGCCCTGCAGGAAGGCCGCTTTGATGATCCTGCCCTGGATGGAATCAGCCCGGACCTGCTGGAAGAATTCAAAGCAGACTGGATTTTTTATCTGGAACAAGAGAGGCAGCCAGCAGTTTAACCTGCCAGCAGTCGAAAAAACTAAAGGGTCCCCTTTGTCGAGGGGATCCCTTTTTTTCTGGGGTTAAGCTGGCAAGCTTTGGACAGCGAAACGCCAAAGGCTTTAAAGATCGCTTCGATTTTGTGGTGGGAACTTTTCCCTCTGACCAGGTCAATATGCAACGAAATCCCAGCCTTGTAAACAAATGACTCAAAAAACTCCCGCAGCATTTCACTGTCTAAGTACAACTTAACAATTTTTTCCCCAATCTGGGTCGGCATGGCCTGTTTGGTGAATTTGGCTTTGAAAGAAAAATGCGGCCGGCCGGAAATGTCGATGGCCGTTTTTACTTCCGCCAACGATTCATCCATCGGCAAAATTATATGCCCGTAGCGTTCAATCTTTTCTTTTTTCCCCAGTGCTTTGGCAAAAGCTTCGCCCAAAGCCAGGCCGGTGTCCTCTATCAAATGGTGTTCGTCAACTTCTAGGTCTCCCTTGGCATTTAATTTGAGGTCAAACAGCCCGTGCTTGGCAAAAAGGTTGAACATGTGGGCCAGAAAAGGGATCGGATAGTTAATCTGGCTTTTTCCAGAGCCGTCAAGGTTGAGTTCAATTTTTATGGCCGTTTCTTTGGTCTGGCGGTCGATTATAGCGATTCTTTGTGGCATGCCCAACATTATATCATTAAATAAACTGAAATCATTGGCGCAAAGGGACGAGATAGATTTATGAAAACACTTTTTAGCCGGCTGCGCGGCTTAACTCTTGGTCGCGACGAGCGGTTGATGCGCTCATCTCTAAGTAATTGGGGTTTAAAAAGAATTTATGGCACAGCCGTTTCTTCGCCACAAAAATATTTGGCCGCCAGCCAGTTGCTGGCCAGGCAAGCTAAAGGAACCATTGCTTTGCGGGAATTGCCAGCGGAATTACAAGAAATTGTTCATTATAATCAGACGTCCGGAGCTTTTTCTGCCAGTTTCAAGCTAGCCAGGCGCACGCAGGAGGAACTTAGTTTGCAATACCTGCTTTTATCCTCCGAAGAACAGGAATTTACGGCTGAAATTATTGGAAAACAGGTGCTGAGGGGAGAATTTGATAGATTAATGGTCAGCCTATTGCCGAGTGACCTGATAAGTCGCGTTGCCAGGCAACTGGGCACACTTAGTTCTGAACAGGAGCTGGAGCAATTGGCTATGACCATCGGTGACGGCTGTCCTTTCCCATGGGGACAGTGCTTCCACTCTATGACCGGAGAAACTAGAGAGAGATTTGTGAAACTGGTTTATGAAAGGTATTTATCCGATGAATTCGGTCCCCGCCAGGTGATTATAATTATTGTCAGTTGTGAGTTTGCTGCTGCCAGGCCGGTCATGCAAAGAGACTGGGATAATAACTTTGGTCCGATTAGCGAACAAGAAGATAAATATGCTCCATTAGTTATTGCCGCAATCAGAATGCTGTCGGCCAGGAGATTGACGCCTGAACAGGTTATGGAATTGTTCCCGCGACTGTTAATTACTTATTTGTCTCACGAAATACAACTTCAAAGATTAGAAGGTTTTGACCCGCCAAGCCTGGTAACCAGGCCACATTAAAACAGCTGAGATTGCCCGGACGATTTTCCTCGCAGTTTCCGTCCCACATGTTTGGCCGCTGCCGGCGTGACCATCCGTCCCCGCGGAGTCCGTTCGATAAAGCCGATCTGCATTAAATACGGTTCGTAAACATCTTCAATCGTTTCGACCTCTTCAGATATCCCGGCCGCAATAGTTTCTACCCCCACCGGCCCGCCGGCATATTTATCTATGATGGTGACTAGATATTTCCGGTCGATCTTATCTAGACCGAATTCATCAACCTCCATTGAATCTAAACATTCCTGGGCAATCGATTGTGAGATCCCCCCATGGCCTTTAACCTGGGTATAATCACGGACGCGCCGTAAAAAGCGAATGGCAATTCTGGGGGTGCCACGGGAGCGCCTGGCGATCGCTTCGGCCCCTTTGGGATCAATGGCCAAGCCAAGAGATTTGCCGGCTCGCAGGATAACCTTGATTAATTCTTCGGTATTATAAAATTCCAGGCGGCTGACGATGCCGAAGCGATCGCGCAATGGCGCCGAAAGCAGGCCGATTCTGGTGGTCGCCCCGATTAAAGTAAATTTAGGCAGGTCAAGACGGATGGAGCGGGCGCTGGGCCCCTTGCCAATGATAATATCGAGGCCAAAATCTTCCATGGCGGGATACAGGACCTCTTCCACTACTTTGTTAAGGCGGTGAATCTCGTCGATAAATAATATATCATGCTTTTTGAGGTTGGTCAGGATAGCGGCCAGGTCGCCGGGGCGTTCGATGGCCGGACCGGAGGTGACTTTGATGCTGACCCCCATTTCGTTGGCAATAATATTGGAGAGAGTGGTTTTTCCCAGGCCCGGCGGGCCATAAAATAAAAGATGTTCCAGGGCCTCTCCCCGTTCTTTGGCGGCATTAAGGTGGATGAGCAGGCTCTCTTTGATCTTTTCCTGACCGATAAAATCACGGAAAAGTTTGGGCCGCAGCGGCTCCTCAACCTCGTTTTCGATCGTAGAGTCGTTTGTATTCAAAATAACTCCCCATTACTTTTTGGACATAAAGCCTGGTTTCCCGGCCCGGGATACTTTCGACAAACTCATCGACATCAACTAAGTTTAGTTTCCCGTCGTACCAATTGTCAATATAACGACCGATCTTGTTGGGCCCGCCATTATAACCGGCCAGGGAGAGATAATAATTGCCATCAAAGCGGGTGATCAGGTGGGAAAGATACCAGCTGCCCATGCCGATATTCAGTTCCGGCTGGAAAAGCTTGGAGGTGCGGAACCGGGGAACCGCGAGCCTCTTGGCAATCCCCTTGCCGGTTCGCGGCATGATCTGCATCAAGCCCCTGGCTCCGGAACGAGAGACAGCCTTGGGATTGAATCGGCTTTCTTCCCTCATCACCGCCAGGACCAGGTAAGGATCAATGCCGTATGCCCCGGCTTTGTTCTTGACCTGACGCCAATAAGCCCGTGGGTAGGCCATTTGCCAAACCAGCTTGGGGATGATTTCGGTTTTCCCGGACATGACTGCCAACTTGATTTTCTTGTCAGCGAATTTAAGAGGGGTTTTATAGTTTCCCTGTCTTAACAGCATTTCCCCGAGCTTGAGCTGGGCAGAGTCGCGTTCCTGTTCGGTAGTTAGGTTAACCAGGTAGCGGGCCTCATCGGCAGCAAAATCAACTACGCCTAAATCCATCAGCTTTTTGTATTTTGCCAGATGCAGCCGGATCAATTCTTTTGGCGCTTCTGCCTCTTGAGCCTTTGTCTCTTCCCAGATTTCCATTATTGAAACCAGCTCAGCCTGATTTTTCTCATCAATATTATTGAGGGCTTCATAAAACTCCTCGTCAACAAAGGCGCTCTGGTCAGAAACCGGAGACCCAAGCTTGAGCAGCTGTTCCCGGGCCCGATAGGCGTAGTAGGTATGGTCAAAACGTTGGACCAGCTTTTCATATACAGTGACCGCTTCCCCCTTTTTACCCTGCTTTTCCAATGATTTGGCTTCGAAATAATTACAGCGCGGAGTGTCTTCTCCCGGCGGGTAAAGCTGGGCCATATGCAGGTATGTGGCGGCGTTTTTAAAGTCTCCTTCCCAATAATAGATCCGTCCCAGCCGCCAGATCGCCGGTTGGACAGAATTGCTGTAAGGGAATTTATTGATCAGGCGATAGTAATCGAGCAATGCCCCGGCCGGATCGCCATCTTGCTCGCGATAATAGGCGGCCCAGTAAGCGGCGTCGTCGGCCAGGTCAGAATTAGCATAATTATCAAAGACGTTGCGCATGGCGGTAATGGCTTTTTCATAATCCCCACGCCGGCCATAGGCCAGGCCCAGGTAATATGACGCCCGACCAGCCAGGTTGGGGGTGGCCTGCCCGGCCCGGGCCAAGTCGGCAATGGCATTTTGCCAATTACTGGTGTTCATTTCTGCCCGGCCAAGCATCAAAAATGCTTCGCCCAAATGCTTATCATTGGGATATTCCCTGGCCAGGCGGCCAAAAATATTTGCCGCCATCTGGTAATCTTCCTGGTTGAAGTACGCCATTCCCTGGCGGTAGAGTGCTTTGGCGGAAGCCTGGAAACGGGGAAGCTGTTTGCGGTGGGCACGCTTGAGCACGACAATAGCGGCTCGGGACTTTTTAGCAAAGAAACTTAATGGATGACACAAATCTACCTCTTCATAAGCTAAATAAGCCTGCCGCCAGTTTCCCTGCTGGTCAAATGTTTTGGCGATCAAATAACTAGCTTCCGCCCCTTCCTTGGCCTCGGGATATTTTTCCAGGAGAGTCTGGAAGGTTTTTATCGCCTTGCCAGGTTGGCGCAGATTGAGATAGCTTTTTCCTAAATTGAGTGTCGCCTTCGATAATAGTATGCTGGTATTGTTATCCGCTACCAGCTTTTGAAACTCCACCACGGCGGCAGAATAATTCCCACCGGTAAAATACAGGTCGGCCAGCTTATAACGGGCATAATCATGCAAAACCGATTTCTTGTTATCGGCTGCCCGCTGCAGGCTGTGCAGCACCGCTTCGGAGGTAGTGTTGGCTTTTAACGCATCAGCCAAAGGGAGGCCATGGCCGGCCAGCTCATCAGTTTGCGCTAAGGTCGGCAGAGTTAGAAAAAATAGTAGGGTGGAAATAATGAAAAATCTCATCGGTTGCTAAAGAAATTATAACATAATAATGTGTTATAATAAATCTCGCCATGCCGCAGTTGCGTCAAAATCCGGCCACCAAAGAATGGGTGATAATCGCCACCGAACGGGCCAAGCGGCCGGAGGATTTTGGCCGTGGGATTGTCCCGGTCAATGCCAACGAAAAAGAAAAGTGCCCGTTTTGCCCTGGTCGAGAGAGCCAAACCCCCGCTGAAAGACTGGCCTTCCGCCCTTACGGTTCCCGACCCAACTCCCCCGGTTGGTGGGTGAGAGTCATCCCCAACGCCTTTCCAGCACTTTTGCCAATTGGCAATAATGAGCGGCAGAAATGCGACGACTTCTACTCATATATGGAAGGGATGGGGATGCATGAGGTAATTATTGAGTCGCCGGAACATGAGGCGGCGTTGGCGACGATGGACCAAAAACAGGTTGAAGAAGTCTTCCTGGCTTATCGCCAACGCTATCTTGAGCTGGCCAGTGACAAACGATATGAGATGGTCATCCTCTTTAAAAACTATGGGCCGGCTGCCGGGACTTCCCTCTATCACCCGCACTCGCAAATTGTGGCTATCCCGATTACCCCATTGCATATCCGCAATCGGATTGAGCAGGCGATGCATTATTTTGATGATAACGGGACCTGCGTATATTGCGACATGATCAGTAAGGAAAAAAAGACTGGGGAACGCCTGGTTTTGGAAAGCGACAACTATATTGTTTTCGAGCCTTTCGCTTCCCGCTCGCCCTTTGAAACGATGATTGCTCCTAAAAAACACAGCTCATCATTTGAAAATATTACAACGGAGGCGACCAAAGAGCTGGCTTCAGTCGTTCGGCAAACACTGGCCAAGATTCGTCGGGCCTTGAACAACCCTGATTACAACCTGCTTTTCCGTTCCGCCCCCGTGCACGAACAAAATGTCGAATATTTCCATTGGCACATTCAGATCCTCCCCCGGGTAAGCGCGGTGGCCGGTTTTGAGCTAGGCTCAGGAATTTACATCAATACCATGATTCCTGAAACCGCCGCGAAATTCTTGTGTGAAACGCAAATCTAGGCTAGACCAATTACTGGTCGAGCGCGGCTTTTTTACTTCCAGAACACGCGCCCAGGCGGCGATCATGGCCGGCGAGGTTTATCTTAATGGTCAAAAAGCCAGTAAGGCTGGACTGCCGGTTGCTGACGAGGCTTTGTTGGAAGTAAAAGGGCCCGGCCTGCCGTATGTCGGGCGAGGGGGCCTAAAACTGGCCAAAGCGCTGCAGGAATTCAAGATCGAGGTTAAAGGAAAAACGGCGATTGATATTGGCGCATCAACAGGAGGCTTTACTGACTGCCTGCTGCAGCAGGGAGCGGCCACAGTTTATGCTGTTGATGTCGGTTACGGGCAACTGGATTGGAAGCTGCGCCGGGACCCGCGAGTCAAGGTTATGGAACGGACTAATGCCCGCTACCTGACCTTTGCGGACCTTGGACTTGATACCTCGAACATAGACCTGGCTGTGATTGATGTTTCCTTTATTTCTTTAGATAAAATACTGCCGGCCGCTTATGGTCTTTTGGCCGGCGGAGGAGTCGTAATTGCCTTGATCAAGCCGCAATTCGAAGCGGGGAAGGCTGATGTGGGGAAGGGGGGGATCGTTCGAAGCGAGGCGGTCAGGAGCGCCGTGGTTGAAAAAGTGCAGCAAGTGGCCAGGGAGATCGGCTTTTCTGTTGAAGGCTTAATTCAATCGCCGATAGAAGGAGCAGACGGGAATGTGGAATATCTTATCTACCTCAAAAAACCATGATGAATTAGCCGGTCTTTTGCGGGCGGGGGGCTATCAAATCTTGGGCGTTAAACCCAAAGAGCAAGTGCTAATTTCACTGGCTGGCCAAAATCATGTTGGACTTTTAGAAGCGACCTTTACAGTCCGTAAGGCTGATAAAAAATATGTTGTCGTGGCCCACGATTCAATCGACCCGCTTGACCCGACCGAGCCGGCGCTCCGCCGCGCTTTGTTGGAATATGACAGATTTTTCGGGCTGCAGGGAGTGCTACTGGTTAATCTTCAAAGAAAAGAATTGGCGGAGGTCACTTTTAAATTTCCCAGGGAACGCGGGCTTGACTTTTTTTTCCAGTTTTTTGCCGCCATGTTTTTTGTTGGCCTGGTAATTGGTATAATTGCCCTGCTGGTCTATTTAAAATTATTTTAGCCCCGGGCAAAGGAGTAAAAAATGAAAAATGTCGGGATAATCTTTAAAAAAGAAGACCGGCTGATTGCCGGGACGGCGGCCAAGGTGGCCCAGGAGTTAAAACAACTTGGCTTCCGGGTTGGGTTGGCGAAGGCTGACTTTGTCATTACCCTGGGTGGAGATGGCACAATTTTGCGGGCCGCCAGGCTGGTGGCTGATCGGGGGATACCCATCTTGGGCGTGCATATGGGGGGGGTCGGCTTTTTGACCGAAATTGAGCTGGCAGAATTAAACGAGGCCGTCAAATTGATTAGGAAGAATCAATATTCATTAGATGAACGAATGATGCTTGAAGCTTCGGTCGGCAATAAAAAGCTGATCGCCCTGAATGACCTGGTTATCGCCAAAAGCGGCATTTCGCGGGTCATTAAATTCGACCTGATCGGGATTGCCAACTACACAGCCGATGGCCTGATTTTTTCTTCGCCTACCGGTTCAACAGCCTATAACCTGGCTGCCGGAGGTCCGCTCCTGACGCCAGAGGCGTCCAGCATAATTATTTCGGCCATTTGCCCGCATGGTATCAATAACCGATCATTGATCGTTAATGGCCCGGTAAATTTTCGCCTGCGCAGGGGGGAAGAGGTTATATTGACTGGTGACGGCCAACAGATGTTGCCGATTAAATTAACTGATATTATCAAAGTGGAGAAATCAAAATTAACCACCAGGTTTATCCGCCTAAAAGAGAGGCATTTCTTTGAACGGGTCAAGGCCAAATTTGGGTTGGGTGAGCCCTAATTAAGAAAGGCGCCGCCGTTTATCTTGGCCAGCTTGTCCAGTTCTTCAATTATTACCAGCGAATGTGGATCGGAATAATTGACCGCCGCGGTATATGGAAAAGCGGTAAAAAGGGTAATCTTTTTGATCTTGGCTTCGGCAATCTGTTCAAAGTAATTGAGTAAAGCGTGTTTCTCCAGTGCCTCCATGACCTTGGCGTTGTCCATTGTATGCATCGCTCTTCCCCTCCCGGCTACTAAATGTAGCTCTTTCTGTTCGCTTCGTGCTTGAGAAATATATCCGAGAACACTTTAACAAACTTTCCTGTAGTAATACCCCGTTGGCTGGTTTCAAGTTGGGTGGCGTCTTTGACGTAGTTAGCCCGTTTTTCCATCCCCGGGCGGCTGATGGAAACAATATCGTAATTTTCTTTGCGAACTTCTTGACTCATGGTCATCTCCCCTCAACTATATATCGTCAGGTTGGCGGAGAAATTTCAGGCTTTTACTTTTTCGCCATGTTCGAAGCGCCGCATGATGAGCCCGGAGGTCAATTTGGGGTAAAAATAGGTTGATTTGTGGGGCATTTTTTCCATGTCAGAGGCGACGGCGATAATTTCTTCAATCTTGGTGGCGTTCATTATAAAAGCCATGGCGGCCTGTTTTTTGTCGACCAGGTCAAAGGCTTCAGCGTCGTCTTTGACATAAATGACTTTATCTTCTGTTTCATGGCCGATCCCCAGCAGCCGGTCAAAAACGGAATAATGCAAAATGGTCACATCCAGATGTTTCCAGGCACGAGGTTTTTCCTCTTCTACCATCTCATCAATCAGCTCTTCAGTCCGCAAGATTAAAAGATAGTAGCGGTAATTACCCAGGTAAAGCGCAAAGGCGTGTTTGGTTTCGCCGGCCTTCTGCAGGTCTTTGAGCAGTTTTCGCCGGACATTAGTATTGGTGGTTTTTTTAGCCGGGTAGGGGGTGACCTCAAAATAGATGCCCAGGTCTTGTTCGAAACGGATCGGGTCAAAAAATTCCATTGGCCGGACGACCCGATGGATGGGCAGGATGACCAGCCCCTTGCCCTCGAGCGGGGTAAAGTACATCATGACATGGTTATAGGCTTCATCTTCCGTAAATTTGGTATTACGAATTTTCATCTCTTCCTTGAAACGGATAGCGGCTTCATAGCGATGATGGCCGTCAGCAATAAAGACCGGTTTATCTTTCATTTCGTTGGTCAGGCGATTGATGGCGGACTTATTATCCAGGCGCCAGACCCGGTTAACCGCCCCGGTCGGGTCCTTGGTGTCAATCAAAGGTTTGCGCCGCATGGCATCGCGGAATACCTTGTCTATTTTGCCTTTCTTGTCGGAATAGAGCGAGAAAATGCAATCCAGGTTGGCGTTGGTTGCACGCATCAGCTGCAACCGGTCCAGCTTGGCTTTGGGGAAGGTCTCTTCATGAGGATAAACTTTCCCTTTGCCCATATCCTCTAGCCTGATGATGCCAATAAAGCCGATCCGCGAATATTTTTTCCCTCCAACACTGAATCTTTGTTCATAAACATAGAAGGCTGGCTTATCATCCAGGAGAAGAATTTTATGTCTCAGCCAGCCAGACATGAAAGCGGCCGCCCGGACATAGCGGTTATTGTATTCGGTATCACCCGGGAACTCTTTGCCTAAAATCAGGCGGACAACATTGAAATCGCTCTCTTTATAATAAGCGGCTTGCTCTTCAGGGCTGATAACATCGTAAGGGGGCGAAATGACCTTGTTGAATTTCTTGAGCTTTTTCTTATTGTATGATAATCCGGCAAAAGGGAAAACCTTAACCATGATACAAAATTGTAGCATATTTCCCAAAATCTGCCAAATTTATGATAAAATTCGTAAAATGAAGCTCTTAGCCGCAATAATATTCCTGTTAACCTACGCTTTTTTGGTTTTTTCCAGCCAACACAAGGCGCTAATTACCTGGAGCGGAGTTTTGGCTTTGCTTATTTTAGGTGTTTTGACCCCATTGGAAGGCTGGCAGGCGATCAATTGGGATGTGATGGGGCTTTTTGCCGGGACGTTGATTATTGCTGACCTGTTTATTGTTTCCCAGGCGCCGGCCTTATTTGCCGACCTCTTGGTTTCCAGGGCGAAAAGTGTCGGCCTGGCTATTTTATCCATCTGTCTTCTCTCCAGCCTGATTTCGGCTTTTGTGGAAAATGTCGCCACGGTCCTGATCGTTGCGCCAATCGCTTTTGAATTGGCTAAACGATGTAAAATTTCTCCTGTCATGCCAATCATTGCGATTGCTATCACCTCAAATTTACAGGGAGCAGCTACGCTGATCGGGGATCCCCCCAGCATGATCCTAGGTTCGTATGCCAATATTAATTTTAACCAGTTTTTTATTTATCAGGGCCGGCCGGGAATGTTTTTTGCGGTGCAGGTTGGGGCGCTGGTCTCTTTTATTGTCCTTTACCTGATGTTTCGGCGATTCCGTCAGCCGGTTCACCTTGAAGGGCAGGCCAAGGTCCTTAGCTGGGTGCCGACAATTCTCCTGGGCTTGTTGGTCTTTGCCTTGGCGCTTATCTCTTTCCTGCCGTTTACCATTCCTCTGGCCGCAGGGAAGGTGACGATGCTGCTGGCGATTGTCGGCTTAGGCTGGTTTGTTTTATATCATAAAAAGGTCAACCCGAGCTGGGAAGTGGTCAAGAAGTTCGATTATGAAACCCTCTTTTTTCTGCTGGGGATTTTTATTTTAGTTGCCTCTTTAACTAAAACCGGCCTGGTTCAGGATATCGCCTTATGGTTGCGGACAATTTCCGGGGGAAATTATTTTATTGCTTATTCGATCGTTGTCTGGGGAGCGGTTTTTTTCTCGGCGTTTATTGATAATGTCCCTTTTATCCTGGCTATGTTGCCGGCCACACAATACCTGGCGCAATCTTTCGGCGTGGCTCCGCAGCTTTTCTATTTTGGTTTGCTAATTGGCGCGAGCGTTGGCGGGAATATTACCCCTATCGGAGCCTCGGCCAACGTGGTCGCCTGCGGACTGTTGAAAAAACACCATTACCCGGTTTCCTTTTGGGAATATGTCAAGATCGGTCTCCCCTTTACGCTGGCCGCGGTAACGGCGAGTTATCTTTTCTTATGGGTTGTTTGGCGCTGAGGCTGGCGCTGCCTCTGCCGCCGGACGGGCAAGCTTTCCTGAGGTCATGATTTCCAGCAGCCGTTCCAGGTCTTCTTTGGAATAATACTCCACTTCAATTTTGCCGCGTTCCTGGGAGCCAAAAACCCGGACCTTTGTCGCTAAAATCTCGGTTAATTTTTCCACGACAGCATTAAGTTCGGTGTTGTGGGTAAAAATTCTTTTTCGCCCGCTCTTTTTATGGGCAGGCTTGCTTTCTTTGCCGGTAACCAGGATTTCCGTGTCACGGACGCTCAAATTGCTTTTGACAATTTCCCGCCAGAAATGTAATTGTTTTTCAGCGTCTTCCACGGTCAAAAGCGGCCGGGCGTGGCCGATGGTGATTTCTTTTCGCCGCAGGCTATCCTTGATTTGTTTGGGGAGCGAAAGCAGGCGGATCATATTGGCAATGGTTGAACGATCTTTGCCGACTCGTTTGGCAATTTCTTCCTGCGTCAGGCCAAATTCCGACGCCAGGCGTGCGTAGCCCTCGGCCTCTTCCATGGAGTTGAGATCGTCACGCATCAGGTTTTCGATCAAGGCAATCTCCAGCGACTGCTGATCGGTGAAATCTTTGACAATTGCCGGGATGGCGGCAATCCCGGCCAGCTTGGCGGCGCGCAGGCGGCGTTCGCCGGCGATCAATTCATATTTTCCGTCGCGCATCCGGGTCAGGATCGGCTCGATGACCCCCTGTGATTTAATGGAATCGGCCAATTCCTGGAGCGATTCTTTGCTGAATTGGGTGCGCGGCTGGCGCGGGTTGGGGACGATGGAGTTGATATCCAGATTCAAAATTGTCCGCCCGCCGGTGAAAACGGAGCCTTGAGGAATCAGGGCGCCCAAACCTTTTCCCAAACCACGATTATTAGATGCGGCCATCGTCTAACACCTCCCGACAAAGATTTTCATAGGCTTCCGCCCCTTTACTTCCCGGATCATAAAACAAGATCGGCTGGCCAAAGCTGGGGGCTTCAGCTAAACGGACATTTCGTGGGACAACAGTTTTAAACATTTTGCTGCCAAAATATTTCCTGGCCTCTTCGGCGACTTGCGAAGAGAGCAGGGTGCGCGGGTCAAACATAGTCAAGACAATGCCGCGAATCTTGAGCGCAGGGTTAAGGCTCTCTCTGACCAATTCCAGTGTATGGGTTAATTGGGCAATCCCTTCCAGGGCATAATATTCGCACTGAATGGGGATAATGACTTCATCGGCGGCCGCCAGCGCATTGACCGTCAATAACGATAATGAGGGAGGGCAATCGATGACAATAATATCGTAATTATCCTTGACTTGACTGAGGGCGTCTTTGAGGCGATGTTCCCTGGCTTCGATGGCAACTAATTCAACTTCAGCTCCGGCTAAGCGTGGGGTAGAGGGGAGAACATCTAAATTTGAAATATTACTTTTGATAATTACGTCTGCCAGCGGAGCCCCTTCGATCAGGACGCTGTAAAGGCAGTGGTGGATTTCTGTCCGGTCAATCCCCAGGCCGACGCTGGCATTGCTCTGGGCGTCAATATCAACCAACAAGACCCGTTTGCCAAAAGTCGCCAGGTAGGCCGCCAGATTGACTGTTGTGGTGGTCTTGCCGACTCCGCCTTTTTGGTTGACGACCGCGTAGGAGATTGCCATGAGGGAAAAATTATAACACAGCTACCAGTAATATTTAAGTCTTGGCAATAATTACCAGTGAGCGGACTATTTCTGAATCATCAAGACGAACTTTTTCGATTGACTGCAATCTCCCCCGCTGGGCGGCTATGGCTGCTGCCGCCTGCGCCGCTTCGGCCTCAACCTGTTCTTCTTTGTAGGCAATGAAGTGCCCGCCGGGTGTGACCAGGGGCAAGGCCCAGCCGGCAAGCTTGTCTAGCTTGGCGACCGCTCGAGCGACCACAACGTCAAAACTATTCTTCTTGATTTTTTGATATTCTTCACTTCGTCCCCAGACAACCTCCACATTTTTGAGTTGCAGCAGAGTAACTAGGTGTTTCAGAAATTCAGTTTTTTTTCTGGTGGCTTCCAATAATGTCAGGCGGATCCCGGGGCAGGCTAGCTTCAAGGGAAGGCCCGGAAAGCCTGCGCCGCTGCCGATATCCAGCACGCGCTCATCGGTTAAGGGGAATACTTTGAGCAGCGCCAGTGAATCAGCAAAATGCTTCAAGCGGATATCTTCCGGCTTGGTGATGGCAGTAAGGTTAAACTTATTATTCCACGCGATCAGTTCGTGGAGATAGAGATCAAAACGCTTGTCCAATGGAAAAATTCATAACTCCTTCACTGAAGGAGCGGCCGGCGCCGACACCATAATCAAGCCGGATCGGGCCAAGCGGGGTATTGACCCGCACTCCCGGGCCCCAACTATACATGAATTGGTCAAATTGCGGTCCGCCGGCATTCCAGGCATTGCCATAATCGTAGAAAAAGACCCCCTGGAAGAGGTCGGAAAAATTCAGGCGATATTCCAAATTACCCAGCAGGCGGTATTTGCCGATGTGGGCTTCCGATGGGTTGTAGCCGCGGACAGTATTAGTGCTGCCGACCCAGTAGAGTTCTCCGACCGGCACATCTCCCATGCCGATACCGGCCCCGGCATGGACGGCAAAAACCTGGTTGTCAAAGATGGGGAAATATTTATTTAAATCAAGCCCGACCTTTGAAAAGGTGGTGTGTGTGCTGGCAGTTTTGAAGCCCTGTTTGAGTTCTAAGGTGTAATAGCTTCCCTCTTTGGGGTTCAGCCAGAAATCGCGGGTGTCGAAAGCCAGCAAAAGGCTGACGGTATCTGCCCGGTAGGCTTCGAAGGTTGAAAGGTTATTCGGCGCAACGTTTTCACTGCCCAGGGTCAGGGAGGCATTGTAATAATCGTTTAGCGGCTTACCGAAAGAGACATCAAAACCGTTGTATATTCCGTCTTGGGTGGTAACAAAAATATCCCGGCCGATCGTCAGCCAGCGGCGGAAGGTGAAAGAGGTCCGGTCGCCGAATTTTTCCGGGAAAAACCAGGGGTTAAAATATTTAAATTGGTAAGTTGAGAGCTGTTGCCCGGCCTGTCCGCGCAACAACAGTCCCTGGGCGGTCCCCATCAGGTTGTTGATGGAGAGATCGACAAAGCCAAACCAGCCCTCCCGCTCGCCATAACCGCCGCCAAAATTGACTGTGCTGGAGCGGGTTTCCTTGATTTTTAATTGCAGGACAATCTTGTCCTTCGAGCTGCCTGCTTCAAAGTTGGGGGTGACTTCCGAGAAAAAACCAAGATTGAACACGCGGCGTAAATCTTTTTTTAAAGTCTCTTCATTTAGGACCGAGCCGGGTTTGGTTTTCAATTCCCTGAGGATGACGTAATCTTGCGTGGTCGTGTTGCCGTCAAGGACAATTGATTCAACCATCCCTTCAATAATTAGGAATTTTAATATGTGCTTGTCTTTGTCTGTGTCGACATCGGCGACCCGGGAGAGCATGTAGCCTTTGTTTTTGTAAAGCTCATTGATTTTGGCGATATCATCCTGGATTTTCTGGTAATTTAAGACATTTCCGGCTCGGCTGGAAACCAGCGCCGATAAAGTTTGGGTGGAAAAAACCGTATTTCCCTCGAAAGAAACGGCGGCCAGGACAGGATTTTCTGTAACAGTAATGATCAACTTGTTCCCGCCGGCTTGCGGCTCTATCGTGCCGGTAACATTGGAAAAATATCCCAGGGCGTAAATAGCCTTAATATCCCCATTGATTTTTTCCTCGGAAACAGCCTCGCCCACCCGGGAAAAAACATTGTCACTGATTAATTTTTGGGTAATTGCCTGGTTACCGCGAATTTCAATGGCGGCAATGGTCGGTTTGACGGCTTCTGCCCAAAGTGCACAGCTCAGGATTAGCATTATTGCCCAGACCAGCCAGAACTTTTTTACCATAAACTATAGCCTGCTTTCAGTGTCATTTTTTGGTAGCCGGCAGCAATGTCAGAAACATTGATCGGCTCGCGATAGTATATTATAGACCATGTCGGATTCAATTTATAGGTGAGCTGGTAATTAAAGTAATTGGTGTTGCTGCCGGTGGTGCTGCCGTTGGCTCCTTGCGAGTAGCGGACATCAATATACAGACGATCAAAAAAGCCCTTAACAAAACCGACCGTCCAGGTTGGTTTCTCCGTTATTTGACTGATCGGATCATTGATCCCCATCGCTTCCCGAATTTTGGGGCCAAAATTATACTCCAGGGTCAGGCTTTCCAACCCCAGGGCTTGTTCGATCTCCCTTTGCAGTCCACGGAATAAGACAGTTTGCACGCGACTGGTTAAATAATCGGCCACCACTGCGTTTGTGCTGGCGTTGCTGGTCGAGGCGTTTTTCTGGTTAAGTCCGGCCAGTGATTTAATAAAATCCGGCAGCAGCATTACCCGCAGGTCATTTTCACTGAAGGTTGTCTGGACAAATTGGGGTGGCGAGGTTGTTTTGTCTTCACGAAAGCCGGTCAGAGCAATTTTTATCCCCCGGGTTTCTTCTTTGGCCCCCAGCACCCCCTTTAAGCGGGCTAAAATGGTGACCGGGACTTTGATTTCTTTGCCTGTGGCGTCGATTTCGGTATTGTCGACGACCACGCTGGCTGTCAGCTTGATGTTGGGCAAGGCGCCGCTGGGGCCGACTTCCCCGTTAAATACGGCGTTGTTTTCCTGGATTGCCTCGGCATCATATTGATAATAACTTTTTTGCTGTTCAGTGTTAAGCAAAACAAATTCCCGGTTAAAAATATTGACAGTTCCGCGCTTTAGGAGAACCTTCCCCAAAAGGGTCGGCTCCCTTAGTGATTGAGTGATTTTTAAATTGCTGCCGGCGACTTCCAGGTTGAGCAAAATGTTGCTTAAATTGAGCGTGTTAACATCTCCCATAACTATATAGACATTTTTTCCCAGAGTTACATTCAGGTCCAGGCCCAAGGGGAGTAATTGGCCGCCATTCCCCCCGCCAGAGCCAAGATTGATAACCGCATCCTCGACAAGAATCTCCCCCGTTAACTTCGGGGCTTTGGAATAATCGAGAGACAATGGGCCAACGAGAGAGAGCTGGTTAAAAGTTAGGAGTCCGGTATAAAGTCGCGGCATAGCCAGGTAGTAACGCTGTGGAGTGAAGGCCAGGTTTAAGCCTAAACTGGGGGAGGGGGCGAGGGCGTTGCTGAGGTCAATTTCTCCGGCCAGGCCAACAAAATTGGGAATTTGTCTGGTGGTGGTCCCCTGCCAATAACCGGTCAAACGCCTGACGACCAGTCGATTGCGGTTGATAGTGGCTGATCCTTGCAGGTTAGTCAGCGAAGAATCCAAATTTCTTAGGCTGATGCTGGCGTTATTGAGAAATAGTTTGCCGTTGATTTCTGGTTGGGCCAGACTGCCGCTGATCGTCCCCCGGATCAGGGAATCACCTTGTTGCCAGCTGTATTCGTCATTGAGTAAATTGGCTAGCGCAATGGCGTTGCCTTCAAAGCTAATTGACCCCTCTATTTGATCGTTTTGTTTTAATACAAAGCTGGCTTGTGAAAGATGTTTGCCCTCTTGAAGCCACAAGCTGGGCAAGGCAATTTGTTCCTCATCCTTGAAAAACTTTACATAGACTTTATCAAATTTTGCATCACAAATAGTGACCTCGTTCCCCTGGGCCTCGGCAGAAATCAGCGGATCGGCCAATTTACCGCTAATCTTCAGGCGGCCGTTGATGCCGCCGGCAAACCGATCGGCCGGGAAAAAAGTGTTTAGGGCCGAGAGTGGGAAGTTATTTGTTTCCAACGAGAGGGTTAAGTCGTCTGGAAAGGTGATTTGCCCGGTCAGATTAGCCACGCCATCTTCCTTGTTGAGGGAGGCACTGGTTATTTGTAAAGTAGTTCCCTGAAAAGCGCCTTTTAGTGAGAGATTTTTAAATGTAAAATTTCGCCAGGCTCCGTTGCCCACCTGAGCAGAATAGTTGATCAGCGGCGCGCTAATCGGGCCGCTAAGCTGGATGGTGGCAGCAAGTTCTCCGGCTAAACTTTCAACGGGAGATTTGGCTAATCGTTTTTGTGCTGCCCTGGCGATCTTTTGCCAATCGCCCAAGATTGATGAGCCGATAGTGGCCGGCTGGAATAAGGGGAGTTGCTGGTTGGTGGCCAAAGAGAGATGAATTTTTGACAGGGTGGCCGCTGGCGTCTGGGCAGCTGTGCGGGCAGCGATTTCTCCTTGTATTTTTAGCCCGAGTATATAGGCTTTGGCCAGATTGGCTTTGGCTGTGTCAATTTTCAAGGCCAGGGTTGGGGCAGTGTTTAATTGAGAAATTTGTCCGCTAATATTGTATTGATTAACCCCGTCAAGCAGCGATAGCTGGTTGACAGTTTTTAAAGTATTGTTATTCAGCTGGCAGGCGCCGGATATCTGATCAAAAAATATTTCATTGTATCGCGGGTGATCAAGCCAAAAAGCAGCGGAAAAATTATTACTGGGAAACGGGCCACGTGATTTTAATGCCAAACCCATTGTTCCCCCGAGGGTTATTCTCTCTGCTTCCAGAAAAGGGTTTAACCTGGCCAGGTTGATGGTTCCCTGGAGCTCGCTGTCCTTGCCGACGGTCCGTAAGTAAATAGCTGAATCCGGCAATTTAATGTATCCGCTTTCTGCCACTAGCTGATGGTTTTGCCAAGAGACAATGGCTTCACCGCTGATTGTTGGCCAAGGGCCAAACTGGGCATGTTTAACGGCCAGCTTTGCCCTGGCATTCAGGTCGAGTAGTGGGGCGAGCGAATCAAGTTTTTGATTGGCCGGCAGCTGGCCGGTTATTTCAATTAGTAAATCAAGGTCGCCGACTGGTTGCCTGACCGGCGGTGGCAGGAAAACGTCGAAAATTGGCAGGTCCTCTAGACGGAGCTTATCCCCCTTGATTTGTAAATTAGTCGGCTGGCCAAAACCTGCCTGGCCAAAAATATGCAGCTGTGACTTGTTGTGCCTGACAAAGGTGTCAGAAAATCGGCTGATCCCGCCACCCAGGCTGATCTTGCCTTCGGCCCGGTCAAATAACTGTTCACCGAGTTGTCCGTTGACAAGAACCACCTCTCCCGAGGCCGTGAGGTTCCTTAGCGGGGCAGCAAAAAACTTCTGATCCAGACGCCAGCTGGTTGTGCCTCTAAATGAATTGACGGTAGCTGACATTTTTCCCAGCGGGCCCTGGCCCCGGAGGGTTAAGCCGGCAGCCGTGGTTTCCAGGTCAAAATATAGGTCCTGACTGATTGTCCCGCGGGCGAAAAAGCTGCCGGTCGTTGAAAAGGCGCTAAACCGCTCCAGCCACAACCGTTGGGGTGTCCAGCGAAAAGCGGCCGCAACGGCCTGCACCGGCTGACCAATAAGTTTGGCCTGGTCAAGTTCCAACTGGAGAGTGCCGGTGTCGGTTTTTACCTCGATTGTGCCTGACGCGAAGCCTTCGATTCCTGGGGCACCAGCGGCAACCCGACTAAGATTGATCCTTTGTAAATTGATCGAGCCCTCAATTTGGCTGCCTGTGAGATTTAACTCTCCGGCCAGGTTTCCGCCAAAAGTTCGGACGCCTGGGAGCCGCAGGTTGATTTTGTCGCCTAAAATCGAGATTAAGGCGGAGCCGCTAATCGGTTGGTTAAATAGTTCTGCCCGGAAATTATGCAGAATGATCCTGCCGTCATTTATATTGACTGTGCCGTAAGCCTGGCTCAATGATTGATTATAATAAGTTAGGTTGCCTTCTTTTAACTGCAGGCTGCCGGTAACCGAGAGCGGCCAACCAGGGGTTTTGGGAGAAGCTAATTTGATTACTACATCACCCTGGCCGGCCTGGAATTTTAGGCCGGGGACGGGGATGGCATAATTTCCCCAACGGGTCAGGCTGGCCCCCTGGCCGGTCAAGGTCAGGTCAAAGCTGCCTTTTTTTAAGTTAATTGCCCCAAAGCAGGCGGCACTTTCAGGGACATTGCCTGAAAGCGAAAACTTAATCCAATTTTTATTGCGTAAATCAATGGAGCCATTAACCAGCTCCCCCCGAGTAACGATTGTCGAGCCGGGGGTGATACCTTGAGCGTCGCTATAAGCCAATCGACAATTATTCAGGGTAATGATCCCCCTAAAAGGTGGTGGCGTGGTCGCCGGCTGGCCAGGTGAGGGGGCCAATAAATAGGAAAAATTCCATTGGCCAGATTGATTGCGTTTGAGGGTTAAATCGGCATTGACGATAACAATTTCCCGCAAAGCCGGGACAATATCCCCCTTTTTGGCCAGATATTTGAGCGGGTTAAACTTGAGAATGACTTTTTCTGCCCGTCCAAACCCAGGGAAATTGACCCCAGAGAGCTCAATCTGGCCAACGACAATGCCGGAGGCCTGTTCGATTGTAACTTTTTTTCTGATCAAATCAGAAAAATTGGTTTCGGCCTGGGCCTTGATTGAGTCATAGAGGGGGAGGGTAACGTCGGTAATCGAGATCGCCCCGGCGACCGAACAGAATAATAGTAATGTCAATGTAAATAATATTTTTTTCATTGTCGCCTCAAACGATCCCAAAAGTTAAAAAATCAAACCGATTAAAATTGCCCAGGATGGTGAAACCAGCAAATTAATTGCCAGCTCCTCCTTGATTTTAATTTTCTGGGCAATAAAGGCCGGCTCTTCGATCGATAATAACCGCCGAAAAACCTGCCAGCGGTATAATTGAAGGGAAAATTTAACTAAGATAATGGCCGGGATTAACAAAAGCCAGCTGCCGCCAATTATGACCAGCCAGGCAATAAGTCCCCGCTCGATGACCCCGTCCCAATCAAAATTGAAACCGGGCTTTTCCTCAAGGAGATAATTTTTAAGATAATGAATAAAAAACGATCCGCCCAGGGAGGCAACAGCAATCGTTCCCAGTGTCTGCCACATATGGAAAATATAGCGTAGCGTCTAATAAAAAGCAAGGCAACCGTTGCCGGTTGCCTGGCTTAAAAGAAGCAATAAAGCCCGCTTAAAAAGCGACGGTAATATCGGCGGCTGTTCTGGTCAGGCCGCTATTTTTTGAGTCAGCGACCGAAACAATCCCAACTTTTGTGACGCCAAGGTTGGCCCTGGCTCCCAGGGTGGTTAACCCAAGGCTGTTGCCGGTGGCGCTGCCTGCTTGGAGAACCACCGCACCCATCATTATGGGATATTCAACGCCGAGATGAGTATTGGTTCCATCATTTCTGGTAAATTCCAGGTCTGCCGCTATCCCCAGCCCCACACCGGGAATGGTGGCGTACGCGCCGATGGCAGTTGAGCCATCAACTGTGTATGTTTGTTCCGCCCCGGCAGTTTCTGGGCCAAGAGTCACTGTATTGGCCACCGCATCAAGAGTGGCAACCCGTGAATTTGGTTTGATGTTATAGCCCGTTGCGATATCGCGCATTACGGCGCCAACAGCTATTTTACTGACCATTGGTATATTGACGGTGGTCAGGACCCCCAGATCGTAACCCATGCCTGTGCCCGAGCCATAGGTTTGTGTCCCAACTGCCGTGGTTGCCGAGGCCATAGTAGTCGTGATGTTCCCGGAAGCGGCGTGCAATAACTTGACGTTTAAACCGACGTCAAGGGCGGCCGGCAAATAAGAAAGAGAGTAAGTCTGCCCCAAGGTTAGCACGGTGGCGTTGACTCCACTACCGACAAAAGTTCCGGCTAGGGTATTGGCCGGTTTATTGACATTGGCCAAGAGGTTAGGGATTAAACTAAGCCCCACCTTTCGGATATTGAGACCTATCAGCCCGTTGGCGCTCCCGTTGAAAGAGAGATTATTTGCGTAATTGTCGAGCAAAAATTGGGCTGGATCGTTGAATTTTCCCAAAGCAGTTGTCAGCTTATTAAGATCGGTGTAGGCGGCCCCATAGGCAACCATGAATTCTCCGGCCATAACGCTGCTTTGCATCAATCCGGCGGGATTGTAATAAGCGGCGGAGATATCATCGGCAACGGCGACACCAGCCCCGCCCATGCCGGCTGACCGGCCGATCAATTGCTGAGCCGAAGCAAGAGTGGCGGATAAACCCAGAATCAAGAGACAAATTAGCGCTTTTTTCATGCTTTCCCCTCCCGTTTTAGGTTCCTGGATTTTATCACGGTCAGTTGAATTGTCAAGCCGACATATGGTATAATTATTTACAGTAATTATGCCCAAAAAGTCAAGGCGAAAACGCGGCCTGCTGGTAGTGATTTCCGGCCCATCAGGTGTGGGCAAGTCGACCGTAGTCAGGCGGTTGCTCAAGCAGAATCCGGAAATTCTGATGTCGATCTCGGCCACCACCCGAACCCCCCGGCCGGGAGAAATTCACGGACAGCATTATTTTTTCATTACGCCGGAAGAGTTTGACAACCGGGTCAAGCACGAGAAATTTGTCGAGTGGGCCAAGGTCCACGGCTGTTATTACGGCACACCGAAAGATTACGTGGAGAATCAGCTTAGCAAGGGGGAGGTGGTTGTGCTCGAGGTGGATGTCCAGGGAGCGACAACTATCAAGCAATTGGTCCAGGAGGGGGAGATAAAGGCGGCCACGGTTTTTATCTTTCTGATCCCACCTTCGGTGGATATCCTGGCTTTCCGCTTAAAGAAAAGAAAAACCGAAGATACCGAGCTGGTTAATTATCGCCTGCGGGCGGCAATTGCCGAGCTGCAGGTGATGGAAAAATACGATTATATCGTGGTTAATGACAAGGTCGAGTCAGCAGCCGAGAAGATAAAAGCGATTATTAATGTTGAAAAAGAAAGGACGTTGTTAAATTGAACGAAATAAATATTGATAACTTATTAAGCAAGGCAAAAAACAAATTTTTATTGGTCAACGCCGCGGCCAGCCGGGCTAAACAGGTGGCGGACGGTTCCCTGCCGTATATCGACAATTTTGATCCCACCAACCCGGTGATCACCGCCCTAAGGGAGATTGCCGGCGGTAAAATTGGTATCAAGGTTCTGACCGGGCCGGAGAGCAAGGCCAAGGAAATTATCCTCCCCACTTTGGATGACGAAGATTCCCGGCCGTCTGCGCTGGTGAGGTTGGCTAAAGGTAAAAAGGCCGCCGCTCCTGTCCGAAAAAAAGAAAAAAAGAAATAATCAGCGGCCAATAGCAACCAATGGAACCGGCAACAAAGTTGCGGTTCCATTTTGCCTTTCAGGAGAGTTATGTTAAAAGGGAAAACTATCATTGTTGGTGTAACTGGCGGGATTGCCGCTTATAAAACGGCTATGCTGGTTTCCCGACTAAAAGCCTGGGGGGCCGATGTTTGGGTGGTAATGACCGCAGCCGCTACCAAATTGATTGGGCCGCTGACTTTTCGTACCCTAACCGGTAATCCGGTGGTTTATGACCTCTTTTCTCAAGAAGATATTCATACGCCGGTGCCGCACATTTCTTTGGCTGATAGAGCGGATTTGGTCATTATTGCGCCTTGTACGGCCAATATGATCGGCAAACTGGCTAATGGCCTGGCCGATGATCCACTTTCAACTATTGTAATGGCCTGCCAGGCGCCAAAAATTATTGCTCCAGCCATGAACTGCAACATGTGGCGAAATCCCCTGGTGCAGGGAAATGTTGGCAAATTAAAAGCCCTGAATTGGGAGTGTATCGGCCCGGTTGAAGGAAAGTTGGCTTGCGGTGTTGAAGATATCGGACGAATGGCAGAGCCGGAAGAAATTCTAGAGCGGACGCTCGCCCTGATCGGGAGCAAGCAGGACCTGAAAGGGAAACATATCTTAATCACGGCTGGCGGGACGCAAGAAACAATTGATCCGGTCCGTTTCATTGCCAATCGCTCTTCTGGTAAGATGGGTTATGCTATTGCGGCTAATGCTCGGGAGCGCGGCGCCGAAGTAACGCTGATCTCGGCCAATGTTGACCTGCCGGCGCCGCTCGACCTTAAGCCGATCAAGGTGGCAACTGCCGACCAAATGCTGGCCTCGGTGGAGGCCGCCCTGCAAAAAGCTGACGTAGTGGTCATGGCCGCAGCGGTTGCGGACTATAAGTACCATGCGGCAAAATCAAAAATTAAGAAATCAAATCAGAAACTCAAATTAGCTCTGACCCCCACCAGCGACATTTTGCAAAGGGTAACCAGCGCTACTGGTCGGGCAGGTAAAACAATTGTCGGCTTTGCCCTTGAAACCGACAATTTAATCGCCAATGCCAGGAAGAAACTGAAAGAAAAGGATTTGGACCTGATAGTTGCTAATGATCCTACCACTTTCGGGAGTGATTCGGCTAAAGTGGTTTTAATTAATAAGCTGGGGAAACAGCGGCCGCTGCCCCGAGCCAGTAAAAGTGTTGTGGCCAGGGAGATATTAAATGCCATCTTATGATTATAAATGCGGCCAATGTGCCGCCAGGTTTGAAGCCAGCCATAGCATGTCTGGGAAGCCGGCAGATTTAAAATGTCCCAAATGCGGGGCCACCGAGCTGCAACGAATCTTTAATACTTTTGCCCGACTCGGTGGCGGAATTGAGGTGGCGGGCCAGACAGCAAAGTCAGGCTGTGCCAGTTGCAGCAGCGGTTCTTGTTCGAGTTGTCACTAGAATGTTTGCTGAAGTTGTTTTAACCAAAACCTCCTCATTTCTTGATAAAACCTATGATTATTCTATTCCAGCCACTTTGTTGCCGAGCGTCAAAATCGGCATCAAGGTCGAGATCCCTTTTGGAAAAAGGACCACCCAGGGTTATGTTGTTGGCCTAAAAGAGGAATCTAGTGTTCCCGGGATCAAAGCCATCCTTAGAATAGTTGATGAAACGGTTTTGTTTGGCCCAAATGTTGTTAGTATTGCCCGCTGGTTGGCCGATTATTATCATGCCTTTTTCCTCCGTGCTCTAAATTTGTTTCTTCCCCCTAAAGGCAAAGCGCCAATAACCAAGAACCAAATATCAAGCAATTATCAACCACCAAAATTCCAATTAACTCAAGAACAGACGGCCGCCTTAAATACAATCTTCCGGGCAATAGACGAGAATAGGCCAGAGGTATTTTTGCTTCATGGCGTGACGGGGTCGGGAAAGACGGAGGTTTATCTGCGGGCGGTGGAACATCTTTTGCTTCAAGGGAAGAGCGCGATAACCTTGGAGCCGGAAATCGGGATGACGCCGCAACTGATTGAACGTTTTCAGGAGAGATTTGGCGACAATTGTGTGGTGTTGCATAGCCATTTGACGCTAAAAGAACGTCGGGCCGCCTGGTGGCGGGTGGCGGCAGGGCAAGGAAAGATAGTTTTGGGAACGCGCCTGGCCTTGTTTGCGCCGGTCAAAAATCTTGGGCTAATTGTCATCGACGAGGAATACGAAAATAGTTATAAATCCGACATGAGCCCGCGCTATAACACCAGGGATGTTGCGCAGAAGTTTGGCGTGCCGGTCGTGCTTGGTTCGGCGACTCCGGCGGTAGAAACTTATTACCTGGCCGACATGGGCAAATATCACAAGCTGGTGCTTTCCCATCGGATCGACCATCGGCCGCTGCCGCCAGTGACGGTTGTCGACATGCGGCGTGAGCTGGCACAAAAAAACTTCAGCATGCTGTCGTCGGAATTGCGGGACTCGCTGCAGGAAACGCTGGCTCGCGGGGAACAAGCGGTTCTGTTTATCAATAAACGGGGTTATTACACTTTTGTCATGTGCCGCGAATGCGGAAAAACCTTGGAATGTCCCCATTGTGCCGCCTCGTTAATATATTCTTCACAGGCTGCCGCTTTGGCCTGTAATTATTGCGGTTATTCGATTAAACAACCGCCGCTTTGCCCAAATTGTCAGAGCTCGCTTTTAAAGTTCTTTGGCGGCGGGACACAAAAGCTTGAAGACGAGATAAATAAATTATTTCCCCAGGCTAGAATATTGCGGGTGGACCAGGATTCGGTCAAGCAGCGGGGGAGCCACGAGGCAATATTTCACAAATTCAGCCGTGGCGAGGCAGATATTTTACTGGGCACCCAGATGGTCACCAAAGGACTGGACCTGCCCAAGGTAACATTGGTTGGGGTGGTGGCGGCTGACGGGGCACTGTATCAGCCGGACTTTCGGGCGGCGGAGAGGACTTTTCAGTTGATCACCCAGGTAGCCGGGCGAGCTGGGCGACATCATCTTCCCGGGAAGGTGATAGTTCAGAGCTATAATCCCAGCCATTATGCGATTATAGCCGCGGCGAAACATGATTATCAACAGTTTTATCAACAGGAGATCGAACAGCGTCGGGAAATGATTTACCCACCTTTTACCAATCTAATTAGCATTATTGTCGAGGCGGCCAGCAAAAAAGCGGGCTTTGAATTTGCGCAAGATTTGGCCCGGGGGATTCAAGGGACGGTCCTGGGCCCGATCCCGGCCACGATTGCGCGGGCACGGGGCAAATGGCGCTTTCAGATTTTGCTGAAAGGGGTAGACCCATTGGGTCTGCAGCTGCCAGTTCCGCCAACAGGGATAAATATTTCTTTAGACGTTGACCCAGCCAGCCTGGCTTAAATCAGCCCTGACTTGAGTAATCTGGCTGGCGGGCTCTTCAGGAAAACGGTGCAGCAGTTCCAATTGGTCATCTTGGTAAATTGCCAGCTGCCAGGGAAAGGCAAAATAATCAATTGCTGTCTCTAAATAATGAAGGTAACAGGCGGTAATCCTGGCATGGAACAGCGGGCTGGTGACAGGGTCATAACTTCTGGTTTGAGCCTTATATTGGAATTGGCCTTGGCGGATTGTTTCCGGACGCCAGAGAAAAATCCCGCCGCTAAAAAGCTCGGTGCACAGCAAAGGGTGAAGGCTATAAACACCTTCCAGGATTATAAAGTTAATTGCGCCGCCCGAGAAGGTATAGGTCTTTTCCCCATCAAACTGTCCACGATTATAGAGCCCTTTGACGGTCACCTCCCCGCCCAGATATAGCGCCCGTAGGCTTAGCAGGGTCCGCTCCAGTTTTTCCATGTCGTACCAGAATTTGACGCTTAAGTATTTTTCCGGAGAGAGCGCGGTTAGTTCTTCAGCGGATAAGGTTTTTTGTCCGACACGCAGGAAATCGTCTGTTTTAAGTACAACCGCTTTCATCGGCAAATAGGCGGCCGAAGAGGCATTGTTGATGTAGGCGGCTAACTCTCTGGCCAGGGTGCTTTTGCCGGTTGAAGGGAGCCCGTCAATGGCAATAATGGCCGGACAACCTAAATATGGTCGAGGGGGATTGGCGGCACAGGCCCGGAGAATAATCTGGTCAAAGGTTCGGGAGAGCGAAGTGGTACTTAATACCCTCATGGCATAATCAATACCGGGGTTTGGACATCAACTTTAGCAAATAGATATTTTATTACCCGGTTTTCCACTGCGACGCATCCTCTGGTGTCGTCCTTTTGGGTCACAACCTCAATATTTGGGTCCAATTTTTCCAGGTTTTCATAATAACCAGCCAGGTGGGTCGGGCCGCTATGAATGCCGTATGCCCCGGGGATACTTAAGTGCAGAAATCGGATATAGCGGCTGTTGAGGTTTTTGCTGTCGATGGCCATTTCGCCTTCCGGAGTGCGATAAAACCGACCAGCCAGTGAGACCTTAACCGGAAAACTATAGAGATAACCATTCCAGTAATCATTCTTAACCACCTGACCATTCTGGCAATAAAACAGGAGATGGTCTTTTTTGCTGACAACGATGACATCCTGATTACGATAGCGGCTGGCAAACTCCATCACCCGTTGTTTGAGATAGAGTAGGGTGACTTCATCCTTGCCAAAGGTGGGGTTATGCAGCCGCCCGGCAAAGGCCACCAGGCCTAATATGGCAAAAAGGGTAATAATTATTACTTGCTTACGCATCTTTAATTTATCGCAAAAAATAGCCGATAATTTCACTTTAATCGGGGATGAAATCCACGTATAATAAAGTAATGGATGACTTAAGAGGGAAAAGCCTCAAAGAATTATTAAACATATTTGCGCAACTGCAATTGCCGCAGTATAAGGCTAAGGAAACTTTCCGGCAGATTCATCATGGCCTTAAGGGGACCATTGACCAAATTTCTATTTTAAAAAAAGAAGAACGGGCCCTTTTGGCCGAAAAATATCAGCTTGACCAGCCGCAGGTAATTAAGCACCAGCATGAGGGGGAGACTGAAAAAATAGCCTTCAAATTATCTGATAACCTGGTGATTGAAAGTGTTTTGATGCAATATGAGGGGGAGAGAAATACGGTTTGTGTCTCTTCCCAGGTCGGTTGTCCGGTGGCTTGCCAGTTTTGTGCTACCGGGCAAATGGGTTTTAAGAGAAATCTGACTGTCGGGGAAATATTGTCTCAAATTTATTATTTTGCCACCAAACATAAAATTTCCAACGTCGTTTTCATGGGCATGGGGGAACCGTTGCTCAATTATAAAAATGTCATGAAAGCAATTGGTATCCTGAACCAGGAGTTGGGGCAGAATATTGCTAAACGTAAAATTGTCATCTCCACCATCGGCATTACAGAGGGGATAAAGAAATTGATGACAGAGACCGGACAGCTTCGCTTGGCCTGGTCGCTGGTCGCTTCTTTTGACCATTTGCGAAAAGAATTGATCGGCATGAAAAACCTCCCCTCGATCTCCAGTATCGTCCGGGCGATCCACGATTACCAGCAAAAGACCAAGCGTCGAGTGACCATCGAATATGTGTTGCTTAAGGGGATCAATGATGGGCCAGAGGCGATCAATGAATTGGCCGAAATCACCCGAAAGATTGACAGCCATGTCAATATTATTCCTTACAACGAGGTTGCTGGCGGCAGGTTCTCAAGCGGGGATGCGGAAAGAATATATGAGAAATTAAAACGCCGACGGGTGAATGTCACCACTCGGCAAAGCTTGGGCAAAAAGATTTCTGCTGCTTGCGGCCAGTTAACCACAAAGTGATATAATTGATTCAAATGATGCTTAAAATCGTCCGCTATCCTAACCCGATCCTGCGTAAAAAGGCGAAAGCGGTCAAGCGGGTGACTCCGGAGATTGCCAAGCTAATCGATGATATGATCGAAACAATGCACGCGGCTCCTGGCGTTGGCCTGGCTGCTCCGCAGGTTGCCAAATCTATTCGAGTGATTGTGGCCGATGTTGGTTCCGGAGCCATCGGGTTGGTTAATCCCAGGATAGTTAGTAAAGAAGGGAAACAAACAATCGTTGAAGGGTGTCTTTGCCTGCCGGGAGTTGAGGCGCCGGTGGAACGGGCGGCCAAGGTGGTTGTCAAAGCCTTGGCCCGGGACGGCGAAGCGGTGGTTGTGACGGCCGAGGGGCTGATGGCGACTGTCTTGCAGCATGAAATCGATCATCTCGAAGGTCATGTGTTTATCGACCGGGTCAAAGATCCCGCCCTAATCAAGTTTGTCGACGCCAAAAAAGAACCAAAAGAAGAATTGCTCTAGTTGTGCTAGAATAGATTTCCTCATGACACAAAAATATATTTTACAACCGGCCTTTGGTGTAGCCGGAAAGTTAAAAATCGATTATCGCCAGGCACTGACGCCGGAGCAGCTGCCGATTGTCACGGCCGGCGGTGGCCCAATGCTAGTCATTGCCGGAGCTGGATCGGGCAAAACCAGGACTGTTACTTACCGGGTGGCTTATCTGGTGGAGTCGGGGGTGCCGCTGGACAGGATATTATTGGTAACCTTCACAAACAAAGCGGCCAAAGAGATGCTTTCCCGTGTCGAGGCCCTTTTGCAGCGGGATGTGCGGGGGATCTGGGGGGGGACCTTTCACCATATCGGCAACCTGATGCTGCGTAAGCACGCCAAATTAATTGGCTTCACCTCTAATTTTACGATACTTGACCGGAGTGACGCCAAAGAATTGATTGAGGCCAGTGTGGTGGAGGCAAAAATTGATACCAAGGCCAGGCGTTTCCCCAAAGGCGACGCCCTCCAGGACATTTTCGGTTTTGCCCTCAATACCGGACGGCATTTGACGGATATCATTGCCTACAATTACGCGCAGTTCGAACCGCTGACCCTGGAAATTGAGCAGGTATTTAAAATATACACCGAGCGGAAGAAGAAAAATAATCTGCTGGATTTTGATGACTTGCTTTATTACTGGTGGAAGCTGCTGGACAGCCAGCCTGAGCTTTGTGAACATTATGGCAACAAATTCCTGCATGTCCTGGTCGATGAATACCAGGATACCAACAGCTTGCAGGCCAAGATCATGAATTTGTTGGCTGCCAAGCATCGCAATATCATGGTGGTAGGCGATGACAGTCAATCAATCTATTCTTTTCGCGGGGCCTATTTCCGCAATATCATCAATTTCCCCAAAGTTTATCCCGATGTGACCGTTTTTAAGCTAGAGGTCAATCATCGCTCGACCCCGGAAATCCTGGCCATTGCCAATACCGCTATTGTTTTGGCTAAAGAAAAGTTTGAAAAAAGCCTCAAAGCCAATCGTCCCAGCGGCAGCAAGCCGGTGGTTGTCCCCCTGACCACAGTTTACGAGCAGTCAGCGTTTGTCGCCCAGCGGATGCTGGAATTGCGGGAAGAAGGGCACTCGCTTAATGATATGGCTGTGCTTTACCGTTCGCATTACCAGTCGATGGAAATCCAAATGGAGCTGACCAAGCGGGGAATCCCTTTTGAGGTTCGTTCCGGACTTCGTTTTTTTGAAGAAGCCCATATAAAAGATGTCCTGGCCCACCTGAAAGTTATGCATAACCCTTCCGATGAGATTGCCTGGGGGAGGATCTTAAAGTTGTTGCCCAAGATTGGGCCAAAGACGGCCGATAAAATCTTTCAGCAGCTTTATCGTGCCAGCGAGCCATGTAAGGAATTAACCGGTGAAAAAATTCTGGAACTTGTCCCTAGTGGGGCAGAGCGGCCTTTCAAGCAGTTCCAGGGATTGATCGGCGAATTACTGGAAAAACAAGGCCAGCCGGCAGAAATGATCAAAGCCATCAGCCAATCGAATTATGCCGATTACCTTAAAACTACCTATGCCAATTATCGCGAACGGCAGGAAGATCTGGAGCAACTGGGGAGCTATGCCACACAGTTCAAATCGCTGGAAGAGTTGTTGAGTGCCCTGGCCCTGGCTTCTGGGATGGAATCGGAAAATATTGTTGATGGGGGCGAGGCTGAAACCGAAGCCTGCGTGCTTACTACAGTCCATCAGGCCAAAGGCCTGGAATGGCCAATTGTTTTTTTGATCTGGCTGGCCGATGGCCGGTTTCCATCATATCTTAGCTTCAACAAAGAAGATGAAATGGAAGAAGAGCGTCGGCTTTTTTATGTGGCGGTAACCCGGGCCAAGGACGAACTATATTTAAGCTATCCGCTGATTTATTCCGGTTATGACGGCGAGGTCTTGATGAAACAGTCCCGCTATCTGGAGGAGCTGCCCAGCTGGGCTTTTGATAAATGGGAGGTTGAGGAGTCACCAGCCTTTCTTAAACCGGGACGACAAGCGGATGAGGCGCCGATTGATTTGAGTGAATATCGGGAGATCCGCGTTAAAGGGGCGGACTTTGAGGCTATCGATATCAATGACCTGTTCAAATGAGTAATTTATTAAACAGCAAAGAATTTATTGACCTGGAGACGCAGTACCCATACTTGCGTCGGGCGCGCGAGGCGGTCTTTGGCCTTAAAGGGCTGGAGGTTGTTATTGTGGATACAGAAACAACTGGGCTTGACCCGCAAAAGGGAGAAATCATTGAAATTGCCGCCTTCCGGATAAAGAAAGGGGAAATTGATGACGTTTTTACTTCTTTGATCAATATCCATCAGGCGCTCCCGCCAGAAATAATCAGGCTAACCGGTATTACTGACGATATGTTGCTCGATGGGGGAGAAAAGCGGCAGGTCCTGGAGCAATTTAATGAATTTATTAAAGACACACCCTTGATGGCGCATAATGTTGAGTTTGATATCCCTTTTTTAAACTTCCATCTCAATCAACAGCACCGGATCTTTCTTAATAACCAGCTGATCTGTACCCTGCGCCTTTCTCGCAAGCTTTTGCCCAATTTGGCTTCTCATCGGCTGGCCAAAGTGGCTGAATATTTCCAGATTCCCACGCCAGTAACACATCGGGCGACGGGGGATGTGGAAATTACGTACCAAATATGGCAGAGGATGGCAGAGATGCTGGAAAAAGATGGTATCAGTACGCTGGAAGCCCTGGTCAAATATTGTCCCGCAATGTGATTAGCCTGCCTGATTAATTGTCTTAACAATTCTGTCTAACAAGGGCCTGACAATCTCGATCCCGACGTGACCATAAAAGAAATCGAGATGGACAACCCCAGGGATGACCAACCCGATAACCCGGCTTTGGCCGGCATGCAAATCTACCCTGTTAACGGCGGCGGCATCAGCGATCCGTTCGATTTGTTTTAATCGATGTCGGTAGCGGGGAAATTGGAATGCCCCCTCATCGATAAACCCAAGATTATAACCCGGCGCCAATGGGTCGGCGTGGCTAAGCAGGTGGTAGAGCGGGATATCAATCGGGATATAATCAAGGTGAGCGGAATAATTAAATTTCCCGGCATCCATGCGTTTAATTCCCTGGCCGGAATAGATGGCTTTAAGCAGCTGAAAGCCGACTCCCAAAGGAAAGCTATCTACCCCCCCGTCGATCATTTTAGCCAAGAAGCGATTCGGCTCCTTAAAATTATCCGGATTGATCAAGAGACGGGCAATTGATGAAAAAGAGGGAGAAAGCTTCACCAAAAACTTTAACCAATCAAGTGGCACTTTATCCTGTTTTAATAATGGCAGTAAAATATTGAGAAAGAGAAGCGCCGGAAGAATTAGGTTGTTGTGTTTATCAAATGTTTTGGGCGAGCCGATGGTGACCAGCCCCTTAACCCCCTGCAAAAGCGCGAGTTGGTTGCGGGCTTCAGCTAACAAAGCGCACTGTTCATCAGAGGTCGAATGGACGTTGTCCAATATTTGGGCAATTTCGGCTCGGGATAAGCCACGGGTATCCAAACCACAAAGCTGTTTAATTATTTGCGCCAGCTTATATGACTGGCGGACAAGCATAAATTCGGCAATCATCCCTCCCATGCTATGTCCAATAATAATTACCGGCTTGGCCGGCCGGGGACGACCAGCCACAAAATCGGCTGCGGCTGTGAGATCGTTGCTGATCAGGGAGTCAAGAAAACAACTGAAGTCGAAATCGCCTTTGTTCTTCCCCATCCCCCGTGGATCAAAAAGATAAACCCACTGGCTGTGGTCGGCCGCATCAAGCGCCAGAGAGCTCTCATCATCGAAATCAAAGAATTTACCATTGCAGGCAATTCCGGGGACATATAAGACCGAGGGGTTGTCGTCGTTGGTCTTAACCCGGTCAAGGTTGACAACTCGGGTTAAGCGCAATGTTCTGCCGTCGCGAGTATAAACTGAATAGGTCCGTTCCGTGTAGCGCTGGTCGCCGCGATTGCGAAAGGCGATATCTTGAGGAATAAACAACTGTTCAGGAATTTGCTCATGAATCAAACCGTGTTTTTTTGCTTCACGCACAAACCTTTTTTCATACTTAGCTGGGACCTCTAACAGGGGCAGTAATTCCTTGATTCTAAATTGATTAATCAATATCCTTTCGCCGTAACTATTGAATAGGCCGGTCCTAATGCCATCAATGACTGTGTTGCGCAAGTAAGCTTCACTTAAACTTGTTTCCGCCCGATTGACATCGCGGATGACATGCATGAGGGTCGGGACGACAAGGTGGATAGTGCGCTCCTCAACTGATTCGGGACTCATAACAAAAGCCTGGGGATAGCGGGCAGCCATGGCCCGTAAGCTATCGCGACTGGCCAGAGAGGCCACCCTGTAGGTTGTATTAGCGGCCCAATTGGCAGCCCGACCGAGTTTTCCGACAATGCTCATGCCTTTTTATCGCCGGACGATTCCTTTAATTTCAGCTGATTTGCTGACAACGATCCCATCCAGGCTGCTCTCTAAGATTGTAATGCTTTTAAGTCAGCCAATAAGCGATTAAGTACGCCTAAAGGGCAAGCATGAACCAGGGTAGGGTGATAGACAACAATCGCCGCATATTCCGCCCCAACTTCAATTGCTGGCAGGCCGCTTCTTTGTACTAAAGAGCCGCCAATAAAGGTATGGATGAGTCCCAAAGGCAATCCCTGGAAGTGTTTTGGCAAGTGTCCGGATAGGATAATATTCGTGTTTGTCCCTGGCGCAAAAACATTTACCGTTGCCTGGCGGAGAGAAAATGTGCCGAGAAAGCCTGGCAAAGCCAGCAGGCATGAATAACAATGGTTGGCCAAGCTGATTACCCTGGCCGCTTTGGCATATTTGGCTGGGTCGGCTAGCCTTTGGCTGTGCCAGGAAACGTTCAATGTGGGCATAGCTGGTTTTCGCAGCAATTCGAGGGGGATTTCAGTCAATAGCTGATTGGTTAATTCTCTGTGGCGTACTGCAGCGAGTTGGTGCTCCCTTTTTGGAAGCTGACATGCAGCCGCCCGCTGCTATCCAGGGCACAGGAATTATAAAGGCCGTATTCCCAGGCATCGTCCTTGCTGGAGGTGACATAGGGGGATTGCCAGGAACCACTGCCGATCCGATAGGCCACGCCGATGCTTGATGAACTGCTTGTCCGACTATAGCTGGAGAGGAAGAGATTATTGTTCCGATCAATGGCAATTGAGGAATAACCGCCACCATAAACTCCCAAATAATCTTTGGCAATTTCTGGCACCCAGGAACCGTTTTTATCGCTGTGCATTAATTTGTACCTGGTATCATCGGTGTAATAGCGGGCATAGGCGACGTGGAGGTTATCAGTGGAATCCAGGGCGATCGAGACCCCTTTCATCGTATAACCGCTGTCAATGGCCGGGGTATCGACGGTCCAGGTCCCACCTGTGTATGAAGCATAATATAGATAGGTGGCCAGAAAAACGGCTTCGGGTGTGCCTGATGATGTCACAACAAGCCCGCACTCGGTGATGCCGCTGTCAACCACGACTACAGGCGTTGACCAACTGCCGCTGCTTTTTGTTATATATCTTAATTGGTCATTGGGGATATCATAATAAATAATATGGGGGTTGTTGCTGCTGTCAACCGCAATAGCGCTAATCATGCCTCCCCCCTCGCCGACGCCGCTGGCCAGAGTGCTTTTTGTCCAGCTCGTGTCAGCTTCCGCTTTGTAGGCATATTTTAAATTACGGGAAGTATCAAAATAGGCAACATGGAGGCCGCCCGCGCTATCGATCGCGACGGAGAGCGAATGGATCTGGGTAGTGCTAGCCAAGCTGTCGACAGTGCTGTCTGACCAGGTGCTGGAATCGGCCGGTTTGGTGGTTTCAATCAAGCCTGAACCAAAGTGGAAAATATGGACTTTGTTACTGCTGTCAATGATGATCTTTGATTCTGCGCCACTCCCTGATGTAGAAGGGGCATCAACTGTCCAGGTAGCATTATCATGATCAAATGTTGTCGTGGTGGTAGAGCTGGTGGTGGTTGTTGTTCCTCCGCCAGCCGTTGTGGTTGTCGTGCCGCTTGCTCCGGTAGTGGTAGTAGAATTAGAGGTTATTGTCGTAGTGGCGGCTGAAGTTGTCGTAGTTTCACTGGTGGCTGTTTGGCTGCAGCTAGAGATTAATGTAACGAACATAAAGGCTACTAATAAACCGCCAATTAGAGTTCTTTTCATGATTGGCTCCTTTTATCCTTTTAAATACTGTGGACAATGAGAGCATAACATAGAGTGGGTGAGGTGAAAAGGGGGAGGGAGACCAAAGAGGGCCCGTGAAGGCCTAAGAAGGCCCATGAAGGCCCATGAAGGCCCGTGAGGGCTTTAAATCGACTGGTTTCTGGTTAGGGCGGCGGTTGCTGCTGACATTATTTCCGGAGTGGCCAAGCGAGACCCTCTTATCTCTTCACACATGGCAATAAATGTGTCCTTATCCAGCCGGCCTTCTCCTAACAGGGTTGTCCGCCTTTCATTTTGGTCGATAGTTGCAATCAGGTCAATGTGCTCCGGGGGAATTCTGCCTATCAAACCTTTCGGGGAAGTCCGGCTCATCCTTTCAACCCATTCCCTTCCCACTACGCTTGTAGCTTCGTCAGCCGGCACAAAGGTAGCCATGGCAAGCGCATAATAACCAGTTAATCTTTTGCCCAGTGTTTTTTCCGGCTCCACCAGATCCGAGGGGATATTAAAAATAATATCAATTTTATCATTGGCCCCATAAGTCGGATAATTTGTGTTCCCGTCCACTAAAAAAGCCAGCTTGCCTATGGCGTGATAAAATCCTTGTGCCAAAACATTTTTAAAAGCCCCAAAAGGGGCCATATGCTTCAAGCGAACAACTTGGGCGCCTTGTGACGCGGGCCCATAAGCCTGAATTTTTGGCGTGGCCCCAATTGCCGCGTTTCTAACTTTATTCATAGATGGTTACCATGCGGAATACACATTATATATCGTATTTTCACCAAATATGCTTGTATTGAATAAGGAAACAATAGGATCAACTTTTTTATTGCATAAAAAAATGGAGAGGGAAGGATTTGAACTCCCTCGACTCTCTGCGTTCGCTCGGGAGTATTAGGAGTAAACTTCATTTATCTGGGGAAGCCTGTAGTATCAAGTAAAGCTGGTGGAGAGGGAAGGATTTGAACCTTCGAAGGCGTGGGAAAGCGATGATAGTCATAGGCTTCAACTTCTTCAGATTTCATACATATAATTAATATGTTAATAACTCTTCCTCTTGCCTTTTTGAATCTATTGCATGTGCCCCCGTGAATTGAAAAGTTCAAGGCAAAAACCAACCCTCAATTTCTTAAAATGTTCCACTGTGTTCTTTTAACCAGTTATGATATGATTTCGTGGTGGATTTGGGTATCAAACTTTGACGGGAGGGTATAATGATAAAAAAAATGTTAGTTCCCGGTTTGTTGGTAAAAACATTCCTAATCCTTAGCCTTTTTTTGCTGGGGTATTTCCTGAATAACGGCTGCAGCCAAACAACGGCCTCAAGCGATTCTTTGCCAACGCTTTCAAACTATAATTCTTTTACCCTGAGCACCAAAGAAGTCAGTGTTGCGATTTCGCAAGATGGGGTAACCCTCTCGCCTTTGACTGTGCTGGCACTTTCTTCTGACGAAGCAAAGGGGATAAAAAATTCCGCTCTGGCAATGGCCATCGGCTATTGCGTCTTTCTAAAATTGACTGATCTGCCGGCTGATCTTGCCGCGGCTGGAGCGACCAGCACTGAAATAAACGATATTCTAACAGGCGCTAATGTTAACCAATGGCTAGCGACCGCTTTTCAGGAGACGAGGTTCGCGCCTATCGCGGAGGTCCTGAAATCCGGTTATTACCAGATAGATGATGAGCCCTCGACCGTCGCGGAAGGGATGGGGGCGCTTTCAAGCTACACCCAATTTCTGAAAGATTTAAACGGCGGGGCCACCCATGTTTATCCCAGTGACTATCCCACTTTGAATCAATTGAATGAAAAGGGATTTGTTTGGTCATCGGTCGAAAAAGGTTATTACGAAGCCAAATCATACGTTAGAAATAAATCTTACTACAGCGGGACGGGGAAACCATACGCGGCTTTTAATCTGGCAAGCTGGGCTGTTGCCTATACCAGAGCGCATGGGACTACCACCTATCCCTTCAAAACGGCGCTTGTAACCAGCGAGGCGCCGGGAGTACTCGGCGCGTTCAATGCTTTTGGTCAAGTCATGTCTTATTTTTATAACCGCGGGCAAAACCCTTTTGTATATTACAACGAACCTACTTTGCCGCAATGCAAGCTCATAACAGACGCCTTTGGGACCAGTTTGTCGGACATTCCGGCTTTGGAAAATAGCGTAACATACGAAGCCAGCGGCTCGAGCGCCGTATCGTACGGAAAACGATATATCTGGCAGCTCGGCTGGCTGAATGCCAGGCTCAATGAGAGCAATGAAATCTATACGGCTAATATTTCTCTTCAGGACGTGAAAGATGTTTTGGAAATACTTAAAGGATTTTATTCCAGCGAAAATACAACTAGCGATGGGGCTGTTGCAGCCGGGATTATCAGCGCCGAGGCGATTGAAGCGTCAAAATGGGGGCAACCCTACAATTCAGCGCAGACTTTTGAGAATATTTACAATATAGCTAGCGCCATGATGGAAGCGAGCAAAAGATAAGTAAGGCTACTGGAGATGAAGGCCCCCTCCCCCCAGGCTCGGGCCGAGGATTCGTCCTACGCGGTGCTTGGGAGTAATTATCAATCCTCATCTTTTTGGGGAGAACTTCGAAATGCCGAACGTAATCGAGCATAAAAAAATGGAGAGGGAATGTTCTCGATAAGTTCGGGTCAGGATTTTTCCCCCACGGCGCTTGAAGTGCCTTAATTCTTAATCCTTAATTCTTAATTCTTCACCTTCAAATATTGCGTTGGTTGGAAACAAAGATTTATAGATGAAGGATTAAGATGAAGAATTGAGGAAATTATGCTAACGCAAAATTTGGAGAGGGAAGCCCTTCGACTCGCTGCGCTCGCTCAGGGCTAAGGATTTGAACTCCCTCGACTCTCTGCGTTCGCTCGGGAGTATTAGGAGTAAACTTCATTTATCTGGGGAAGCATGTAGTATCAAGTAAAGCTGGTGGAGAGGGAAGGATTTGAACCTTCGAAGGCGTAAGCCGTCTGATTTACAGTCAGATGCGTTTGACCACTTCGCTACCTCTCCATACTCGCTGACGCTCGAACCTCAAACATCAAACCTCAAACTTCAAAACTTTCGACAGCGTTTGACCACTGAGTTTATCCCGAGCACAGCCGAGGGACTACCTCTCCATACTCGCTGACTCTCGAACCTCAAACCTCAAACATCAAACTTCAAACCTCAAACTTCAAAACTTTGTCATTAATTATTATAACCCAAAATCAGTAGAGTTTAAAATGGGGATAAAAAAACTAACGACTTACAGCTTGCCTTCTGAAGGCGGAAAACTGTAAGCCGTTAGCTTAAGTTAAACGCAATTAGCGCTTTTTGGATTTTTTGCGACCGCGAGCCATCTTGGCGCGGGAAATGTCACCTTTCTTGTCGATAAAATAGAGGTAACCTTTTTCCTTTTTGATTCCGCATTTCATTACTTTTTCTGCCATTACTTTTCACCTCCTCGTTGCCGTAATACTTCATACAGGGCGATCCCTGTTGCCACTGACGCATTGAGTGAGTTGATCTGGCCGCGCATCGGGAGTCTAACTACCTCGTCACAGCGCTCTTTGACCAGTCGGGAGACGCCATTCCCTTCACTGCCGATCACCAGCCCCACCGCTCCCCGATAATCGGCTTCATTATAATACCTCTTACCGTCTATTTCAACTGCAAATAGCGTCAGACCTTCGTCTTTTAAAGCCCTGACGGCCTCGGCAATATTGGGGACAAGCGCCACGGGGACTTTGTCCGCCGCTCCGGTTGAAACCTTGACTACTGTGTCATTGACCTGGACTTGGCGGGCCTTGCGAATCACGACACCATGGGCGCCGGCTGCTTCTGCCGTCCTTAAAATGGCGCCAAAATTATGGGGATCTTCGATCCCGTCGAGAATTAGGATGAAAGGGGGTTCGTTTTTTTTAGCCGCGATTGCCAATAAGTCATCCAGATCGACGTAATTAAACATTTTTTACCGCCGCCGTGAAAATTTGCAAGGCCCGGTCAATCTCTTTTTGGCTGATGTTTAAAGCCGGAATAAAACGGATGACCGTGCCGTCGGCCCCAGTGGGGATGATGACTAAATGATTATCCAGGCAATAATTGACAATCTTTTTGACCGGCTCATTACTGCCAAAATCAACCCCGATCATTAACCCGATGCCCCGGACATCTTTGATCAGGCTGGGGTATAGGGTTTGGATTTTAGATAATTGTTTAAATAAATATTTGCCCAATTTGGCGGCGTTGGCCAGCAGCTTCTTTTGCTTGATGGTTTTTATGGTGGCAATGGCGGCCGCACAAGAAATCGGGTTGCCTCCAAAGGTAGAACCGTGAGCTCCCGGCGACCATTTGGCCATGATTTCCGCCTTGGCCAAACAAGCCCCCAACGGCAGGCCGGAGGCTATGCCTTTGGCGAGAGACATAATATCCGGGGTGACCCCGGCATGTTCACAGGCAAACCATTTCCCGGTATGGCCCATGCCAGTTTGCACCTCATCAAAAATCAGATAAATCCCGTATTGATCGCAAAGTGCGCGCATCTGTCGCAGGAATTCGGCCGGAACAACCAGATAGCCGCCTTCCCCCATGATCGGTTCAATAATCATCCCGCCGATTTTTCCCGGATTCTGTTTAATAATATCTTCAACCACTGTTGGGTTCATTTCAGCAATAAACACTTCGCCTAATAACGGTTCATAGCCTTCCCGATACTTCATTTTTGAGGTAGTCACGGAAAGGGCCCCCAGGGTCCGGCCATGAAAACCGCCCTTGAAGGCGATAATCCCCGGTTTATGGCTGGCATACTTGGCCAGTTTGATGGCAGCTTCGACCGCTTCTGAGCCACTCTGGCAAAGGAATACCTGGGTATTGGCGATAGGTGAAATCTTTTGCAGCTCTTCAGCCAGGGCAACATAAGGTTCGTAGTAAGCCACGCCGATGCAGGTGTGCAAAAGGGTCGAGGCCTGTTTTTTTATGGCGGCAACAACCGTGGGCGGGCAGTGACCTAAAATGTTGCAGGCAATCCCAGTGGCAAAATCCAGGTACTTCTGGCCGTCCAGGCCGATCAGATAGTTCCCTTTGCCCCCCTTAATTTCAAAATCATCATAGTATTTGCCCAGGACGGGAGAAAGCGACTTTAGCGACCTTTTTTTAAGTGTTTTCATATAATGTTATTATAAGTTTTTTTATGATATACTTCAAGACCGATGAACTGGCGGCCGATATTTCTGCTTATAATTCTGCTTTTTTTGGCCTCAACTGCCATAGCCGAGGATATCCCAGGGCAATTTGTGGTTAAATACCGTCCGGGAACTGCCAAAGCCCTGAAACAGGCCAAACCAGCCGTTCGCGGCCTGGGAAATATTAATAAAAAATTTGGCCTCATAAAAACCAGGCAAGTCTATGAAAGGGCTTTAAAAATCAGGCCGGATTGGACGCATCTGGAAAATACTTATACATTAGTCTTTCCTCCTTCAATAGAAGTTAAAGAGGTGATGAAGGAATATCGGCTTGATACAAACGTGGTCACAATTGAGCCCAGCCGCAAAGTGAGGGCTTTTGATTTTGTCCCCAATGATCCCTTATATTCCGAACAATGGTCCTTAACAAAAATTAATGCTCCCAAAGGGTGGGATAGGACGACCGGTACAGCAGAAGTAATTGTGGCAATTCTGGATACAGGTTTAAATTATAACCACGTTGAATTCAGCGGCAAGGTGGATTTGGCGGATGCCTGGAATTTTGTCAGCAACAACGATGACCCGATGGATGATGCCGGCCATGGCACAGCGGTGGGGGGGGTCATTGGCGCTATCGGCAACAATCTAAAAGGGGTTGCCGGCCTGGATTGGAACGCCAAACTTTTGCCGCTTAAAGTCCTTAATTCTGCCGGTGAGGGGAGCATTGAAAACCTGAACGCCGCCCTGGCATTGGTAGCGGCGCTTAAATCAACCGGGGTCAATGTCGTCGCTGTTAACATGAGCCTTGGCCAGTACCAGAATGATGCAACCCTGCAATCACGCTGCGCCGAGGTCAACAATCAAGGGGTTTTGCTGGTGGCCGCGGCAGGTAACGGGGATGTCGAGTGGCCAACTTATCCGGCTTACTATTCCACCGTCCTGGCGGTAGCGGCAACAGACCAAGATGATGAAAAAGCGCTTTGGAGCGGGATCGATCCCGATACCGGCCGGACCCATGCTTCAAATTATGGCACTTGGGTGGATGTTTCGGCCCCGGGCAGCTCGATCTATTCGACGGATAAAAATGGTGATTATTCTAACGGCTGGAATGGCACCTCCCTGGCCTGCCCGCATGTTGCCGGCCTGGCGGCCTTGATCAAGGCGGCCAATCCGACAATGACCAATAACCAGTTGTTCGACCAGATAACGGCCACGACCGATGATATCGATGCGCTTAACCCGACATATGTGGGCAAGCTCGGGAGCGGTCGGATTAATGCCTATATTGCTCTGGCAGGGCTCAAAGCCAGCATTACCAGCCCGGCGACCGGCGAATTTGTTACCGGCACCAAAACGATCACCGGAAAAGCGTATGGCTGGAGCTTTGTTAATTATACGTTGGAACTATTGAATAACGGCAGTGTTGAAACGACTATTATCAATAGTACGACCTCTGTCGAATCCGGGACCCTGGCCAGCTGGAATTCGCAAGCCTATGATGGCCAAAAAGAATTAAGGTTGAGGGTCTATTCACCAACCTCATTTTACCTGGAAGAAGCAGTGACGATAAAAGTAGATAACACTTCTCCTGAAGCCGTCATTACCTCTCCAACCAGCGGCAGCACAGTTGAAGGGGTAGTCACAATTAATGGCCAGGCGACCGATATGTATTTTGATCACTACCAACTGGAATATGGGAGCGGGACGGCCCCACTAAGCTATCAGACGATCGGCAGTTATTACAGCCAGGTCACAAGCGGTGTTCTGGCGACCTGGGAAACCGCCGGCCTAACCGGCGTTTATACGCTTCGTCTGACGGTATATGATCAGGCCGGCTTAGCCAACCGGGCAACAACGCTGGTTAATATCTCACAGGTTAACCCGACCAAAGAGGTCCAACCCGCTGCGGGGATGCCGGCCACTTTTGCCTTGCCTAACCCTTTTGACCTGACAAAGAGCAGCACAACCGCTTTTTATTACAATCTGCTGGGTAATTTCCCTGCGGCCATTTATCTTTTTGATTTGAATGGCAATCTTGTCTGGCAAAAAAGTTATGCGGCGGGGGAAAATGGCGGCAAATCGGGCTGGAACAATCCCACCTGGGATGGCTTGACCCTGTTTGGCAGCCGGGCAATCGGCGGATTATATTTCTACCAGGTAATTGCTGACCACAGGGTAATGGCCCGCGGCAAACTGATCGTTATCAATTAAAAGTTCATTGCCCCTTCAAACGACAACAGTGAAGCCCGAAAATCATCCAGAGAATTTTTAAAATTGTTATAGACGACCTGCTTAAGGGAAGCGATTAAAGTAAAATTAGACAAAACCGGATTGTTGACCGGGAAGGTGATATTCAGGCTGATGTTGTGGGTGGCTTTTTTCAGGTCAAGATCGGCGATTATACCCCCCTGGATTTCCCCCTGGTTCCTTTCTTCAGTTAAATCGTAGGAGAGGGTCCCCCAACTGGTTAATTGGTAACTGGCCTTCAGATTGGTCACTGTTTTTGGGCGGCTGTCCCCGGTCTTGGTATTTCTGGTTATTTTCTGGTTATAATCACCACCCAGGGTTAATTGGGGGAGCCTTGGCAGGGTGAGTGTAAAGGCGGCTGTCATGGTTGAATTCTGCGTTTCGGTGCTGACCGGCGAGGTGACTGAATTGTTTACATTCTTATAATCCTCAATCCCCAATCCGAAAGTTAACGGAAGAATGGGCAAAGGATTAAGGTTCAGGATGTAATTTTGTGTAAAGGTATCGGTTTCTGTCAGTACCCGCTCCGAGCCAAGCGGCGCGGTCTGGTCGGCGTTTGTCAGGGCAAAGCGGGTTTGTAATTTAATCAGTTGGAATGAGAGCGGCATGTAATCGAGATCGTACCCGAGAGACCGGTTGGTGGTTTTATTGGCTCCACCGGTTTCCGGGATAGTTTCCCCTTTCGACCCGGTCAGGCCGACGGAAAACCAATTTAAGGGAGAGTAGCGGGCAGAGCCGGCTGTCCTAAGGGAGAGCGGGTTCTCGCCTCCGGAAACATAGGCCGACCGTTCTTGACGATTATGGTCTAGAGCGGCATTGATTGTTTGGTGCGGCACAATATCCATGTGATAGGTTTCGTTTTTTGTGGAAGTGGCCGCCTCTGGGGTCGGTAAGGTTCGCATTTCGTCATGGTTTTGCACGGCAACACGGGCATTCCATTTTTGCAGAAAAAGCATGGTTAAATCCAAATTAAAATTATAGGAATTATCAACCGTATGGTTATGGCCGATCTCGGTTTCCAGCGAGCCCAGGGTGACCGGCTGATTGTATTGAAAATCATAGCCGGCCGTCAGGCGGTCGGTAAATTTCAGGTCGGTTGCCCAATGATAATAATCGATGGTGGCGACGGAAATATTGGCCCCGCGATCAACAGTATCGGTGCGGGAGACAGTTTTTCTTAAATCGTAGCGTTGGTTAAAAGTCAGGATCCCTCGCTGGATTTCTGTCGGGGTCAGGCTAAGGGAAAAAGCGTTTTGCTCGTTATCGCTATTGTGCAGGCCGTCAACGCCGAGCGGGTCATCCAGGCTGGCGTAATAGCGGTAGCCGAGATCGATCTTGGCCAGGCCGTTGGGGTTGAGTCCCAGGCTGACTATGTTGTCGTATGTGCGCATGAAAGTTGTTCTTGTTGTCCCGATCGGGTTTTTATTGACCTTGTAGGCATAGCCGGCGGTAAAGCCCTGCCACTGCGGGTGATAATTGATATTGTATTCATCGTTTTCCGACCCGGGACCGATTGGCGTGCCTCCCAGGGGGGAAAAATCAAAGCCGATTTTCTTGGTGGTGCCATTAATTACCAGCGAGTCATTTAGTAATTTTGTTTCTGCCCCCAGTCGGAAGGCGTAATCGGTCTTGACCTTTCCGCCGACATCAACGCCCGCGGTTGACTGGTAATTATACTGGACGCTGATGGCATCGGCTGTCGCTGGAGTGATGTAGTAAAAATTGAATTGGCCTGGCTTGGTATAGCTGATGAAATAATCAATGTCCCTGTTTAACAGGTTATTATTGACATAAATCTGTTCGCTGCCGTCAATAATATCGGTTGAAGAATGCAGCAGATAATTTTTGCTCCCGTTACCGTTAAATGACTCGATAGTCGCCTGGGCATAATATACCTGGTCGGTTTCGCTGCGGGCATATGCGGTCTCAATCTTGAGGGCGTCGCCGATCTTAAAGCTGCCGTCCAGGCCCAGGGCGACTTGAGAGATATCTCCGCCGCTGGTAACTGTCGGGGCAATGTATTGGAATATAACCTGGAAATTCTTGGTAGTGGCCAGTTCGTTGTTAAAAGTAATATAGGCATTATCTTTATTGTAATTGATTGAATAACCGGTATCTCCGGCGTTGGCGTCAAAACTGGCATTCCGGGTATAGATGGTTGTGACAGAAGATCCCTGGTCCCAAACCCGCAGCGTTTCTGAACCAGGGACGATTTCACGGATGTTCTTGAGATAATAGGGTCCCTTGCTGCCGTTGCCGACCCCGGAATAATTGGAAATAATACTCTTTTTGTAACTGTAGGCGACTGTGATCTCGTCTGTCGGAGTCAGATTTAGCGCATTGTTAAAGAAAAAGAGTGTCCCTGTCCCGTAACCGTCCGTCGGGTCGCTATGGTCAGTAATGTAGGCCAATTGACATTCCGGGGTGACAACGACCAGGCCGGTGGTCGGGTCCAGATAGGTTGTCGGCAAAATATATTCTGATTCAAAAGAGAGTGTCCTTGAGGCCCCCCCCTGTTTAAGGGTTACGGTCATGACAGCTTCCGAGGTAGTGGTGGGACGGTTCTTCAGGTTAAGGGTATATTGGTTATTAATCAGGTCCTGTCCGGTATATACCTCGGTTACGCTGGTCATGGGAGAGGTTGTCCCTTTTTTGGCCGATTCTTTCAGGTAGGTCACTCCCATTTTCAGCTCCCGGGGAAATTTGGAGACAGCTTGCGTGGGCAGGGCGGTGACATTATATTTGTAAGTTATTTTTATTTGCGAGGTTGGCCCAAGGGACATCCCCAGCATGATCTCGCCTTTAGTATAATCAAGGTTGTATTCCAACCCCCGGACCATCAACCGACCATCAACCTCCAGGCGCTCGCTCTCCGGGACGATCCGCCCGTGTTTGGTCCGGTAGGGGCCGCGACTGCCGACGCCGTTGATGTTGTCGGTCACAATAGCCGTCTGGTGGAACTTGTATTCAACCGAGAGCGGGTCGTCATTGGTCGGGAGAAAACGGGTCATTAATTTAATTTCTCCGGTTTCGTAGCGGATGATATAATCCTCATTTTTCTTTAAACGTGAGCCCATAAAGGTCAGGGTTTCGCTGAATTTAATAACCGGAAAATTCTTTAGACGATAATTACCGGATGACTCCTCGGCTTGGATGTCGCTTTCCATTGTTGTCTGTGTTGGAAAGGTTTCCCTGGCCGAAGCGACCAGCGGCTCCTCTTTGGGTTCCGGCTTGCCAAAAGTATCAGGATCAATGGTCAGGCGTGATTGGAAACCAAAAAAATCACGCTTGGACAGAGAAGGGAAAAACAGGTCCAGGACATTGGTGTATTCATATGAATATTTAAACTCATCGGTCTCATTGAGGATGTTCTTGAACGTGATTTTTCCTTCAAAGTAATCAATGGTGTAATCAATGTTCCTGATTTGGGGAACGCCATTCAATTGGATGAATTCGGAATTCTCGACAATTGAGCCATGACCCAGGTTATAGGGCCCCCTGGTAGCTGCTCCTCGTTGGGAGGTCAGGTTTTGCGTCTGGCTTTTAAGTTTTGACGAGGGGACCAGGATCAGGTCATACCAGCTGTCTTTGGAAGTCAGCATGACGCCGTTAAGAAACTTGGTGGTGGAAACAAATTCATTGCCGGCATAAGTGGCGGAGAGGTCGCCAAAAGAAAGTTCAGTATTTTTGTATTTTACCTTAACATCATATTTTTCCGGGGTTTCTGGCTGTTGTTCCAGGTCGTAACTGACCGACAGGTCTTCTGAGAGCTGGCCTAAAATGCGCAATTGCAGCCGTTCCTGCCAGGGGCCGCCGCTGTAGGTCGGGTAATAGCCGCCCAACTGGCTCAGGGCATTAAAGTAGTTGCGCATGTTATCGACGTCAACCTTCTTGTTTTCCCATTTTTTGTAGCCGGAAACGTCGATTTGCGGATAGGTTGAGTCAGCCAGCAGTGCCGTCGCTATTAGGCAGATAAAAAGAACGGCTAGTGAGAGCTTTTTCACGAGCCCGATTATAACATCAAGCGTACTTTTTGACCACCAGGATCGCGTTGTGGCCGCCGAAGCCAAAGGAATTTTTAATCGCGGCGCGAATAACCAAAGGCTTGGCCTGATTGGGGACGTAATTAAGATCGCATTCCGGGTCGGGGGTGGCATAGTTGATGGTTGGCGGAGCGATATTGTGCTTAACCGCCAGAGTAGTGCCAATCATTTCCAAGGCTCCCGAGGCGCCTAGCAAATGGCCAAACATTGATTTGTTGGAGCTGATGGCTAACTCTCTGGCCCGGTCGCCAAAAACCGTTTTCAGGGCCATGGTTTCATATTTATCGTTCAATTCGGTGGATGTCCCGTGGGCGTTAACATAATCAATCTCGTCTGGTCGCAAGTTGGCATCTTTTAGAGCGGCTAATATGCCCCTGACAGCCCCTTCTCCCCCCGGAGCTGGCGCAGTCATATGATTGGCATCCCCGCTGGCTCCATAACCGACAAGCTCAGCATAAATCTTGGCGCCGCGGGCTTTGGCATATTCCAGATCTTCCAGGACCAAAATTCCGGCCCCTTCACCCATAACAAAGCCATTGCGCTCCTTATCAAATGGGCGGCTGGCCTTTGTTGGGTCATCATTGCGGGTTGAGAGGGCGCCGGCGGCGCAAAAACTGGCAATGCCGAGCGGTGTAATGCAGGCTTCGCTCCCTCCGGCCAAAGCGGCCTGGCAGGCCCCGCGTTGAATACTCTTGAAGGCTTCGCCGATAGAATGGGTGGCCGAGGCACAGGCGGTCACAATACAAAGGTTCGGTCCTTTTGCCCCAACGGCAATCGAGGTGTAACCGGCGGCCATGTCGGTAATCATAAATGGGACAGTGAAAGGGCTTAGTTTGTTGGGCCCTTTTTCGAATAAATTCCTGGCTTGGTCCTCCAGCATCCCTAATCCGCCGATACCAGAACCGATGATGACCGCGACATCGTTGGCAATGCTGGCGACATCAAGGTTGGCGTCGCTAATCGCCAATTTGGCGGCGGCGACTGAAAATTGGATAAAACGGGGCAGGCGGCGGGCCTCTTTTTTGTCCAGCCATTGGTTGGGATCAAAATCATTAATTTGAGCGGCAATTTGGGCGTCAAAACCGGTCGGGTCAAAATGGGTAATGTGCTGAACGGCGTTTTTCCCTGCCACCAGGTTTTCCCAGTGTTTGTCCGCGCCGAGACCCAGAGGGGAGACAGCGCCTAACCCGGTTATGGCGACCCTTTTATTCACGCTGGCACCTGCGCAACTTCTTCAACAATTTCGGCCACAATTTTAGCGGCCGGCTTGATGGTGCGGTCTTTAAGTTTCCAGACATATTCACCGGAAAAAACAACCCCATTATCAACATCGCCCTGTTGGGAATTAACCAGGGCTTTGATAATGCAATATTTTAGGGAGCATTTTTTCAGGCAAAAATCACAACCGACTGGTGCCGGGGCGGTCCCAGACAGAATTTTATTGACAAAAACATTCTTGATGGCCCGGCCAGGCAGCCCAACCGGCGACTGGATAATGACTACATCATCTTGGGTCGCTGTCTGGTAGAGTTTTTTGTAGGCGGCAGAGGCGGCACATTCTTCGGCCAGGACAAAACGGGTGGCCATCTGCACCCCGTTGGCCCCAATCTTTAGGGCGCGGACGATGTCGACTCCATGCATAATGCCTCCGGCGGCAATGACCGGCAAATTAACCGCTTTGCGGACCTCAGGGAAAATATCCCAGATCGAACGATCGGTCCCCAGGTGGCCGCCGGCCTCTTTTCCCTCAACCACGATGGCTGCCGCCCCAAGTTTAGCGGCGGTTTCTGCCAAGCGGGCAGAGGAGACGATGGAAACAATCGGCGTGTTGCCGTCATGGCCAACTTTAAAAATATCACGGGAAAACCCGGCGCCGGTAATAATCAAATCAATTTTTTCTTTGATGGCGGTTTCAACAATTCCCCAGAATTCCCGGGCGGCAAACATGATGTTAATGCCGACAATCCCTCCCTGGGCTTTGGCTCTGGCGATGGCGATTTCCCTGCGCAGCTCATCAAAGGCCATGCCAGAAGCTCCGATGATGCCTATGGCGCCGGTTGCGGCCACTGCGCCAGCCAGGGCGCCAGTGGAAATCCGGACCGCCATCCCCCCCTGGATAATGGGGAGTCTGGCGGTCAGATTATCAATTTTTAGCTGCGGTAAATTCATTTACTACTTCTTTGCGTGCGACATCACATAGGTGATAGTGTCGCCAACGGTCTTAATTTTTTCGGCATCCTCGTCCGGGATCTCAATGCCAAAAGCTTCTTCGAGGGCCATAACCAGCTCTACAGTATCAAGAGAATCGGCGCCTAGGTCATCGACAAATGAAGAAGTGCGGGTCACTTCTGCCTCATTAACACCCAGTTGTTCAGCAACAACTTTCTTGATATCCTCAAAAACTTTTTGCTCGTCCATGTTACACCCCCCTCTTAACTAAAATCCCAACTTCAAACTTCAAAACCCAAATTACATGTACATGCCGCCGTTGACTGCCAGGACTTGACCGGTAATATAGTCGGCTTCCGGTCCCGCCAGAAAGAGGACAGCATTGGCGATATCATCCGGTGAGCCCAGCTTCCCCAGGGGGATCTGAGCCATCATTTTTTGTTTGACCTCGTCCGACAGTTTATCTGTCATAGCGGTCTGAATAAATCCAGGTGCAATGGCGTTTGCCGTAACATTACGGGAGGCCAGCTCTTTGGCCACTGTCTTGGTAAAGGCAATGACCCCGCCCTTGCTGGCCGCATAATTGGCCTGACCAAAATTCCCCATCTGACCAACAATGCTGGCGATACTTACTATTTTACCGTAGCGCGCCTTCATCATCAAGGTCCCAACTACTTTTGTGCAATTGAAAACACCGGTCAGGTTTACCCCAATGACCGCGTCCCATTCCTCTTTTTTCATCCGAATTAATAAATTGTCTTTGGTGATGCCGGCGTTATTGACCAAGATATCAATTTTGCCAAATTCCTTGACCATTTCCGCAACAGCCGATTCAACCTCGGCCAGGTCAGCCACATTAAATTTATACGCCTTGGCTTTGACACCTAGTGCGGCTACTTCTTGGGCCGTCTGGTTGGCCAGCTCCAAATTAACGTCGCTAATGATAATATTGGCCCCGGCCCTGGCCAGGGCGACAGCGACCGATTTACCGATACCTTGGGCTGACCCGGTAACTAAAGCAACTTTATCTTTTAATTTCATATTTAGACCTCCGTGAATGATTTAACTGTGGCTTCGGGGCTAATCTTTTTGATCAAGCCGGCCAGGACTTTGCCTGGGCCAACTTCAACAAAATTATTTATGCCGTCTGCCACCAATTTTTGCACCGACTCTTCCCAAAGCACTGAGGCCGTGACTTGTTCAATCAATAACCTTTTTAATTCTTTGCCGCTGGTGACATATGTGGCAGTGACGTTGCAAACTACCGGTATTTTGGCATCATTTATGGTGATCTTTTCCAGTTCGACGGCGAGTTTATCGGCCGCTGGCTGCATGAGTGGGCAATGAAAGGGGGCAGAGACGGCTAATGGGATAACCTTTTTAACTCCGGCCGCTTTCAGCTGTTCACCAGCTTGGGCGACACTTTCTTTTTTACCGGAAATTACTACCTGGCCCGGAGAGTTGAAGTTGGCTGGCCAAACGTGGCCGACTTTAGCGCAAATTTCAACGATCACGCTTTTTTCTCCACCCAGCAGGGCGGCCATAGCTCCTTCGCCTTCCGGCACCGCCTCTTGCATAAATTTGCCTCGCAGGTGAACGAGCTTAACGCCATCCTCAAAAGAAAGGGCTCCCGCCGCATATAAGGCGGCATACTCCCCTAAACTGTGGCCGGCGACTGCGCTTGGCAACTGGTTACTGGTAATTAGCTTTTGGTAGGCGGCTACGCTGATGGTGAAGATGGCTGGCTGGAGAAAGGCGGTCTTTTTCAGTTCATCTTCCGGCCCATGGAGAACTATTGATTTAAGGTCAAAACCGAGCAGGGTATTGGCTTTATCCAACAGGGGTTCGGCAGAATCTTTCCCCATACCAACAAATTGCGATCCCTGGCCGGGGAAAACAAAGGCGCTCTTCATTTACCCTTTTAGTTCCTTGAGCTTTTTGGTCAGCAGGGGGACGATCTCCAGGACATCCCCGACAATCCCGTAGGTAGCTACCTTGAAAATCGGGGCATCCGGATCTTTGTTTATGGCAATAATTGTGTCGGATGACTGCATGCCGACCAGATGCTGGATCTTGCCGGAAATTCCGCAGGCAATATAGATTTTTGGTGAAACCGTTTTACCGGTCTGGCCAACCTGATGGTGGGCGGAAATCCAGCCGGCATCAACTGTCGCGCGTGAGGCGCCGACCGCGCCGCCCAAAGTTTGGGCTAATTCTTCGAGCATGTGGAAATTCTTGGGATCGCCGATGCCGCGGCCGCCGGAGACAATAATTTCGGCTTCTGCCAGGTTAACTTTGACCGATTCGTCTTGAATAATCTCTAATAATTTAACTACCAAATCTTTTTCATCGATGACGGGAGTAAATTTAACCACATTACCAGCTGCCGGTTTGGCGACAGGGCTCTTTTTGAAGACTTTTGGCCGGACAGTTGCCATCTGTGGACGATGGCGGAGGGTCTGAATTGTGGCCATGATGTTGCCGCCAAAAGCCGGTCGGGTTTGTAACAAGTTTTTCTTGTCAGGATCAATCCCCAGGGCGGTACAATCAGCGGTTAAGCCGGCCCCAACGCGAATGGCCAGCCGGGCGGCCAGGTCGCGGCCAAGGGTGGTGGCCCCCAGGAGAATGATTTCTGGTTTATGTTTGGTGACAGCTTCAGCTAAAGCCCGGGTATATGGAGCGGTATGGTAATGTTTTAATTCCGGATGGGTAATCAAATAGACTTTTTGGGCGCCGTATTTGAACAAATGGTCGATCTCTTCTTCAATCTTCTCATCCCCCAACAAGACGGCACAAAGCTGGCTGCCGCATTCAGCGGCAAGCTTTTGCCCTTCGGAAAGAAGTTCGTAAGCGACTGATTGGATTTTTCCCTCTCTTTGTTCGGCAAAAACCCAGACATCTTTATAGTGAGACAGATCAACATCGACGCCACCCAAATCTTTTTTTAGATCAATGGCGTTAAATTTGCATGAGGCGACGCAAGCGCCGCAAAGGGTGCAGACGTCCAGGTTGATCTGGGCAACCCTCTTTCCCTTGCCGGGCGCTTCAGCCGGCCGATCAATCATAGAAATTGCAGCAAAGGGGCAAGCCTTTACGCAAAGCGTACAGCCGGTGCATTTATCTAACAATATTTTTATTGACATACTATATTAAACTGCGATTTTTCAATTTACCCAGGAGAGAATCAACCATGTCGGTTGGTTCGCCGCCAAGCATTTCCCCGCCGCCTTTTGGGGGAGGGGTGAAAATCTTAACTACACTGGTCGGGGAGCCGTTTAAACCAAGATTAATCGCTTCGGCCTTGATCGCCGCCGCATTAAGCATTTTAACTTCAACTTTTTTAGCCCGCATTAACCCTTTCAGCGAAGGGAGGCGGGGAGAATTCATTTGTTTGACTACCGTAACAACACAGGGGAGGGGACATTCAACGACCTCGTTGACCTCTTCCAATAAACGTTCGATTTTGGCTTTTTTAGCTGTAGGATCGGCTTCCATCTTTACTACAAATGTTACCTGGGGGATATCGAGCCATTCAGCAATCCCTGGACCGACCTGGGCGGTATCACCATCGATGGCCTGTTTACCGCAAAGGATCAGGTCAAAATGACCCAGGGTTTTAATGGCTTGGGCTAAAGTGTATGAGGTCGCCCAGGTATCCGAGCCGGCAAAAGCCCGATCCGAGACCAGGCAAACCTCATCGGCGCCCATGGCAACGCAGGTTTTAAGCGCTTCGGCTGCTTGTGGTGGGCCCATGGTAATAACGGTAACTTTCCCGCCATGCTTTTCTTTTAATTGCAGTGCCGCTTCCACGGCGTTTTCATCAAAAGGGTTAACAATCGAAGGGACCCCTTCGCGGATTAAAGTATTGGTTTCCGGGTTGATCCTAACCTCTGTCGTATCCGGAACCTGTTTTATGCAAACAACAATATCCATGAGCAGTAATGGCTAATTATATCACTTTTTGCTGACAGCGTCTTTAATGAGGCCAAGGGCAATCTGATTCCTCTGAATCTGATTGGTCCCTTCGTAGATTTGAGTGATCTTGGCATCTCTGGCCATCTTTTCCACCGGATATTCTTTCATATAACCATAACCGCCCAGGATCTGAATGGCGTCAATGGTGACTTTCATTGCAACATCAGAGGCGAACAGCTTGGCTTCGGATGCCGGCAAGGTAAAGTCTTTGTGTCCGGCATCAATCATTTTGGCCACGGCATAAACCAAGGCGCGGGCTGCCTCGATCTGGGTCGACATATCAGCCAGCATATGCTGGATGGCTTGCAGGGCGATGATTGGCTTGCCAAACTGGACCCTTTCCTTGGCATACTTGATTGATTCATCCAATGCTCCCTGGGCAATCCCCACTGCCTGGGCGCCGATGCCAGGGCGCGTCATATCAAGGGTTTTCATGGCGACAATAAAACCCATCCCCTCTTTGCCAAGGATCTGGCTTTTGTGGATTTTGCAATCCTGGAATATTAATTCCCTGGTAGCTGAACAGCGGATCCCCATCTTGTTTTCTTTTTTACCAAAAGTAAAACCGGGGGTCCCCTTTTCCACTATGAAAGCTGTTGCGCCGCGGGCCCCTTTGGCCTTGTCGGTCATGGCTATTAATGTATAGGTGTCAGCTTCTCCGCCGTTGGTAATCCATTGCTTGGTCCCGTTAACAATAAAATAGTCGCCATCTTTTTTTGCCGTAGTTTCCAGGCCAGCGGCATCAGAGCCGGCACTGGCTTCGGTCAAACCAAAGGCGGCCAGCTTCTTGCCGGCAGCAATCTCGGGCATGTACTTCTTTTTTTGTTCTTCGGAGCCAAACAAAATGATTGGGGTTGAGCCAAGGGCGGATGCGGCAAAAGAAACGCCAACGCCGCCGCAGATCCGGCTAATCTCTTCGGTCGCTAAGCAGAAATTAAAAACGCTCTGTCCCATCCCGCCGTAAGCTTCCGGAATGTAAAGCCCGCAAAGGTCGGCCTCGGCATAGGCTTTTAGTGCTTCCCAGGGAAATTCACCGGTTTCGTCCCATTCGGCTCTTTTGGGCAAGGCTTTTTCCAGTGACACCTTTCTTGCCAGATCCCTGATCATTTGCTGTTCTTCGGTCAATAAGTAATCCAAAGCCATTTTATTCCTCCTCTTACCAGATTATAACGTTTGCCCCATAAGTTAACCCGGCACCAAATCCTGACAGGACTATCAGATCGCCGGGTTTTATCTTGCCAGCAGCATATGCCTCATCTAGCGCGATAGGTATCGATGCTGCCGAAGTATTTCCGTACTTTTGTAGGTTAACATAAACTTTTTCTTTGGGCAATCCCATTTTCTTGATAACATGATCAATAATCCGGATATTGGCCTGGTGAGGAATGAGTAAATCGATATCGGCAATCGACTTGCCAGCCTGGATCAAAACTTCTTTGACGGATGTTTCCAGGGCACGCACGGCAAATTTGAAGACCTCTTTCCCGTCCATCTTGATAAAACGGCCATTTTTGGTTTCGGGATCACGTGTTCCACCGCCAGGCATAATTAGACTGTTACCCAAAATTCCTTCGGCTTTCAACCAGCTGGCTATTATCCCGTCATTTTTATCTGTAGCGGTTAAAACAGCCGCTCCGGCGCCATCGCCGAAGAGAATGCAGGTTCCGCGATCTGTCCAGTCGAGATATTTGGTCAGTTCATCCGCCCCGACAAGTAAAATCTTTTTATATTTGCCGGTTTCAATAAAGCTGCTGGCTACTGCCAGAGCGTAATTGAAGCCGGAGCAGGCGGCAGAAACGTCTAGACAGGCGGCATTTTTCGCTTTAAGCTTATCCTGCAAAATACAGGCGACAGAGGGAAAGAGCATGTCGGGAGAGCAGGTCGCCACAAGAATGAAGTCGATTTCTTCGGCAGTGACCTTGGCATTGGCCAGAGCGCGTTCGGCGGCAATAAATGCTAGGTCAGAAGTGGCCGTCCCTTCGTCAGAAACACGCCGTTCCATAATGCCGGTCCGTTCCCTGATCCAAGCGTCGTTGGTATCGACAATTTTGGATAAATCATCGTTGGTTACTATTTTATCCGGCAGGGCGGAGCCAGTGCCGCTAATTTTGGCACGCATAAGTTATTCCTCCATTTTTGAGATGCAGCCGACCAGGTCTTCACGAGCAGCTTCGTAAGCCACTCGAATGGCATTTTTAATCGCTTTGGCCTTGGCGCGTCCGTGAGCCTTGTAGACTACCCCGTTAATGCCGAGCATCGGCGCGCCGCCGAATTCATCGTAATCAACTTTCTTTTTGATCCTGGCCAGGGCGGGCAGCAGGAGTAGGGCGGCCAATTTTGACAAAAGGTTTTTTTGCAACTCATCTTTGATCAGCCCAAGAATAAAACTGCTGACCGATTCACTAAATTTAAGAATCAGGTTGCCGATAAAACCATCACAAACGACAACGTTGACGCCGCCGGACATAATTTCCTTGGCTTCAACATTCCCGATAAAGTTTATTTTAGTTTCCTTAAGTAGCGACCAGGTTTGTACGGAAAGCTCGTTGCCTTTTTCTTTCTCTTCGCCAATGTTCAACAAGCCGACTGTGGGGTTGTTGATATGCATGACATGTTCGGCATATTGGGCCCCCATCTCGGCAAATTGCTGAAGATGGCGCGGTTTACAATCAACATTGGCTCCCATATCGAGCAGGACGACCGGTCCCTTGGGGGTTGGGAAGACTGTGGCAATTGCCGGGCGTTCTACCCCGGCAACGCGGCCCAAACCAAATAAGGCCGAGGTCATCAGGGCCCCGGTATTGCCGGCAGAGACAATGGCGTCTGCTTGCTTGGTTTTAACCAGATTAACGGCGACGTTTAAGGAGGAATTTTTCTTTTGCTTGACTGCGGCAACCGGTGATTCGTTGTTACCAATGACTTCTGTGGCGGGGATAATGGATAAGGAGCCTTTTTTGCGGTGGCGGGCCAACTCGCTCTTGAGGCGGTTTTCATCTCCGACTAAAACCAAGCTGACCGGATATTCAAGCGAAGCCAGGACCGCTCCTTTGACCAACTCAGCCGGGGCAAAATCACCCCCCATAGCATCGAGGGCGATGCGGATCACTACTGCTTTTTCTCCTTGCCTTGCTTGGTCTTGATCTTGATAACCGCCCGTCCCTGGTAGGTCCCGCAAGTTGCGCAGGCCTGGTGCGGTGGATTGGCGGCTCCGCATTGCGGACATTTGCTCAAGTTGATCCCTTTTAAGCGATAGTTCCCGAATCTCCTTTTTCCCTGTCTGATATTTGAATGTCGTTTTTTTGGTACTGGCATTTTTTTACACTCCTTTACAATTTTGCTGGCAGAGCGGCTTAACCGGCAGAGCCAGGATCAAATTTTGCCTGATTGTCTCGCCCAGGTCAATGGTGTTGTCCGCTTCGATCGGAAAAACAAAATCTTGGGCCTTGACTTCAGCTTCTTTCCCGCGCCGCTTGCCCGTTTCAGGCAGGATTTTTGAATACTCTTCGTCAATCAGGACTGTCAGAGGCAGTCGAAAATCCTTGGCGCAGCGGGAACAAACCTGTCCCAGCTCGACTTTGACCCCACCCTTGACCAGAACCGAAGTACCGGTATTGGTCAAATGAAGCTTGATTTTTACCGGGTTATTAACCTGGAGGCCGTCGTCCTGGTAGTTGACCCGTTCAGTCAGTTCCAGGTCGGCCTCATTTCCTATTTGGCGCAGGAGCTCTGTCAGGTCTATCTTCATCCCGATCTATTACCTTCAATTCTATTGTATTCGGGATCCCGATTTTCGCGGCCTTGATCGGGATAACAACAATTAATTATATCACCAGGAGAGTCGTTTATCTAGCCCTGGGGTGGAAGTCGTCGTAAACCTTCTTGAGCCGCTCTTTAGTCACATGGGTATACACTTGGGTAGTGGACAAGGAGACATGGCCCAGCAGCTCCTGGACTATGCGTAAATCTGCCCCTCCCTCAAGAAGGTGGGTGGCAAAAGAATGCCGCAGGGTATGGGGGGTAACCCTTTTCCCCAGGCCGCTCTTTTTGGCATAATGGGTAATAATTCTCTCAATCTGGCGCGGTGTCAGCCTGCTTCCCCGGCGGCCAATGAAAAAAGCGGCTGTTTTGCTGCCGGCCAGCAGGTTGGGACGGGCATCCGATAAATAATTGTTTAAGGCTTTTTTGGCCAGGCTGCCAAACAGCACAATCCTCTCTTTGGCCCCTTTTCCCAAAACCTTGATTTCATCTTCAGAAAAATCAACGTCTTTAAGGTTGAGCCGGGCAATTTCAACAACCCTGATGCCGCTGCCATAGAGCAACTCAATTAGGGCGCAATCCCGCTTGCCCAGGGGGGATTTTACATCGATACAGCCTAATAATGCCCTGACTTCTTCGGGATATAGGAAGTTGGGCAGTTTTTTCGGGAGTTTTGGCGTGAGCAGGTTTTGAAAAGGATTTTCCTGGCTAAGGCTTTCCCTTTGCAGATATTTAAAAAATGAACGGGCAGCCGAAAGCTTGCGGGCAATCGACCGTTTGGAATAATGTTTTTTCTCCAGCGAAAGCAAATATTCCCTGGCGGCCAGCCGATCAAGCTTTTTGTCATTAAAAAATGCGATTAGGGCCAGTAAGTCGCGCCGGTAATTAGTGGCGGTATGTTCAGAATAATGCCGCTCATTAAGCAAATGTTTAATAAACTGGCTTAAATCAGATGCATTTAGCATTCTTCTTTGTGTCCTTCGTGTACTTTGTGACTTGGTGGTAAAGAAATTTTCCAAAATATACCACTAAGTCACAAAGACACTAAGTATCTATCAAAGACCGTACTGATGACGTTTGTCGGTGGTGAGAGGAGAATATTTCCCCCGCTCCTTGATCCAGAGCTCTTTTTTTTCAATCGGCCGGGTATCGATATGGACCATGTTTTCTTCGGGATAAAAACCCAAGCCATTTATCCCTTCAGTTTTTTCTGCAAACTTAAAAATTTCTGCCGCTGGGATGCCCTCAATGGCTAGGTTGACCGCTTTCCCTTTGGCATGCCAGGATAATTTTTCTCTTTTCAATTTTTCATTAAAGGCTTCGCAGTAAAAAGCAGATATAATTTTAGGCCTTTTTTGGAAGTGGACGGCAATTGCTTCTAGAATGCCGACCAGGCCGAGATGGATCCGGTATTCCCCCCTGCATTCCGGGCAGCGGCAGGCAAAATCCTTGTGGTTAAAGTTTTCACTTAAATTTCCCATTGCCTAGATATTATATTACATATATAATCTGTTGAACAGGAGGGAGTATGCGGCCAGTTTTTATCGTTGGTTGGGCCTTGGCGGTTGCCATGCTGGGCATGAGCATCGTCAGTTGCGGCGAAGTTGTTACTAGTGACACGACAACAACTACTGCCGTCACCACTACAACAACAACGACGACTCCTGCCGGCTCAAC
>Ga0208373_1000521_pt1 | contig 65417 bp, 20 predicted proteins | sample RifOxyC2_FD_184036 | JGI IMG/M metagenome (GOLD analysis project Ga0208373, IMG submission 184036) | Soil microbial communities from Rifle, Colorado - Rifle Oxygen_injection C2 (SPAdes) | ecosystem: Environmental > Terrestrial > Deep subsurface > Rock core/Sediment | place: Rifle, Colorado...
TTGCCATGTCCCTAATCGTTTTTAAATTCCCTCCACTTCATTGCCCGCTGTTTGGCCAATCCATCGCACAGGCATCTGTTAGCAAAACATCTCTTATTCTATTATTTGAAGTGAGAAATGTTAGTAATCAATTGGTCTCCTGAAAAGCTCTTGTAAAGCAAACCTCAAATTAAAATAACTGTCTGCATAATCAAAAGGGTCGTATGATTCTATATCAACAACTAAATCAATATCACTTTTTCTTTAAATCCATCTGTCAATGCAGAACCAAATACATATAATGATGTAATATTGTATTGAAGACACAATTTATTAATCTCATAAGTAAATTATTCCAAGTACATCTTCCAACTTTCATTAATAAAACAAAATTATAAAAAGTATATTTTTACTCCCAAGCAATCCAGTCTATTTGAAGATTTTGTCCCCACATTCCACCAGAGCTGTCAACTCTGTAAACATTTACTTGGAATGACGAGGTTCCTATATTTCTTGTTACGATTGCAAATACATCTGTAAAATTTTCGCATCTGATTGTAACAACCACCTTTGGAGTAGATGCAAATGTTGCTCCATAATTTACAGTAAACGTTTTTACTCCACCCGATGCATTTGTACCAAGAGCAGCAGTACCAGCCATTATTTTAGTAAATGTAGTTCCACTGCTGATACGAAATGTTCCGTTAACATCTAGTTTGGTTGCAGGGCTTGATGTTCCTATTCCGACATTGCCATTTACGTACAACCCGTTAGCCGGTGGAGTAGTATTAGCCCCTATAGAAACTCCGCCACTATTGTCAACCAGCAATTTAGTAGAACTTGCTATCTGAACTCTTAATCCATCCTCACTAGCACCTGTTGCATTTATATGCAATCTTGCAGTAGGGGTAATGGTTCCCAAACCTATCTGCGAATCTGAAAAATCTCCATAAATCAGAGGAGGGTTTGAACTTGAATTTGCAATGTATAACTTGTCTGAACCAGTTTCAAATTCGCCTGCATAATTTCCTATAAAAACATTATTGGATCCTTCCGAAGAATAGCCGCTGTAATTTCCTATATACACATTATTGCTTGCCGTTGAAGACCATGCCGCCCCTGCCCATGTCCCAATAAAAACATTATTATTGCCTGTTGTATTTGCAGCACCTGCCTGTTGCCCGATAAAAATATTTGAGATCCCTGAAGTATTGTCAAAACCAGTTCCATATCCCATAAATACATTATAAGTACCAGATGTATTACTATAACCTGAACGATTCCCTATAAAAATATTATAATTGGAATTTGCATTTGAAAAGCCTGTTTCTCCACCAATAAAAATATTTTGATCTCCTCCTGTATTCCCATGCCCTGACATATAACCGAGAAACGTATTATGATGCCCCGTGTTATTACTTTTTCCAGCCTGATAACCCATAAAAGAATTATAATCTGCATTACTTGAATAACCTGCATTTTTACCTAGAAAAACATTATAACTTGCAGTAGTGTTTACATACCCGGAACTATCGCCAATAAACACATTGCTAACTCCGCTGGTATTGCTTCTTCCGGCTTTAAAACCCATAAATGCATTATTGGTTCCTGTATTATTGTTTCTCCCACTTTCATATCCTAAGAAAACATTATTGTCGGCGTTATTAGTATAACCAGCATAATATCCTAAAAATACGTTATAATTTCCAGTTGTATTTGTGTATCCGGAACGGTTTCCCACGAAAACATTATTAATACCTGTGCTATTATCCCTACCTGCCTGATATCCCATGAAAGCATTGTTCGTACCACTTGAATTGTATCTGCCACAATCATAACCTAAAAAAACATTGTAACTGGCATCATTAGTATATCCGGCATAATAACCCAAAAATACATTGTTCCCTCCCGCAGAATTTGAGTAACCAGCTCTGTTGCCTAAAAAAACATTGCTTCCGCCTGATGTGTTACTTCTGCCAGCCAAATACCCCATAAATGCATTATTTGTACCGCTCAAATTATTATAACCACACTCGTAACCTAAAAAAACATTGTTAGCTGCATTAGAAAAATAACCTGCATAATAACCCAGAAAAACATTATAGTCAGCTGTTGTGTTCGTATATCCGGCATTATCACCAATAAAGATATTCCTATATCCTGTTGTATTATTATAGCCTGATTTTGTTCCTGCAAAAACATTGGAATACCCTGTTGTATTATAATTTCCACTTTTATTGCCAAGTAAAATATTGAAATAGCCGGTAGTATTTCTTACTCCTGCACTATCTCCTATAAAAAGATTTTCATAGCCGGAAGTATTGGCAAATCCAGAACGATAACCTATAAAACAATTTTCATAACCCGATGTATCATTGTAACCAGATTCCATACCGATAAATGTATTATAAGCACCTGTATAGTTTACGGGAGAAGATAATTTTTTTCCAGCATCCTGACCCATTAAGTTATTAAGGGGGTTCATATAGAAATAATTATTTGTTATATTTTTTGTGCTGTTTTTACCACTCACGGCAAATGCGCCCTTATTCTCTGCCTTGGAACCACCCGGATCTTTTATAAAAAAATGAATGCTGTCATTATAAACAACCATCACTGTTTTATTAAATTTATCTTTTATTTCAAAAATAGGAACGGTATCATGAGCTGATGCATCGGCTTGAATTTGCACCCTTCCAGATGGAGTGATTGTTCCAATACCTATTCTTGCTCCATTCTGATACAAAAGGGAATTATCAAGTGCGGTTGAAGAAATAAATTTAGGAATATAATTGGCAGTACCCGATGCTGAACTCATTGAGGGAGTCTGCCACGTTGCATTTCCGTTAGCATCGGATGTTAAAACAAAACCATCGGCTTCAGTGTCATCGTTAATACGAATAGAACCCTGAACATGCAGCATTGACAAAGGATTCGAAGTTCCTATACCAACATTTCCGGAATTATTATTAAAAATAGAGTTCGTGTTTGTTGTCCACATACTGTTGAATGTTGTACCAGTTAAGGTTAAGCCTGTACCCGGTTGGTATTCAGTATTCGCATCTGTTGAGGATATTGTAAAATCAGGATAAGCTCCTGATACAATCGTTGCTCCGTTTCCTGTTATATTTACAGTTTGATCAGGAGCTGTATTTGTAATAATATCTGACGAAATATCTATTCCATTACCAGAGGTGTAAGTTCCTGCGATACCTTGTGCCCCACGAACGTGACCCGCATTAATAGTTGTGTTATCTGACAATGTTATATAAAGACTATCATTATTAACATAAGAATTAGTCAGGGATATTCCTTCAGCTCCTGTATTTCCTTGTACTCCCTGAATGCCCTGCGCACCTCTTACATGACCTGCATTTATGGTTGTATTATCTGAGAGTGTTATGTATAAACTATCGTTATTTACATAAGTATTCGATACAGATATCCCATCTGCACCATTAATCCCATTTGTTCCATTTGTTCCATTGATTCCTGGCAAGCCCTGTTCACCCTGAACGCCTTGTAGTCCCTGTAGTCCCTGTACTCCCTGTACTCCCTGTACTCCTGTTACATGACCTGCATTCAAAACCTGTGCATTGGATAAAACAAGATACAAGCTGTCATTAAAAACATAGCTGCTTGTAATGCCTATACCATCAGTGCCGGGCTGACCGTCCTGTCCATCTTGTCCGTTTTGTCCGGCAGATCCTGTTTCACCCTGGATCCCTTGTGGTCCGGGAGTACCTGATGCTGCAAACAAAGCATAAGGAACACTCAATAATTGTGTTGTACCCATTTCTGTATAGATGCTGCCTCCTATAGCATCCATCTCAATTTTTATATAATACGGACCCTGCGCCCAGTCAATACTTGCTATGGTGCCTGTCTGGTTTGTACCGCTACCGATCTCAAGATTTACAAGACCAAAACTATTTGTTGTTGCAGCGTGTTCTTCTGAATACACAACTGCTCCTGTTGCGCTGCTTTGCAACAAGGAGATTTTCAAACTCACACTTTGCGTTTGTAAAACTGTGCCGCTTGCATTACGTATTACTGCCTGATAGCGGAAAGACTGGGGGGATTGGGCTCGTAGTGAAACGAATCCTAAAATAAAAATTAAGCATAATAATGCTATAAAAAAATTGTTTTTCATGTTTTTAATTTTTAGTATTTTACAAAAATAAAAACCGCAAACAAGTAAAGAATTCTCATAGATATTTTTTACTTGTTTGCGGTTTCGAATTTCAAATTTCATTTATTTATTCTGTTGCTCTAAAGCATCTATTCTTTTCTGTAAATCTTCATTAATTTTCAGTTGCTGTTCAAGAAGCTTTTTTAGATCCTCTATCATTTTTTGTTGTTCCTGCATACCTTTAACAAGTGGAACTGTGAATTCGGCGTAACGCAAACCGTAATGGTCTTTTTCATTTTGAGGTTTTTCAATTCCGCTAAAATCAAACCCAAGCTTCTGTGCTGCGCTTTCAACATCCTGTGCAATAAAACCTGTTTGCAGAATATCTTCCTTCAATTTTTCGGCATCCTTTCTCCGCATGGAGTCAGGAATTTGATTGAATTCATTGATTTTACCAACATCTAAATGATAAGTAACAGGTTTAAGTTCTAAAATAAAATCAAGTCCTGGAACATTTTCAGTAATATCTTTTTTGAAACGAGCATCAGAAACAGTTGTCCACCCAACATAACCTCCAATGCTTGTCACATCTGAGGCTCCCAATCGTACACGGTTGCTTCCTGCCATAGTGGTATTAGACCCTATTGCAGTTGAATTAGTATAATTTGATGATGTAGTGAATGCACCATAGCCAATAGCCGTATTAAAACTGCCTGTAGTTTGATTCTGAAGAGCATAAACACCAAATGCGGTATTGTCACTCCCGGTTGTGTTATTATACAAAGCATCAAACCCAAAGGCACAATTTGCACTACCAATACTATTTTTCATTGCACCATAACCAACAGCAGTATTATATATCTGATAAGTAGCCGAATTTAATGCCAGATATCCAACAGCAACATTTCCAGTTGCTGCTGTCAAAGCAGATCCAGCACTAGGTCCAATAACTACATTATACGTTCCTGTAGATATTTTTATACCTGAATTATCCCCAACCACAACATTTGACCTGCCACTCGTATTTAAAACACCTGCATTCTCTCCAATAAAAATATTTCTGTAACCTGTATTATTTGATGAACCTGCGTTATTTCCAAGAAAGACATTTCGGTAACCGGTTGAATTCGCGCTACCGGCATTATCGCCAATAAACACATTGCTATAACCGGTAGTATTAAGAAGTCCTGTACTGTCACCTAAAAATACGTTATAAGAACCCGATGTAAGTCCTTTGCCTGATCTAAAGCCAATAAATGTATTGTTCGTTCCTGTTGCGCTAACTCCCCTGCCTGCTTCATAACCAAGAAAAACATTATTACTTGCATTGCTTGTATACCCGGCATAATACCCTAAAAAAACATTATTAACACCTGTTGAATTTGTATATCCCGCATTATCGCCAATAAATACATTGCTAGCTCCTGTTGTATTGCTTCTTCCTGCCATATTTCCCATGAAAGCATTATTCCCTCCCGTTGTTGTTAATCTTCCTGCTTCATAACCTAAAAAAACATTAGAACTTGCATTATTTGTGTAACCAGCATAATACCCCAGAAAAACATTATTTGCAGCGGTTGTATTTGTATAACCCGCATTATCTCCAATCATAACATTGCTTGATCCCGTAGAATTGCTTCTCCCTGCCTGATAACCCATAAATGCATTATTAGTACCTGACGAATTATTCCTTCCTGCATAGTAACCTAAAAATACATTGTAACTGGCAATATTTGTATAACCTGCGTAATAACCAAGAAATACATTGCTGGCACCTGATATATTATTATAACCTGCGTAATATCCCAGAAATACGTTATTGGGTCCATCTACATTATTGTAACCAGCACGATTCCCAATAAAAATATTGCTAGCACCGCTTGTATTATCTAATCCAGCCTGATAGCCCATAAAAATATTGTTACCGCCTGTGGAATTGACTTTTCCCGCCTCATAACCTATGAAGGAATTGCGGCTTGCAGTATTTGAATAACCTGCCCAATAACCAAGGAATACGTTGTAATCACCCGTTGTACTTAAGTAGCCAGCATTTAATCCCAGAAAAACATTTGCATTTCCATTAATATTTGAAAAACCTGTACTGTTTCCGATGAACACATTATTTGTTCCGCTTGTATTGCTTTTACCACTTTCGTATCCTAAAAAAACATTATTGTTTGCAGTATTACTTGCACCTGAATTATAGCCAAGAAAAACATTAAAATCTCCACTAACATTCGATTTTCCACTTTGATTTCCAATTGCCACATTTTTATAACCATCAGAATTAGTATAACCTGCGCTGTCTCCAATAAAAATATTGCTATAACCCGAAGTATTTGAATAGCCTGATCTGTAACCTAAAAATGTATTTTTATATCCGGAAGTATCATTGTAACCAGATTCATAACCAAGAAATGTATTGCTGGTACCGGAATAATTCACAGGAGAGGACAACCTGAATCCGGCATCTTTTCCTGATAATAAATTTTCAGAATTAAGGTTAAAATAATTGCTTGTAAAAGATTTTGTAGAATTTTTTCCACTCACAGCAAAAGCTCCCTTATTTTCAGCTTTGGATCCATTTTCATCTTTTACCCAAAAATGAACACTGTCTTTATATACAATCATTACTGAATGCCCTAGTTTGTCTTTAATTTCAAAAATCGGCTCTATGTCTGCTGCTGCTGCATCCTGTTGTATTTGAAATCGTCCAGAAGGAGTTGTGGTTCCCACTCCAATCTTTTTTCCATTCTGATACATTAAAGACGTATCTAAGGATAAAGTAGCATCAAATTTTGGAATGTAATTTTCAAGACCAGTTCCTGTAATCCCACTTGTGTTATTTACAAAGTTTACCCACATTCCATTTTCATAAAATTCAAATTTATTTGTTTCTGAATTATATCGGGTCATGCCATTTGAGGCTGTTCCTGGTCTTTGCGCTGTAGTTCCTTTAGTGAAGGTTAAAGATGCTGTACCCGGTAAAATTGGGTTATTTGCAAGACTTACTGTCCATGTTCTGTCTGCAGCAAGGGTTTGTGCACCGGCAGAAAGAGAAATTTGGTTTGCTGTTCCGCTTATTGTAAGTGAACGACTCGTTGATACCGCATCTGTTATTCCATAACCAGAAATTGTAGTAGGAGTAAAAGTAATGGTACTCCATGTGTTATTGTGAGTCGGAATATCTTCTGCTGCCAGTATTCTGAATGAAGGAGTTCCTGCTGTACCATTCGGTGCTGCAAAAACAGTATTGGCTGCCTGCGATGCTAATGTAGCAGCCAAAGTGCCTGTAGAAGTAACCGGGGAGCCTGTAACCGTAAATATTGAAGGCATTGATAAGGCTACACTCGTTACAGACCCTGTTGTAGGACTAATCCATGTTGGAACAGACGTTGCTCCAGCAGAAGAAAGAACCTGACCCGATACGCCCAATGAAAGCTCTGACACTTGTCCGCTGCCATTTGAATAAAACAATTTCCAGTTATTTGCAGTATGATCAGAAGCAGATGTAATAGCGTGCGACTGATTATGTAACTGTGAATGCGTGTGATTTCCCTGCGCTACTGTTCCTAATGTAGTGCCAAAATTTGCACTAATAATTCCAGAACTTAACGTGATTCCAGTACCTTGCGTATAAGTCCCCGCAGGTCCAACTAATGAAATTCCTGTACCCCAGACCCCGCCTGTTTTAGGACCAAAAAGCATATTGGTTGCTGTGTTAATATAAAAATCACCATTTAATCCTTCCGTTGTAGGGTCTACTGTTCCATTAAGAACTGTTTTACCATCAAGACCATTAATACCTGCTGTACCCTGCTCACCTTGTGGCGCCTGAAATTCTATCCAGTTTACTGCATCAAGATAAGGTTGCGTGTTGGAAACAAAAGAACCAGCGTTTTGAGATATCCACATTGAATTAATAAAAGGATCAATTGAGGAACGGTCGAACACGTAATCACTGGGATCATACGTAGTTCCTGTTACCCAGTTACCGCGATTGGTTAATCCTGTGCCGGCAGGACCCTGTGGACCCTGAATCCCCTGTGTACCTACAAGTGAAATGCCTGTACCCCATACTCCTCCTGTTTTTGGACCAAAAATCATGTTTGTAGCCGTATTGATATAAAAATCACCATTAACACCTTGTGATGTAGGATTTCCTGTCCCGTTCAAAACTGAATAACCATTTGTTCCATTTGTTCCTGCTATTCCCTGGGGACCTATAAGTGAAGTTCCTGCTTCCCAGTATCCATCTATTTTTGGACCAAAAATAAAATGAGTAGTTGTGTTAATATAATAATCACTATCTGCTCCATCTGTGTCTGTAGGATCTGTTGTTCCATTTAAAACGGTGGCGCCATTATTTCCTGCCGGACCTTGTAATCCTGTGGCTCCTGTTGCACCTGTTGCACCATCCTGAGTCATTATCTGCCAAGTATTGCCATCATAGATAAACGATGTCTTGTCTGTGCTGTTATAGTATGCCTGATTTAAAGATGCACTTGTCGGCACTGATGCAAATGTGCCCAGCCATGATATTGAGATTCCATCAACTCCTGCTGAACCCTGAATTCCCTGGCCTCCCTGGATACCTTGAATCCCCTGTGGTCCTTGCGCACCATCTGCTCCATCCTGAGAAAATACTTGCCAGGTATTGCCATCGAAAATAAAAGATTTTTTTTCTGTGATATTGTAATATGCATCATTTTCTGATGGAGTAGCAGGTACAGTAAGGAATGAACCCAACCATGTAACAGAAATACCATTTTGCCCCGCAGGCCCCTGAACACCGTCAATAGCCATGATGTTCCACATCTCACCGTCAAAAATGTAGGATATGTGATTGGTAGTGTTGTAATATGCCTGATCTTCAGAAGGAGTGGGAGGGGCAGAAGAAAGGGAACCCAGCCATACTAAAGACAAACCATTTGTTCCGGGTAATCCCTGGATGCCCTGTATCCCTTGTGCTCCGTCAAGTCCGTCCTGAGTAATAATTTGCCATCCTGTGCCATTATAAATATATGATTTCTTATCGGTAGTGTTATAATATCCTTGATTTAATACGGGAGATGCAGGTGCAGTGGCTAATGATCCGAGCCATATTACAGATACCCCATTTGCCCCATTCGTTCCATTTGTTCCATTAGTTCCGGCAACTCCTTGTTCTCCCTGAAGTCCCTGTTCTCCCTGAATCCCCTGCAAACCTTGTATCCCCTGTGAACCCTGAATTCCATCTGCTCCATCCTGTGATAAAATTTCCCAGCTTGTACCATTCCAGATATATGATTTTTTTTCAGTTGAATTATAATACGCCTCATTTGTATTTGGAGAAAGGGGAGCTTCTGTGAATGAACCCAACCATACTATTGATAAGCCATCCTGACCTGCAGGTGCCTGGAATTCGATCCAATTTGTAGCATCAAGATACGGGTTTGTACTGGATGTGAATGGAGAAGTTGTCTGGCATATCCACATAGAATTAACCAATGGATTGTCTGTAGATTGATCAAAAACATAATCGCTCGGATTGTACTCTGTACCTGTTATCCACGTACCACGATTTGTCAAACCTGTACCTGCAGCACCCTGAGGCCCTATTGGTCCCATTGGTCCTGTATTTCCTATTTCACCCTGAATTCCTTGAACTCCTTGCGCCCCTCTTACATGACCCGCATTAATAGTTGTGTTATCTGAGAAAGTTATGTATAGACTATCGTTGTTTACATACGTATTTGAAACAGATATCCCATCAATCCCATTAATCCCATTTGCTCCATCTGTTCCATTTGTACCGGGTAAGCCTTGTTCGCCCTGATCGCCTTGTAATCCCTGTACTCCTTGAAGTCCTTGAATACCCTGTGCGCCTCTGACATGACCTGCATTCAAAACCTGAGCATTGGACAAAACAAGATACAAGCTGTCATTCTGAACATAACTGCTCGTGATACCGATTCCATCTGCGCCGGATTGACCATCTTGTCCGTTCTGTCCTGCCAGACCTTGTTCTCCCTGCGGTCCTTGCGGTCCGGGAGTACCTGATGCTGCATAAAGCGCATACGGAACACTTAATAATTGAGTTGTGCCCATTTCTGTAAAAATGCTACCTCCTGTTGCATCCAACTCTATCTTTATATAATACGGTCCATTCGACCAGTCTACCGTAGTAAAAGAACCAGTCTGGTTCACTCCATTTCCTATCTCAAGATTTACCAACCCGAAAGTATTCGTGGTTGCAGTATGTTCTTCTGAATATACAACTGTTCCTGTTGAACTACTTTGCAACAAGGAGATTTTCAAACTCACATTTTGCGTTTGCAGAACATTACCGCTTGCATTGCGCACTACTGCCTGATAGCGGAAAGACTGGGGGGATTGTGCGTTGAGAATACTGTTACTGAATAAAAATAGTAGTAAAATCAAGCTTGCAAGTAAATTTTTCATAATTCAAATTTTTTATTATAGCACAAAATTAAAAAATAAGATGACAAATAAAAATATAAATATATGGGGGTTTTTACCCATAAAGGTTAAATAATTTTTTTAAATATTCCGCAATACCATGCCCAGTCATTATCGTCTCCACCGCAGTGGCGATTACGCTTTTGAAAAACATTACCGACAATACTATTATTTACTCAAAATCGCATAAATGAATTCGCTGAAAAATGATATCAACAGCCATTTTCAAGAAAATAATAAAATATTTTTTGCTTTTTCTATTTTCATGAAAAATTAGGACTGAAATCAAAAAAATAATATTACGGTGCGCTGCACCTTTATAAACAACGCAGCTATCGCTGCTACAAATGTTGTCGCAGCTCTGCTGCTATATTTAGAATGCAGCGGCAGAGCCGCAAAATATTTGTAAAATATAAAAGACTATAGAAAAACCAAGGTGCAGAGCACCGTAATATATACTGAAACTTGACAGGTTTGCAAACAAAGCTGCATAGATTCAGTTATGCTGAGCGATTGCAAATTTGATGATATTTTAGAACCCTGTTTAGCGATGCACTGCGATGCACTGCTTTGTGTTGAGCTTGCCTAAACAAGCTTGCCGAAGTGAGTAAATCGCCGCAGTGATGAACAGTCGAAGTATCTTTTGCATGGATTAATGTTAACAATTGTTTCAAATTACAAAAAAAATAGTTCTTTTCATGCGAAAGTTCAGTTATTTAGTCATTATCAGCTTTTCAATATCTTCTATTCGTCTTTGCAAGTCTTCATTTTTTATTTCTTGTAATTCTAATTTTTTTTGAAGATCAATGTTTATATCATTCAACTCTTGTACGGCTCTTACTAATGGAATTGTAAACAAAGAATATGCAACGCTATAATTGTCTTTATCACTTACAGGCTTATGAATTCCATTAAAATCATAACCCGATTTTTTCGCAGCCTCAACTACTTCCTGCGCGATAAAACCACTCTGTCGTATTGAATAGGATTCAGAATAATCATTTTTTGACAGCTTTGTAAACTTTATACTATCAGGCATATCTTTCATCAGAAATTCATCAAAAGCTTTTGTATCAAAATTGTAAACAATAGGTCGCAAAAGTGTTATAAAATCTAGCCCTTTTACTTCTTCAGTAATGTTCTTTTTAAATCTTCCATCTGAAGGAAAAGTATAAGCAACCTGTCCTTCTATTACCGTAACATTTACATCGCCAATACGAACTTTGTTGCTTTGTGTCATAACAGTATTTGCGCCAATAGCAGATGAATTTGAATAATCAGCCCCTGCAAAAAAAGCATAATTTCCGATTGCAAGATTATTACCTCCTATTGTATTTTGCATAAGAGCAGCATGTCCTGTAGCAACATTTGAGCTACCTGTTGTATTAAAAGAAAGCGCATATTTCCCATTTGCGACATTATAGTTTCCGATAGTATTATTAGAAAGAGATCCTGATCCATTGGCAACATTATCAAAACCAGTAGTATTTTTATTAAGAGCATAATAGCCATTGGCAACATTATTATATCCTGAAGTATTTGAATAGAGGGCTTCACACCCGTTGGCAACATTAAAATTTGCAGTATTTGAATAAAGAGCCTTGTATCCATTCGCAGCATTTCCCCATCCAACAACATTTGAATAACCCGCCATATAACCTATAAATACATTATATGCGCCCCAACTACTCGCAAAAGATAATCCTACATTTGAAAAACCTGCTTTATAACCAATGAATACATTTTGCCGACCAATTGTATTTGAAAATCCACTGCTGTCACCAAAAAAAATATTTCCGTAACCCACATTATTTGAATAGCCACTGTTATCACCAATAAAAATATTACTGTATCCACTCGTTGTAGAATGCCCTGCCTTGTACCCGATAAAATAATTTTTATAACCCGAAGTATCGTTATATCCTGCTTCGTAACCGATAAAAGTATTGTGTTTCCCAGAGTAATTCATCCCAGAAGAAAGTTTTTTACCAGCATCACTACCAGAAAATAAATTTTCAGTATTCAAATGAAAATAATTGTTTGTAATATTTTTTGTAGAATTTTTTCCACTGACAGCAAAAGCTCCTTTGTTTTCTGCCTTTGAGCCTCCTGGGTCTTTAATGAAAAAATGAATACTATCGTTATAAACCACCATAACTGTTTTATCATTTTTATCTTTAATTTCAAAAAGAGGAACCGTATCGTGAGCTAAAGGATCTGCCTGAACTTGTAATCTACTTGTTGGAGTAGTTGTTCCTAAGCCAATTTTCGTACCATTCTGATATAACAATGAATTATCTAATGCTGTTGAAGAAATAAATCTGGGTATATAATTAGCAATTCCTGAAGATGATGTCATAGATGAAGGCTGCCATGAAGCATTACCACTAGCATCTGATGTTAAAACAAAACCTTCCGATTCAGAATCATCATTTACTCGCAATGACCCATTAATGTGGAGAGAGGAAAGCGGGTTCGATGTGCCTATCCCGACAAAACCTGTATTATTATTAAAAATATTTGTATTACTGGTAGTCCATGTACTGTTAAATGTAGTACCAGCAAGAGTTAAACCTGTTCCGGCTGCATATTCTGTATTGTTATCAGTAGAAGATATCGTAATATCAGGATATGTTCCACTAACACTTGTAGCACCAGATCCGGTTAGATTTATCGCGCTACCGGGGTTTATGTTATAAAGAGTATCATTAGATATAGAAATTCCAGTACCTGCATGAATGGTTGCATTAGTACCTGGCAAGCCCTGCAAACCTCTTACATGACCAGCATTGATTGTCGTATTATTTGATAGTGTAATAAATAAACTGTCATTGTTTACATACGTATTCAATACAGATACTCCATCAATCCCATCAATCCCATTTGTTCCTGGCAAGCCCTGTTCTCCCTGAATTCCCTGAAGACCCTGAACTCCCTGCACTCCTCTCACATGACCTGCATTTAATACCTGAGCATTAGATAAAACCAGATACAAACTATCATTCAAAACATAACTATTTGTAATCCCAATACCATCTGCACCGGGTTGTCCATCCTGACCATCTTGACCGGCAGTCCCTGTTTCGCCCTGCGGCCCTTGTGGACCTGGTGTTCCCGAAGCAGCAAAAAGCGCATAAGGAACACTCAACAATTGTGTTGTTCCCATTTCAGCATAAGTGCTGCCTCCAGTAGCATCCAATTCTATTTTTAAATAATAAGGACCTTGCGCCCAATCTATACTTGCTATAGTGCCACTTTGATTTGTGCCACTTCCTATCTCAAGATTTACAAGCCCAAAACTGTTAGTTGTTGCGGTGTGTTCTTCTGAATACACTACTGTTCCAGTCGAGCTACTTTGCAATAAAGATATTTTCAAACTCACATTTTGGGTTTGTAAAACGTTTCCGCTTGCATTACGGACTATTGCCTGATAGCGGAAAGACTGTGGGGTTTGGGCTCTGATAATACTATTACTGAATAAAAAAAGAAATAATATCAGGCTTGTAGGAAAGTTTTTCATAATTTGTAATTTATTGAGTTTAGCACAAAATTAAAAAATAACATGATATATAAAAATATATATGGGTATTTTTACCCATAAGAGCAAGATATGAATTATGGATTAAACGAAAGGAACGTATAAATTTGATGCCTTATGGGATGCAATCAATAACTTGACAAATAAAAAATGATACTATCATAAAAAATAAGAAAAAAACCTATTGAAAGGGAAAAAACAGTAAAAATACCCATTGCAAAAAACAATATTTATACATATATTTGTACCTTTAAGATTTATTATGATATTTCGTTTTCTAATATATTTATTTATCTTTTTCCCTGTTGCTCTATTTGCTCAATCGACTGGTGATTTTCGTTCAGCAGGAACTGGCAACTGGGGTACGGCAGGTACGTGGGAACGGTACAGCAGCGGAGGCGTATGGCAGGCTTCAGGTGTTGGAGAAAACAATCCGGGACAGGTGCCGTCAAATACAGCAGCCCTTATAACGATTCTGGGGGGAGATAATGTTACAGTAGCTGCGGCAGCAACAGCAAAAGCTTTGGTTGTTGATGGAACACTTATTATTGGCACACAAACAGTAAATGCAACAACATTTCCGATAAGTGGTGCTGGGACAATCACTATTTCAACAGGAACAATTACCTCCGGTGATTTTTTACCTTCAACTGTTACCGCAAGCGGAGCTGCTACAATCAATTGCTCTGGTAACTGGAATGTTACCACTTTTACACCTTCTACGAGTTCGGTTGTATTTACGGGTACTGCCAATGTAAATTCTGCAAACACCTTTAGTACGTTCAGGGTAAACAGTGGAGTTCGAATCCTTGCTGCTGCAACAGTTATTGCGAATCTGAATATTATTGCAGGCAGTACTCTTGACTTGAACAACAACACCCTTTCAATCTCCGGTACATATACAAATGCCGGTACTTTAACCGCAAACGGTGCTACATCTACGCTTATTTTCAATGGCACTGCATTACAAGCTTTCAATGCAGGAACTTATACTGGTTCTTTAATCAACAATTTAACCATCAGCAACACAAATGCTTCGGGAGTAAGATTGGATGCCGCTGTTACTGCCGGGGAGTTATTAATAAATGGGGCAAGTTTTCTGAATCTTAATGGACGAATTATTTCTGTTAAAAATAATCTTACAAACAACGGAACACTAACATCTACAACTGCAAACTCTGCAATCAATATGATTGGGACAGTTGCCCAGATAATTTCCGGAACAGGAATCTTCACAACCGGTGTTGCAGGAAGACTGCTGAACCTGACTATTAATAACAGTGCTGGGGTAGATCTTCAGAAAAATGTGGCTATTCAAACTGGACTTACACTTACAGCGGGTTCTTTAAGTACATCAAATGCTTCAACATTAACTCTGGGAATTGGTGCAGCAAGTACTTTAACTGTTACACGCAGTAACGGGGATATTGGCATTATCCCTATTTTTGACCTGACGAATGTAACCTATAATCTCACTTACGGACCAGCTGCTTCTGCTTTATTAACACCTGCCAATGAATTTTATTCCCCTGTAAATAATTTTACATTAAATTCTGCAAACGGACTGGATTTAAATGCTCCTTTAACAATCAATGGAATATTCACGCTTACTACGGGAAAAATAACCCTTAATGCAAATGATATTACCTGTAACTCTACATCTTCTAATGGCGGAGCGCCTTACAATGCTTCAAAAATGGTTGTACAGAATGGAGCAGGAAGGCTTTTAAGGGTTTTTAACGGCGCACAGGCATTCACATTTCCCATTGGCGATGATAACACGGATTATTGCGGGGTTACATTAAATTTTTCGGCTAATTCTGAATCCAATAGAAAAATAGGAGTTACTATAACAGATGCGACACACCCTGATAATGGCGTTCAAACGCATTTTATTTCAAGATACTGGACGTTTTCAGACGATCAGGCAGGAACATACACCTATACTGCTTCATTTACATACAGCACAGCAGCTCCTACAGATGTTAACGGAACAGTAGGAAATTACAAAATTAATCGCTGGGATGGAGTAGAATGGTTTCAATTTCCAACTTATGTTGCAGCTCCGGTAATGACTACAACAACATCTCATACTGAAACTATCGGTTTGCTGAATGGAGCTGATTTTACTGCAAGGGTTATCCCTTCAAATACTTATACGTGGAATCAAATCGGCACAGCAGATTTTACTGATGCTGCTAACTGGACACCAAACAGAACAACACTGCTCGAGGATGATATTCTTGTTTTTGACAATGGAGCAACGACTACAGCGACCAATGTTCCTACACAAACCATTGGTAAAATACTTATTTCTAATAATACAAACCTTTCGCTTGAATCAACAGGCACTCAGACTCTAACTATAAGTGGAGGCGCAGGTACACCTCCGGTATTAAGTCTTGATATTCCAGTGGGTTCTACGCTTCAGTTAAGCAGCACCGGAGCTGATAAAATTACAATTGCTTTTAGTGGTGGAATTACAGGAACAATATCAGGGAATCTTATTATCAATGCAAATACTGCCGGTGATAATACTTTTAGAACTGCAACAACAACTCCTACTCAAATTGTTACTGTTAATGGTACAATCACAAACAATGGCGGTGTAATCACATCCACAGCAGCTTCACTCATTTTTGCAGCAGGAAGCACATACAATCATTCACGGGATGGAGGAGTATTGCCTATTGCCACATGGAATGCTACCTCAAATTGTAATGTTACCGGAATAACTATAACCAATTTAACAAATTTTGGTCAGACATTTGGCAATTTCACATGGAATAATGCAGGACAAACCACTGCTACAGGCGCAATGAATGCTGCTCCAACTTTCAATGGAAACTTTGCTATTCTTGCCGGAAGCATGACAGACGGTGGTTTCCAGATAATAGGAAATGCCGGAAAAACTATCATCATGGCAGCAGGAACATCTCTTACTTTAGGAACTGCTGCAACAGCAAGACTTTTTCCAACTTTGTATATAAATGCAAATATTAATTTAGATATAGCAAGTACGATAATATTTAATTCCAATGCTGCAACAAATATTTCGGGTGTACCCAATTATGGAAACTTAACCTTATCTGCAACTGCAAATGTTACAAAAACAGCTCTTGCTGCCATTAATGTTAATGGAACATTAAACATTGGTCAATACAATACTTTTGCAGATGGTGGTTTCACAATCACAGCAAAAGGAAATGTTACAAATAATGGTACTCACTCCGGCGCTGGCAAGTTATACCTGAATAGTGGCTCTGCTGCTCATACTTTAACTGGAGCAGGAGCTTATGGAAATCTTGAATTAAATGATATTCAAGGCGCAAATCAAGCTTCAAATAGCAATATTGATGGTAATTTTACACTGACATCCGGAGAATGGAATACTGGTAATTTCAATATGACACTTGCAAAAAACTGGAACAATACAGGAGGAACATTCACACAGGGAACTGGCATTGTCAGCTTTGACGGGAGTATTGCCCAAACCATTCAGAACGGGCAGAGTTTTACTTTTTTGAATATAAACAATTCTAGTACAGGTGTTACAATTAGTTCAAATATTACAGTAACTGATCAATTGACTTTTACCACAGGGCTTATTAATACTGGAGCTAACCGTGTTATTGTAACCTCAACAGCAACAAATAACATTACGGGCAGCAGTATTACCGGATACATCAACGGAAACCTGCGGCAATATGTTGTAAATGCAACAGAGTATTATCTGCCTGTTGGTACTGCTGCACATTACGAATGGGCAAAAATTGATTTTACTTCAATAGCCGGTATTAATTATATAGATGTTTATTTTACAGTAAATAATGAAAATCCTGTTCCCGGAGGATTAACTGTTAACGGTCAAACTATTGATTTTTTTCTGAATTATGGTTATTGGACTGTTACTCCCGATGCCGGTACCGGTACTTACAATATTTCCTGCCAATCTAAGGGGCATGCAGATTTGGGTGGAACAGAAGATAATTACACCCTGATTACCAATCTGGGCGGCGGAGGCTATTTAAGTAATGGCATTCATTCAAATACAACACAGTATTACACAACTACTCTTGTTACTGCAAGAAGATCAGCACTGTCTGCTTTTGGAAGGTATGTGGTTGGGCATTCTGCAACAGTCCTTTATACGCCACCGGCTGTAACAACAGAACTTCTTAATAAAAGTGTAAAAATCAAACAGGCTGCCGGAAGTAATTTATATGTTATTGGAGCAGCAACACATCTGAACAACAATTCCGGTGGAACGATTACAACCAATACCGGTGCAACCCTAAGTGTTGGCGGAAACCTGAATAACGCTGCCAGTACAGTACTAATGAATGATGGTACCGTTTTAGTAACCGGAAATTTAAATAATACTGCCGCAGGAACGTTTACGCATACCGCAGGAACAGTAAGTATTACTACTGATTTGTCTAATGATGCCAGTACATATTCGCAAGCGGCAGGAACTTTAAATGTTACTGGTAATGTAACAAATAGTAACAGTGCTCTAATTGAAATTATAGGAACAGCAAATATTACAGGAAACACAATCAATAATAGCACTTCAACAATAAGTGTTGATGGCACTTATAAAATTAAAGGAAACTGGACAAATAACGCAGAGCAAAGCGTTGCTTATGCCGGGGCTACATTAGGAACAATTGAGTTTAACGGAACTGCTGCTCAAATAATAAACGGATCTGTATCAACTTATTTTGAAAATCTAACCATTAATAATACAGCAGGTGTTACACTTAATACCGTAAATCAGCACGTTGACGAGGTTATGTCTTTTAGTGCCGGTGTGTTAAGTACATTGAATAACTGGATTATTATCAATAATACGAATACCGCATCTCTTGTCGGTTATGATGATTCAAATACAAAATATATTAATGGGAATTTACGGCGTTATGTTACAACCGGAGAATATGAACTGCCTGTTGGTTCTGCAACCAACTATGAACTGGCTACAATAAATATTTCCAGCGCAATAGGATTAACTTACTTAGATGTTTTTTTTACTGTAAACAATCAAAATCCACCCGACCCCTTTTTAACGGCAAATGGAGCCAGAGTTGAAAATTTTCTTGACGAAGGATATTGGACAATAAGCCCGAATACCGGAGGCTCTGCCACTTATGATTTGACTTTGAGAGAATCAGGACACACAGACTTATTGCCAACTGCTGACAGATATGCAATGCTTTCAAATCTTGGTGTCGGATGGACTGATTATGGGACACATTCTCCTGCAACACAAATATACGACCCGGCATACGTAATTGCAAAACGTTCGGGCATGTCTATTTTTGGTCTGTACATAATAGGTAAAACACTCGATGATGCCTATGTACAGCCGGTTATTACAAATGAACTGAGAAACGAAGGAACAAAATTTAAAATCCCAACCAGTGTTACTGTTTCTGCTCTAGGAACTGATGCTGAAATTAATAATTATTCCGGTGCAATTACAACAGTAGATGGAACTCTGGTAACAAATGGGGATGTCAATAACAATGGTATTGCTTCATTTTATAAAGTAGATGGAACAATACAACTTCAGGAAAATTGGACTAATGACGGAGGAGTTACGGTTACGGATCTTGATGTAACTTACGGTACTGTTGAATTTAATGGAACAGCCGCTCAAACTATCGGAGGGTCTGTGGTTACACAATTTGAAAAACTTTATATCAACAATGCTTCTGGTGTTAATCAAAATCAAGATGTGCAAGTAGATCGCCAACTTATTTTTGCTGCTCTGGGTGGAATTCTTACTACTTCCGGCTATAAACTTATAAACACAAACACTGCTGGGATTAACGATGCTGTAACAGGCTATTCTTCTACAGGTTTTGTCAATGGAACTATCAGACAATACACAATTGACGCAGGCACTTATTATCTTCCATGCGGTAATGCTACTACCTACGAACTTGCTACTTATGAACAAATAAGTAACAGTAGCATGTCTTATATTGATGCACATTTTACTGAAGACCACACTCAAATACCTCCCGGTGGTTTAACTGTTAATGGGCAACTAATTAGTGAATTCCTTGATTATGGCTATTGGAATTTATCGCCACAAACAAGCGGTTCTGCGACCTATAATGTAATTGTACGTTCAGAAGGTCATTCAAACGGTGGTGGAACTCCTGACTTGTATTCTGTTATTACTAATACTGGTACAGGATGGGCAAATCTGGGGAGTCACTCTACAGGAACACAAAGTTTTGACGGTTCTGCCATTATCGCAAAACGTTCTGCCCTTACTGATTTTGGAAAATATATTATTGGGAAATCGCTTTTAGATTCCTATACACAACCCCCTATTACAAACGAATTGCGGGTTGATGGCGCTAAATTCAAAGTTCCTACTGGAGTAACCGTAACTTCTTTGGGGAACAGCGCTGCTGTAAATAACAGCAACAATGGTATTATAAGTGTTGATGGAATATTATCGTCTGAAGCCGACATTTCTAACGATGGGGGCGGGTCGTTTATTAAAATTAATGGGACTGCAAAATTAAATGGTAACTGGACTAACAATGGCGCCGCTTCATTAATTCTTGGAGATGCGGCTGCAAAAGGCACTGTTGAATTTGAGGGTACTGCTGCGCAAACCGTGGGAGGCACAACACTTACCGAATTTGAAAACTTGATAATTTCCAATACTGCTGGCGTAAACTTATCAAGCAACCAGCGGATTGACGAACAGTTGATATTTAATACATCCCCGGGCTTATTGAATACGGGTACTAATAAAATTATTATTCATAACTCAGCAGGTACTGCGTTTTCAGGATATGGAACAACAAAATATGTAAATGGTACAATTTCTCAAGAAGTCGTTGCCGGAACATACATCCTGCCATTAGGAGATGCTACGAATTACGAACAAGCCACTATTGAAATTACATCTGTTGGTACCCTTACAGCCATGGATGTTAATTTTACGATGGATGGAGTCCAAACTCCTCCCCCTGCTTTAACTGTAGGCGGACAATTAGTAACCGAATTTTTAAATTATGGATATTGGAATCTTACATGTACCGGTTCCGGAACATACAATATTACAGTTCAATCCGGTGGACACAGCAATGGAGGTGGTACTCCTGACTTATATTCTGTTGTAACAAGTACAACCGTTCCTCCTGTTTCAGGAACTTCGTGGCAGGACATTGGCTCTCACTCATCAGGAACCCAGGGCTTTGACGGAATCTATGTATATGCAAAACGCTCTGCTCTTTCAGATGTTTCCGCAAGTTTTATAATTGGGAAGGCAATTGCCGATGCTTACGTTCAAGCCTCTATCACAAATGAATTGCGAAACTCTGGAGCAAAATTAAAAGTTTCTTCTGCAGCTTCTATTTCATCGTTGGGAGTCTCTGCAATGATAAATAATTACAACAGTGGTGCTATATCTGTGGATGGAACATTAATTTCTGCCGGAAGTTTTACTAATGAAGGAGTAGCCTCTACTGTCGCTATAGATGGTTCAGTTAAAGTTGCAACTACATGGACTAATAATGGGGCAGCTTCATTGTCTGATGGTGATGGTACTTATGGTACTGTAGAGTTTAACGGATCTGCCGGACAAAATCTTACTGGTACAACTGTTACTCAGTTTGAAAAATTAAAAATGAACAATGCAACAGGTCTGACGCTTGGAATAAATACACAAGTGAATGAAGAACTTGTAATGACATTGGGCGATATTTCAACAGATGCGTTCAGGGTAATTATTAATAACACATCGAATACATCCATCACATCCTACAGTGAAAATTCTTATGTCAATGGAAATCTCAGGCAATATATTGCTTCCGGAACATATCCGTTACCCATTGGAACAGTAGCAAATTACGAGCTGGCAAATTATGAAGTCGTTACTCTTGGAGCTTCATCTTATATTGATATTAACTTTACTATAGACGGCGCACAAACGCCTCCTCCGCTTTTAGTTGTTGGAGGTTTACTGGTTACAGAATTCCTGAATTACGGATACTGGAATCTTTCAGCAGATAATTCAACAGGTTCAACGTTTAATATTACAACTCAATCAGGCGGTCATACAAATGGAGGTGGTACTCCTGATATATATTCAGTGCTAACCTACAAAACCGCGGGTACGGCATGGGAAAGTTTAGGAATCCACTCAGCAGCGACTCAAGGATTTAATCCTGTTTCCTATATCTATGCAAAACGTTCAGCCCTTGCTGACTATGGCAAATTTATTATTGGAAAAGCAGATGCCGATACTTATACTGAAATTGCCATTACTAATGAACTCAAAAATTCCGGTGCAAAAATAAAAATTGCCGCAGGAGCTTCTATGTATTCTTTAGGAACAAACACTGCCATTAACAACAATGCTGATGGAGTAATTACTATTGATGGAACATTAGGTTCAGGTACTTCGGCAGTGGCAGGCGCAATAACAAACAGTGGCGCAGGTTCTCAGTTTAAAGTTGACGGAACATTGAAGTTATCTGGTAATTTTACTAACAACGGTATGGCCAGTCTTTCTGATGGTGACGGTACGTTTGGCACATTGAATCTTTTCGGAACAGCGAATCAAAATGTAGGTGGAACAGCAATTTCACAAATTGAAAATGTTACTCTTGATAATGCTGCCGGCGCCACACTCACGAATAATATTCAGGTAGATCAGGTCTTTACTTTTGGAACCGGAGGAAAGCTCACAACAGGAGCAAATAAGCTTATTATAAGCAATAATGATGCAGTGGCTATTGCAGGTTACAGCACGGCAAAATACGTGATTGGAAAAGTATCATGGAATATGACCAATACAACTTATAATATTCCGTTGGGTACCGCATCCTATTATGAACTGGCAACCATTGTTATTAATAGTTCTTCCGGATTAAGTTATCTTGATTTTATTTTTAACGAAAGTGATGAAAATCCGGTTACGCCAGTTGGGTTAAGCGTTGCAGGCGGTGGACTTGGAACGATAGATGCTTTCTTAAATTATGGATACTGGAATATATCAGAAACCGGGGCACCTACTGCAAACTTTGATTTGACAATTCAATCCGGCGGGCATTATAACGGAGGAGGTATTGCAGGAGATTATGCTGTATTGTCCAGAATTCCCGCAGGCGATTGGGGGGATAATGGAGATGCTAATAATCCGGCAGACCAGAGTTTTGTTGGTGCTTATGTTAGTGCTAAACGTGCGGGAATCACTGCATTCGGAGATTATATTATTGGTCGTGGAAATGACTATACTCCTTATTCTCCGCTGACAAATGAAATCCGAATAAAAAATTCTGTTTTTAAAACAACAGGAAGCACGAATACTACAGTTTTCGGCCCCAGCGCAAAAATCAACAACTATAATAGCGGTTATTTAATTTCTGAAGTGAATGCAACTATTATTTCAGAAGGCGATATTAATAACAATGGCGCAGGTTCCTTTATTCAGGCCAATGGGACTATCCAACTCAAAGGAAGCTGGAACAACGAAGGCGAAGCAAATCTTACGCTGGGAGATAATACAGATTATGGTACAATTGAATTTAACGGAATCGCCTCACAGTCTTTGGGCGGAAATATAAATACCCTGTTTGAAAACCTGAAGGTTAATAATGCAGTTGGCATTACCCTGAGCAGGGATCAGCAGGTTGATAACATTTTAACTTTTACAAGTGGTAAAATTACAACCAATGCAAACAAATTAATAGTTTCAAATACAACCCCCACTTCCATTGCTGGTGGTTATGATGCGAATAAATATGTGATTGGAAACCTCCGAAGATTCGTCGGAATCAACACTTATGACTTTCCGGTAGGTACTGCCACTTATTATGAACTGGCAAACATTCAGGTTACCAGCGCAACAGATATGACTTATATAGATGCTATTTTTACAGCAGGCAACCAGAATCCTGTTACTCCTCCGGGACTTACCGTTCAGGGAGTAATAGTCAGCGAATTTTTAGATTATGGATACTGGACACTATCATCTGATGCAACTGCAATTAATTACAACGTTTCCATAAGTTCTCTGGGTCATACCAATGGTGGTGCTACGGCAGACAGATATGCGGTCATTTCAAGGTACATTCCTCCCGGAACAACCTGGGCAGATAATGGAACACACTCAGTATCCACACAAGTTATTAATGGTAGCACGATAACTGCTGTCAGATCAAATCTTACCACATTAGGTGACTTTATTGTGGCAAAGGGAGCCTCACAATTTTACCAGCAAATTCCTGTTACCAATGAGCTCAGAAATAAAAATTCGGTTTATATTGTTTCCAATGTTACCAATGGGAGTGTTTCCGGAACATCTGCTGAAATAAATAATAGCAATTCAGGTTTGTTTAAAATCGAAACAGGTGCTGTATTTAATGCCAATGGAAACATAAATAATTTAACAAGTGCCACCATTAAGGTTGAAGGAACTATCAATATTACAGGAATCTGGACAAACAATGCCACTGCAAGTGTTGGAGACGGAGATGGCGATTACGGTCTAATTACATTTAATTCTTCAGTTGCAACACAAACTATTGATGGAACTACAGTAACTCAATTTGAGAATTTTACAATTAACAATTCTTTTGGTGTTAATCTGAATGTAAATACAGAAGTTCAGAGGACGCTTACATTTACTTCGGGCTTAATTAATACAGGAGCAAACCGATTGCTTGTCAGCAATTCAAATGCAGTAGCCATTGTCGGCTATGGAAATGCAAAATACATCAATGGGAATCTCAGACGTTTTGTAACAAATAACACCTATGATTTACCCGTTGGGACTGCAACACAATATGAACTGGCAAACATTCAAATCAATAGTAATACAGGATTAAGTTATGTTGATGTAAACTTTACTGCTGTTAATCCGAATCCTGTACCCGGTGGTTTAACCGTAAACGGTGTTACAATTACTAATTTTCTGGATTATGGATATTGGAACATAAACGGAGATGGTTCTGCAATTAATTACAATCTGTCCATTCAGGAAGGCGGTCATACTGATTTAGGAGGTACTCCGGATATGTATGCTTTACTTTCTAAAATCCCGACACCGGGGACTTATGCCGATTTAGGGATTCACTCAATTTCGACCCAGAGTTTTAATGGAAGTTACGTTATTGCTCAACGCTATGCTCTTACAGGCTTTGGCGACTTTGTTATAGGTAAAGGAGCAAGCATGCTGTACCAGTTGCCAGCTATTACAAACGAATTGAGAAACAAATCTTCTGTATTCAGGATTACCGGCACCACTTTCGGGGGTGTGTCCGGCAGTTCTGCAGAGCTTAACAATAGCAATACGGGAATCTTCCTCGTTGAAAACGGCGCTACGTTTAACGCTTCAGGTAACATTAACAATTTGACAAGTTCTACCATTACAATTGATGGTATCATTAATATTACCGGAACCTGGACCAATAATGCTACAGCCAGTTTATCGGATGGCGATGCAACGTATGGTTCAGTTAATTTTGTCAGTACTACAGCAAGCCAAACCATTGCCGGTTCTGCAATTACTGTATTCGAGAATCTGGAACTGAACAATTCATTTGGTCTGACATTAAGTTTAGATGCGGATATCAGTCGTACCCTTACCATGACTTCCGGGAAAATAATAACCGGAGCAAACAAAGCGATTGTAAGCAATACAGCTACCAATGCCATATTGAGCTATGATGCGAGCAAATACATAATTGGCAACCTGAGGCGATATGTTTCAAACGCTACTTATGACTTGCCTGTAGGAACTGTGGCGCAATACGAATTAGCCAATATACAGATAAACAGTAATACAGGACTTACCTATATTGATGTTGCCTTTGCAGCAGGAAACCAAAATCCCGTACCAGGAGGATTAACCGTTCAGGGAGTTGCTATTGTAAATTTCTTAAACTATGGATACTGGAATATAGCAGGTAACATTGGCTTTACCGCAGTTAATTATAATTTGGGAATCACAGAAACCGGACATACCGATCTTGGCGGAACATCCGATATGTATGCGCTGATATCAAAAATCCCCTCTACAGGATTGTATGCCGACAATGGCGTTCATTCTTCCTCCACTCAAACCTATGCCGTAAATAATGTGTATGCGAAACGCTCCTCTTTATCCGGTTTTGGACATTATGTTATAGGAAAAGCAAACTCTTCGATTTATCCTACTTATGCCATTACAAATGAAATACGAAACAAAGGTTCTGTTATCCGAATGACAAATGCGAATACAGCTACAGTTTCAGGAACTCTAGCACAAATAAATAATTCAAATTCGGCAACCATTAAAGTTGAAAATCTGGCAACATTAACATCAAAGGGCGATATCAATAACCTTACCAGCTCTACCATTCAGATAGACGGAACAATAAACATTGAAGGAAACTGGACAAATAATGCGACCCAAAGTTTAGCCTTAGCCGGTGCAACAAAAGGAACCGTTGTTTTCAACGGAACAACTGCAGCTCAAATATTAGGTGGCACTGTAAGCAGCTATTTCGAGAATCTGACAATCAATAATGCCAACGGCGTGAGTTTATCTGTTGATGAAAGAGTAGACAATATCATGAATATGACTTCCGGAAAAATAACAACCGACGCGTTTAACATGATTGTTAACAATGCCAGTACAGCAGCAATTACGAACTATTCAGAGACAAAATACATTGTTGGCAATTTAAGAAGATACGTGGGTGTAGGAACATACGATCTGCCTATTGGTACATCTGCATATTATGAACTGGCTACTCTAAAAATTAATACTATTACCTCAGGGCTAAATTATGTAGATGTTCATTTTATACAGGATGATGCACAAATACCTCCGATGGGGGGAATTGCAGTTGGAACCAAAACTATTAATCAGTTTATGAATTATGGTTATTGGTACATTGCCCCTGATGGTGCTCCTGTGGGTCTTTCTTATGATTTTACGATTCAATCGGCAGGTCAAACCAACGTGGGTGGTATTGCCAGCGATTATTCATTAATTACCGATTTACGCGATGGCAGCGGATGGATAAGCTACGGAACACATACCGATGGAACGCAGAGTTTTAGCGGATCCTATATTATTGCGAAACGTACCAATCCCACAATGAATGCCTTTGGTAACTACATTGTAGGAAGAGCCGGCGATCCTGCTATGCCAATTGTAACGAATCAGCTTAAAAATCTTAACGCAGTACTAAGAATTACGGGGATTGAAAACATTACATTAGTGGGTACTTCTGCAGAACTTACAAATAGTGGAACATCTCAATTCCTTATCGAACAGGATGCCTATGTTTGGATAAAAGGAAATGTCATGAATAACGGAACTTCTACCATCAGTATTGATGGAACTCTTGGAGTGAATGGAGACTTAACAAATAACGCCAATGGAAGCCTTATAAAAGGGGGAGGTTCTATGGGAAAGATAGAATTACTTGGAGCTACTCTTCAAACTATAAAAGGTACTGCAACGACATCTTTTGAAAAATTAACTATTAATAATACAAATGTTGGAATACGATTAAATTCTAACATAAATGTCAGCAATGAATTGCTTATGACAGATGGAGACTTTAACCTTATTAACTATAATATTGAACTTGGCACTACCGGATTTATTACCGGAGAGACTGCTTCTAACAGAATAAAAGCAACGAATGCTGTTTTTTCTGAAGGTCTTGGAACTGGTGCTATTACTTACACAACAAATATTAATATTGGGAATAATAACAATATTGCAGGTTTAGGTTTAAGCATTGATGCTTTCACAAATTTCGGTTCCACAACAATAGAACGCGGGCATCTGAAACAACAAGGATCAGGGGATTACACCCTCAATTATGGAATTAACAGGTATTATAAAATTACTCCTACTGCCAAAACAACACATTTTGGGACTTTCGATGTTAATTACCACTCATCTGAATTAAACGGTCATTCTGACGGGACTCTGGTGCTTTATCAGTGGTATAAACCCGCATCAGCCTCTGCATATTGGAAACCATTGTCCACAACAAATGTTTCTCCTTTAATTACGGCAACTTCATTGACTCACGATTTGCCCTATATTAAAATAACTGCTGGCTCTACGGGTGTTCCGCTTCCTATTCAACTACTCTCATTTACGGCAAAAACATTTGACAATGTTGTGCTCTCTGAATGGACAACAGTTGCTGAAATTAACAATGATTTCTTTACTTTGGAGCGCAGCAAAAACGCAATAAATTTTGAAGAAGTAACGCGGGTAAAAGGCGCAGGGAACAGCAGTTCGCCGATTAAATATTCTGCCTTTGACAATAATCCGTATAAAGGCGTTTCTTATTACAGGTTAAAGCAAACCGATTATAACGGACAACAAAGTTATTCTTATATTGTAAGTGTATATATTGACGATACGCAAGCACCTATTTCTGTATCAATGTTCCCAAATCCCGCTGATGCAAAAACCGGATTCTACCTGAATTGTTCAGATTTTGATACCAATACTGATGCTGTCATCTCAATATCTGATATGCTGGGCGAAACTGTTTATACTTCTAAAACTGTAATTTCTGAAAAACAAAGTATTATCAAAATTAGTAATTTAACCATAGCCCCAGGTTTATATTTTATAAATGTGTTTAATGGGAAAGAAAATTATATTAAAAAAATTGTTATTAATTAGTTAATCTAAAAATCAAATAGTATGAGAAATTTTAAAATTTCAATCTTAGACGAAAATACCTGGGTCAGCAGGTATGTCAAAATTGGAAAATTCAGTCTTATCGTTTTTATTCTTTTCTGCATACCACTTCTGTCCATAGCGCAAGTTGCAATTAATGAAGATGATTCTGATGCTGCTTTAAATGCGGCTCTGGATATTAAATCTACGACCAAAGGTGTCTTGTTTCCAAATTTATCTGAAACCCAGAGAAACAACCTCCCCTCTCCTGCAACGGGATTGCTGATCTTTAACAGAACAGTCGGGTATTTTAATTATTACAATGGATATAACTGGTGCCGTTTAGATCGCCAATTAGTCTTAAATCCTGCTGTAAATCCATCGGGTGCAGGAACAGAAGTTGGAGTTGGTGTTGGAATTGCTGATCCTGATAATTCTGCGATTCTTCACGTTAACGCAAATAATAAAGGAGTTTTATTCCCAAAATTAGCGGCAGATGTTGCAGGTGCAACAGAGGGAATGATTTATTTTAATACTGTCAATAATAATATAAGATATTATGACGGCTCCGACTGGATAATATTAACAAGATCTGAACAATCATTGGCGGCCGCTGGCGCAGGAACAGCAGAGGGTGTTGTAATTGGAGGAACAACTGTAGACGCTTCTGCTAAATTGGAAATATTACCTACCGGCTCACAGGGGCTTCTTATTCCAAGGATGACGACTGCAGATAGAAATGCTATTGTTTCTCCAGCTGAAGGGCTTATGATTTTTAATTTAACACTGCACCAACCTGAATTTTTTGTTGATAATGCCTGGTACACTTTCACCCCACACGACCCGGAATATGGAACTATTGTTACAAAACCTGGTCTTTCGTGCAGAGAAATTGTAGAAAACAATGCTTCTGCAGCCGGTGTGGATGGGACTTATTATATAAACCCCGACGGTGGTGGAGCTTTCCAGTGTTATTGCGACATGACATCTGATGGTGGTGGTTGGACTTTGGTAGAAAATACCGGACCTAAGTTTACAAATAACAGAGTTGCAGCAGCCAGTGGTGCGGTTCCCATACTGCCAACAGACCTTACATTTAAAAAATTAAGCGATGTGCAGATTAACCTGTTAAGAGGGGGAGCTACAAACTATGCTACTTCGATATTACGGGTTGATAAATTAAAAGCATGCCAGACAAGTTCAATCTATTTCATACAAAACAGAGTTTTTAATTCTGTTGCTGCAAATAATACCCAATCAATTATTACCTATTATACATCTTATGCAAATGCAGTATCTAATACAAGTATGCAAACCGGTACAGCTAATTATGGTTCTGCATTTGATTCGTGGACCGGTGGTACTGCCGGCTATCAGATTATTTTTCAATATGGTGGCGAAGGGTTTATTTTAAGTGGGTGCAGTAGTCCTCATGCAGATTGCCCTGCTGTTAATCGTTCTGTTTGTGGTGTTTTAGTATGGGTTAAATAAATAATATTTAAAATTATGAAATCAATAATAAATATATCGGAACTAAAGATGAGATTCAGAATCTTATCGTTCCTGATGCTTTTTAGCTCAATTTTAGTGGCACAAACTGTAATCCACGAGACAGACCCTCTCGCTACACCTAATGCTAAATCAGCTCTAGATGTTCAATCCACAACCAAGGGCATACTGATTCCCAATTTATCAACCAGCCAAATGAGTTCCCTGCCTTCTCCTGCAACAGGCTTGCTGATATATTGCAGAACCGACGGGTACTTTAACTATTTTAATGGCACTAACTGGGTAAAAATTGCAAGAACGCTTGTTACTGTAGCATCGAATCCCGGAGGTAGCGGTACTGATCAGGGCGTTGGGATTGGTCTTGATGATCCCGATAACTCTGCATTGCTCCACGTGAATGCTAATAATAAAGGATTGCTACTTCCCCGACTCACTACTGCAAATAGAGATGCTATTGCTGCAGGGGGTACTGAAATAGGTATGCTGGTTTACAATACCACCACAAATCTTATTAATTATTATAATGGCGCATGGACAGCAACAACTGCCGGAGCTACAACAGCGCCTAACCTTGGAGCAGGAACAGCCGCAGGTGTTTTAATAGGACAAAGCGGAACAGTGGATGCGTCTGCTAAATTGGAAATTAAACCAACAGGTAATCAGGGCTTTCTAATTCCCCGCTTAACAGATATCCTGCGCGATGCAATTCCAACCCCTGCCGAAGGTTTATTGCTTTATAACACTGATGCAAATCAGGTGCAGTATTATGTTGCCGGTTCGTGGTACAGTTGGTAAAACTGAATGCATAATTTCATATAATCAGAACGACTGACCTCTCGCTAAATAAATCTTTGCCATCTATTGATTTTGTGTTAGAGGTCAGTCGTTCTGATTTTTTCCACATCCCATCAATTTACCCCCTTCCGCTCCACCAATTGGACCGAGTTCTATTAGGAAGTCTGCATTTTTTATAAAAGCAGGATGATTTCCGGCAACAATTACTGTGTTTTTATTTTGAATGAGAAAATCTATCAGAAGGAGTAATTTTTCAACATCATAAGGATGAAGACCTGTATAGGGTTCGTCCATTAAAAAAATCATTGCTTTCGGTGAGCGATTCAGCAATGCAGAAGCAAGTAACAGTCGCTGTTTTTCCCCTCCTGATAGAGAGGCAGGACTTTGCAGCGGATTCAAATATTCCAGACCCGCATCGCGCATCACTTCACAAAAACGGGCAATTTCTGAATTTGAAAATTTTTCTTTCATTTCTGAAAAAGATAAATTCAAAACCTCTGCCACAGAAAGACCGTTTGCCTTAATTTCCAGAATTTCTTCTTTATACCGCAAACCATTACAAGACTCACAAACAGAAGAAGAAACTCCTAAAAAATCAAGCGATGTTTCGATATGTCCCTTCCCTTCACATTTAGGGCATTGACCCGCTTTTGAGTAAAATGAAAAATGATCTTTTTTGTATTTTCTTTTTTTAGATTCAGGCTGCAATGCATATTCCCTTTTTATTACTTCCATCAATCCAAGAAAAGAAGCAAGCGTTGAATTTGAAGAAAAATAAGTATGTTGAATGTCTGTAAAAATAACATGTTCAGAACCCACATCCGCCTTTATATAATCACAATTAACAGGTTTTTCCGAAATAAGCGACTCATATAATACATTTTTCAGCAAACTGCTTTTTCCGCTTCCTGAGACGCCCCTGATAACAGAAAAAGCACCTGTCGGAAACTGAATATCAAATTTTTTCAGATTGTTTGCCCTTGCATTTTTTATTTCGATGAAAGAAAAAAATGAATTTTGTTTATCACGTAGTAATGGAATATCATTTAAAAGATATTTACCTGTTAATGAAATAGAATTATTTGTAATATCGCTGACAGAACCCGATGCAATGATATTCCCTCCATTCAGACCTGCACCTAATCCGAAATCCAAAATAAAATCTGCTTTTGAAATCAGTTCTTTGTTATGTTCAACCATCAACACGGTGTTTCCTTTGTCTTTGAGTTTCTGAATAATTTCATGCACGCTCTCAACCTCATCAGGATGCAGACCGGCAGATGGTTCATCGAGTACATACAGCATTCCGCTTAATCCTTTTCCAATTAAAGAAGCCAATCGTACACGCTGTAATTCACCAGAAGACAAAGACTGTATTTTTCTTGAAAGACTTAAATAAGAAACGCCAGCATTCATGAGAGATTTCAATAGTTCTTTAATTTCTGAAACTAGATTTTTTTCAGCTTGATTTATTGGCTGATATCTTGACAAATAATCTTGCAGAGCGGCTATTGACTTATTGAAAAAATCTATAATAGGAATAGTATTCCATTTTACATCTCTTGATTTTTCAGAAAGCATTGCGCCATTACAAGCAGGACAGACTTCGTCTTTCATCAGCTCCTCCAGCTCATCAGATCTGCCGCTTAATTTTTTTCGTTCATACTCTTCGTTCACATAATTTAAAAATCCCTTCCAGGGCGCATCCATTTTATAAAGCCCTTCCCGCTCCTTTCTCTTGTAGCTCCATTCAACATTAAAAATTTCGTCCCCTGTTCCAATCAAGGCAATATTCCTTGCATTTTCATCAAACAAATTAAAAGGGATTGAAAAATCAATTTGATACTTTGCGCCCACAGCTTTTAACGTTGCAGTATATTGTCCGAAAATTTCTCCATAAAAAGCGCCTGTTTTTGTTCCGTCAAGCGCACCTTTTAATAATGATTTTTCAGGATGCGTGATTAACTTATTTTCATCGCAGGATTTAACAACACCTGTTCCTTCACACACAGAACAAGCTCCTGCGGCATGATTGGGAGAAAACATGCTTGATGTTAAAAGTTCATGCGTGTAATAATTACATGCAGAACAATATCCATCAGCAAAGACAATGCTTCCGCAAACAGGACATGCTCTTAACCCAAATCTTGAAAATAAAATTCTTACCAAATCATAAATACCGGAAAGACTGGCAACAGTGGCTCTTAAATTTGTCTGAAACACACGCTGACTTAAAGCAAGCCCAGGCATTAAACCGTGAATACTTTCAAAATTTCCTCTCTTTCCTCCGCCGATACGCGTCCGCACAAAAGTCGAATAATTTTCAAGATACCTGAATTTACTTTCTGCATACAAGGTATCAAATGCAAAAGAAGATTTACCACTGCCGCTTATTCCTGTTACACATGTTATTTTGTTTACAGGAATATCCACATCAATATTTTTTAAATTGTTTGTAGAAATTTTCATACAACGTATGGGCGCATCTGCTTTATCCTTTTCAGAAAAATTCTCAAAATTGCTGAAATCATTATCAATTAAATTCTTTAAAAATATTCCGGTTTTGGAACGCTTGCATAAAATCAAATCCTCCACACTCCCTTCAAAAACCAGCTGTCCGCCTTCATCGCCACTATCGGGACCAAGATCAATAACATGATCCGCAGATAAAATAATTTCCGGGCTGTGTTCTATTATTACCAGCGTGTGCCCTTCATCTGCAAGTGAGTGCAAAGCATTCATAAGCCGTTTGATATCTTCAACATGAAGCCCTGTTGTTGGTTCATCGAGAACATATAAAATTTTCTCAGAAGACCGCGCACTCAATTCTGTTGCAAGCTTGATACGCTGCGCCTCTCCTCCCGAAAGCGTTGATGAGCTTTGTCCTAATTTCAAATATCCAAGTCCTAATTTATCAAGCCACGATAATAAATGAAACAAACGCGGCTGATCAGAAAAAAAATTAACAGCATCACTGATTTCTAAGGCTAAAATATCAGCAATATTTTTTTCTTTATAAATTATTTCGAGTGTTTCCTCATTATATCTTTTGCCGTTACAATTCTCACATACAACTTCCGATGCGCCGAGAAATTGCATACCTACTTCGAGAGCGCCTGCTCCTTCACAGGCTTCACACCGACCGCCTTTCACATTAAAACTAAAACGACTCTTGCTCCACTTTCTTTTTTTAGATTCAGGCAACGCTGCAAAAATATCACGGATAACATCAAATATACCAGTATAAGTAGCAGGATTGGATCTTGAATTTTTTCCAATAGGTTTTTGGTCAACTTCAATTATTTTATGAATAAATTCGCAGCCTGAAATAGAATCAACATCGCTTAAATTATTCGTTTTTCCTTCTTTTATTTTTTTTAAATTTGGTACAAATATTCCATGAACCAGAGAAGACTTTCCCGCGCCGGAAACACCTGTAACTACATTTATGCAGGCACATTGGATGGCAATATTTATGTTTTTTAAATTATTTTTTTTTGCTCCTGATAATCGAAGATAATTATCAACAACACGCTTTTTGCTCTGAAAAAATGAAAGATAATTTTTATCGAGATATTGCTTTGTACGGCTGTTTCCGGAATCAAAAATCACATTATTTTTTTCTTTGATATACGTAATTTCTCCACCGTTACGACCTGCATCCGGACCAATATCTATAAGGTAATCGGCATGTTTCATCGTCTCTATATCGTGCTCTACGGCTATAACTGTATTACCATTGTCACGCAAACGAAATAACAAATCAAGCATTTTTTTATTATCATAAGGATGCAGTCCTACAGTAGGTTCATCGAGCAAATAAAGCACGCCCCACATACCACCTGCAATCTGAGAGCAAAGACGGATACGTTGTGTTTCTCCGCCTGTAAGTGTTGCAGAAGGTCGCGACAAAGTCAGGTATCCAAGCCCCAGTTCATTAAGCTGGGCTGATTGATGAACAATATTCTCTACAATTATTTTCAATGCAGCATCATTCCTTTGTAATGAAGAAAAAACATAATGAATATTCAGGATATTCATCTCATTAAAATCGTGAATGGTTTTACATTCAAACAAAACATTCAGGGCATCGGGATTTAACCGTTTACCGCCACAGGAGCTGCATCTCTTAGAAGAAGTATATTTTAAAATATTCGGATTTCTATCTCGTTTTAATATTTGTTCCATTACGGGAATAATGCCTTTATAAAAACCTTCTTCCCTTGGGCGCGCAGTTATTCCAGTCCATGTTAAACGCGATTCAAGGGTATGTTTTCCGTAGGGAATTTTAATGATTTCTGTTCCAAATAAAATTGTTTTTTTTTGCTCATCCGTCATGTCTTTCCAGGGGATATCAATAGAAAAACCATGCGCATTACAAACCTGATTCAGCACATCGGGAGTAACCTGCGAATACATGAGGTAGCCTTTATCATTTGTAATTAAAAATGCGCCCTCACGAATAGATTTTGAGGGATCTCCAATCAACATATCGGCATCAACTTTTTCTTCAAAGCCAAGACCCCTGCACACAGGGCAAGCCCCTTCGGGAGAAACAAAAGAAAAGAGGCTGCGATTAATTTTTACATTTGAGGGTTTTTCAGCTTTGCCGAAACGGGCAAAAAGCAATCGGAGTAAATCATATAACCCTGTAAGCGTTCCAACAGTAGACCACGCGTGAGAAACTTTTGTTTTTTGCTCAAGAGCGATTGTTGGATGTAAAAATTCCACAGCATCAAAATCAGCAGTGTGTAAGCGACTCATGTACTGTCGTGCATAAGAATTCAAATTTTCAAGATAACGCTTTTGCGCCTCCTGATGCAATGTACCAAATACAAGCGAAGATTTTCCGGAACCGGAAACACCGGTAACAACAATAAATTTATTTAAAGGAAATTCAATATCAATATTTTTGAGATTGTTTTCTCTGGCTCCTTTGAGGGTTATTTTATTGGGCATAATTGGAAATTAAAATTGAGTAAAATTGATAATATTTTAAGGATTTACAAATACTGAACTAATAGTACAGAGTGTTATACTAAAAAATAATTGAAAATTTAAACAACGGTATATGCGCTGGCACAGTTTTTTTTACCTTAGACCTATCGCGCATGCCCGTAGGGCTAGCGTTATCATGTTAAAAAAAATTGTGCTACGCACAGTGTTGTAGCCATGTGTATTATTATCACAATATTTTAATTTCATTTTCTCTCTTTAAAAGCGTAGAAGAAAAATTTTTGAAAATGTTGAGTTTACAGGCTCTTTTGGCTTTGGTGTATGTGCTGTCGGCTTTGTGTGAAAAGCCAAATGTGCCTGTAATTGTGATGGCATATTTTTACAATACTAATAATCGTTTCATACTTTCTTGTTTTATTCAACAATAAATTTAACCTGAGAAAACCTTTTCCCCTTCTGCTCCACCACACAATAATACACACCCTTTGCCCATTTTGAAGTATCAATATTTTTCTGATTTTCATTTTCAGCAACAATAAATTTTCTGAAAAGCTCTCCTTTGGAGTTGTATATTTTCAATAAGGCTTTTTGCTTTTCCGGTAAAGTAAATTCTATTGTAATATTTCCATTTGTCGGATTGGGATAAATTTTTATTTGTTGTTCTTTTGTAGAGGCTTGTAGTTCTGTGGTTACATTAACAGAATCCGGGTGAATATACCATTTGGCAATACACGAAGAAGCAAGGCCTCCGGCATGTTTGAATTGTCCGCCAACATATAATTCGTCTTTATATTCAGCCATTGCAAAAACAGCATTGCCTATTCCGCTCCCCACCTGTTCCCAGTTATTGCCATTAAATTTTGCGAGATAAGGAATGCGCTGTGTTCCGGCTGTGTCAAAATAACCACCTGCATAAAGCTGACCCCTGTAAATTTCTATTGTCTCAACATCCTGATTGAAACCGCCACCAACATCATACCAGTGAGAACCATCCCATTTGGCGATGAAACGGACGTGCGTGTTATCTCCTGTATTAAAAAAAGCGCCGCCAACATACAATACATTTTCAACTGTATCAACCTTGAGTGATTTCACATAGCCATCGAGCCCACCGCCTACATCATGCCATTGAGCACCATCGTAACGAGCAATAAAATAGGCAGGCGTGCCTGAAACCGATGTGAAAAATCCTCCCGCATAAAGTTCATTATTAAAAATAGCGAATGCAGATACAGCACCGTCAAAATTTTCAACATGGTGCCACTGCGAACCATCCCAGGCTGCAATTCCATTAAAATAAGTTGAACCAATATAGCCAAAACCACCACCTATATATAACTTGTCTTTAAATGATATTGCCCGAACAGAACCATTTGGTGAACCGATGCTACCAACAGGCTGCCAGGTTGTGTCATTCCAACAACCTAAATAATCAATAATATCATTATCGCTTAAATTAATGAAGCCGCCACCGTAATATATTTTATTTTGAAATAGTTCTATACAAAAGCCACCACCACCATAAGATTTAGTGAAGCCTACTGCGCTCCATTTTGTGCTATCCCAATTACCAAAACCCCATAAAGTGGTATCACCCGATTTCATAAAGGCTCCAGTAGCATATAATTTTGAATTAATCACTTTAAATATATTTATATAAGAAGTGGGATTACCGGGTATATATAAACTATCTGCCCCAAAAGATTTCCACACCTGGGAATAACTAAAATATGAAGTTAAGGCAAGTAAGAAAACAAATAAATTTTTCATCTTTTTTTATTTTACTAACATCATTTTTTTATTTTCGATAACTTCACCATTTGATATTAGGCTGTAATAATAAACCCCCGCTGCCCAATCTTCAGTATTAATTTCTAAAAGATTTTTGCCGGTTTTCAAAGAGAATTCAGAAAGCATTCTGCCGTGAACATCTTTTATTTGCATAACAGCAGACATACCCTCTGGCAGATAATACGGAATTACAGTTTTGCGATTAAAGGGGTTCGGATAATTATCTCCCAGAAAAATATTTTCTTCATCAACAATAGAAAAATCGGGAATATTTTCAGGATTATTGCTATACCTCGCAGTACTCAGAGTATCGTCAGGGCAGGGAATGAATTTATCATTAAAGACAATTCGTAAAATTGATTGTGCATTCATGGCTGCAAGCCCTGCGGGGCATGTTGTTGCAATATCACGGAGTTGCAGCACTTGAGCGCTATTCAGGTCATAAATGGTTTTGCCCTGTGTTTCTAATGATAACAGGATATTGTTTACAATAAGCCAATCTGCCTCGTCGGCATCAGCAGGAATAAAATTGCTTAACAGGGTTGAAGCCTCTGCAAGCCTGTTTTCTGCAATGAGCGAAGCAATAAGCGTTTGCTTTGATCCTGCATCAGATTGTGTCTCCAACAATTGAATGGCTTTATCGGTTTGTCCGCTGTCAATGTATATTCTCGTAAGTTCAGACATGATTTCTTTTTGTATGATATTGTTTCTGTCTAATTCCCTTTGAATAGATGCAAGCGTAACCACGCCCGGATTGTTTCCATGAAGCTTAATCAACTGATCTGCAATACCGGGAGGCAATTGTGTTATTTTATCAAGGAATTCAGGTTCAACTGTTTTTGTTACAGGCAGGTTTTTACCCATTACGTTTTTGAAATTACCCGGAGCAAGTTTATTGCTGCTTATCAATTCAGACAACACATTATCTGACAAAGGTGAATTTGTAAGGAGTTTATTTTTCAACTGTCCTTCGTTTGTATTGCCCTGAATCATGCTTATTAATAATGCAGTCTGGCCTTTGTCAAGAATATTTACCACACTATCGAATCGCAGCCTGAGTACAGAATTAGACGTATTTAACTGATTAAACTGTGTTTCCAACACAATAATTGATGGTGTTGTATTATCAACAGGGCAAGCTGTGGTGCTGGTAAACCACAAATTATTTTGATCGTCAACATTAACATTGCCAAGCGGTACAGGTTTTACAGACCAGGGATTTTTATGACAGAAGTATTTATAAAAAGTATTTGAATAAATTTGTTGGTAATTATATGGTGTAAAAGTATTACCTGCCGGCTTGGTAACATCGTTGCCAGGCGCTTCACCCTGCCATGCAAGAGTTCCGGCATTTGTCCAGTTTCTGAAATAAGTATTAGAATTAGTTGAATTTGTGTGTGTATTACACTTTATTTTCAGCGCAGAATTGTCTGATATGGTTTCAATGCTTTTTCTGCAATATTTAAAAATATTACCTTCATTACTGATACTATTTTTAATGATACCGCCTGTAGAACCGCTTTTCATCACACGGACACCAATTTTGAAATTTTCAAAATTGTTATCAAATATATTAAAACCTGAAGAAGAATGAGCCAAAATACCACAGTTATTTTTAGACTGTAAAGAATATTGTCCACCAAAATTACAATCCTGAATCATATCGTTTTTTCCGCCATTAATATAAATACCATACTGCAACCTGTCGAAAAAGCACTGGTTGTAAATTTTGTGGAATACATTTACGGCAGATGTGTAATTATGTATAAGAATACCCATTTCTAAATCAGTAAATGAACATTTTTGAATATCGAACCTTGCATTAGCAGATTCAATACCATAAGCCATATTCGTGAATATATTATCTTTAATGCTGATACCACCAATATTTTTCAGGTTTTCAATGTAAACACCAATATATGATTTTCCCCCTGAACTTGCCGAAACAAAAGGGTTAGCATTTGTGGGATAACATGTGTAAACATCACTAAACACATACAGTGGGTCGGGCAAAGAAGCGCTTCCCTCAAAATTACACTTTTCTATTTTGTAACCCGAAGAAACAGATACAAGGCTCTTTGGTAAAACTTTTACTCCAATTCCATTGTGGCGGAATACTGTACTGTATTGCGTGGTTGTATTTGCGCCTGCTTTTATTTTACCGCCGCTTTTCAACAAATTAAATGTTATTTGAGAATTATCGCAAATTTTATCCATATTTCTTGCGCCGAGCAATACTGCAATATGCGCATTTTCAATTATAGAATTGTTGTCAATCTGAACCTCGCCCTGCAGGGCGCCTAAAGGCGATTGCGCCGCATTGCCCCATACTTCAATGCCCTGCCATAAATAGCCGGGGCAGTTTGAAAGAGTTGATAACAGGGAATTATTAATGATTAAATGCGCTCCTTCCATTACTATAATTCTGCCCTTGGGTCCAAAACGGAGTGTGCAGTTCTCAAGAGTGAGGGTTTGATATTGGGTTATATATAAATCGCCTTCTATCTTTGTTTCCAGACTGTTCCATGTTTCGGTGTTGACAAATGAATTGTCGGGATAATGGTAATTGGCAACATTGTTGCAGGCGCAGGCGACTGGAACAATGAAGATAGTTTTTGAGTTTTCTGCTGTTGCGCAACCTGTGTTTACTACCAAGTCAACACAATAGTACCCGTAACTTTCAAAAGTGTGAGAAATATCAGGACTTGAGCCATCAGAATACTCAACAGAACCATCGCTGAAAGTCCAGATGTAAGTGTAAGCAGGGTTGTTTATGGTGCTGTTTATAATGTTTGACGGAGAGCCTGTAATACCGCAGGGTAAATTAAATTCTGGCTGCGGAACAGGAATTTGTGGTATTATTACATCGGCATCGTTCCATTGGGCATAAGTAGTAGTAGTGGCTTTAAAGGATAGAAGCAGATAAAACAATATTGAGAGAACACTAAAAGATTTCATACTTTCTTGTTTTATTCAACAATAAATTTAACCTGAGAAAACCTTTTATCCTTCTGCTCCAGCACACAATAATACACACCCTTTGCCCATTTTGATGTATCAATATTTTTCTGATTTTCATTTTCAGCAACAATAAATTTTCTGAAAAGCTCTCCTTTGGAGTTGTATATTTTCAGTAAGGCTTTTTGCTTTTCCGGTAAAGTGAATTCTACAGTAATATTTCCATTTGTCGGATTGGGATAAATTTTTAATTGTTGTTCTTTTGTAGAGGCTTGTAGTTCTGTGGTTACATTAACAGAATCCGGGTGAATATACCATTTTGCCAGACCATAAGCTGAATCGCCACCAGCTAAAGTAAAATCACCACCTATATAAAGTTCGTCTTTGTAAACCTCGAATGCAAAGACATTTCCATTAACCCCATTTGAAAGAGAATCCCATTTTATACCATCCCAAACTGCTATATGATTAAAATGCTGCAAAGAATCCCCAGATGTTGTATAATACCCACCAGCGAATAATTTACCTCTATACATTCCTAAAGCGAAAACTTCAAAGTTAAAACCAGTACCTATATTAGACCATGTATTGCCATTCCATTTAGCAATTGCTCTGGCATTTATTGTACCCCCACCTACATTAAAAAAAGAACCGCCTATATATAACGCATTTTCAATAGTGTCAACAATCATTGTATAAATTTGAGCATTCACTCCACCTCCCACATCGCGCCATTGAACCCCATCCCAACGGGCAATATAATAAGCAGGCAGACCACCTGCAGAATAAAAATTACCACCAACATATAGTTCATTATTGTAAACTGCCATTGCTTTAACATACATTATTCCGCCACTCACACCACCACCTACATCTGCTATAGTAGAACCATCCCATTGCGCAATATTGCCGCATATAATACCACCTACACTTGGAAACCTGCCGCCAATAAATAATTTGTTATTAAAAACCTTTAAGGAATAAACCTGACCATTTACCTCGCCATTTGTACTTACGGAATCTAGTTCACTACCATTCCAAGACGCAAAATAATTAGGTGTTAAATTTCCATTAATACCACTAAACTCACCCCCTATATATACAAGGCTATTATAAACCGCTATAGACTTGACCCCTCCCCCTCCAAAAGTAACACCTGTCCCTAAAGCATACCAATTAACAGAGTCCCATTTTGCAATACATTTGGTAGGAATACTACCTGCTTTAATAAAACCACCACCAACAAATAATTCATTATTATAAGTATGCAGGCAAAAAATAGTAACAGGTCCTCCATTAGAATTAAGATATGGATAAACACTGTGCCACTCTTGCGCTTTACAAAAAAAAGAAAAAAAAGAAATAAAATTTAAAATCAATAAACTTTTCATAATAATTTACAATTTAATAAATGCCCTGCTGATATAAAAATCAGCAGGCTAAAATTATTTAATTACGGTCATTTTCTTATGCAGGAAAACTGCATTATTTATCTCGATAGAATAGAAATATAAACCGGAACTAAAATTGATTGTCTCAATTTGTAAATTATTATATCCTTCAGCTAAAGAATAGCTTTGTAATTCTTTACCATTAATATCTGAAATTATAATTCTGCCTTTCGATTCATAAGGTATATAATACGGTATTGTAGTTGTGTTGTTAAAAGGGTTGGGATAATTATCACCTAAGTACCAATCATCGGTTTCAATATCAAGAAAATCTGAAACTGTTTCAGGGTTCATATAACGGGCAACATTATCTTCGCATAAATCAAATTCTGCATTATATAATAAAGTCAGTATTGCCTGTGCATTTGCAGTTGCAATTGAAGACGGGCATTTTGAAGCTAAATTTGAAACTACTTGTAATTGCACATCATTAAGGTCAAATAGTGTATTATTGTTTTCGCCAAGCTCAATCATTAGGGTGGTTAAAGTAATAAAATCGGCAACAGCAGGGTCGGATACAGGTAATTGTGCAAGTTTGTTTCGGGCATTGGCGTAGTTTCCATCAGACAGATAAGTGGCTGCCAGTAATTGATTTGCTACAAGAGTGTTTTCTGCTTCGAGCAGTTGAATAGCATCTGCTTTTGAACCGCTACCAATTAATTGCTGAACCAATGAAGACTGTGCCTGATTACGTAGCATCTCGTACTGTAAAATATTACGTTGTAAGGTTGATAAAGTTGTGTAATCGGGATTTGAAACCTGCAAATTCCGTAACTGGTTAGCGATGCCTGATGGTAAAGAATTGATACGTGCCAAAAACAATGGTTGCACATTGTCTGATACCGGAAGATTCCGCTCCATTACCAATTTAAAATTTCCGGGCGATAAAGCATTGGGCTTATTGAGCAAAACTGTAATTACTTCGTCTGATAAGGGAGAATTATTAACAAGTAAATTTTTTAACTGACCTGTAGGTGTATTACTATTTATGGCTATAATATGTTGTGCAGTTTTTCCATGGTCAATGTTTGAAGCAATCTGTTGATACTGTTGCCGGAGATAGTTTAATTCATTATCAAGAATAGCGAGCATATCTTCAGGGTCGTCGCTTTCAATACTTTTGCCTGGAGGATGAGAATTACCCCATATAATAATAGGCAAACATGAAGTAAAAGTTTTCTGAATGTTTGTAGGATGTAGCTGAATTGGAGAACCCGAAACATTGGGTGTAACTTTTAATGCATTCCCCAAAACATCAGTACTATGCCTGAAATAGTTATATTGAGAATTTGAAGACAATAAACGTTTAACAGCATCTAATTCAGGAGAAAATTCATTGCCAGCAAGCCACCTGTCATTGTTAGTAGAATAACCAAAAGGCAAAAGTGGTATGCTACCTTGGTTGGCAAGCATACCATTGTTTTCCCAGTTAGTAATAAAATCACTTTGTAGGTTATCAGAATTATTACATCTTAAAGTGAGATGAGAATTATTCCCTGTGGTAACAATACCTTTTTGACATTGTGTAAAAATATTCCCAAAACCAGAAATATTTGGGCCTATCAGCCCACCATTAGAAGCAGAATTATATGTTAAAATACCTGTTCTAAATTTTTGGAAAGCATTATTAGTGATTTTAAAATTTGAAGAATTCAAAAGTTGAATCCCTGTATGATTTAATAGCATTTGAGAGAAAACAGTTCCGAAATTATTATTATCAATAACATCACCAATACCTGCATTAATTTGAATAGCAGCAGCAACATTTTTATACAATAATGGGCAGGCAGGAGGTTCCTGACGGAACTGGTCGAAGTTTATTAAGTTGTTAAATGTATGGCTATTGTCAATACCAGAAATAGTATTATTTATTCGTATCCCATAGCGTAGTTTACTAAAAGCACCTCCTGACACATTGAATTTTGCATCAAAGGCATCCATACCAATTTCAATATTGACAAATTGATTGTTTTCAAATGTTACACCATCAACCATATTTTGCCAGATACCTATCGTACTTCTACAGGTATTATTAGCAAAGCCGTTGTAGGGATTGTGAATATTTGGATAAGCATAAGGATTGGCTAAACTGTTTTTACAAGTTGAATAATTATTATCTATCAGGGCAGTGCTGTTAAATCTGCAATTTTTAATTGAATTAGTTGAGGATTCTGACTCATCTTTTAAAATAAATTTAATGCCTATGCCATTAGAAAAAAACGTAGCATCATTTGCCCTGATAACGCCACCGCTTAATGAAAGATTAAAAGGTCCGCTGCAATGCGGCGCGCCTGTAAAAACACAATAGTCTCTTGCGCCCAGCAAAACTCCGATGTGGGCATTGTTAATATAGACATTATTTGTTGGGTCTCCTGCAATTATTAAATATCCATGTTGTGTGATATTTGTTGACGGTTGTCCTGTAGTTCCCCAAACTTCAATACCCTGCCACATACATGGACAAGACGGGTCAAGTGAAGTTAAAACAGCGCCAGGTGAAATTATGACTACACCACCTTTTTTAACAACAATTCTGCCCATGGGTCCAAATCTTGTATTGCCTGATTGAATAGCAAGAATACCGCCGGATTCAACATTTATAGTACTTTCAATTATTTGATTAACGGGCAAGGTTAAATCAGATGAAATTGAAGTAAGCGGGTCGCCTTCATGTATAGTGTAATTAGTAAAGGGAGCAGAAGAACCATTACAAGAACATTCGTTGGGAAGTATATAAACAAGTTGTGGTACTGTTTGAGAACCGCAAACATCAATTATTGTAAGCGTTACCATATAATAACCTTCTGCAGGGAAAGAATGAGAAGGATTCTGTTGAGTTGAAGTTGTGCCATCGCCAAAATCCCAGTGATACGAAGTAATATAGCTGTTAGATGGAGCATTGAAATTTATTATTTCATTTACAAAAATACAATTTTGTAAAATTGAAAATGTGTAAGACAGGGGGGCATAAACAGGAACAACGGTAGAAGTATTTGAACAACCATTTATATCAACAACAGCGACACTATAATTCCCCGCCTGAGAAACAGTAAGAGTTGAGGAAGTTGCACCAGGTATATTAGCACCATTTAATTGCCATTGATAAAACAAACCTGTGCCGGGAACAGCATTTAATAATAAAGAACCACCATTGCAAAGTATGTCTGATCCGGTATAATTTATAGAAATAGATGGTAACGGAAATTCATCAATGATTACAGATATGGGAGATGAGCAACCATGAGCATCGGTGATAGTACAATAATAAGTACCTGCGGATAAGCCCGTAGGATCTTCGACATTTGAACTAAAACCTGAACCAACCCAGTTATATGAATATGGAGGCACACCGCCAGACATAGTGATATTTATTGAACCCTGACTTAAATCTATACAGGTATTCGTTGTTTCAATTTGCAAGGCTGTAAAATCAAAACTATTAATGATAATATTTAATGTTGCTGTGCAACCGGAATTATCTGAAACGACAATTGTGTGATTACCTGCACAAAGATTATTTAATGTTGTTAATTCAGATGCTGAAATTGACTGATTACCTATCTGAACAGTATAAGGAGAGCTACCACCTGAAATAGCAACAACAACTGAACCTAAACAATTATTATTACAGTCGTCTTGTGTGGAAACAAGCGATAATGTAACAGGTTTAACCGGAATAAATTGTGGTAATCCATTTAGAACCTGAGCCCCAGAAAAACCAGTTATGTATACTGGTGTAAACAAAAAAGATTGATCTGTTTCATTATAATTAAGACAACTCAATACATTATTGATTTTCTCGGTAATAATAAAAGTCAAATTATCAAAAGGATGACGTTGAAGGCTGCCCATATCTGTTCCTGTGCATAATAATGGTGACTGGTTATGTTGAATAAGTGTATTATTCTGCGAAATTTCATAAATATATAAATGATCCGACAGTTCATTCGTTATTATATATTTATTATCAGTTGTAAAATCAATTCCAGACGGAACATGAACGAAAGTACCTGTTAAAAAATTAATGTTCCCATTTTGATTATTAAAAAGAAACAATGACAGCGAATTGTCTGGAGAAGAGGTGTAAGTTGCTGCCAAATAAGAACCGTTATCTGAAACCTTCATGCAGCCATTATTATTTAAACCAAGCGGATATTGATTTGTAATAGAAGAAACCACATAGTTCCCTATTCCGTTGCTTGTAACTGGTATTGAATAAAAATTGTTTCGGTTATTAACAATTATCCAATAATCATAACCATTATTATCCCAAGTCCATGTAATTTTATGTGTAACATTTTCTGGAAGTGAAATTGGATTGTTTAAATTTACAATAGGACTATTTGCATTTGTTAAATCTACCTCATGGTATAATAAACTGTATCCGGTCTCAATATTATCAACTGTGAAAATATAATATATATTTTCTGTTAATGGTTTTGGTAATATAATTACACCCTGTGAAGATAGACTGTTTCCATTTAAGCCGTTTATTGTACTACCATTGCTAAAAAATATACTCTCGCCATTAGATGCAAAAAGAAAACTCCCACCAGCATCGGAAATAGAAGCACAACTTGCTGGGGCTATCATTGGAGAAGCAAAACCGGATTGCAAAATAGGATTAAACTGCAATTGTGCATTATTACCAAAGTACCAGTTATTATTATAATTTGGTGTACACTCGCAGGGAGCTGTTGAAAAAGTTACATTTTCACTTGACAAAACCGTGCAGGAAGGAAAGCTGGAAAAAGAAGTAATAGTATATATAGAAGAAGGTGCATTATCGGGTGGATTAACAATAAAAGTATATGGATTTTGAGTAATACCGGATATTGCATGAGGAATGCTATTATAATCTGTATAAGTAAAATTAAATGGTGGATTTCCATTAATGAATTCTACTGTTATAAAACCATTATTTCCATTACACATTTCTTGTACAGACTGGCTGACATTGATAGATGGTTCGATAATATTAACCGTATGAGTTATATAATTTGAACCATTATTATTAGATACTGTTAAAGTAACCAGATGGGAGCCGGCCGTGCTAAATGTAACAATTGGATTTTGAAGATTAGAAGTGCTTGGATCACCATCTGTAAAAGTCCATGCCCATGTTGTAGGCGTTGTTCCGGTTCCTTCGTATTGAAATTGTACGTCCATTCCGGTACAGTTATATTCATATTCTGTAAAAAAATCTGGGTAAGCCTCTAATGTTCCTAGCAGACAATTAATTGCATCAAACGAATTAATTCTACCTGCACCCATTAAATTTTCATAAAGCGTACCGTCGTCAATATCAACAGCAGACATTTTCATACAATTTTCAATTTGAGTTGCTGTGCATTCCGGACAAACGGAAAGCATTAGTGCACATAAACCTGAAACCATCGGCGCAGACATAGATGTACCGCTAAGTGTATTATAAGAGTCATTATTCGGTTCATTCCAACAGCTTAATATTTCAACCCCCGGTGCCATAAGGTCAATTTCACTGCCATAGTTAGAATCGTCAGCTTTAGAATCATCGTTATTTGTTGCCCCGACACTGATAACTCCTGGATAATCAGAAGGAAAGTGAGGAGTTTGAGTATTCAAATTACCTGCTGATGCAACAAAAATCAAATTTGGATTATTTGTTATCGCATTAGAAATTAATTGCTCTAATGAGGTTGAATTTGCATAAGCGCCGAATGACATATTTATTACATCTGCACCAGATTTTATTGCATAAAAAACACCTTGCTCAACATTTAGCAAATCGCCGTTTGTACTATTATCTTTTCTGCATTTAACAGGTATAATTTTAATTCCCCTGCTAATAGAAGCGATGCCAGTTTGGTTATTTGTAGTTGCGCCAGCTATGCCTGCAACATGAGTGCCATGAAACCACTCACTTAAATATGGTACTAATGGATCATTGTCGTGGTCGGCTACATCCCACCCATGACTATCATCAATAAAGCCATTATTGTCATCATCTTGATCGTTATCTGGAATTTCATTTGAATTATTCCAAATAGTTAAATCTTCATGATTAATATTAACACCATTATCAACTATTGCAATTTTTATATTATTGTCAAATGTATAACCTCCATCAATAACAGCATCCCATGCAGATTGTGCATTGATAATACTTAAATATGGTTGTTGATTTTGAACATAAGCAGGATCGTCTGTTGGGACAACACAACTTCTGTAAATAGGAACCCTTTCAGTATAATCTAATTGAATGCTTTGATTTAACATTAAATTTAAACTGTCGGCAGGATAATTTTCATTAAAGTAAATTTTATAGATATTTTGAAGAGCAGAAAATTTTGAATCTGTGGATTTGAATAGTTTTTCAATTTTAAAAATACCACAAACATTAACAATTGAATCAAAATTTGAGATAGTTGAATAAAAAAAAGTATTTATAAATGGGTCATATTCTTGTATTGCATAAGGATAATTATTTTTTGTTTTTACAAATACCATTCCATTATAATAAACCGGAGGAATATCAGAAGTCGTTATAAAACAACTATCACCGTAACTTTCTACTTGTGTATTAATATAAACTCTAACATTAATAGAATAAGTCGTATTATATCCAATCTCTGGTATTTCAAATAACTGGAAATGATTAAATGGTTTTATAACACTTGCAGAAAGATTTGTTGAAGTATTGGTTACTAAAAATTCATATTGCGTAGCTCCTGTAATTGGATTTGCAGTTAAAGTCTGATTTAAAGCAACATTTGTTGCTCCACAATCAGCATCAATTAATTTTGTTGTCAAAACTGGAAGCCCCCAATTCATTATCCATGCAGCGCCACTATTTTCATTGCCATCATCGGTACCATAAGCCGAAATAAACAAGTCTATATTCCCATCATTATCTTTATCTCCCAAACAAGCAACTCCTGTCCCGAAATAATCGTAATCATTAAGTTGCCCTGTAAAACCACTTTGAGTGCTGCTGATTTTCTCGTAACTTTTTACTGTTCCATTCATGTTCATGTATAAAATCCAGGCAGCGCCACGGTCTGTCCCTCCATCGTCATCATTTCGTGAACCTACAATAAGATCTTTTACCCCGTCCGAATCAACATCGCCTATACTTTTTTCAGAAAAGCCAAACCAGTCATCATCATTCAGCTGCCCTGTAAAATTACCCTCTGTGCTGCTAATTTTCTGGTATGATTTAACTGTCCCATTACTATTTAAAAATAAAATATACAAAGCACCGCGGTCTGCCCCCCCATCATCGTCCAAAAATGCGCCAACTGCAAGTTCGGGTACTCCATCATCATCCATATCGTCAAGCCGGGTAACACCTTTTCCAAAAAAATCTTCATAATATAAAATACCGGGAAACCCACCATGCATCCCGCTTATTTTTGAATAGGCTTTTACTGTGCCATTTTGATTTAAATAAAGAATCCAAACAGCCCCGGCGCGAACATCCCAATCATTATCTCGTCTTGCTCCAACAGCAATATCCTGTATGCCATCGCCGTCTAAATCTCCTAATAATTCAATATCTGAACCAAAAGTACAGGTACCGGAAAGCAATAAACCCCCACCGCCTGAAGTAAAAGATTTTCCTCCTTCAACGAGAGTATCATTACTCAGGGTATCTGCGTGAAGATGGTAATCAGGGCTGAACAAGGAATCATTCGAGGATTTTGTTTGTGTCCCTGAAAAATTCCCTTCAGTAGCACTTATTTTTTGATGAGCCTTTACTGTCCCATTTGTATTTAAAAATAATATCCACACTGCGCCGTTCCAATACCCGCCATCATTGTCATATTCAGAACCAACAGCAACATCTAAAACACCGTCACCATCAAGATCACCAAGACCACATACAGCAATACCAAAAACAACTCCATCTTCTAAAACACCAGAAAAATTCCCCTGAGTACTACTTATTTTTTGATAAGCACGAACAGTTTTATCATTATTCATAAAAAGGATATAAACAGCACCACGATTAATACCGCCATCTGAATCTCTGAATGCGCCAACAATAAGGTCTGTAATGCCATCTCCATCAAGATCGCCGATAGAGTCAACGGCTGTTCCAAACATATCATTCGTTTGTAATGGTATAACAGAATTACCTGTTGCGCTTATTTTTGTGAATGATAAAACAGACTTGGTCTGTGAAAGCAAAGAATTGCTCATAAGCAAACCAACAATAACAAGCAGTAAATTCAGATAAGTTTTCATAATATTACCTTTTAATTAATAAATGAGTTTCTTCAAAAGTTTTAGTTACTAAACTTTTCTTATCATTATTTGTAAAGTGGAAAAATGTCAGAGATTAAATTATTACCAATGAAAAAATATTCTTTCTTGAACAAAGGGCTTTTTGGGGAGAGTGACAATCGTTGTTGTTAATCGTTTTCGTGTCTGAGAAATTTTGCCCTTTTTTCTAAAACATAATGCAATTTATTTATTAATTCCCTGAAATTAAAATTTTCGGAAACATTGTTATTAACAGGGTTTATTTATAAAATTATAGAAAAAACATGTAGAAAAATGTAACCTTTTTGAAAATGCCCTGATTTAGTAAGTCCTGTAAATATAAGAAAAAGCATATAGGGAATGAACGTAATCAAACTTTTTTATACTTTTTTAGCATTTTTTAAAATAATGGAAAACTTAAAAAACATAATTTTTTCAAAGCAATCAATTTAGATCAAACCAGAGGGCTGAAAAAGCAAACTTTGACGGTTGGGTAGGTTGTTATTGTGCGTTGGATGCCCAACCGGCAATGTGTTGCTGTGGGCAGATTTTCAAAATTTTTGTGCGTGGGGTATTTTTTCATTGTCTTTTGTTTATACTTCAAACACTTTAAAATTTAACTTTAATGTCTTTTTTTTGCACAGTGGTTGCATTGACAACAAATTCAGAGAAAACTCCCCTATTCCTCAAACTCCTGCTTGCCTAACAAAACCATTGAAATACGTTTTTTCCCATCCATAATAATAGTAAGACCTTCTTTAAATCTAACATGCCTGAAATACTCTGTTTTTTCGACCAGTTCCTGCTTTTCGAGAATATCCCAGCGAATAATTTCAGTATCAGAATAATACTGAACCGAAAAATACCCTACATTCATAGAGGTTACATTATGAAAAAAGTGCGAACCTAAAGATGCATCCAAAGGAAAATCTTTCATGCTGAGTTCAACAATTGCCTTTGCATTGGAAATATGAGACCAAACAACAGGAATGCCAATGAAACGATCTCTGGTTCCCCATCTTCCGGGACCAATTAATAAATATTTTTTATTTGCCGCTAACATTTTTGCATTCAGCTTTTCAATCTCCACGGTCATTTCAAGGGTTTTTGAATTATCAAACTTTGACGGGTCAACATATATCACATCAGACACCTCGTCAACTTTTCCATTTCCCATGCTTTTCTCTGTAAAGAGCAGTACTTTACTTTTATCAATTTTAGATTCGTCAATATTATAATCTGTTTCGCTGCCAACCATAGGTTTTATCTGCAAAAGATAAAACGAAGGTTGCTTCTTATGTGTTTTATTTAAGTCAACCGCAAACTCTATTTCCACAGGCGAACCAAATGCTTCCCTTACAATACCTAAAAGGATATCTATTGTTTTTGCAAGTGGAATATATTCATGTTTGAGGATATTAGCAAAATTGATGATACGGGGTCCGGGTTTATCAATTCCTGCATCAATTCTTTCACTGTCGGCGTCATAAACAGAGGCGCAATGTTTTATTGTACCATGTTTTTCTGCATCCCATAAATCCAATCTGGAAAAAGCAGCTTCTTCTCCTTCCATAAGATCCGGATTATTTTTTTCCATATTGATTGAATAGAATTCTGTTTGCGAATTCTTAATCGTATCTTTAAGACTATTAATTTCAATTTTGGGATATTTGGGTGAAAACCTGAATGTTTTTTCTCCCTCAACCACATATTGCCCCAAACCGATAGCAATTACAGCAAAACCCTCATCGGGCTTCATGTGACCAACCGGGTAATAATTGTTAGACTGCGCCGTTCCGCTTATATGTGGATAATAATAATTTCCAAATTGATTACCCACTACTTCCTGAATCACTAACGCCATTTTTTCATCTTCAATTTTATAATTTATCGCTTCAAAATATGTCCGCGCCTGAGGAGAAAAAACCGAGGCAAAAACAAGCTTTATTGCTGTCATTAATTGCTGCAGGCGGATATCGTCATCAGGATTATTATTCGGTATCAGATAGGTTTCAAATACTCCGGCAAAAGGATGGCTTAAAGAATCTTCCAATAAACTCGACGAACGAATAGCAAGTGGTTTTCTGATATGCTTTAAAAATACTTTTAATTTTTTTACCAATTCATAAGACAGCTCTCCCTCTACAAATTTCTGTCGGGTGATATTGTAATTGGTTTCTGTACTGATTACACTTTTTAATTTATTCCTGCTAATAAAAAAATCAAACTCATCTGTTCCTATAATACTTGTTTTTGGTGTTCGTATGTTTATTTCGGGAACAATATCAGAAAAATTAAAATTATAAATCAAAGTATTTACAAACGCAAGCCCTCTGCCTTTACCTCCGAGTGCGCCGGAGCATAAACTTACAATATTGCTTTCTTCCATCAGCGCATCTTCGTCAAAATTTACAATTTTACCTCTTTCCTTTTGCACTTTATATTTCTGAATAGCTTTCAGCAAAAAATTTCGTAGCTCTTCTGCGCTTGTAAAGTCAGTTATTTTGTAAGGTTTAATTATTCTTGCAATTTCTATTTCCCCACGCGCCATCATCCATAAAGAAAAATGATTTTTTAAAGCGTGATATTTAATAGATTCATCAGGAATTAATTTTAACTGCGCTTCAAACTCCTTCATGGTTTTCGCAACTGTCAACTGCCTTCCCTCATCTGTTCTGAAAACAAATTGCCCAAATCCCAAATGATAAATAACAAAGCCTTTTAAATCCTGCAAAAGAGATTCAGAATTTTTATTTATAAAAAGCGCATTAAGCTCATAAGCTTTTTTCAGATTTTCTGAATCCGAAGACTGCAGCAGAACAGGTAATCCAGACGAATGTTCCTTCACGTGTTTAATAAAATCAAATCCTGCTTCAGCATACAATTCTCCATTTTTTGGAAAGCGTACATCAGAAATAACACAGGTTATAACTTCTTTATAATCGTTATAAATTGCGATAGCTTCTTCATAGGTGCTCGCGTGCAATATCTTAGGTCTTGCTCTTAATTTCAAAACTTTATATAATTCATCTGAGCTTACGTCTTCTATTAAACGCTGGGTTTGCTCCAAAATAATATTATATAATGTAGGTAAATACCTGCTGTAATATTTTGCAGAGTCTTCTACTAACAAAATTGCCTGAATTACTCCTACTTTAACATCGTTTTCAATATTTATTTTATCCTCCAAAAGTTTAACCATTGCAAAAAATATTTTTGAATCGCCATTCCAGACAAATACTTTATCGAAGTTGGTAATCGGAATATCGTTTTGTTCCAATAATGCAACATCACAATCATTATTCAATAGTAAATAAACGGCTCTGTACGGGAAATTAGTTTTTATTTTTTTTGCGAGATCAAAAGGAGCTTTTTTATCAGTTCCCATCATCAGAATAATCAGGTCGAAATGCTTTTTCTTCATTAACTCCAGTGCATCTTCTTGATTAGAAATGCCGGTAATACGTGGCAATGAAGTAAGATTTAATTTATGATATTCTCCCAAAATATGCTCTGTAAAACGACCTTCTTTTTCAATGCTGTATGCATCATAAAGATTTGCAACAAGAAGAATTTCTTTGACCTTAAAAGGCATCAGGTCATGGTAAACATCCCTTTCGTAATAGTCTTTATTAATAAATTTTTGCATAAGTCTTTTGGAAAATTCTGAAGTGTTATTTTCAATTTCTTTAATATCAAATTCAAGATCTTCTTTTGAATTAATAAAATCATTGACTTTAATACTATTAATGTAATTTGCAATAATAGTAGCAAGGTTGTTTATCAAATTGCGCTCCTCGTATAAAAAAGGTCCTTCGGCTTCTTCCTGCATTTCTGAAAGATAACACACTTGAATTTTTCCTTTCTTCCCGTCTACAGTGATAAATTCCTGACTTTGCGTCCATTTTGATTCGATATAATTATCTGTAGAAAATCTTTTATTCTCATAACTTATTGATGCTCCTGTAATATCAGGATATTGCCATGCTTTTGGTAAAATGGTGCATATCTTCCGAATTGTTTCTTCAAAGACCAGCCCTTCCTTAATAATTTCAGTTGTTTTATTAATACAACCTAATTCTTTAAGACGTTCCGAACTCTCCTTTAAAAGTCTTTCGTATTTTCCTTTTTCGTCGTTTTGATTACTCATATAACATATTTTTTTTAAGTACTTGTTATTTTTTGTTGCAAGTTAACCGCAGGTTGAGCGCCTGCCTGTCCGCCTGCCTGCCGGCGAGGCAGGGTAGGCAGGGAGTCGAAACCCAGGTTGCAGATTAACCCATTTCCAAACAGAAACGTTTCCATTGTGGAAAGATAAAAAAAACTTGTTATATCTGTTTTTTTACGGTTATGTTATCAAACATTTACGATATTTTTCATGACAAAATACAATCAGAACAGGTAATTATAAAACAACCTTCTTGTTATTTGTCAATAAACATGCTGTATAATATCATTTTTTTTATTGATTATTTTGAAAAAGCAGATAGTTTTGCTTTTAATAAATAAATTTTAATAACCTTAAAAGAAAGAATGTTACTATGGAAGCAAAAAAAAGTTCGAATCCAAAAGTTGAAGCCTTTATGGCAAAAGTTATTGCTAAAAATCCGGCTGAACCCGAATTTCATCAGGCAGTACGTGAAGTAGTTGAATCTTTAATGCCCTTTATTGAAGAAAATCCCAAGTACAAGGATGCAAAAATTCTTGAAAGAATTGTTGAACCTGAAAGAGTTTTAATGTTTCGTGTTCCCTGGCTGGATGATAAAGGAGAAATTCAGATTAACCGTGGCTTCCGTATTCAGATGAACAACGCAATTGGTCCTTACAAAGGAGGCTTACGTTTCCACCCGACTGTTTATTTAGGAATTTTGAAATTCTTAGCCTTTGAACAGGTATTTAAAAATTCATTAACTACATTACCTATGGGTGGTGGAAAAGGTGGTTCTGATTTTGACCCAAAAGGCAAATCTGACAATGAAGTAATGCGTTTCTGCCAGAGTTTTATGACAGAATTAACTCGCCACATTGGTCACGACACAGACGTTCCTGCTGGAGATATTGGTGTTGGTGGTCGTGAAATTGGTTTCATGTTCGGACAATACAAAAGATTAAAAAACGAATTTACCGGAGTACTTACAGGCAAAGGACTTGATTGGGGTGGCTCTTTAATTCGCCCTGAAGCTACTGGTTACGGTTGTGTTTATTTTGCTGAAGAAATGTTAAAAACACGTGGCGACAGCTTTAAAGGAAAAACAGTTGTTGTTTCCGGTTCAGGAAATGTTTCTCAGTATGCAATTGAAAAAGTAACCCAACTCGGAGGCAAAGTAGTTACAGCATCTGACTCAAACGGATTTATTTATGATCCTAAAGGAATTGATGCCGAAAAACTTGAATACATCATGACTTTGAAAAACGTAAAACGTGGCAGAATTAAAGAATATGCTGATAAATACGGATGCGAATATTATGATGGCAAAACCCCCTGGGGAATTAAATGTGATGTTGCTCTCCCATGTGCAACCCAGAATGAATTGAACGAACAAGATGCAATAACCCTTACTAAAAATGGCTGCATCTGCGTTTCTGAAGGCGCTAACATGCCTTCAACAATGGACGCTGTTGAAGTACTCCTCGAAAAGAAAATCTTGTACGGTCCCGGCAAAGCTGCTAATGCAGGCGGTGTTGCAACATCAGGACTTGAAATGTCGCAGAACTCGCTGCGTTTATCATGGACACGCGAAGAAGTTGATGAAAGGCTTCATAATATTATGAAAAGCATTCATGCAACCTGCGTGAAATACGGCAAACAGAGCGATGGTTTCATCAATTATGTTAATGGAGCTAATATTGGCGGTTTTGTTAAAGTTGCCAATGCAATGATGGCTCAAGGCTTAGTTTAATCTTATTTTTTGAAAAAGGCTTTGCATACACAAAGCCTTTTTCTTTTTCCAAATTTCTTTTAGATTTGCTTTGTATATTCGCAGGAGAATATCTCTCCAAATTTTTCTGCATTCAATTAATTAAACATTATTTATGAGAGTTAAACGTATATCCATTGAAGAAGTAGTTGCATCCGATAATAAAACGGTAAACCTTGGTTTGCTTGATCCGGTTATTGCAAAATATAAAAATAAAAAAGGGAATTTAATTCCTGTTCTTCAAGCTGCGCAAAACATTTTCGGATTCATTCCCAGAGAAGTATTTATTTACATATCAGAGCAAACAGGTCTTAATTTAAATGATATGTATGGAGTTGCTACTTTTTATTCGCAGTTCCGTTTAAAACCCGTTGGGAAACATATTATAAAAGTATGTCATGGTACAGCCTGCCATGTTCAAAATGCCAATGTCATTACCGATTCTCTCATGGAAGCGTTGCGCCTGAATGACGGCGAAACCACACCAGACGGATTATTCACACTTGAAACAGTGGCTTGTATCGGTTGTTGTTCCCTTGCTCCGGCTATGATTATCGGTAAAGAAGTATATGGAAAACTAAGCGGCAAAATAGCTGTGAACGTGGTAAAAGAAATTCAACTTAAAGAAAAAAAATAAAACGACTCATTTGCATGGAACAGATAAAAGTTCTTGTTGGCATGGCAAGCTGTGGAATAGCAGCAGGCGCCAGCAAAGTGTTTGAGAAAATAGATTCTCTGAAAAAATTAGAAAACCTGCCTTTTGAGCTCATTAAAACCGGCTGTGTTGGTATGTGTTACCGAGAACCATTGGTTGAAATTATTGATGAATCGGGATCCTATTTATACGGCGAAATTAATGAAGCCAAAGCTGTTGAGATTTTCGAAAAGCATATTAAAAACTCAGAACCGATAAAAGAGTATGTTGTTAAAACAAATCTTTTTTCAACTGACGATGAATCTTACTGGAAAGGCCAGACAAAAATAGCCCTGAAAAACTGCGGTGTTATTGACCCTGAAAATATTGATGATTACGAAAATCAAAAAGGGTATGCGGCTATTAAAAAAATATTGAAAGAAAATATTTCCCAGGAGAATGTCATTCAGACAATTCTCGATTCAGGTCTCAGAGGTCGCGGTGGCGGTGGCTTTTCTACAGGCATGAAATGGAAATTCGCATATAATAATAAATCAGACAAAAAATATATTATTTGCAATGCAGACGAAGGCGACCCTGGCGCATTCATGGATCGCTCTGTACTCGAAAGTGACCCCCATGCAGTTCTAGAAGGAATGAGCATTGCTGCTTTCGCAATTGGCGCTTCTGAGGGTATTATATACTGCCGGGCAGAATATCCGCTTGCAATTATCAGACTCAATATTGCTTTGGAGCAATCAAGAAAAAAAGGCTATCTCGGAAAAAATATTTTCGGAAAACAAGGCTTTGATTTTGACATTCACGTTAAAGAAGGAGCAGGCGCTTTTGTATGTGGTGAAGAAACTGCACTTATGGCTTCTATAGAAGGCGAACGTGGAATGCCCCGCAAAAGACCGCCTTTCCCTGCTGCTTCCGGACTATGGAAAAAACCAACCAATATAAACAATGTGGAAACATTTGCCAATGTACCCTATATTGTTTTGAACGGTGCTGCTTCTTATAATAAATATGGAACAGAAAAATCCAAAGGCACCAAAGTTTTTGCATTAACCGGAAAAATTAAACGCGGCGGATTGGTTGAAGTTCCCATGGGTATTACCATTCACGATATTATTTTTAAACTTGGTGGCGGTATTCAAAATGATAAAAAATTCAAAGCCGTTCAATTGGGAGGTCCCTCTGGTGGCTGTATTCCTGAATACCTTGCTGATACTCTCGTAGATTACGATTCTGTAACTGCTACAGGCGCAATAATGGGCTCGGGTGGTATGGTGGTAATGGACGAAACGACCTGTATGGTTGATATGGCAAGATTTTTCCTCGACTTTACTCAAAAAGAATCGTGTGGTAAATGTACATTCTGCCGCATTGGAACAAAACGAATGCTCGAAATTTTAATTCGTATTACTGAAGGCGAAGGAAAAGAAGGAGACATTGAAGCTTTAGAAGAACTATCTTATCAAATAAAAGACAACTCACTGTGCGGGCTCGGTCAGACAGCTCCAAATCCTGTATTGACAACAATAAAATACTTCAGGAATGAATACGAAGCTCATATAAAAGACAAAAAATGCCCTGCCCGAAATTGTAAAAAATTATTAACCTATACAGTTATTGAAGAAAAATGTACCGGATGTACTGTTTGCGCTAAAAACTGTCCTGTAAATTGTATTTCCGGCGAACGCAAAAAATTGCATGTTATCAATCAGGATACCTGTATTAAATGCGGCGTATGCTTTACTAAATGTAAATTTGAAGCTATTAAATTGTCGTAAAATAAAAATGATTGTGTTAGCAGTCGGAAAAGTCAGCAGTCGGCAGTCGGCAATCGGAAAAGTCGGCAGTCGGCAGTCGGCAGTCGGAAAAGTCAGCAGTCGGCAGTCGGAAAAGTCAGCAGTCGGCAATCGGAAAAGTCTCCAGTCGGCAGTCGGAAAAGTCAGCAGTCGGCAGTCGGAAAGACTGAGGACTGTAGACTGTAAACTGAGGACTGTAGACTGTAGACTATTGATTGATGATTTAAAACTAAAATAAAATAATCTCGCATAACAAAAGAAAAAAAATAATATGGATTCATTAAATATAATACTGAATGGCAAAAATGTAAAGGGTAAACCCGGAGAATCAATTCTGCAATTAGCCAATAGATACGGAATTGAAATCCCAACCTTGTGTAATGATCCGCGTCTGGAACCTTATTCTTCCTGCTATGTTTGCGTTGTTGAAGTTGAAGGATTAAGAGGTCTTCAACCTTCCTGCTCAACAAAAATTTCAGAAGGAATGAAGATCAACACAGATAATGAAAAAGTATATCAAGCACGCAGAACTGCGCTGGAATTATTAGTTAGTAATCATTATGCAGACTGTGTTGCTCCCTGCAAACAAAAATGCCCAGCGGGCGTTGATGTACAAGGATACATTTCTTTAGTTGAAAAAAAAGAATACAGCGAAGCAATTGCATTAATTAAACAAGTGAATCCGCTTCCTGCAATATGCGGTCGCGTGTGCGTACGCCCTTGTGAAGTAGCTTGCAGAAGAAACCTATTAGATGAAGGCGCTGCTGTAGGAATTGATTATCTGAAAAGATTTGCTGCCGATGCAGACCTTGCTTCTGCAACCCGCTATATTGGAAAACCAAAACCCGCTACAGGAAAAAAGGTTGCGATTATCGGAGCAGGTCCCGGAGGCTTATCTGCCGCATGGTTTCTGCAACTTGAAGGTCATGCATGCGATATTTATGAAGCCAATCCGAAACCTGGCGGATGGCTGCGCTACGGAATTCCCGAATATCGTTTGCCCAATGACATCATAGACAAAGAGGTTGCTGCAATTACGGAATTAGGAGCAACTATTTTTTATAATAAAAAACTTGGAGATAACATCAGCTACAAAGAACTGAAAGAAAAATACGATTCCGTAATATTAACGATTGGCTCTCAGGGTGGCACTCCTATTGGCTGCGAAGGCGATGATGCAGAAAATATTTTCAGCGGAATTGACTTTTTACGCAACATGGAAATTACCGGTCAGCGTTATAATTTTCAGGGAAAAACAATTGCAGTTATAGGTGGTGGTAATACCGCTATGGATTGCTGCCGTACATCCATGCGCTGCAATGCAGAAAAAGTATACGTGATTTATCGCCGTACCGAAAAAGAAATGCCTGCAAACCCGATTGAAATTCACGAATCGAAACTCGAAGGAATAGAATATATGTTTTTAACGGCTCCGAAAAAAGTGAACAAAGATGAGAGCGGAAAAGTTAAAACCATTACCTGCCTGAAAATGGAGCTGGGAGAACCCGATGCTTCAGGACGCCGCCGCCCTGTTGTTGTGGAAGGATCTGATTTTGATGTTCCTGTTGATTATGTTCTTGCTGCTATCGGACAAAAAACTCAGGTTAATTTTATTGATGATATCAACAGCTTTGCCACAGACGGTCAATTAAAAATTAATAAATGGGGAGATCTTGATGCAGACAAGCATACGCTGCAAACCGGCATTAAATCTGTATTTGCCGCAGGTGATGGCGTTACAGGTCCGGCAACAATCATTGAAGCTATTGCTCAGGCAAGAAAAGCTTCACGTAGTTGTCACCAGTATCTGACCGGACAGGCTTTTCAGCCAGAACCTTATGAATTCATAAGCAAAAGAGATAATTTTGAAAAACAAATAAAAGACGATTACAAAGGACACTACACGAATCAGGCAAGGCACGAAATGCCGACCATTCCCGAAGATAAAAGAAATAATTTCAATGAAGTGGAATTAGGCTATGAAACAGAAGCCCTCTCTTTAGAAGAAGCCGGACGTTGCCTCGAATGTGGCTGTGTGAAATATTATGACTGCGACCTGAAAAAATATTCAACAGATTATTCCGCTTCTCAACAAAAATACGAAGGCACGTATAAAAAATTCAAAGTTGATTTCAGGCATCCATTCATTGAAATTGACAACAATAAATGTATTCTCTGCGCACGTTGTGTAAGAATCTGTAAAGAAGTTGTAGGCGCTAATGCACTGGGCCTTGTAAAACGCGGCTTTGAAACGTATGTTGCTCCAAGTTTGGGCAATCAACTTTGCGATACAGATTGTGAATCGTGCGGTATGTGTATTTCAGCTTGTCCTACTGCTGCAATGTCTGAAAATGTACCTTTCAAACCAGGTCCCGTAGAAACAATTCCGGTAGATTCTGTTTGTAATTATTGTTCAGTAGGCTGCGAAATTACGTATCATAAAAAGGGAAATTTTATATGGCGCGTTACAGGCAAAGAAGGCATGGTTAATAAGGAGGGAAACATTTGTCGTTATGCCCGTTTCGGATATCAATACATGAATGATACATCACGAATCACAAAGCCTTTATTAAAAGAAAACGGGAAATTTAAAGAAATTTCTTTTGAAGATGCATTCAGGCTGATAGCAGAAAAATGTAATTCAAAAAATGCACAGGAAACCGCTCTGTTCGCTGGAGCACGCTTATCAAACGAAGAATTGTTTTTACTGAAAAAAATCGCTGAAAAAGGTATTCAGACAAAAAATATTTCTTCATTTCATTATTTAGGAAGAGGCTTGGGATACAATGAAAACAGTAGCTTCAACACAACATTTGATCAGATAAAAGGCGCTGAAAAAATATTCATCTTAGGCTCAGAAGCCAATAAAGACAATGCTGTTGCCGGATTTATGATTTACAATGAACATTATTTAAAAAATGTTCCTCTGATACAAATCACTACCATTGCTGATTCTGCGATGAATAAAAAAGTAAATGATACGATAAAAATAAAATCGTATTATCACTTTGTAAAAGCAGCAAATCATTATTTAATTGCTGAAGAAAAACAAAATTCTGCTTTCATCAACAGTAATATTAAAGGATTTGAAGAATACAAAAAAGCGGTTTTATCTGAAAGTTTTGAAGCACTTGTAGCAAAATCAGGCGTAAGCGCAGATATTATCAAAGCCTTTGCAGATGATTATAACAATACATCAAATGCTATTCTTGTTTTTGCAGAAAAAAATGTTTCGGCAAACGCTTCTTTTGAAATAAAAAATCTTGCAATTATTACCGGCAAACTCGGGAAAACATCCATGGGTATCATTTCGCTCAAAGAAAAAAATAATTCCGAAGGACTTGTTAATTCAGGAATAATTTCAAACAATAATATGCTTCTGGAACTTGAATCAGGTAAAATCAAAAACCTGCTGATTTTCGGTGAAGATCCTATTGGTTGCGCTCTCGATAAAAAGAAAATTTCTGGTATAATCGAAAAGGCAGATTTTATTTTAGTTCAAGATTACTTCATGTCTGAAACGGCAAAAGCTGCAACACTGATTCTCCCTGCATCTTTTCCTGTTGAAACCGGAGGCAGCTTTACTAATACGCAAAGAGTAATCCAGAATTTCGGAAAAGAAATTATTTCTCCTTTGGAAAAATGCAGCATCAGTCAGCTAAAAAACATTCTGGAAAAATTTAACATTAAATCAACAGAAGATATAAATGCAGAAATGCTTGCTGATATTGCAACAAATAAAACATCTGAAATTCTTATGAATTTCACTTCTGATGATAATGACAGCAGAATGTTTGAGCATGGGTGCGACTCTCTGACTTTAAGATTTAATGCGTACTTTGAAAGATTAAACGAAAAAAAATAAAACAATGAACGAGTTTAACAGTATAGACGATATTCTTGATTTCGCTATTGAAAATGAACAAAAAGCAGTAGATTTTTATACAACTCTTGCCGGAGTTATAAAAAACAGCGATATGCGCGACACGTTCGAGCAATTTGCCCGCGAAGAAATTGGACATAAAGCAAAACTCGTTAAAATTAAAGAAGAAAAAATATTTGTCGCTTCGAAAGAAAATATCAGCGACCTTAAAATTTCTGATTATGTAGACAATGTAGAAGTGTCTTCCGACATGAGTTATCAGGATGCTTTGATTTTAGCGATGAAAAGAGAAAAATCAGCATTTAAACTCTACACAAAACTTGCTACAAAAACATCAAATACCGACTTGCAAAATCTTTTTCTTTCTTTAGCGCAGGAAGAATCAAAGCACAAACTTATGTTTGAAGTGGAATATGATGATGTGATTTTTAGGGAAAATTAACAGCGTGTTAGTGGTATGTTTTCAACCTTGATTTAAAATTAGTTTTTAAATTATAAAATGAATCCAAATGTTCTGAAAGATAGATTAACAGATCTAAAACAAATATTTATGATTTATTATAAGAATAATGAATTTTCCGGCTTTGAATGACCAGATGCAGCCTGTGCCATCTGGAAATGGCTGATAGGGTGGTTGTATCCGTGAATGCCAATTTCGTGTACTGAACCTTTTTTTATTCCATTAAAAATTTTCGGATTTGTACATGACGAACACCTTTATACGTGTTGCCAGAGAAGGAATCTCTGGTTACCACAATTTTCGGATAATTATCGTTAATTTTTAAAAGATTGCCAAACTCACGGACAATGGTTTTTTCACTGTTTAAACTTAGGGCTACCTGAATGTATATTGTTTCATTATCTTTTTCACATACAAAATCAATCTCATTGGACTGATATATACCGGTTTTAATATTATACGATTTATACTGCAAATGATTAAATACGGCATTTTCTAATATTTTCCCCATATCTGTTTGTCTGTAGCCCCAAATAGAATTTCTAAGCCCCAGATTATCGAAATAATATTTTTCCCCTGTTTCAAAAATTCTTTTTCCTACAACATCATACCGCTCCACTTTATGCATCAAATAGGAATTAGTAAGATAGCCTGTGTATGTCTGAATCTGGTTCGGTGAAATTTTTATATTTTGTGATTTTAAAAATTCGCTTATACTATTCGATGAAAAAAGACTACCCGTGTTGTCTGCCAAAAATTTTATCAATTGCTCAAGCAAATGTGTGTTTCTCACATTGTACCTTGCAACAATATCGCGGTATACAATTGTGTTTAAAATGTTTTTCAGATACTCTGCAACAACTTCATCGGTTTGTTCTAAATGAATCAGGTACGGGAATCCACCAAATCTGAAATATTTATCAAGTGCAGCATCTGAATCTTTAAGTTTGTGAAACATTAAAAATTCAGGATAAGAAAGGGAATACACTTTTATTTCTACAAAGCGACCACTTAACAAACTCGACAGCTCACCGGATAACAACATCGCATTGCTTCCAGTGCAATAAACATCATAGATATCTTTTAAAACAAGAGAACGTAATGCTTTTTCAAAGTCTGCGATTTCCTGTATCTCATCTATAAAAATATAATTTTTCTTTTTTTTATCCGATCGTATCAGGATGTAACTGTTTAAGTCTGCTGCATTTTTTATTGAATCATAAGAAAAATCTTCTTTATTGATATAAATAATATTCGCTTTTTTATCAATCTTTTGAATATGCTCCATTACCTGAAACATAAGATAACTTTTTCCAACCCTGCGCTGACCGGTAAAAACCTTTATTAATGATTTTCCAATAAAGGGCAAAACTTTCTTAAAATAAGCCTCGCGAATAATTAGTTTTGTTTTAAAAACTGTATCTTTCAATTGTAAGTATATTTATAACTTTTACAAATATAACAATTTTTTATAAATATAAATATAATTTTTTATGCATTATTGGACTCGGATTACAAATACGAGACAGTGGGGATTGATAATGATAAACTTAATTTTATACCGTAAACCTTTCTGCCACAGATTGCGCAAATTATCACAGATTATGTTAATCTGTGATAATCCGTGTAATCAGTGTCAAACTCAAGAAAAAAGGCTTTTGGGAATGATGTTCAATATGCAGATTGTGTTAAAAAAATCTTGTGGAAACTTAGGTATTATTTTTCTGAACCATATTTTTTTTAACTTATGCTTGCTGTTTTATGAAATATTGAGCAATTTCTTGAGGAAGGCAATGCCAGGTGTTGGGGATTTCTTTGAGGAAGGATAGAAATTCTTCGTAGAGTTTTAGGTGATCTTTTTCGAGAAGATAATCGGGGTGAGTTAGCATGAGAATCATTCCGTGGTTTTGAATGAGCCAGTTTGTTTTGTTTTTCCAGATGTCGTTTGTTTTTTGTTTAAGGACATACCAGAGGACATGGTCTTGTGGGAGGGTGTAGGGGAGTTGTTATAATATGTTTATTTTAGTTGTTTTATTCATGATAATTGTTCGTTATGAAAGAATAAATTTTAATAATTTACAGTACGAAATTTATTTAGGGTCTGCTGAAAATCACAAAACGTATTTGATATTAAATGATTAGAATATGTTATTCTTATAACAAGTGCAAGATAAAATAAATGATTCATTAAAAATCCTTGCACCTTCTTTTTA
>Ga0208373_1000524_pt1 | contig 65330 bp, 58 predicted proteins | sample RifOxyC2_FD_184036 | JGI IMG/M metagenome (GOLD analysis project Ga0208373, IMG submission 184036) | Soil microbial communities from Rifle, Colorado - Rifle Oxygen_injection C2 (SPAdes) | ecosystem: Environmental > Terrestrial > Deep subsurface > Rock core/Sediment | place: Rifle, Colorado...
CCCCCTACCCCCCCTTTTTTTACACCTTCAAGGTGTTTTTTTATATCCACTGCTAAAAATATAATCCCGGTCATAGTCAAAAAACAGGGACAACCCTGTCCTCATCTCCTTTCATTTGTCTTCTTTTACTCTTTTCGCAAAGCTTCAATCGGATCCAGGTTAGCGGCTCGGCGAGCCGGATATAGACCAAACAAAATACCGACAGCTGTAGAAAAACTGACCGCAATCAGAATAGAAAAAAAAGAAATATGGAAAGACCAGGTCAGACCGTAATTAATCGCCAAAAGCATGATAAGGAATGATCCGATAATACCCAAGACAATCCCGGCTATTCCCCCACCCAACGTAATGATGACCGCCTCAACTAAAAACTGCCAAAGGATATCCTGACGTTTTGCCCCCAAAGATTTTCTTAAACCAATTTCAAAAGTCCTCTCAGCTACTGACACATACATGATGTTCATGATACCCACCCCTCCGACCACTAGAGAAATACACACTAGAGCGACTAACAAAACAGCAATGCCACTAATCACGCCATCCAACATATCTTGAGCTTCCGCCATCGTATTAACCGAAAAATCATCCTTATCCGGATCTGTGATATTGTGTTGGGTCCGCATCAACTCAATCAACTCTTTCTGAGTAGTGGCTGACTGACCAGCATCCTTCATCTTAGCAACTGCAAAACTGAGATATTCAATTCCCAGAATCCTTTTCTGCATAGTGGTCACCGGGATATAAATAATATCATCCATATTCATGAAAAAAGCCGACCCTTTTTCTTCCATTACTCCCACCACCCGAAACTTTTTTCCTTTAATCTTAATACTCTTTCCCACCGCGCTCTCATCGCCAAACAATTTTTCCCAAGCATCATGACCCAATACGGCTACAGTCGCCAGACTCTTTTCTTCTTCTTCGGTAAAAGACCGACCCTGGGCTATCTCATAATTATTCACGATTGGCGCTTCATAACCCACACCCATCAGAAATACCTTTTTGATTTCTTCTTGAAAAGACACCACTTCTTGCCCCATGATTGCTCCATAAATATGGGAAATATTAGGATGCTTACGGATAGCCTCAATATCTTCATTCCTAAAAGTAGTAATCGTAATTCCCTGGGCCATACCCATAGCGTTTTCACTAGAAGTCTTGCCCGTATTGGGAACTTTTACTTCCAGTTCGATAGTATCTGTACCAAAGGTCTCTAACTCACCTCGCACAAAACCGCGCAAACCTTCACCAGCAGCAAAGATAACAATAACAGCTGAAATTCCCAAACTGATTGCTAGAATTGTCAAAAAGGACCGTAATTTTTGTTTACGAATAGCAGCCCAGGCCATGTTAACAAATGTTTTCCACTTATTCATAATGCAGGGCCGTAATGGGATTTAACCGGGAAGCGCGACGAGCTGGAATAATACCAAAAATCAAGCCAATCAGTGAGGAAATGGCCACACTGAGAATAATGGCAAAGGGGGAAAGAGAAAAAGCCCAATCATAGCCCAAAGTCTGAGCAACTACCGCCACAAACCAAGAAATTAAAATGCCTAAGATGATGCCAATCACCCCCGCCACGAAAGTAATAAAAATAGTTTCAATCAAGAACTGCTCTAAAATATGACGGTTCTTGGCGCCGACGGCTTTGCGCAAGCCGATCTCCCTGATTCTTTCTTCCACTGCTACTAACATAATATTCATAATCCCAATTCCTCCCACGACTAATGCCAAAGCCGCAATCGCCGCTAGGAAAAAACGAATAGCATCTGTAATCGTAAGGAGAACATCCAAAGCATCCTTCTGACTACGGATATCAAAATCCTTTGCCTGTCCAGGGGCAATCTGATGCCTCTCGGCCAGGACAATATCCAAATCCGCCATCACTTGATCAACATACTGGTCTGATTCCACTTTAAAACGAGCAAAACTGACATAATTTATCCCCAATAAAAGTTTCTGGGCCGTAGTGATGGGCACATAAATCTGGTTATCTTGGCTAGTAAAACCACTCACCCCGCGCTCCCGCATTACCCCGATCACCCGAAAACTGTGGCTACCAATCTTCAGACTTTCTCCGATTGCCTCTTGATCACCAAATAAATTACTTTTTACTTCTGAACCGATCACTGCTACCTTTTGCAAACCGCGTTCATCTTCTTCGCTAAAAAACACACCCGTCTCCACCCCGGTATCCTCCACTTCTGGCAAGTCAGCGCTGACGCCGATGAAAGTTGTATCAGTCTTACGTCCTTGCCAGATTACGGTTTCTGTTCCACGAACATAACCGGTCGCTGCTATTAAATGCGGGACTCGACCGGAATTTTTGACCGCCTGGACATCATCATTGGTCAAAGTCGTAATCACTATCCCCATAACCGAAACCGGCGGACCCTCATCGTCACCGCTTCCCGGAAAAACGGAGATGAGGCCCGTCCCCTGACTTTTCAATTGATTTACAATCAAACTCTGAGCCCCCTGACCAGCTGAAATAATCACAATCACCCCCATAATACCAATGATGATGCCAAGCATAGTCAAAAAAGACCGCACTTTGTTTTGGAGGAGGAGGTGGAAAACATTATGGATGTTTTCTCCCAATTTCATAGATTATTTTTTCAACTCCTGACCATTATGAGCCAGCTGACGATCGGTCACGGGCCGATCCGATTCTATCAAACCATCGCGCATATGGATAATGCGCTCCGCATGTTCAGCCGTATACTTTTCATGGGTGACTAGGATAATCGTATGCTGGTGATGTAAATTCAAATCCTGAAGAATCCTCATAATCTGTAGACCGGATCTTGAATCTAGATTCCCGGTCGGTTCATCAGCAAAAATCACCGCCGGGTTATTGACCAGCGCCCGAGCAATGGCTACCCGTTGTTTCTCACCACCTGACAATTGATTGGACAAGTTGTTGATCCGAGCCGTCAAGCCCACACTCTCAATTGCTGCTTGCGCTTGGGCTAAACGTTTTTCTTTAGGCAGAGATGAATACAATAAAGGTAACATGACATTATCCAAAACCGTAGTCCGGGGCAAAAGATTGAAAGCTTGAAAAATAAAGCCCACCTGCTGGCTTCGCATCTCCGCTAACTCATCATCCTGATAGTTGCTAACATCCTGACCAGCAAAAAAATATTTTCCCACCGTTGGTTTGTCCAGGAACCCGAGAATGTGCATCAAGGTCGACTTGCCTGAACCAGATGGCCCCATGATGGCCACAAATTCGCCTTGCTGGATAGAAAAATCCAATCCATTCAAGACATCTGTCACCACCCCGTCATTATCAAAAGATTTTTTCAAACCCATTACTTTTATTACTTCTCCCATATTATTTCTTTGCTTCCTCCCAATCCCCCATCCGGGTTAAATATTGATCTTTGATTTTTAACAAAAGGGCCTTGGTCGCATCATGATCATTGGGAATCTCTCCTTCCAGAATCGCCTCCTCCAATGCTTTTTTAATTCTCCCCACGGTCGGACCCGGAGCCAATCCACATAATTCCATGATCTCTTCCCCTCGCAATGGTGACTGGAAAGCTCTCAATTTATCTGTCTCCACGACAGCCAAAATTCTTTTTTCCAAACGGTCATAATTAGCTAAGCGTTGGCGTAATTTTTCCGGATTACCAGTCGTGATGTCACTCCGACATAAAGTAAGCAAATCTTCTAGATTGTCACCTAGACTAACAATCAAACGTCGAACCGCGCTGTCCGTCACTCCCGCATCCATCAAGGCGATGGGCTGTTGATGATAACGAACTAGTTTAGTCACATACTTTGTTTCCTCTTTACTTAACCGCAAACGCCGACAAATATCCAAGGCTAATTTTCTTCCCAAATGTTCATGCATATCAAACGCCCAACCACGACCGGGAATAAATTCCTTCGTGCCCGTCTTGCCAATGTCATGCAGGAGTCCCGCCAATCGTAAAATCACTTTGTCCGATCGCTGAGCAATATTGTCTACCACTTTGAGAGTGTGGACAAAATTGTTTTTATGATGCTGGCCAAAAATTTCTTCCACCCCAGACAAGGCAGTCAATTCTGGCAAAAATTCTTCTAAAACTTGAGTGGAAAACAATACCTGCAACCCCAGAGATGGCTGAGGGGTAGCCAACAGTTTAAATAACTCTTCCTTTATTCTTTCTGACGAAACAATGGAAAGGCGTTGGCGATTTCGAGTCAGAGCAGCCAAGGTCTCCGGAGCCAAAGAAAAATTCAATTGAGCGGCAAACCGGGCAGCTCGCAACAGACGCAGAGGATCTTCAGAAAAAGTAATATCCGGATCCAGGGGAGTACGTAAAATCTTTTGCTGTAAATCTTTTTGTCCGAAAAAAGGATCGATCAATGTGCGCTTTAATCCGGACGGACCAACGGCCCGGGCCAAAGCATTGACTGTAAAATCCCGCCGTTGCAAATCTTCCGCCAGCGTGGCCTTTTCTACTTGGGGCTTACGGGATTTATCTTGGTAAGCTTCTTTCCGAGCCCCAGCAAATTCCACTTCTAAAGTGACCTCTTTTTGCCCATCGTGTTCTCGACAAAAAACATACCGAGCCGTATCAAATTCCGGAAACTCAATCAAGCTTCCGATTTGTTTCAAGGCAACATCAAAAGCACGAGCAAAAACAATACCACTACCGTCGACCACAAAGTCGATATCTTTTACTTTCCCTTTTTTCTTCAATAAACGATCTCGGACATAGCCTCCCACCGCATAAATCGGTAGTTTTTGTTCTTGGCTGACGCGATAAATTGTCCGCCACAACTGGGCTAATGACATATTATTTCTTTTCCTCAATGACTCGAAGCACTACTACCTGGTTAGCCGCCAAGCCTTCAACAATTTCCACCATGCCATTATCCCCTTTTAGTCCGGTCTTGACCCCCACTTCTTGTAACTGATCACCAGTAAGCACTCGTACATATTTTTTCTCCCCTTCGGCACGGACAGCGCGCAGAGGAATGGATAAAACATCAGTTTTTTCTTCAGTAAAGAAAATCACATTGGCCGTCATACCGTTCAATACTTTATATTCTGGTCTTTCGCCTAAGGTCAGAGTCACCGTATAGTAGACCACGTCTTGAATCACTGTTTCTCCAATTTCTATTTCTGTCACCGTTCCGGGAAAAACCACATCATCTCCATAGGCATCCAAGGTGACTTGGGTCGTGTTCCCCAAAGCGATTTTGACAATATCTGTTTCCGAAATATCTACCTTTACCTCAAAGTGAGGATTTACAATTTTGACAACTGCGTCCTGAGAACTGACATATTGCCCGACTTTTAGATCCACTTTGCCGATTACGCCTTCTACCGGAGCGATGATCATGGCTCGATTACGATTAGCAACTGATTGAGCCAAGCTGGCTTGGGCCGAAGCCAGAGCCGCTCGATAACTAGCCAAATCCACTTCGCGGGGCGGATTCTTGGAATCTTCATAGCCGGCTTTAGCTTGGAGAGCGGCGGCGGCATATGCGGCCACATCTGCTGCCGCTTTTTTTTGCATACTATCCCATTCTTCTACTGCTTTAGTATAAGCAATGGAATAGGAGTTATAACTGTTCTTGGCCGCGGCCACTTCCTGACGCTGATCAACCAAAGAAGTGTATTGGGTAGCAATCGTATTGCGAGCGGTTTGGATATCAGTTTTTAACGTATCCAAACTAGTTTGAGTCAAATTACCGAGCGGTAAAGTTTTATTCAACAAATCTGCAGTAGCTAAAAGCATTTCTTTGACAACCAACAAGGACTCGGCCGCTGTCTCAGCCGCAAAATCGATTTGTGAATGAGGAACGCTCAGAGACAACGCCGTGGCCACGCTGTCCATATCGGCTTTCGCCACTTTGGCCCCATGGTATTTATTTATTGCCAGGCTTAAAGCGTTTCCGCCAATATTTCCCAACTCCTTTTCAAAACTATCATTAGCAAAGCTGTTATCCACCCCCAAAATATTATCTACTTCAATCAGCGCTCCGGCGATTTTATCTTGTGTCGCCAACAACAAAGTAACCAAATCACTATAAGCATCCGTGACTATCTGGCTCTCTTCCCCTCCTTCAACTAACTTCAAATTATTTTCTGCTGTTTCCAGTGCCGCCTTAGCCTCAGCCAAAGAAGCATCATAGGTGGCCTTGATCTGATTGAGATTAGCTTCAGCCTGATCCCATTTAGCTTTCAAACCGGCTAAATACTGATCCGTAGAACCAGCAATCTCTTTATTTAAATTAGCCTGGGCCTTAGCCACTTCTGCTTGCGCCTGCCCTACTTTCGCATTTAATTCGGCCAAATCCTGTATCGCAATTGTTTCTCCGGGTTTGACCGAATCACCTGCCTGTTTATAAATTTTTGCTACCTTGCCGCTGGCCTCAAAACGTAGCTCAATCTCATTCGCTGACTCCACATTTCCGGTTGCTTCCACGGTCTGTTTTAAATTGCCTTGAGTGACTACGGCGGTCTCATAGGTGGTTCCTTGACCAGATTGACGACTAACCAGAGCAAACACCACAATGATAACCAAAGCCAGAATTCCTAAAATCCAATACTTTCTTTTCTTATACCATGACTTATGACTGGGCAAAGAATGTTCATTCATATTTTATTTTTTAATCTTTTTAAGTTGTCGGGAAAACTCCTGCATCATATCATCCATTATGGATACCGGCGCAAATACGATTGCTCCCATTTTCTCAAAAGCAATGAAGTTGTCCCCTTTTTTCAGATGCAGGTGGTCGCGAATCTTTTTCGGGACTACCAATTGACCTCGCTCTCCTAGGGCCGTAGCTCCAAAGCAGTGGCCGAAATTAATGTTTTTGGTCATAGTTAAAAATATGATTTTTCATACCAATCATACCATTCTTTTTCCGGCGACACAATCCTCTACTGTGGATACTTCAAAAGAAAATTATGAAAAAGACGACGGGGTTCACCATCTCCAGTGACGCAATCTGCCACCAAGCGCGCTAACGGTACTTTGATTTTGTGTCTTTCCGCTAAACGAAGAAGACAGTGGGCAGCGCTAACCCCTTCGACGGTTTGTTTCACCTTGCGCAAAGCTGCTGGACCGCGATACCCCCGACCTAACAATTCGCCGAATGTCCGATTACGACTGATCGGACAAAGGGCGGTCCCAATAAGATCACCCAGGCCAGCCAATTCATAGGCGGTTTGTTCTTTACCACCCATGGCCTTGATTAAACGAGCCAATTCACCCAGGGCCATGATAAGGAGGGCGGCCTTAGTATTTAAGCCGTAACCCAACCCATCACACATCCCCATGGCTATGGCATAGACATTTTTAAATGATCCGCCCACCTCCACTCCAATGACATCAGTCGTTGGTACGAGTTTCAAATGAGGACTATGCAAAACCGCCACCACCTGACTCACTATCTTTTTATTCTTTCCCGCCACATTCATTGCGGTATAATGACCGTTAACCAATTGTTCAGCCACGGCCGGACCAGAAACAGTGACGATCCTTCTTTTTAACGCCGGCCGGACATGTTTAGCGATGATTATCGGCATGAGCTGAAGACTGTGTGGCTCCACCCCTTTGGACAAATCAATGATGATGGCGTTTTCTTTTATGCTCCGCGCGGCAAAAGAGATGGTGTGCTCCATGACCTTGCTAGGAATGGCAAAAAAAACAAACTCGGCTTTGGCCAGGGCAATTTCAATTTTTTCTTGAGGAAAAATATTTTTAGCCAATTTTATACCAGGGAGATATTTTTTATTCTCTCGATCGCGAGCGATTTGCTGTAAGGGTAGATGATCCCCCTCCCAGTTCCACAGTCTAACTTCATGGCCATTTTCAGCCAAAACTTGAGCCATGGCTGTACCCATGTTTCCTGCCCCTAAGACCACAACGATTTTTTTGTTTTTCATAGATTAGGCAAAAAAGAAGATGATCAAAAAAGCCACTAACAAACGATAAAGGACAAAAGGCCAAAAACTCCATTTTTTCAAAATCTTCATCAATAGACCAATACCCAAAATACCACTCAAAAAAGAAAAGAACAGGCCAATAATTAAATTATAACCGCTGATTAGACCAGTGTTGCTTTGGTACCAGTGCCAGAAACCATCAGTAGCGGCCAAAATAATTATGGGAATGGATAAAAGAAAAGAAAATTCAGCTGCTGCTTCCCGTTTCAAACCCAAAGTCAAACCGGCGGTCATGGTTATCCCCGAGCGGCTAACTCCCGGAATTAAAGCCAAAACCTGGGCCAAACCAATATATAAAGCTCTGAAAATACCCACTCTTCCTACCCCGTATTTCTTTTTACCCAGCCAATCTGCGAGGCCCAACACCACTCCAAACACCGCCAAACTTACAGCGATGGCCACCGGAGAACGAAACAATCTTTCAAAAACTCCCCCTAATAAAAATCCAACAATAGCCGCCGGAATCACAGCAACCAACAAACCCCAAACTAATTTCCGATCCTGGTGACCATTTTCCTGATTTGACCACCAAGCCCGCCACATTTTTTTTAGCTGGGAGCGAAAATAGATGACCACTGCCAACAATGTTCCCAAATGTAAAACCGCATCAAAATCTAAACCCTGGTCTGGCCAACCAAAAAAACGAGGTAAAAAAATCAAATGTCCAGAAGAGGAAATTGGTAAAAACTCGGTAATCCCCTGAATTATGCCTAAAATTGCTGCTTGCCAGATAGTCATAAAGTACCCCCATTATACCAAATTCTTGACAAAAAATTAAGGCTTTGTTATACTCCCTCGTTCCCTGGATAGACCAGGGAGGCAAGGAGGAAGAAATGGAGAAACAAGATCTGGTTCTTGTGATCACATTCGTGAGCCTGATAGTGGGCTGTCTGGTGGTTGCTATTTACCTTGACAACGGCGACTACCGGCTGATTCTCGCCGGGACCGGCGACCTGATGTTTCTGGGGGCAATCTTCGCCCTCTGGTTCATGGCCAAGCTGGTCATCAAGAACGTCAGCCTCGGAGTCGCCCGAACTGCCTGGTTCCTGTGGAGTCTGGGCAACGGACTCTATGACCTTCATGTTAGGTTCAAAAAGTACCGTCTCCCAGACGGATACTACTACAGGTATGACATCAGACATCACATCTCCTCCCCGTTCATAGGGGCGACCGAAGTAACATTCAATCGCTACAAACTCGGCCTGAACCTTCCCGCCCCTCCGTTCTTATCCGTCAAGGAAGAACGTCCGGAATAGTCACGCTCCTTCCCGCACCTTCTCACCCCCCCTTTGGTGCCAATTCGGCACAAAAGAGGACAACAAAACCCGCCATTCGCGGGTTTTGTGTTTTGACAATTGCCTTCTAAACAACTGCTTTCTTTAATTCTTCAGCCTTATCCGTCTTTTCCCAACTGAATTCCTTACGGCCAAAATGACCATAGGTCGCAGTCTGACGGTAGATCGGCTTCTTTAAATCTAATTGTTTGATTATCCCTGCTGGGGTCAAATCAAACACCTGGCGCACGGCTTTGATAATTTTCTCATTTGCTACTTTTTCTGTGCCAAAAGTATCCACGCGGACGCTTACTGGTTCAGGATAACCAATGGCATAGGCTAACTGGACTTCACATTCGTCAGCCAATTCTGCTGCCACAATGTTCTTGGCCACATAGCGGGCCATATACGCGCCAGATCGATCTTGTTTGTTAGGGACCTTTCCGGAAAAACAACCACCACCATGACGACCGCGACCACCATAAGTATCAACAATAATTTTTCGACCCGTGACTCCTGTATCACCGTGCGGGCCACCAACCACAAAACGGCCAGTCTCATTGATAAAGTACCGGGTATTTTCATCCAAATATTTACCACAAACCGGTTTGATTACTTCTCGCAAAATATCTTCCCGCAACTGTGCCAATTCCACCTCGGGATTGTGTTGAGCGGCAATTACCACCGCCTCAATCCTCTTCGGCTTCTTGTTCTCATATTCTACTGTCACTTGACTTTTACCATCTGGCCGCAGATACGCTAAGGTACGATTTTTCCTTACCTCAGCCAGACGACGGGTCAAACCATGGGCCAACATAATCGGCAAAGGCATTAGTTCCTCGGTCTCCCGGCAAGCAAAACCAAACATCATCCCCTGATCACCCGCCCCTTGCGCTTGGTGAGGATGGCCATCCACTTCTTTTTCTCCTTGGGCAATATCTTGGCTCTGTTCATCCACGGCCACCATCACGCCACAACTTTCATAATCGATACCAAAATCCGCATTGGTATAACCAGCATCTTTTAGTACCCCCCGCACTGTTGACGGAATGTCTACGTACGTCTTGGTAGTGATCTCTCCTCCTACCACTACTAAACCTGTTGTCGTAAACACCTCACAACAACAAGCTCCTTCTGGATCGTCCTTAAGCACGGCGTCCAAAACCGCATCAGCGATTTGATCACAAAGCTTATCAGGATGACCCTCGGTCACTGACTCCGAGGTAAACAAGTCCTTTTCGGACATATAAAAACAACATTAAGAATAAATGCTGTTCAAAAGAATAGATAGCCTGAAGAGGCACGGACGTTGTTGGATAGTAATCATGGCTTTGGCTAAAACCGTGATAAAACCAGCCGACAACGAACACCATTCTTTTAAACAATTCCAGTATACTCCTAGGGAAAACCAACGTCAAGTCAAAATAATTTCAAAAAGGAGTAGATCGCTCCCCCAGTGAGAACTGCCAACAAGACCGCCATGATCAACATGCCATGATCCAAACCGTAACGGCTGGAAGGTAGATGTTTCAAAGTCTTAGCTCGCCAATAAATTAACAGGATCAACAACAACTCAAGGCTTGCAAACACACCACCAATGACATCAATCAGGGAGATGAAACCGCGCAAACCAAGAACGAACAAGGTAACGGGTAAGACAATTACTAAGAGAGTCGCAAATTTTTGTGGAACTTTGTAATCCCAGGATATGGAATCACGCAAAGCTAATCCGGTCATGAGAAAACTGGTACCCATGGCTAAAAAGGCAAACAAATTGCTAAATAAGTACATCATTGGTCCAACTTTTTCTCCCAAGGCAATGGTAGCGATCTCAGAAGTTCCTTTTCCGGTGACGCCTACAACTACCAAAGCAAACAACACATAAACAGTCAGAACAATCAGACCAGCCGTAATAATCGCCTTCTTGAAATCCCGATCTTTGCCCAAGAGTACGCTGTGCGCTTCGGGAATTGACGATGAACCAAGAAAAGCGAAAAGAACAATTCCGTAAGGAAAAAACAAATAGGCCAAATCTACATGATTAAAATTATATAAAGAAACATGAGGGGCGCTAACTAAAGAAATAACAAATACGACTGCTAAGACCGCCAAACATAGGACAAAATCAACCAGACGTACTGATTGTACTCCCCGAAAAAGCAAGAGACTGATAACGAGACAAAAGCCCAAACTCCAAACAAAGGAATCACCGCCGAATAACTCAGCCAAAGTCTGCCCTTCGCCTACTAAATAAACCACCATTGATCCGAAACCCATAATATATACCAGGGTCGTCATAATCGCCCCGCCGGTTCGACCCAGATATTTTTTGGCTAGTCCCACCACTTGCAAATTAGTTTTTGTTCCTGCCGCCACCTCGCCAAGTAGTAAATTAAGACCCATCATCAAACAACCAAGGCAAACAATATAAACTAAACCCAAGGCTATTCCCACTTTAGAAACAGCATAAGGTAGGCCTAAAATGCCTGCCCCGATTGTCGTACTTACCATCAAAGCGACCGCTTCCAACCAACTTAATCTTTTTTTGAAAATTCCTTGATAGTTCACCACTTCTCGTTCTTCCCGGCGAATATTGGTTCTAACAAAAAACATAATAATCATTTTAAAGACTAACTTAATTATAACATAAAAAGAGACCTCTGTCTCTTTGTTAAACAACACTTCCGGGGTCAGAGGATCACAGGACTTACTTCTCCCTGGATCCCCTGACCCCATCTCCCCTTGTCAGAATACGCGGCGAAGGACCAGAACATCTGGTCCCAACAGCTCCGTCTCATGCACCGGGAATTCTTCAAACAACGTCCCGGCCGTTTCCAGACAAGAGTATGAATCAGAATTCCTCTGTTCACTGTAGGGCGCTCCGGTGAGGAGGCGGTACGCCCGGAGTGCCTCGGGTACACCTACAAAGGCGTGCGCCCAGAGATGTCTCAGGTCAGAAGACCCCACGACCCTCCCCTTTATATCGAGCATATCCAGGACCTGTTCGCAAACCATATGTGGCTCCCCTGGCTGGAGGAACCCGACAGCCTCAAACAGATCCCCTTCTACCCGAAACCGATAACTAATTGCTGCATGCACCACCGCTGTCTTTCTTTCCATCGTACTTACTACCTCCTGATTCAATTCCGCGATTTAAAATAAAAGAACCATGATGCCGCATGATAACACTTTCCTGATTCTCAGTCAATACTGGATGAAAAAAAGAAAAAACGGTTTCCCGTTTCGGAATGGTCTGGAACATATTTTTTCTTAACTGAGCAGATTACGCTAAAAGGTAAAATTGAACTCCAATAAAAAAATAATAATCACTGACAGCGTCGGAGTTGACAAGGTCATAAAGACTTATTCTTTTAATCAATGAACAACTTTATTTTAACACACCACCCCTAAAAAACAAAAACCGATACTGGTTTACTTTAGGCGTATCGGCGGGCTCGTTTTTACTCAACTTATCTGGAAACACCCTGGCACTAACTTGTGTGCACGCCAAGGGATTCGAACCCCTGACCCCCTCGGTGTAAACGAGGTGCTCTAACCAGCTGAGCTAGGCGTGCGTGTCCACAATAATACTGAAATTAGGACTCCTTGTCAATTCGCTGGCTGGTTCAGATTTTTCTTTATCAATTCCCAATAGCGGCTGTCGTTATTTTTTTCTTTTTGAAAATACCACCATTCCACTCCCCAAAGAAATACCCTTGACGCCCCCATGTGTTGGGCATAGCCCAGGTGTTTTTGGAGACGTTCGGGATTCATACTTTTTTCCTGTATGGCTACCGGCGTATCCAAGGGCGAAGAATTGGTAAACCAGGGTTCAGCCTGAAGTTCAGAAACCCAAAAATCTTCATAACCCCGTCCCAAAAGGCGCGACTTGAGTAAATAATACCCGGCCGGGAGCCAATCATAGTGCCAATACCGCCCCTTGGGGGTTTGAACGATGCGATAAAGCGTTGTTCCAAAAATATCCCCGGCGGAAGCCGCTTCTAGCCAAGTACTCAATTCTCCACTGTCAGTAATCACCACTGGGTGTTCTTTGTCTAATTTTTTCACTTGAGAAATTTCCAGATATACCAGGTCCTGATCAAACTTTTTACATTCGCCAAAACGAAAACGGATAAACGGCTCATTCTCTACCTGCCAGGCAACCAAGGCTGGATGCTGGGCATATCTTTCTACCACAGCTGTCAAATATCCTAAAGCGCCTTCTCGATATTGTTCTCCAACCAAATCATTCGTCCATTCGGGTACATGACATTCTGGCCAACGCGGTGCCTTCTGCCCCACAACCATCACCACGCCGACTCCAGCTTTTTGCGCTTGATCAAGATACCAATCAGTCTCTTGAAAATCATACTTTCCAGGATTTGGCTCCACTTCTTTCCAATTAGCGGCCAGACGAATACTTTCCGGACGTAAATCCTGAAGAATCGCTAAAAATACTTTTTTACTGTCCAAACCCAAAAATTCTGCCTGACCAGCGCTCCAAGATATTCCCCACTTCACTGAAAATTTCTGCCCGCTGAATGCCCAACACAATCCATAGACAAAGATAATCAAACAAAACAACAATATTCCGGTCCAAACTAACATATTTTTTTTGAATACTTTCTTTTTCATAATCAAAAAACCACCAAAGCTGAACCTAAGACGACCAACAACAGAGCGACAAGCTCCAAAATAATTTCCTGTTTGGTAAAATATTCTTTAAACCAATGTGGGAAAAATTTAGAAAACAAAAATACCAAAAAGAAAATAAACAAATACTGGCCACCAGCTAATGCCCCGACCAAAGCCACCGGCCCTTGGGACATCGCCAACTGTAAGATGACCACAGCGGCCACCCCCAATATTTTGTCCCCTAATACAATAGCTTTGGCGTGGCGATGTGCATACCCTTTGGCCTCTTTAGTGGAACGCTTCCAGGAACGACGTACCGTCGGCACTAACAAAAGAGCGAGACCGACCAGGCCGGTCATGGTCCGGGTCCAAGCAAAACCGGTCCAAAACGGATATTGGGTATACAGAAACTTGGCACTCACATGAGAAACCGCAAACAAAAAGGCAGCTAAAAAGGCCCAAAGGAATCCAATGTGAAACCCATGATGGTTACGGCTTTTTTCAAAAGAAAGCAAAAGGCAAGCCAGAGCCAAAAGAGCGCCACCCCCCATTTGTCCGACCGTTAATTGTTCGCCCAAAAAATATTTTCCCAAAAAAAATAGATCCACCATGACGAGGGCCCCGATAAAAGGACCAATGTGGGAAATTTCCCCTTTTTTCATGGCGAGATAACTCGCCCCCAAACCACAGCCAAAACTAACCCCCGAAACTACGGCCCAAAGCCAGTCTTGGCCATTTAACAATTGAAAGCCCGTAAACGGTAAAATAAAAATCGCCCCCCAAAGAAAAATAGTGGAGTAAAAAGTATAAACCGCTGGTTTGACCGCCGCCTTGCTGACAATGAGCTTGTCCAAAATATAAACCAAGGCCAATAACAAATAACCGCCTAAACTTAACCAAACCCAATTCATAGTAAATGCATATCTTCTATTTCACTTCGTTTTTTCTTCAAGACCACATCCTCAATATGCGCCACCCCATTGTGAGGAGCGTCTAAAAATCCCTTCATCGCTGCTTCGGCTAACCAACCAGAGCTAAGCCAATCGGCCAGCCATTCAGCAGTATAACGCGGATCCTCCTGTGGCACCCCGGCCCCAATGGAAGTCAGCCAGGCTTTGTTAAACTCTTCCTGCGAACCAATAGTTGGCGCCATGATGATCGGCAAGCCCAAACCCGCATAAAATGACAGCTCGCTCGGTTTGGTCCACAAGATATCTGTGTTCAAAAGAATCTGATTGAACTTAGCAAAATATTCTAATTTGTTTTCCGCATAAATAATGTTCACATGTCCGTTCCGTTTTTTGTTCAATTTCAAATCCCGCACAACGGATTGGTAATAGAGATAAACATCATTCCGCACTCCGGCCACCAAATTCAATCTCATCTTGCCCCGGGCAATCGGCTCCCGCAAAGCGGTCAGGATCTGGGCGCCCAATTCCCGTTGAGCGCCAGCCCCACCAACGGCGAAAGTAATGGTCAAAGGATGACGACCAGCACAGCGATGGCAATACTGATGAGACAAAAAATTGGAAAGGACCGGCTGATATTTGCGTCGATAACGACCTTCGGGATCCAGATGGACCACTCGTTCTCCTAAACTGCGCTTGAGCACCTCTAAATTTTTACCCAAGTTTTCTTTAGGCAAAGGAAATCCTGTAATATAAATCTTCTCTGTCCGCACCCCATACTGTTGCAGTCTCTCTTTCACCCGACGATTAGGTACCAGATAATTTATTCGGCTTTTTTGCGGAAAGAGCGGAGCCCAGGTACGAGAAATATCTGCATCGCAGCAAAGCAGATAAATATCGTTTCTAAACCCGTGTTCTTGAGCAAAATAAGCCGGAGTAAAAAAAGAAGTAATTAACGGCAAATCCCGACGGTTCAATTTTTCTATCAAATCCCGTCCCCAACCACGGTGAATCAGGCCAAATATTTGCGTCAACTGCGCCCCGGGACGAGATAAATCCCGCGCCGGATAGAAAGGATCAATACGCTGAAAATAATCCATTAAAGAAAATATCCTCTCACCCACCAAAGGCAAATGCTTCAAGCGGGAAATAGTTTCATAAAATGTTCGGCCGCCTTCCCATTTTCTTCTGTCCGTATTAGGAATACCCGCATAATGATTGGCATTCAGCAAACCATCTTGAGCTAAATGACGCAACGGAAAAACCGCCCTTTGGTGTCCATAACCCATGTCTACGGCCACTACCCAGGCTTTTTTTATTTTCTCTTCTTTGATTGAGGAAAAATCTTTCTTTTTCATTTTTATTTTTATATTATATCACATTCTTGAATTTTCCCCGAAAAAAGGAAGAGGAGCCGCAAGCGACTCCCCAAAGGGCGGGACCTGATTTGAAAAAATCAGGCGTTGAGAACTTGAGACAAATCAAGAAGTTGTTCGTCTATCTCCCGCAGGAAAGCTCCCGGGGCCTGCGAACGGGCGAGGAACACTTCTCTGGTGTCCAGCAGATGCTCACGCGAGCGCTCCGGCTGATTAGGTGTCAACCGGTTACCGGCATCACCGATGAAGCAGATGGGAGCCGACTTATCCTTGAGGCAGTAGTACTCATGGTAAGCCGTAATCTGCCGAGCGGGGACAAACATTCCCCCATCCACTCCGAAATCGGTCAACGGCAACTTGAAACCCTGTTCCTGGACTTTGTAGACCCCAGTACAGATGACCTGAATCGAAATCTGACACTGGTCACAGTAATCGGCCCAGTTGCGTATCGCCACGTCGCTGACTGTTGGACAGAGAATAGTCGCATGTTCCGACTGATGATAATTGGGCGCGAAAGCCAAAGCTTCCAAAACTGTCACGCCTCCGGCCGCACATTCATCGCACAGCAGACGGAACACTTCCCGTCGATACGCGGTCAGGTTGAAACTCTTGGAATGGCTGATGTGGGCTCGCCACCTCCCTTCCTCATCTCGATCCCGATCCACCTTGATCGCGAAGTTGCCAATCATCGGGGCTGACCGACGCAGCTTTTCTTCCATGTCGGCCGGAATGATGTGAGCTCCGCCGTAAAGAATGGGACCCCAGATCGTGGGCAGGTGCTCATAACCAAGAATCGGACCATCCTTTGCCCGCTGGCACAAGTCCAACATTTCTGATACTGTTCTCTGAAAGATGGCCGCACTTTGCCGGCCGTAAGTGGCCAAGCTGCAGATCATCTTGAGAGCCGCATCCACATCACAGACAAAGATCCGCACCCGGCCATAATCAAACCGGTACAGACGACCGCCTTCCTCATGGACCAATTGCACGTCTACTTCTTCCTTCATGTCTCACCTCCAAAAGAGCATAAAAAAACAGACCCGAAATGGGTCTAGTTTTTAAGAGGGTTAGAAGACAAGCTTTTTCCTGCTTTCTGCCCTCCCTGGACAAATTGCGTTGGCTTGTCTTTGGACATCATATAGATATCTGTCATATTGTAGCACCACCACCTAACCCGGCTCAAGTCCGAGGCTGTGTATAGATTTTACTGCTGACTCTCCGTTTCACCACCTGTGAGCATCCCGGACCAAGAAGCAGGTTCTAGGGAATCAGCCGGAGCCAACCAATCAAAAAAACAAGCCAACAAAAAAAGCAGACCGCCAAAGCCTGCCACGGCCAAAGCCGTGTATACCACCCATCCTTTCTTTTTCATATCTTGATTAATTCCAACCCCAAGCAAAAACCGCCCAAGGCGGAGGTGAACCCTCCTTTTTCTTTGTTTATCATGTCCAGCTTTTTTTGCCAAATCAGATATCCACAATTACCGTTCACTGGTCCGCTATTGACAAAATCATAATTTTATTGTATCCTTTCCCTCGTGTTTTCCGAGTTCAACTATGGAGGAAAAGATGAAATTCGGAACCTGTGTGGTCAACGATGGGAAAGAGTGGGTCGTGTACCTGGAGTTCTACGAAGAGGAAGAAGGCGAGGAGCGTCAGACCGAAAGCATGGTCATCGCTTTCAGCCGGGTCCAGGCCGTGAACCATGTCCGGTCCAAGGGGATCGAACCGGAGAAGGTCGACAAGCTCATCGCGGTCCTCGCCCAGTCCAACCTGCCCGAAGGAGACGGGAAGGACGAACCGCCGGTGGTGGTAGCTGAAGGGCTGGCCGCCAAGTACCTCTCCATCATGGTCGGCCTGATGCGCCACTACAAGCGCCAGGCCCAGAGCCAGGACACGGTCTCGGTCACGCTCGTCATCCCGGGTGAGATGTACCGAGCAATGCACGAGACGTGCCCGTGCTGCCACCCGACGGAGGAGGGCAAGACAGAGGAAGGAGACAAGGCCGACAAATAGTCGGCATTTGGAAGGAGAGACACGCCGAGCGTGAGTCTGTCGACCGACATCACTCACGTTCGGCGATAGACTAAAGCAACCTATATCAGGTTGTTTTAGTTTTTTTCTTTCTCCCCTCTGCAAAGGAGAGAAGACAGGAACAATTTTTTTGACGAAGAATTTCCTGTTGTTCGTGACGGGTGTTGAGCAGAATGGTTTGCCGCGATTTACCGCTGGCCAGAGTTTTATCTAACTGACTGCAATGACGATACCCCCGCCGCTTCAATTCATGTATTTCTCTTTCGTGACGCAAGTAGAGCGCCTTCAATCTTCCTATCCAGCGCCTTACTTCCGGATGTTGACGATATCCTTTTTTCTTCTGCGTCAGAATCGTCCAGATAGCATGTAATTCCCGATGTTCGGCCAGGAGATGTTGGCGACAGAGCCAGGATGGAGAGATATCCCAAATACGCATATTTTTCCGTCATCTTTGCTGTAGCGATACAGACAATCTGGTGACAAACTGGATAATTTTTTTTGCCACATTTCTGGGGCGTCCGTGCGTCGGATGATTATGAATATCTAGGGACGGGTTCCCATTGATTTCAAGTATAAAAAAATACTTTTTGTCCGGATACTTAAATATGTCTGTACAAATTAAATCTATACCGATGAGATTCTTACCAACCATTTTTGACAAAGAAACAGCCATCTTTTTAATCTCTGGGTGTATATCATCGGTGATGTCCTTCGTCTCCCCTCCTTCTGCCAGACAAGCATTGCCTTTGATGTATATAATTTTATTCTTTGGTAAAACACTTCTCAATTTCACCCCTTGTTTTTTGAGGATATACAGTAATTTTTTGTCAAAAGGGGTGCGACGCTCTGTAGTATTTTGTTTTGTCTGGATAATTTTACGTACCGTAGATCGACCATCTCCGACAATATGGGGATGAATCATTTGTAAACCAGCGATTACCCTATCGCCAAGAACTAAAATACGGTATTCTTTTCCGAACACCATTTCCTGAGCAATCATGCTTTGATACTTGGGGAGATTTTTCCGAATAATCTTTTGAGCCTCGTGGCCATCCATGATGAACGGAAAAACGCCCTGGCTATTTGATCCATGGGCATTTTTTATGATGATCGGATAAACTAAATTATGTAACTGATCTTCTACCTGCCGCCGGTTGTATGTTTTGTAATAAAAGCTTTCAGTTTTAGGAGAAGACCACCCATGAGAAACGAGAAGCTTATACGTAATGTCCTTGTATTCAGTTAACCGGCCGCTCACATATGAATTGCGGGTGACGGTGATGTGTCGCTCAAGTAAAAATCGTTTACCAGCCACATTCACATAAAAACAATCGCGCTCAGGGAGAAACTCCTCAATTGTCCCCCCCATGTCCAAGACTGTATCTCTAATTACCGAAGAATTACTTTTCATGATCTGTATACTCTCACACGTGATCCAAAAAGTCAAAACGATATTTTTTCTTAATCCGAACCAAGAGGACTATTCTCCCTCTTCCATTAGGACCGCTAGAAACTACTAGATCAACCGAATCCGACGCGGCCGGACTTATTGCCTCACTATTTTTTTGTTCTCTAGATCAATCAAGAATTTGGCCTGTCCACCCACATTCAATATCCACTGATCAATCGTCCCCTCTTGCCAGGTCACCCAAGCATCTTTGTTACCATCATTCTCAAAAATCCCTGGTTCATTTGGATTGGCAGACAGACTAGCAGTAAACGATTCTTTTGTCTTCCAATCATAGACCGCAAAGTTGTAAGCTGACAAGAGGCCATCCATTTCACTTTGTCCCAAAGATAAGATTACGACCACTCGACCGTCAGGAGAAATCTTTAAAGCTGAATAATAACTATCGAGAATATAAAAATTCGCCAAAGTCGTAAGACTGAAATCAGACATTCGTCCTTGTTCCAAACCAACACTGGAATGGACCAAATATGAATCCACAGACAAGGGGGTCACATTATAAAAGAGCCGAAGAGCAACAGGCACCCCGATCCAAGCCTGTCCGTCGTAGTATTCTAAATTTATCGCTCCATTACTGGCCGGCTGTTCCCGCCAGTTCATATATTCTTCTGGTGGAGGCAAGAGGGCGGCAAATTCGCTGCTCGTCTCATAGCCAACGAGCCTCTTGATACGGGCGGCGATAATAAAATCAGCCTTTTTCTCATCATATTTAGCCAACACATCATACCGGCTATCATTTTCTTCATCAGAGTAGACGGCTAACAATTCCCCATCCACGGTTAACAGGACATCATCAAAATCTACTCTCTCCGCTGATCGGTTCGGAAAAAAATGAGCAGGGCCGAAAGCGACCCATTTATCCAGTTCCGGGTCATAATGAGACAAACCGCCAGCTGAACCGGCATTGGCGATAACCTCGGCCCAGACTTCTCCACCCTTGGCCCGAACGCGAGAGCTGAAATTGGTTCCGCCGGTACCCAGTTCATCGTCATAAAAAACCAAATTTCGATCTTGAGTATTTATCCTAGCCACCCCGGCGGTCGTTCCCACCCACAAAGTCTGGCCCATTGAGGCAAACTGGAAATTCTCCAGGGTTTTAAAACCGTCTTTCTCAGTATATTTATAGACTACTTGATTCTTCAATAAATCAATTTCGTAAATACCAATCATCTGGCAAGCCAAAAACAGTCGGTCGCCAACAATGGTCATACCAAAGTATCTTTCGGAAAAATCCTCAAACTGACAAGGGGCTATTTCCGGCCGGCTACGAGCGATGAGTCGGCCCGTGGCGTCAAAACGCAAAATTTTGTTGTCAGCTAAAACAAAAAGATCATTGCCGTATTTTTCCGCGGCCCAAGTATGGATGTAGCCTTCCCAGTACCCCAACAGATCCTTGTTTTCCAACTCTCCGGCTGATTTGTCAGAAAAATATGAAACAAAAAAAGGCTCGGCCTCAACCATCTCCGAATCAGAAGGGAACGCCGCCGCATTCTTTCCCAGCCCAGGTACTTCAGCTGATCTTGGGTGGTTGACCAACCAATACGCCGCCCACGCCAACCCCCCGAATATCACCAGGGCGACAATCCACACCACACTCTTTTTTATCATACAAATAACTTAATATATTACCCCCATATCCTAACACAAAAAGAAAAAATCCGCACGATTTCTTTTTTCCCACCTACGAGCATGTTTTTTACAATTTCGGCCTTCCTGACGACACCGACCACAATGAGTTACCGAATTTTACTAGATTTTAGCCATCAATCACCGTTTCTTTATCATCTTCACATTCCCCGCTTGAGTCTCTCCTGTCACTACAAAGGCAAATGATTGGTAAAAATGAGTTAAATTTTTTTCTTCCGGATCGTAGGTAATTGAAAAGTGCGTATAATCCACAGGAAAATCATTGGCCAAAACCGTCTGCAGTAGTTGTCGTCCAATCCCCTGTTTTCTGTATGAATCTAAAACAAAAAGGTCGGAGACAAAGACGGAATTAGGCAATTCTTTATGGTCTTTGCCAAAGAGTTGGCACAAAACATAACCAACTACTTTTTTACCGTCTTTCGCGACCCATACCAGGCTATTTTTCAAAGCCTGCTTAATTTTTTCTTCTCTAGTAATTTCAGAAGAATCAAAAATGATACTCAATTTGAATATTTCCCGAATATCACCTAATCTTGACTTTTCAATTTTAATCATTTTGCAAATTATTTCTCTCCACTAATTATCCAATGACCATGGACAATCTTACCATGATCATCTAATACTATCTTAACCTTTTTAAAATTCTCAAATAATTTCTTTACTTCTAGTTTAGTATAAAAACTATGCGCCAAGCCTTTTTCCGGACCCGAAACAGGCGCAAAAGTACCACCGCCAAGATCCTGGTGGTTCAGAAAGGTCTTCCATTCCCGATTACTTTTTAGATCAGGTAAGGTTATAAAAAATTTACCACCAGGCACAAGGGCGGCATAAATTTCGTCTATAACTTTTTTGACAGCTGGCTTTAAGCCGTGGTGAACCGTTGCAATTGAAAAAATTAAATTATACTTCTTTCTCGGTATCTTGTACTCGAACATGTCGGCTTTGATTATACGGGATCCGCTCTTAAGATTACTTTTCGTCATTCTTACTGCGGTAGGACTAGAGTCAATGCCATCTACTCTAAAACCCAGTTTCTGCAAAAAAACCAAATACTTTCCCATCCCGCAGCCTATTTCTAAAGCATATTTTACTTCCCACTTATCGTCCTTAACAAAATCAACAAACAAAGGAAGTAGTTTTCCCTCGATCGTCGCCCACGCCGGACCACCTTTTAAATAATCTTTGTAAATTTTATCCCAAATCGTCACAAAAAGACTAATTTCAAATAGTTTAATTAGAGAAAAATAAACAACTTTGAACCACTGCTTTTACCGCAAAGAACACCAGCAACAGAGCAAATATCTTAAACACGGTAGCGACCAAATTCTTTTTCAACAACAGTGGCCTAAATCTTGAAAAAGCAAAACCGAGCGAAGTGGTCATCACTAACCAGCCTAATTCCATAGCGACCAAAAAAATAATTACCCCACCGAGAATTTGTTCTTGCAATACAAATGCTCGGGGAACACAAACTGTAATCCAAAAAATCCAAAAACCACCATTTAACAAAGTAAGCAAAAATATTTTTGAAAAAATAAATACCTCTTTGTTCTCACCATCTATCTTGTCTATTTTCCACACTTTGATCGCTAACCAGATCAGATAAACCGAACCAACTATTGAGATAACGTAAAAATATGATTCTGGGATATTCAAAGAATATATCACCAACAGTATCGCAGTTGCCACAATTGTCTCCGCAAATAATGCTCTTAATACCACTCTTAAACTTTTTTTGAAACCACTATTAAGAACTTCCGTAAAAACAGCAGTAAGCATTGGACCCGGCACCGCCCCACCAATTAAACCAAGCAAAAATATTTCTATTATTTGAGCAGTAATTTCCATATAGTTATCCTCATCAATTATACTACAAAATCGCCTTTGGAGCGATTTACAAGACATCGTCTAGGGAGTCAGAACTGCCTTAAAAAAGGAAAGAGTATATCTCGATACTCTACTTGATTTAGTCCCTAGTGGCACCTATTATAACTTTCTCACCATTCCATTATCAGCATCAACCTCAACCATGTCCCCCTCTTTAAAAAGAGACATCGCGTTTTTGAGTCCAACTATGCAAGGTACCCCAAACTCCCGCGCCACCACAGCAGCGTGGCATGTCAGCCCCCCTGATTCGGTCACAAATGCAGCAGCTTTTTTCATCGCCGGCAAATTGTCAACCATGGTTGAATACGCAAAAAGGATGTCTCCTTCTTCCACCTTGTAGTTCTCATCTGGAGAAGGTACGAGTTTTACTCTGCCTTGTGCCTTACCGCGGCTGGCTGTAATGCCACGCCTGGCCACTGATGGATCAACCGGATTATCCAGACGAACAGATTGTTGACCTTCAGCAAATGCAAACACTTCTTCTCCTTGCTCTGGGGTGAAATTAATTCTTTGTTTTGTCTTTCCATAAAGTAGCCAAGCACAAATCCTACCTTTGCGAGCGAGTATTTCTTGCGGATTGGCCTCTCCTCGAAGACACGCCACGATTTCATCCGCGCATAATGTTCGCAGATCAGTAATGGAAAGTTGTAACCGCTTTATCATTTCGTCATATAGTGGCAGGAGATAAAACCCCACAAACGAGGCAACGTATTCGGCCTCATTTCGTGTATCTATCGCCAGCCCAAAATCAATAAAAATTTGCAGATCATTTGAAGAGATACCATACTTACCCACGATTACCTCCAGATCCCTGTTTCGGACTGTGGTGTAGTCTTGTAATAAAGTCAGTTCTTTCGTAAGTGAGGCGATATCCCGATTACACGGACCCTCAAGTTCTTGAACATATTTTTTCTCATCCCAGGGTAGGCCATAGGCCAGCACCGGCATCCACCCGTACTGAGCCGCAAGTTGCTGCGCCGCCTGTACTTTTTCTTTCAATCCTTTTTTGATTTGGAGCGCCAGTTCAATAACCGCTCGTTTCTCTTCTAAGGTGGTAGAAATGTTCTGTGGTTTGGTCAGGGCAAAAAGGGCTTGCGAATATTCTGGTGAATCTTTTTTAAGACCGAGTTTTTGGACAAGAATTTCATCCATGAGCGGAATCCAATAATTTTCAGCTATCCAGGTGAATTGATCATACACAACGATTCGGTGCGCCAAGTCACGATTATGTATGTACACCTCCGCCAGTTTATTATTATCGAGCGCCGAAACATTTTTGGGATATGTTTGGGACGCTTCTTTTTTAATCAATTCCTTTTCATCATAAAATTTCATCAGTATTTTTTCGAGTCCCCGGCGATCATGGGCGGTTACATTGGCAATGAAACTGTGTAACTGTTTTACAAATGATTCAGGGACATACATGTGGTTACTGTATTCTTTGTCAAAAACACATATGGCCAATATTTCCTTCCATATACCAAAATATTCTTCAAAATAATTTGAGGTGTGCTCGGTATGCCATAATTCAACATCAGCAGGATAAGTTGCCCATCTGCCCAGCTTTACAAATCGCAGATTTTTAAATACGTATGGATTATTGACGATTAGTTCCGAGATAGGCATAAGGTTGGACTTGTTTTTATATATCCTATATCTTCCCACTGTTTTTGTCTATTGCTTAAATTGAGCATATCATTTCCTTTCATAATGTCCAATCTCCACTCCCTAATACAAAAACATGACTAATTATAGCCATATTTTTCCGAGCAGGCGCGGTAGGAATCGAACCCACGCAGGCGGTTTTGGAGACCGCCGTACTACCATTATACGACGCGCCCTTTATTTTATTTTGTCTCCTTGTGTGAGATGTGTTTCCGGCAATGACGGCAATATTTTTTCATTTCTAATCTTTCCTTCAACACCTTCTTATTCTTACGGGAGAAATAATTGACATGCTTACAAGCAGTGCATTCCAGCTTGATCATGTTCTCTCTTTCTTTTGACGGCATATTTTAGCGAAATTATTCTGATTAAGGTAAATACATCATACCGGCAAACGCTCCGGTTGTCAATAGCCATCCACAGATCGGTCCTGGTTGACAAACTGATCAGATATATATTAGAATATTGTTACTTTTTGCCGTCATAGCTCAGTTGGTAGAGCGTCGCCATGGTAAGGCGAAGGTCTCCAGTTCGATCCTGGATGACGGCTCCAAACCGGCCTTTGGCCGGTTTTTTCATTTCTGGCAAAAAGGACAAAAGGCAGTCGTTCGACCAGAAATCTTTTTCTCTTGAATCTGAGCCCGACGACAACGAAGACAGGTTTGTCCCCTTCTCCCATAAACACACAACAAAGGGACAAAATTCCCTTTTCTCCCTCGCGCATCCCGATAATTGGCAAAAGTGGTCCCCCGTTTTTTCACGGCCAGACGCATTATCCGTCTGATATTCTGCCATAATTTCTTTTGTTCAACAGCAGACAGGCTTTTCGCCGATCGGGTCGGCAAAATCCCAGCAGAAAAACATACTTCGGCAGCATAGATATTACCCAGACCAGCAATCAATTTTTGATCCAGCAACAGTGATTTGATCGTCGTTGACCGCCCTGATGATAAAGCGGAAAAACGGACAAAAGAAAAATCCGAGCCCAATGGTTCCCATCCATATTCGGCCAGTACTCGTTCTTTTTCAATCTCACTGACTAGACGCCAATAACCGAAACGACGCAAGTCATTAAATAACAGTTCTGACCCGTCCGCAAAAACTATTCTTATCCGATTATATTTTTCTGTTTCTCCTTTATCCTTTTCCTCGTGCCCGCCAGACGCCCGTTGGTCACCCCGGCGATAAATGAGCTGACCAGTCATTTTAAGATGCACTAACAAGTATTGCCCATTGGCCAACTGACCGAATAACAACTTGCCCCGCCGGTTTAAGGACAGGATTTCAGTATTGATCAATAGTTGAATAAATTTTTTCGGCAAAGGAAAAACCCGCGCTTTTGGTCTGATCTGCACTTGGACAATTTTTTTATGCAAAATCAATCGCTGCAAATCGCGACGAATGGTTTCCACTTCAGGAAGTTCAGGCATATGAAATTAAAACCCAGATAATTATCTGAGTCTGATTTTGACTGGTGGGTGGAGTAGGATTCGAACCTACGAAGGCTGAGCCAACAGATTTACAGTCTGTCCCCTTTGACCGCTCGGGAATCCACCCAATTATTTGGAGCCACCTCAGGGATTCGAACCCAGGACCTACTGTTTACAAAACAGCCGCTCTAACCAGCTGAGCTAAGGTGGCACTATTTTATTCCATCAATCTGTTCTCGAAAGAATGACAGCTTGTTATTCTCCGGATTGACCATGCGTAGCTGGCTGTACGCCTTCTCCGCTAATTCTTTGTTCCCACATTTTACACTCACCTCCACCAGCCTGTCAAGATATTTAGGATTCTGCGGCTCAATATCTGCGGCCTGCTGAATTGCTTCCAGGGCAGGTTCATACTTTCCTATTTTTTCCAATAGATCAGCCAATTTAAGAAAACGGGCCGGATTATTATCAGTCAGCAACAAACTGCGCTGATAATAATCAATGGCTGCTTCCAATTGATTCTGGGCTTCGGCCATTTCGGCCAACAAAACTATGGCTTGATCATGGTCCGGGTTGAGCCGAAGAAGAAAATCTAAAGTCTCGCCCGCCTCGGTCAATTCCCCCTGGGCCTGATACACTTTCCCCAAATTCAAATAAGCTTCTTGGTTTTTAGGCTTAAGCCGAATAACTTCAATAAACTTCTTTTCCGCCCCTTCGTAGTCTTTATTAGCCAAGGCCTCTTCCCCTTGCCGCATTATGGCCTTTATCTCCTCGGCCCCCACCTTTTTCGTTTGCTCCTTCTTAGCCGCCACCTTTAAAATTTGACCATGTACCCGGCCAACGTACTGGCGGAAGGCCAGCTGGACTCCCTTGGCCCAACGAACAAAGGGTTGGAACATTTTTCGGCTCTTTTTATCCCAGATTTCAGCCTTGGCATCTAAACGTTTACGCATCAATTCTTCTTTTTTCCGGGCCAGCTTCACTTCTGGGATAGAATCCACATCCAATAAAGTCAGCTGGGGAAACTTGCGGACAACAATAACAGCGATGATTACTAAGGATAAAGAAATAAGAATGAAAGGCAACAAACTGTACATAAATAAATTAAATACTTGCCGCCGCTCGAATTAAGGCCAGGAACGAATCCTGTTTAGTAGAGGCACCCCCCACTAATACACCATCACAAGTAGGGAGCGTTAGATATGATAACACATTTTCCGGAGTAACTGAACCTCCATAAAGGACCACAGGTTCAGTTCCTAAATACTGTTGGGCTTCCTTTTTAATCCAGCCTTGCACATCGTCCGCATCAGCTGGCAAGCAAGGTGTACCCGTACCAATCGCCCAAACAGGTTCATAAGCGATTAAAGGAATCCGACCATTCAAAGTCAAACCATCCAAAGCGGTATATAATTGTTTTTTCAACCGATATTCTCGTTTTCCTTCATCTTTTTCTTCTTTGGTTTCTCCCACACACAAGACTGGGGTCAGACCGGCGTCCAGACAAGCCTCAATTTTTTTTCGTACAGCCGTATCGGATTCGCCAAAAATGTGACGTCGTTCTGAATGACCAACCAAAGCATACTCACAACCAATATCCTTAAACATTAGAGCAGATACCGCCCCGGTATAAGCACCCTGAGGCGTCCAACTCACATTCTGGGCTCCCACCCGCCACTCAGTATTTTTTAGTATCTCCGCAGTGTCTTGAACAGACAAAAGCAGAGGAAAGACCGCGACCGAAACCTTTTCCTCCACAGTTTCATTTTTCAAACCCGTGGCCAGAGCTACGGTCTCAGCAGCATTCAAGTACATTTTCCAATTGCCAAAAACGTATTTCATAAAAAAAATTTAGGTGATTAATTTTTGATCTCCGACCGCGCCCACCAATGCTAGCCGCTGATTTTTTTCCTGAAAAACTTCTTGAGCAATCTCCTGGAGCTGCCGATTAGTGATCTGTTCTAATTCTTTTATCTTCTCCTCCGGTGTTTTTATCCGCACTCTATAAATATCTTGTAGACCATACCAACTGGCCTGACTACTACTATCTTCCAAAGACAGAACCAGGTGACCTCGTAGATGTGTCTTGGCATCTTGAAGCTCTCGGGCAGTCACCCCTTTCTTTTTTAGATTCTTCAATTCCTGCTGAATTACGGTGAGAGCCCGAGGGATATTCTTGGCTTCCAAACCCACACGAATAGCGGAATAGCCGGCATCATGAAAACTCTCCTGATCCGCGCGCACCATGTAAGCCAAACCTAAACGCTCGCGAATCTTAATGAATAGTCGTGAACTCATACTGCCGCCCAAAATAGTGTTCAATACCCCTAAAACAATATTGCGTTCATCCGCATAGGCGAAACTAGGATAACCAACCATCAACTGCACCTGGTCAGTGCACATCCGCACGATTCGTTGGCGCTTTTCTTTCTCGGTTGGACCTAGAACAGCGGGAGAAAACCCAACCGGGCTCTTCTTCTCTTTGGCCGGAGAAAAATATTTCTCCACTAATTTCTTTGCTTCCGCACTGATGTGTCCAGCAATGACAATGGTGAAATTGTCTGGCCGATAAAACTGCTGATAATAAGCCATAACTTGCGGCCGGGTCAGCTGACGCACAGTCTTTTCTACTCCGCCAATATCCCAGCTCAAGGGATGAGTGGGGGCAAAAAAAAGATTTTCAAATTCGCTTTCAATCCGCAACAACGGATTGTCTTTATACATACGTAGCTCTTCTATAATCACTGTCTTCTCCCGTTCCATTTCTGCTGGCGTGAATCGGGAGTGATAGAGCATGTCCGAGAGAATATCCAAGGCCAAGTCCAGATGTTGCTGAGCAGTTTTGATGTAATAGCCAGTATATTCCTTGCTCGTGAAAGCATTATACTCCGCGCCCAGGCGATCAATCTCTCGTGTCAAAACCAAAGTTGTGGGCCGACGTTTTGTTCCTTTGAACATTAAGTGCTCAATAAAATGAGAGAGGCCGCTGGTCGCCTTTGTCTCATAACGTGAGCCAACTGGCGCCAAAACCAAAATCGTCACCGTCTTTGTCCCGGACATGGGGACAAGGTACAGCTTGGTTTGGTTAATCGTCTGACAAGAAAAAGCCATAAGGATTAAAAAACCAATTTAGCTGACAAATAATCCACTAATTCTTTAATCGCCACTCTTTCTTGCCCCATAGTGTCGCGATCCCGAACCGTCACCTTTTGGTCTTCTAAGCTGTCAAAATCAATGGTCAGACAAAACGGAGTGCCAATCTCATCCTGGCGGCGGTATCGTTTGCCAATGCTTCCGGTCTCATCATATTGGACCTGCCACTTAGGTCGTAACAACGAAAGAATCTCTTGTGCTAACCCGGTCAAAGGCTCTTTTTTAGATAAAGGCAAAACTGCCACCTTGATGGGGGCCAAAGCCGGATGAAGGCGTAGAATCACTTCTTTCTCATGTTTAGCATCATCTTCTCCGGATCGAGCCCCCCCTTCTTCATAGGCATCAATCAAGAAAGCCAACAAAGCTCGATCCGCCCCATCCGAAGTCTCAATAATATGCGGGACATAACGTTCATTTTTTTCCTGATCAAAATAACGCAGATCCTGACCACTGAACTGACTGTGGCGAGATAAATCCCAATCTCCCCGATCATGAATCCCGGCCAATTCTTTGAAGCCCATGCCCGGATAATTGTATTCTATATCCACCGCTTGTTTGGCATAATGGGCCAATTCATCTTTTTCGTGGTCGCGGAAACGTAAGTTTTCTTTTTTCAGACCATACTGTCGGTACCATTCCATTCTGGCTTTTTTCCAAGCCGAAAACGCTGCATCTTTTTCTTGGGGGTTAATAAAATACTGCTGTTCCATTTGTTCAAATTCCCGAGTACGGAAAATGAAGTGGCCGGGGGTAATCTCATTACGAAAAGCCTTACCAATTTGAGCAATACCAAAGGGCAATTTTCGCCGCATGGTCTGGATGACGTTGAGAAAGTTCGTATAAATTCCCTGACAAGTCTCGGGACGGAGATAAATCGTGCTCGCCTCATCTTCTACTGCCCCCATTTGGGTTTGAAACATCAAATTAAATTTACGCACTTCTGTTAGTTGGCCCCCGCAATCAGGACAAGCCACTTGTTGTTTGCCCCAGTCACCCGGAGAAAATTTTGGTTTAATCCCCTTAGCTTCCAAAAGATGATCTGCTCGCCAACGTTTCTTGCATTGTCGACAATCCACCAATGGATCAGTAAACCCATCCACATGACCGGAAGCTTCCCAAACTTTAGGATGCATGAGAATCGAAGAATCTAAACCAACAATATCTTCCCGTTCTTGAACCATGGCTTTCCACCAAGCAGCCTTGATATTGTTTTTAAGCAAAACACCCAAAGGACCGTAGTCATAGCAAGAAGACAAGCCGCCATAAATTTCCGAAGAAGGAAAAACAAAACCCCGACGTTTGGCCAAAGAAACAATGGGTTCTAAAGATTGAAGCATATGATTAAAGTTATGAATTGATTATAGCAAATTAAAAAGACCGTTAAAACGGTCTTGGGGCCCTAGCGGGCGGTTCCACCCAAGTTGCCTAGAGGATATCTAGACCACTTTTCTGCCAGCTACAGGGAGCCAATCCCCTGGTTATCACCGGCCAGAATATTATGACACATTATTATCAGTAAAGTCAATTGACTACTGTTTAAACAATGAACCCCGCACAAAACTGCCGTGCGGGGTAAAAGGTAGGCTATTTGAGGAGGAAAACGACAGAGGGAAAAAGAGAAGAAGGCGCCTAACCACTGGCAACGTGGACCGGCAATTCGGCGCAGGAAGTAGCTGTGATGTCTGATCGGCGGCGCAGGAAGTAACTATCACTGCCCCCCCATTCTCTTTGTTCTGGCCACCACCTCTGAAACCAGTTGCCCTTCTCATCCTGATGGATGTAAGCAAACTCCCAATCGCCATATTGCCATCTCGTCCAATCAGGAAAAGCGAAAACAACTTTCCCATTTGAGGTGACTGGGATGGGAATATCGCCTTGGTGATCCAGAAGATGTTGACAATCTTTCTGGCCAAGATCTGCACCCAGATCAGTAGCGCGGGTGCGCAGGACATTCCCGACGATATAACGTTCTCCCGGAAGGAGAACCGGAAGGATCTCGTAGATGATTCCTCCCACCGTCATTGCCGCAGGGATACGACTGACCAGGGACCGCTGACGAAGAAAGAAGGTCAAGACCATGACAATACTGGCGAACGCCAGGATGAAAAAACAACCCAAAACCAAAATCCAAAAAACCAACCCCCAATCAATCACTACGGCCAGTTCCTTTTCCATGTCTCCCCCCCTGGTTTGGTTTACCTCAAATGTCAAAGAGCAAAAACAGAGGCATCATATATAAAAAATTACTGCTAGTCAAGCTACCATACCTCTTGATACCCCATTGATATTGATAACGACTCTATAATAAAAAACAGCCGTATTTATCCGGCTGTTTGATAAAAGTAAACCTATACCTTAGTTATTTCTTCTTCTTTCTCGTCAGCAATGTTCTTGACATTGTCATTAGCTTCTTTTACCAGTTTCTCCAACTGATCCTGCTGGCTGAATTTTTCGTCTTCACTAATCTCTTTATTCTTCTCGCGTCCGTCAATTTCTTTTCGCGCATCTTCGCGAATCTGACGGATGGCTACCCGCGCGGCTTCCAACTTTTGATGTAACACCTTGATCAAATCCTGTCGTCGTTCCTGAGTCAACTCAGGCAGAGGTAAACGGATGACCCGGCCGTCATTGACCGGATTGATCCCTAAATTTGATTGACGCAAGCCGGCTTCTACTGTCTGAGTCAGACTTTTATCCCAAGGCTCCACCACAATGGTCTTTGCGTCTTGAACTGAAATGGAGGCAACCGCTTTCAAAGGTTGACGTGTCCCATAGGCCTCAACCGGAACATCTTCCACCAGGGCTGGTGTCGCTCGGCCAGTACGCAGGGCAGAGATTTCATTCTTGAAATGTTCAGCGGCTTTCTTAAAATTATCACGGTAGGAATCGAGAGCAATCATAAATCAAAGTTAATTCTATTTCTTCTTGCTCGGCAGAACGGAAAAACCGAGAAAGAGAACATTGGTATCATTGGAGTAAGGATACAGGATCGTCGGAATTTGTCCAGAGGGTAGCTTCTTGGTCACCCAATTCTTACCCCCGTCAATGCTACGGTAGAAAGTCGATTTAGTCCCAATCGTCGCGGTATAATAAATTTCATTATCATTCTGGGGATTTACTGCAAAACCATAAATGTCCGCACTCCCCGGCGGAGTAATCAACTCATAGGGAGTCCAGGTATCCCCCTGATCGTCGGAACGCAAGATACCATAGGTTGAAACCCAATACAGAGTGTTCGGCTTGGTGGCATGCAACAAGAACCGGCGATACTCCAAACTGCCAGAATATTGTTTCATCCGACCTGAAAGATTTTCCCAAGTCTCGCCATTGTCGCGGGAACGCAGCAAACCCTCATCCTTAGTGACCAAAAACACCAATTTCTCAGTCAAGGGGCTAGGAAGAATTTGAATGATCCGCGTCTTGAAACGCTTGACCGTACTCCAACTATAACCAGTGTCAAAACTTTGCAGCAAATCACCGTTATTCTCGGCTAAGAATAACCGGTGGGGCGGAAAGAAATCAATGGCGAGAGAAATGATCCGAGCATCGGAACGTGATTCCCGGTAAACTTCAGTAAAACTGCGCAAACAGTCATCCGAACGATAGACTTGGGTGCCGTTGGTAATATAAATCGTGCATTTATTCTTCGGATGGACTACTAAACTGTAAATATAGCCGCCAGAAAACATTTTCCGGGGTTGTTGCCAAGTATTTCCAGCGTCGTAAGTATAAAAAAGACCATTTTGACGGGAAGCCAGATAAAAGGCATCTGGATCGCCCGGATCAGTAAACAAACGATAGACATCCACCCCGGAAATATTTTTGACCCCATCTGCCTTCGGTAGAGCATTTAAAGTTTGCCAGGTATCGCCCTTGTTAGTGGAAACATACATGCCTAAAGGCCCGCTAGTTGTCTGCTTGTCACTAGTGAAAGAAATACAGCCAGCCCCGAGCAAAGTCAAACTCATTAACACGAACCCGAAAAGAAAAAAGATTTTTTTCATATTCCTTTAAGGAAGGATTAATAATAAATTTTCAATTAACAAACGAGGGTGAATATTCTCTTGCATCTGCTCCTTGGCCGCCACCACGGCTTTTTCCAAATTAACCAACCCTATTTCTGTTAGTGGCAAGGATCGCGCCGTCGGATGAACACACCATTCTGTTTTTCCCAAACTGACCAATAAACCATCCCGCACCAACATCTGCCAAATGGCCAAAATTGATTGCCAATGATCTCGCGCCTTGACGTTATCCGTTTTGTCACCGAACAAATCCTCCACCAACTTTAACTTCTGATAAAAAGGCTTCTGCCATAAAGAAAAAAACCTTTCCACTTCCCGAGAATAGGCTAAATAAACTTCGTTGTCCGCCTGCCAGGTCTTGGCCTGTCCAGGCAAACCACGAGATATCCCGGCCAAAGCCAGATCCGCTCCCTGACTTTTCAACCAGGCCACGATTTTGTCTTTGGCTACCGGTTGAAAAAAAATCGATTGACAACGAGAACGGATAGTTTCTGGCAAAAAGGTCTCATCATTAGTCAGGAGAATGATAACTGTTTTTTCGGTTGGCTCTTCCAAAGTCTTGAGTAGGGCATTGGCGGCCTCCGCATTTAAATCCTCCGCGCCCTCAATAATTGCCACTTTGTATCCTCCCAAAAAAGAATGCCGGGACAAAACCTGACGCAGGTCTCGCATTTGCGCAACAGTAATATCTTTTTTGGTCTTTTCTGTTTTTTCCTCAAAAAGCCTGGTGACAAAAAAGAAATCCGGATTGACCTCCAGCTTCTCTTCTGCACAAGACAAAAGATTCGCCGCTAATTTGCGAGCCAGACATTTTTTACCCACTTGTTCAGGACCAACAAAACAATAAGCATGGCTAATTGCCCCACGTTCGATAACTTGCGAAAAATAGGCCCAGATGTTTTCGTGGCCAATTATCTCTTCCATACCGTATTATGATACCACAAAAAAATCAGGAAACCAAAACTGACCAAGTGGCCGATGCACATTTTTCCCAGGTAAAATCTTTGACGCGCTCCAAACCAAGTTGAATTTTTTTTGCTCGTTCCTCTGGCTGGCTGAGACTGGCCTCAATGGCCTGAACAATCGCTTCCGCCGAAGTATCAGCCATATACCAGACCGCCCCCTGCCCCAATTCTTGTAAAACTGACAAGGGGCTAGCCACCACTGACGCCCCGCAAGCCATGGCTTCCAAAATCGGCAAGCCAAAACCTTCGGATAACGAAGGAAAAACAAAATTCTGACAAGTCGCTAAGAGTCCAGGTAAATCCGCAGCCGGGACCCAACCTGGAGCAAATATATCTTTTTTAAACTGAGAATTTTCAATCGCTTCCGCCACTTTTTCTTTTCCCCAACCGCCACTACCGACTAGCAACAACTGCCAATCATATTTTTCTTTCAAAAGATCAAAGGCTTTAATTAAATTCACTGTATTCTTTTTTTCCTCTAACCGCCCCAGGCTCAACAAAAATGGTTTGGTAAGCTGGTACTTCCCCAACGATGATGATGTCTGGCTGACCACGGCCAAAGAAAACTGCTCCTGATCAAAACCATGCGGAATCACCCTGATTCTTTCCTGGCCCTGTTGGCCAAAGGCGGCCAGCATTTCTTCTTTAGTGGACTGGCTGGGAACAATCACCCGGAACAATTTTTTCTGCGCATAGCGAGCGCTGGCCACAGAATACCAACGTTCAAAATTACTATAAGTCTGGGGAAAATGCCAGGCGGCAATATCATGGACCGTCATTACTGTCCGGCGAGGATGCCACCAAGGAAAAACATGGGCCGGAATAAACAACACGTCCGGAGGCCGCCGCCACATCTCCCAACTCAACCGTCCCTGCGTCCACCAACGAGGAAGAAACCAAGACAGGACCCGATTTTCCCAATTCAAAGGCAAAGGCGCCAATTCTTCTTGGAGAGGTTGGGGGGAATATAAAACAACCTGAACATCTTCAGGAACGATGGACTGCAATTGTTTAAGCAGATGATAGGTATACCAACCAACGCCAGTTTTTTTTTCTTCATTCGCCCGCGAAGCATCTATACCAACTATCATATTAGCGTGTCGCCAGGATGCTCCGTTTGTAACTCTCTAAATTCTCCAAAGCCACTCCCGTACCTTTGGCTACACACAATAAAGGTTCATCAGCCACATAACAAGCTACCCCGGTACCACTGGCAATCAAAGTATCTAAATTGCGCAATAGGCTGGAACCACCGGACATAATAATCCCCTTGTCCATGACATCCGCTGATAGTTCGGGCGGTGTCTTGTATAATACTTCTTTTATTGCCTCTAAAAGACCTTGTAAATCATGTTGTAAAGCCTCAACTACGTCATCTGAACTGACCATAATCGTCCGGGGCAGACCACTTATCATGTCCCGGCCTTTCACTTCCATGGTCAAGGGCTTATCCATAAAAGTGGCCGAGCCAACATTAATCTTTACTTCTTCGGCACGTTGTTCGCCAATAGCCAAACCATATTTACGACGAATAAATTCCGCTACCGAAGCGTCAAAACGATTACCGCCAATGCGCACCGAACCACAGGAGACGATACCCCCCAAAGAAATTACCGCAATCTCGGCTGTTCCTCCGCCAATATCAACGACCATGTGGCCAGAGGCCGAACCAATGGGAATATCAGCACCAATAGCGGCAACAATCGGTTCTTTAATGATATAAGCTGCCCGCGCCCCAGCGGCCATAGCCGCATCAATTACGGCCCGTCTTTCAGTGGAAGTAATCCCAGCCGGTACTGCCACCATTACTTCTGGCCGAAACAATCTCACCCCACCCAAGGCTTTATTAATAAAATAACGCAGCATGGCTTCTGTTGTCCGATAATTGGCAATCACTCCATCTTTTAAGGGCCGTTCCGCCACAATCGTATCTGGAGTGCGGCCGATCATTTCTTTAGCTTCCAAGCCTACCGCCAACACCTTCTTATCCTCTTTGGCCACGGCCACAACCGAAGGTTCGTTAATCACAATCCCCTTTTTGGGGACATGAACTAGGATATTGGTGGTGCCTAAGTCAATCGCCACTTTTTTGATCCACATAATTAAAATTCAACAAGAAATTCCTGGTTCGTCTCCAGACCCGTGAATAATTCATAACGCCCATCGTGCCAATTAGCTTCAGCTTCCGCTGGACTCGCCCTCTTAATATTCTTACCAAAATCCAGGTTGAGCGTCAAACCGGTCTGTCTCACCCCCAACTGCTTCTGGACAAATAATGTATACACTTCCGAGGAAGAACTAAATGACGGGGGTAATAAATAGGTAAAAGAAAGACGACCAACCTTACCCGGCTCTACTGAGGTAAAAGCCCCAAACCAGGTCTTACCCAATTCTTCGCCTTTGTCTACCTCGCCCTTTTTCGTCGTCCGATCCCAGGCTAACATTCCTTCCGCAGCCACCAATTCTGACCCAGCCGGCACAAAAATTCGGGCATAAGTGCGATAGCGAGTAGTGCGCCAATCAAACTTTCCATTATGAATATATGTCATTTCAGCCTTAGCCAACCACCGGCCGTCTGCCTGGGGAACCAAAGAATAATCTAAGACCCGTTTGATGGCCTGATCGGTTTTTAAAGCTGCCAAATTCGCATCTATCCAACACAAATAATCACCAGTGGAATTCTGCAGACGTCCAGCCCAACCATTTTTCTCCAATTGCGCCTGTAAATCTGCCTCACGAGCATAGCCAACAATTTGGCCTTCAGCCGCCAAACGCACAAACAACTTTCCATACTGTTCCCAACTGCTCCAAGCATTGATCTTCAGTCTATTCATTAAAGCCAACATCAGAGGTTCAATAATATCTTTGCGCTGAGTAAAATGCTTTCCTTTGTCCACATAAGCATACTCCACCTCATATTCTAATTTCTCCACCAGGTTTTCTTTAGTAAACTCCAGACCCTCAACCACGATCGGACCGGTAAATTGCATTAACTCTTCAATCACCGTCGGAGTCAAGGCGATGACCACTTCAATATCAGCCGCCGCTGGACCATTTTCCCCTTGGTACAATTCCAAAACTTTTTTTGCACTCTCCGCAAAATCCGGCGACCAATTAGCATCCCGAAAATACCAGCGATCAACATCAAGATGCTCCTCCAGCACTGCCGGAGCCTTAGGCTTCCAATCAACCGGAGCCTCCCGGTCTAAGTTTTCACTACCATCAACGGCTAATACAGAAATTTTTCCGCTATCCGCGCGCACCACGGCATACGTACCAATGAACCCCCCGCCCGGACGCAGTTCAGTATTATTTTCTAAAAGGACCAAATAAGTAAGGGGTTTGGTAAAACCTAATAAACGCGGCAGAAGGGCTACCCAATCTCCTTGTTCTTCACCTAATTTTTTCTTTATCTGTTCCTGCACCAAGGGAGAATTAAACAACTTGGTCAGGTCGGTCTGTCGTAGCCAGAAATATCCACCCACCGAGGCCAGAACAACAATCAAAATTAAAAATAAAGCCAGCCAACGGAGAATACGGAGATAGGCCAAATGACGAAACATAGTTATTTCCTTTTCTTTTGCGAGATATTAAAACCAAGATAACGACCGAATAACAAATGGGTAACCGCATCAATGGCCGGAATCGCGCTTACGAAAACCAAGGAGATCGGCAATAATACCCACTGCAATACCATTATAATATATTTATGCTTTGGATGCGACTCCGGACGACGAGGCAAAAGTGGCAAACTCAGAACCGCGGAAAGTAACAAACCCATCATCGCCAACATCATTAATACCTCCAACATGTAAGGCGCGTTAAAAAACAAAGCACTTTGACGCACTGATTCTGGGGCATACCACATCGGCAGTCTCCCCAAAATAGTAATAATCAAAGCCACTAGACACCATGACCACTTTCCTTCCCATTCCACAAACACCCATTTTATCTTTTTCCACCAAGGAATCAAATTCCCCTTTTTTCCAAATTCATATAAGAGAAAAGGGACATGTTCGACGCCCCAAGCCCAACGCCGTTGCTGGCGGTACAAATTGCGGACACTCCGCCACCACCGGTCATCACGAACCGTATCCATGGAAACTGGCAAATACATGGGAATGACTTCGTAGTTACCATTATTCGCCAACAAACATTGATAGAAAATCCGGGAATCCTCGCTGACGACCCTCTTTTCATGATAACCAGCAGCGACAATGGCCGCAAAACTCATGGAGTGTGAAGAAAAAGTCACCAAAGCATCCTGACGAGCCAGAGAAGTCATGGTCCAAAATGTTGTTCCAAAAGCCATAATCCGCAAAATGGCTGGCGATTCCCAGATATTATTGTTATATAAAGCAATTGGCTGATAGGAAGCCTTAGTCGGATCAGGCTGGTCATTGTAAAGCAAGGTGAGGTAAGCAAAATATTGTTCATGACAAACCGTGTCAATATCAAAAATCGTTGTGATTACTTCAGAAAAATCCCAATGTCTAGCTTGTAACCATTGGGTCAACACTCTTTCCGCATAATGCAAATTGGAACCCTTACCTGGAATCTCCCCGGGTAAATCCGCCGGATGCAAAACGCCGACAATGGCTCCAAAATCCGCCGAAAAATTTTCTTTGACCAAAGAGAAAATCTCTTCATAATGTTCCTGTTTTTTCCCCTCTCCGGCAATTACAATCACAAATTTTTCCTTGTCATAGACCGCTCGGCTGATACTGGTCAGGGCTGTCCGGACTACTCCCCAACTCTCATTAAACAAAGTCAAAAAAATTACGTGCTGATAACGATGACTGACCGCTGGTAACGCGGCCAACTTTTGTTTCCAATCTTGATCGCGAACCTGACGAAAACGGAACCAAGAGATCAGGAGATAAAAGGTAAAATTAAGAACCTTCAAGACCCAATAAATATCAAAAAGAATAATAAAATAGATCATCCACAAAGGCCGGACGAAAGATAAAACCAAACACAAAACCAAAGTGCCCCAGATCGAGATTCCTGGTAACATTTCATAAAAACGGTACTTTTGATATTCCGTGAGCATACTTTTCCTGGTATCAACGATTATGGCAAATCCTGCCATTCTGGATCATCTTGCTTTCTTTTTTTGAGTAATATTTGGCTGGCCGCTGTAAGTGGGGGAAATCAACTGACCGGGAATCTGTCGAACAAATTCCTTCACTTGCCAATCATAATCATGAATCCGATCCGCTGGCACGGCCAAAAGTGGCAATTGTTTCTGAAAACCAATTAGATTGGCAACTACTGCCGTCAAACGCGTACTGGTGAATCCCCCGGTTCCCACCACCACTGACAGACCGGACAATTCCGAGACCGTCAAACGATTCTCCTGTAAAAAAGCCACTAGTTTCTCCAACAATTCCCGATTCTGACCTGGATATTCCGCTTCTTTTCGCTCAGTCTGATCAAAGAGCGACAAATGGATTATCCCGGTTCGGGATAAATCTAAAAGTAGGTACATAATCAAACACCCAATTCATTTACAATCTTATGATGTTCAGCCTCAAACAAGGTATACAGAAACTTGTCCATCACGTGCCTTCTTTCCTTGAATTCTTTCTCGCTCATTAGTGTATATCGTACTTCAAAACCCAAATCTTTTTCATACTTGGCCACCAACTTGGCGATGTTTCTTTCTTTCAGGTCACCAACGAGCAACAAATCACTGGGTATCGTCTCTTTATTCACAAACCGCCCGGTCAACAACATTAGACGCACTGTCCCCCCTTTTTCAGTAAGTTCATGAACAAATTCCTGCTCACCGAGCATTTGCACTTTGACCAAAAGTCCCTGCAATTCAGGGTATAATAAAGAGCTGGCGTCCAGAGTATAGTACTTCCGCAAGGTAGAACCGGGATCAAAATTAGGGCTCTGGCCCGCGGTCTCTTTGATGATCCCCAAATCTACTAAAAGGGACAGCTCCCGTCGCACAGCGTTTATCTGACTCCCGAGGTGCCGCGAGATCTCCCGGACAAAAAAGGGCTGGCCAGGCTGACGAAAAAAAAGACGCAAAAGGCGGAACCGAGTTTTTGAACCAAAAAGTTGTTCGATCATATTTTTCACGTTTTACATCCTGCTGGTCTTTGAATAATTCCTGTCTTCAAACGCCGACCCCCTTACCCCGCGCTTGGCAAAAAGAAAACAAATATAGTATAATAGTGGGGAAAAATAAAGTCAAAATCTCCTTTATGAAGGACTTTGTGGAGATTCATGAATTTTTTGTGGAAGGACAGGATCAAAGCCGCTCGCATGTCCTCCTCCACATCACTGAACCCAGCACTCCCCAAGAAGAGGCGAAGGGGTATTTTTTTGCTTTGGCCGAAATCAATAACGGCACGATTGAACAGATCCAACACCTCCAACAAATGATTGATGATTTAGAATCCGGATACTACGAAACTGATGACACCGAAGACAAGACTGCCTTTGAAGCGACTTTGGAATTCATCAATTGCCGCGGCCACCATCTCCTCCAATTTGAAGATTCATTGATTCACTGTCTCGTGGGAGTGATTCGGGATCGAGAACTGCATTTTGCCTACCACGGTTCACCTCAAGCCGTACTTTTTTATCGTAAAAAAGACAATGAGCTGGAAGCGGTGGACATCCTGGGGGCTCCGGATAATCTATTAAACAACAATCAATTATTCTCTTCTATCTTGGAAGGTCACCTCAACCTTGGTGACTATTTTTATGCCAGCACCCCCCATGTCAACGACTATTTCACTCTGGATCGAATCAAAAAAATAGTAGAGACACGAAATGCCCGCCAATCCGCCGGCCACATCCAAAAAGTTTTGGATGACATAAAATCCGATCTTTCTTTCGGTGGGATTTTCTTTCATCTGCCAACCTATGTCGATCTACCCAAAACCGGCAAAACGCCCAAAAGCCTGCCCCGAGGCACGGTGGAATCTTTGAACAAAATGATTTCGCGAGAAAAAAATACAGCCGAAATGCTGTCCCCCTCTCTCTGGCGTCGAGTAAATAAACGTTTGAATACTCGTCTGGCTGTTTACAGACAAAAGCATCAGACTGCCACTCTTGACCGCACCCAGACAAAAAGACAGAAACAAATTAGTAAAACCATGGAAAAGGGCAAAATCGAAACCAATGTCCGACCGCGCCAAGAAAAAATTAACGAACCTATCCTTAATATTATACTCGTCTCTCTAGGCAAATCCCTTTTTATTCTTCTTTCCAGCCTGTGGCGCCTGTTACGCGGGTCAACTATCCTTCTAGCCCGCACTTCTGTTGCCCTGTTCTTTCTTCTCACTAACCGTGACAACCAAAGAGAAACCATTCGCAAAGAATGGCGCCAGGCCTATGACAAAAAGAAGGATGATTTTTTTGCTCTTCCTCTCCTCAGTAAAATCCTCCTGATCCTCACCATTGTTTTGGCCGTCATTTTTGTTGGCAGTCTAACTACCTTCAAGCTCAAATCGGCTTACCAGGCTAAAAAGATCGCCTATGAAAATCAAATTCAAGCTGTGATTGACAAAAAGAATGCCGCTGACTCCAGTCTGCTTTATAATGATGAAGCCCGCGCTTTTATTCTTTTGGCTGAAGCCAAAGAACTTTTAGATAAACTAATCCAGGACAGTCATCTAGAAAAAGAAAAGGCTAGCCAATTGGCTGCGGACATCGAGACCAGTTTGACTCATCTACGCAAATGGCAAGAAATCTCGCCGACTCTCATTGCGGATTTAAATCCCAACCAAGCGAAGGTGGAACAGCTCATCATTATTGCCAATCAAATTCTGGCCTTTGGCCCTGATGACAAACATTTATATCGGATTGAACCACTGTCCGGACAAATCAATTCTCTCGATGCTTCTCTCCTACCCAAGTTGATTGCCGCTAGTGTACCTAAAGAAAATGATTATGCTGTTTTCCTGGGCAGCAATGGTCAGATTGCTAAATATGATCCCGAAACGCAAATTTTGAGTCAAAAGGACATCAGCTACCCCCAGGTAGAGACAAAAATACTTTCTCCAGCGATTTACAATCGTCGGCTTTATGTGGTTGATACACAAAACAATCAAATCTATAAACATTCCCCCATTCAGACCGGTTTTGACCGTGGCACTGCCTGGTTGGAAGAGGAACTAAATCTTTCCGATGCCATTAGTCTAGCCATCGACGGCGATATTTATATCCTTAAAACTACGGGAGAAATTTGGAAACTGGCTGATGGTTTGAAACAAGAATTCAACCCCAGTGGTCTAGATCCTCAACTGGAAAACCCTCGGATGTTCTATACCAATGCGAGCCTGAATGAACTATACATATTGGAACCAAAAAACAAACGTCTGGTGATCTTAGACAAGACCGGCAAACTCTTGGGACAATACACATCCCCGATTTGGACTAATCCCACTGGATTTATAGTAGATAACGAAAAAAATATTTTCCTCTTAGACAATAACAAAGTCTACCGATTTGCTTGGAAATAACCAAAATACTAAACAGCGAGATCATAAAGACCCCCGGTCGGGGGTCTTTATTCATCTGTCAGAGAGGTTATTTCAATTCCACTTTTCCGCCAGCTTCCTCAATCTTTTTCTTCATTGTTTCGGCTTCTTCTTTCTTGACACCTTCCTTAACCATCTTCGGAGCGCCGTCTACTAAAGCCTTAGCATCAGCTAAGCCTAAACCGGTCACTTCCTTCACCGCTTTGATGACATTAATCTTGTTGTCACCAACCGCAGTCAATTCCACGTTGAATTCTGTCTTCTCTTCAACTGGAGCGGCGGCAGCACCTGGCATGGCGGCCATAGCCATCATCGGAGCAGCAGCAGAAACGCCGAATTTGTCTTCTAACACCTTGACCAACTCGGCCAAGTCGAGAACTGACATTTTCTCGATTTCAGAGACCAGAGACTTAAATTTCTCCGGTACTTCAACAGCTTGTTTTTCGTCTGTCATATTTTTATAATTGATAATTATTTATCTAAGCTTTGTTTTCCTTGATCGCGTTCAAGACATTGACCAAGCCACGCAAATTGCCGGCAAGGACATTGACCAAGCCAGAAACCGGCGCATTGATTGAGCCGACCAATTTGGCCAAGAGCTCTTGCTTGCTGGGTAGAAGCGCTAGTTCTTTTACTTTAGCTGCATCGATGAGTTTACCTTCTAAGATGCCGCCAAAGATAGTGACAACTTCGTGCTTCTTAGCAAAGTTAGCCACGATCTGGGCCGGGGCTACTTCATCCTCTTGACCACATACTGCGGCCACTCCGCCCGGATAGGTTTTGGTTTCCAAGTTGAAACCAATCTCGGCTAAGGCTCGTTGCAAAAGAGTCTTCTTGCTGGCAACCAAACCAATAGCTTGGGCCCGGCATTGCCGACGCAAATCTTCGGATTCTGACACTTTCAGCCCTTGAAAATTGGCAAAGACCACGGCCTTGGCCGTGCGAATACCGTCTGCCAAATTCTTGACTGCCTCCTCTTTTTGTTGTCTGGTTTTCGCCATATAAATAAAAACTGTGGCAAAACCACAGACTATTCCGGATACGACCTTTTACCTGGCTAAAAAAGCCAGTAATTTCTCCTCGGCAGCGTATTTAATCCCTTAAAAGGAAGCTGCTGTCTGCGGTGAATTAACGAAAGTATAATATCTCAGGCTCAAAAGTTTGTCAAGCCAGTGTTGGGGACAAGCCAGCTATTGACTTGCTAGAAAAAAAGGGGTATATTATGCCCACGTATTTGCCGCCATCGTCTAATGGTTAGGACTCCACGCTTTCAATGTGGAAATAGGGGTTCGATTCCCCTTGGCGGTACGGTGCTGACAACTTCGCTAAAGTAGCGAAGTTTTTGTTTACATATATAGAAAAGCCTTGACAAACCGAGGTTTTTTTTCCATACTACCTCGTCCATTCGATGGACAGCTCAACCAGTCTAGCCCACTGGTTCGGCCCGCTCCTTTAGTAAACTGAACACAAGATTTGGAATTCGGAACTTCAACCCTAGGAGAGGTGAGAACCATGAAGATCTACATCCTGAACACAGGAGGGACTCTCGGCATGGTCGGGAACCCGCTTCGCCCCGCCAAGAGCGCCGAAGAACTCCTCCAGGGGATCAAGGTCCCCGAAGACCTGGAGTTGACGCTGGCGGACTTCCCGTTGCGTCAGGACAGCACGAACGTGAAGCACCAGGACCGCGCCCAGATGGCGGAAATGATCGCGGCCGTGTACGACAGGTACGACGGCTTCATCATCCTCCACGGCACCGACTCACTCGCAGAGACGTGCGCGTACCTGGCCATGTGCTTCAAGCGGAGCCTCCAGAAGCCGCTCATGGTCATCGGTGCCCAGATGACCAAGGACGAGAGTGGCTCGGACGTGCAGATGCAGATCGAAAACACTCTGCGCGTCATACAGGCGTTCATCCGCAACCAGGTCGTCGGCGTCTACAACGTCGTCATGGGCGAGGTCTTGGATGGGGCCCGCGTACGCAAACGCAAAGACTCCGACTTCGCGGCCTTCTACACGCCGGGGAAGCACCCCGTCGCCTACGCCTGGCCCCACATCATGATCAAGGGTGCCCGCAAGCGTGATCCCGTGATCTTCATGGAGGGGCTGCGTCTCCAGACTGAATTCGAGCCATCTGTGGTCTCCATCATGGTGTCGGCTGACACGCCGCCGTATGTCCTGACCGACATGATCAGGATGGGCCGTGTGAAGGGCATCATCCTGGAGTGTAAGGGCGCGGGAAATATTCCCAACCGCCCCTGGCAGGAAGACAACGAACAGATCTCCTGGATTGACGCGATCAAGCTGGCAACCGAGGCGGGCGTGCACGTAGGGATCCTCTCTCCGTTCGATGACGGACGAGTGATCCTTGATCGCTACGAGCTGGGTAGCCTGGCTAAGGCAGCGGGCGCGATCTCGCTGGAGAGCCTGACGCCCGCCATGGCGGACATAAAGTTCCGTCAGGGCATCGCCCTGCACAGCACTGTTCTCCAGCAGTTCATCAGCACCAACATGGTCGGCGAGTTGCTCGAGGGCTTCGAGGACATGGGCTAGTCCTCACGAACCACGAGAACGTCGACAATCGACAAGGAGGTGAGGGATGTTCTACATCCGACCGCCGTAAAGGCCGCTGTTTGGGGACAGCGTCAACAAAACCCCATTCGATTGTCATCTTTACATATGTACATATGTAAAGATGATTGAGATTAAAAAAACATCCTTAAATGGATGATTTTTTAATTCACCAAAGTACTAGTAACTGCTCCCAACCATTTTTCTAAATCAAATACCAATGAGTGTAAATTATCAGTGCAGTGGTGTACCAAAGAAACACCCAACTGGGTGTTTTTTGTATAAACAAAAAACCCGTCAAGGTAGATAAAACGGGGGAATAATTACTTGAAGGCCGGCTGGGGGATCAAGAGTTCGCAGACTCAAGACCCCCCAGCTCGACTCGTTGTCAACTGGGACGACGACAGAGAACGAGAACATCATTCTCTGGCCCGCCCTTTCTCACCCAGTCCTTAACCGGGCGATCGAGGGACAACCACACTTCTTCATAGCTGTCCCCATTCCAACGGAAGGCTAGAACGCGTCCTTGAACTTTCCAGCCAGTGACCAGGAGGAATGATTTGAAACAGGAGGGGATGCCCAACCGGTCATTCCTGAACCTCTTGGCCTCTTCCTCGCCAATGGCATTCGACACCCGGCGAAGCACCTCATGGCCGCAGAAGGTCTCCTTCCAGATCCCCTCCCCCTCCTCCATGAAGCCGATTGCTTGAAAGATAATCCCCCAACGCTCAAACCAGATACCAAATTCCTTCCTAGCCATGGCCATCCCTCCGGTTGTCGATCCGTGTCTATAAATCCATCATCAATCCAAAATGAACTTATAGTTTTGTACCAAAAAAGGCCTCTCCGTCAAGATGTACAGAGCGTAAATGCCCAATATAATAGTGTATTAGAATCATAAACACCCGTCCGGATGTTTTTGTGATATTAAAAATCTTGTCCTTGTTCTCTATTGACTCTTAGAGAGGAAAATAGTAAAAATAACTGATAGTCAATAGAGAAACTATGAGAATTTTAGGGATTGAGACATCTTGCGACGATACTTCCGTAGCCCTGGTAGAAACTAGTGGTTCAGGCTTTGTAATCCTGGCAGAAAAAACGGCTAGTCAAATCAAAGTGCATGAAAAATACGGTGGAGTGGTGCCGGAGATAGCCGGACGTTGTCACGCCGAAAATATCGTACCCGTAATGGCGGCAGTGTTGGCTAACCAACCCCAACCCGATGTTGTTGCGTCCACCGCTGGTCCAGGCTTAATCACTGGTTTGTTAGTGGGAGTGGAAGCAGCAAAAGTATTCTCTTTTTTACACCAAATCCCCCTGATCCGCGTCAACCATTTGGAAGGACATTTTTTTTCCCCGCTTTTGGGAAAAAACACTCTTGATTATTCCTACCCAGTCTTAGCCTTGATCGCCAGCGGTGGCCATACGGAATTAATCCTAGCCAGAGAACCAGGATCATATGAAAAAATCGGCTACACCAAAGACGATGCGGCTGGAGAATGTTTTGACAAAGCGGCTAAGCTACTCGGACTACCCTATCCTGGTGGTCCGCAGATTTCTCAATTGGCTCGAGCCGGCCGGCCAGACACCATTTCCCTTCCTCGCCCCCTTATCCAATCTCCGAACTATGATTTCAGTTTTGCTGGTCTGAAGACAGCGGTTCGATATTGGGTGCGCGACAATCGCAAAAAAATGATTGACCAACGCACGTTGTGGGGTAAATACCGACAATGGTTAAAACCCCAATCCCCTACCATTGCTGACCTTTGTGCGTCTTTGGAACAAGCCGTCGTCGACGTCCTAACCACTAAGACAATCAAGGCCGCCGCAGCCTTTCAACCTCGTACAGTAATTTTGGCAGGAGGAGTTTCGGCCAATGATCGTCTACGTCAACATCTGGCCGCAGAATTAGCCTCTCGCTTCCCCACGATCTCTTTTCTTTGCCCACAAAAAAAATACGCTATGGACAATGCGGCGATGATTGCTGCGGCCGCCCATATCCATAGCTTAAAAAATGAATTTACTCCTTGGGAAAAGATAATGGTTGACCCAAATTGGAGTCTTTGATTATTCGTAGCTTTGCACCCGGCCCTCGCCAACAATTTTTTCTAGCTCTTCCAGGACTTTTGAATTCCAATCAATCCGGGCCTGGGAGCGGATAGTTTGATTGGCCACACGAATCAAAACTGTGTATTCTCCAGGATGAGCGACGAATAGTTCTTTTAATTTGTCTGCCTGCCGAATTAAGTCTTCCTTGTTAGTGGTAATCGCCACGCATTTTTCGTGCAAAGCAGGAGCAAAATCTTTTACGGACAAACCATAGGAAAAACGATTGGCAATGGCCTGGGCATTTTCTGGACTGATCACCAAGGCTTTTTCGACAAAGATCTTGTTGTCCCCTTCGTCTTTCGGCGTTTTTCCTTGAACACAGAGCACGGCTCCTTCTTTCCAAACTACCGCAGTTTCTTCATAGGTGCGCGGGAAAACCATCAACTCAATTGATCCCGTAGTGTCTTGAATGGTGACAAACAACATCACACCGCCTTTTTTAGTGATCTTTTTTTTCAAACTATCCACAACACCGCCCACGACCACCCAAGAATTCCGAGCCATGCCTTCTACCGCCGTAATAGCAGTAAGAGACTGTTTCAACTCTTCTTGGTATTGTTGAAAAGGATGGAGGGTGAGATACAAACCCAAAAGATTTTTTTCCCAATTCATCTTTTGTTCTTTGGTCATCGCCGGGGCTGGATCCAACCGCACTTTTGCATCCAAGGCAATACTGGTACCAGAGAACAAAGAATTCTGGGCTGTATTTTTTTCCTTCAACTGCCGTAGATAGCGTAACAAATTCTCGCTATTAGCCAAAAGTTGGCCACGCTCCAGACTAAAACAATCCAAAGCTCCAGCTTGAATCAAACTTTCCAATGATTTTTTATTCAAATCCTTGTCATCCACTCGTTCCAAAAAATTTTCCAAAGACAAATATTTTCCGTTTTTCTTTCGTTCGGCATAAATAACATCGCAGATATGTTCGCCGACATTTTTGATGGCATTCAAACCAAAACGAATCACTCCAGGCTCCCCAGGCTTAGAAACCATAGCAAAACTGCGAAAGGATTCGTTGACATCGGGCGGTAAAACTTTGATACCCATCCGCCGACATTCGGCGACAATTGGCGCCACCTTTTCCGCATCTCCGGCCTCGGCTTGCAGAATAGCGGTCATATATTGGACTGGATAGTGAGCCTTCAAATACGCGGTCTGATAGGCCACAATCCCGTAAGAAGCCGCATGGGCCTTGTTGAACCCGTAGGCGGCAAAAGGTTCAATCATCTCCCAGAGACGATGAATCTTGGTTTCTGGTAATTTTCCAATATCGCGGCAACCGTCAAAAAACTTCTTTTTCTGCTTTTCCATTTCTTCAGGAATTTTTTTACCAATAGCTTTCCGGAATTTATCCGCTTCTTTCCAATCATAGCCAGCTAGTTCAATCGCCGTTAGAAGCACGTCATCCTGATATACCAAGAGGCCAAAAGAGGCTTCTAGATACTTCTTCATGCGCTCATCAAGGTATTCCACGGTTTCTGGATTGTGTTTGCGCCGAATGTATTCAGGAATGGAATCCATCGGCCCTGGGCGATATAGGGCCACCATAGCCATGATATCGTTGATATGGGATGGCTGCAGTTCTTTCAGCCATCTGGTCATGCCCGAACCGCCCAATTGGAACGTCCCCATGGTCTCGCCTCGAGCCAACATGGCAAAAGTGTCGGCATCATCCAGAGGCAATGAATAGATATCAATTTTTTCCCCAGTCGTCTTTTCTACAAACTCCACGGCTTTTCCTAAAATCGACAAGTTGCGAATACCCAAAAAATCATACTTCAATACCCCGGCCGTTTCCACTGACTTCATTTCATATTGGGTGGTAATCCGCCCGCCTCCAACTTCATGTTGGACCGGAGTAAAAACAGTCAGAGGTTCGGGGGCAATGACGACGCCAGCAGCGTGTACCGAAGTATGACGGGCACAACCCTCTACTTTCTGCGCTAAATCCAAAAGTCTTTTGACTTCCGCGTTATGCTGATAAAGTTTTTTCAAATCCGGTTCCTCCTTCAAAGCACGATCAATGGTCATGGGAAAACCCTGGGAACCCATGGGAATCAACTTGGCCACTTGATCACAAAAACTATAAGAATATCCTAATGCCCGCCCGACATCGCGTACACTAGCTCGAGCGGCCATGGTTCCAAAAGTAATAATCTGGGCCACCCGGTCCTCCCCATATTTCTGGGTGACATAGGCAATCATTTCATCTCTCCGGTCATCGGCGAAATCCGTATCAATATCCGGCGGTGAGGGCCGAAAAGGATTCAAAAAGCGCTCAAACGGCAATTGAAAGCGAATCGGATCAACTGTCGTAATCCCGTTGATATATGAAACTATAGAACCAGCGGCTGAACCACGAGTCGTTTCTACGATTCCATGTTGTTTGGCATAGTGCACATAGTCAGCGACACACAAGAAATATGGGGCATACCCCTTACTACTGATAATTTCCAGTTCGTATTTTATTCTGTTTTGTATTTCCTCGGTCATTGTTGGGTAATAACGAGGAAGATTCTCCCAAGTGTTCTTTTCCAAAACCGAGGCAGCGGTTTCCCCGGCTGGCAAATCCACCGGAGCAAAATGCCAATTGTTTAAAGGAATGTCCAATTGCACGCGGTCCGCAATTTTTTGGGTATTCGCTACCGCTTCAGCTACATGACGGAATCGAGACAAGATATCCTTACCTGAATTTAGAGAACGATCTACCTGGCGATAGTCCTCGCGATTCGGCTGATCTACTTTCCACGCCTCACGAATACAAGTTAAAATATCCTGGGCTTCCGCATCTTCTGAATTAAGGTAATGGACATCTCGCGTTACCACACACTCCAAACCTAATTCTTTGGCCAACTGAATCAATTTCGTGTTCACTTGAATTTGTCCGGGAAGAGCGGGATGATCCTGGAGTTCAAAATAATAATGATCTGAGCCCAAAGCTTCTTTATATTCATGGGCCAATGATCGGGCTTCGTCTTCTTTTCCCGCTAACAACAACTGAGGTATTTGGCCATGAATACCTCCAGATAAAACAATGACCCCATCTTTGTGGGCAAACAAAATATCTTTGTCTAAACGAGGTTTACCATTGAAAAAACCCTGTAAATGGCCCAAGGAAGTCAATTGAAGGAGATGGCGATAGCCAGTATAATTTTCCGCCAACAAAGTCAACTGGTACAGTTCGCGGTCCAATAATGGATCCTTGTCCGTCAATCTCCGGGGAGCAACATAAGCCTCAAAACCAATAATCGGCTTTATCTCCTCTGCCAGACAGGCCTGATAAAATTCAATCGCCCCATACATGGAACCAGAATCTGTCAAAGCGATAGCCGAAAAACCGCGCTCTTTAGCCACGCGGACCAGTTTCTTTACCTTGGTGAGTCCATCCAACAAAGAATAGTGGGAATGGACATGGAGATGGACAAAATCGCTCATGGAACCGCCTTACCTCCCTTTATCAACCATATCTTACCGGAATTTACTTCCCCTGGCAAACAAACGACCGGGATTTACCCGGCCGTCTTTTTTTAAACTTTTTTACTTTTCTCCGTTCTTTTTTTTCTTTTTCCCTTTTTCTTCTGTAGTCTCCAACTTGTCTACTAACTTGCTCACCACGAATTTTTCAAACAGGTTCGCTACCATGCCGCTGACCAGACCCATATGGCCAGAAAGTGTGTCCACCTTATGCCGAATAAAACCCACCGCTTCCGTTATCAATTCCAGCTTCTGGGACAAATTCTCCACAATACGGTTGGCATTCCGTAAAATACGAGCGGCTTGAAAAAGCAGCCAGCATAAAAAAACGGTTAGCCAAAGCGCGCAGAAGGACAGAACAATGTACAAAAGATCAGTGCTATTTTCAAACATAATTCCCCCATTTCCGGTTTTGCCTTACCGGATTAAAAATTAACAGGCACAAATATTATACCACAGACCGCCGCCAGACCCAAAATTTATTCCCGGGTTTCCGCTTGAAATTTCTTTTCCAATCGCTGGCGTACCTGTTGGTGTACCGTCACCACTTCTTCAGCAGACAAAGTTTTAATTTCAGAACGATAGGTGAGGTGAAAAGCCAGACTCTTTTTATTTTCCCCTATTTTTGAACCGACATACACATCAAATAATTCCACGGCTTGCAACAACGGGCTGGTTTTAAGCATCTCCTGCACCAGAGCCTGCTGTTCAATCGTTTGCTCCACGACTACTGCCAAGTCCCGATTCACTGCCGGATACAAAGGCAGAGGACGATAATGCTTTTGTCCGGCCCAAACGGTCAATAATTCAGTTAAATCCAATTCCAAAAATGCGGTCCGGTTGAGTAGACCAAATTTTTCCTGAATCTCTGGATGAACCTCGGCGAGCACGCCGATGATTTTCCCTTTCACTGTAATTTCCGCAACCCGACCAGGATGGACAGCACTATTTTTTACAGCCACCACCTTCTTCAATTCCCAATTATCCGGGGCTTCTCCTAATAATCCACCCAAGGCCTCGGACAACAAGTAAAAGGGTTCAGCATATTTTCCACTCACCGCCAAACCCAAACGAATATTTTGACGTGGCAACAAACCATCGCTTTTTTCCATTTCCCGCTGACCAGCGAATTCTTTTTCAAAGACCCGGCCTACTTCAAAAAGTTTCAGCGTTTCGCCATAGGGCTGGTTATTCTCCAAATTCTCCAAAAGCCCCAACCACAGTTCCCGACGCAAGAACGGCCGATCTTTGGCAATAGGGTTATCCAATTCCAAATATTCATTTGTGGTTAATCCTGCTTTTTCTATCAAGCGCGGAGATAAGAAAGAATAATTAGACACTTCGGTAAAACCAAACTCCCAAGCTAATTTTTCTTTGAACAACCTCTCCCATCTCCGCTCTTCGTTGACTAAAGGCGGAGTGATCGCAAACTTAGGCAAACTGACCGGAATATTGCCATATCCATAGATTCGAGATATTTCCTCCACTAAATCTTCGGGGCGAGTAATATCCTTAGTCGCTCGCCACGTCGGCACGGTCACCGCCAACTCCCCTCTTTTTTCTTTTAAACAGAAACCCAAACTAGTTAAAATATCTTTTACTTTGGCCCGAGGAATTTCCATTCCAATTTTCTTCCGCAAAAATTCATCAGTCAAAATGATGGGCGAGGTAAAGAGATGAAAATCTTTTTCGTCAACAACCACACTCACCACTTTCGCCCCTGGACAAAGCTCTTTGGTCATCGCCACGGCTTTTTCCAGAGCGGCTTTGGTTAGATGAGGGTCAAGGCTTTTTTCAAACCGAGCGGAAGAATCAGTCCGAATGCCTAATTTCTGTGTGGTCTGTCGAATGTTAGCAGCCTGAAAATTGGCTGATTCAAAAATCACCGTCTGAGTCTCAACATTTATTCCGCTGTTTAATCCCCCCATAACTCCGGCCACGGCCACAGCTTTCTCCTGATCCGCAATCACCAACATATCCTCAGTCAGTTTATGCTCTTTTTCATCTAAAGTCGTAAAGGTTTCCCCGGATTTGGCTCGCCGGGCCACAATCGTTTTTTCTTTTTCTGAACCAGACAAGAGACGGGCGTCAAAAGCATGGAGTGGCTGCCCTAAATCCATGAGGATATAATTGGTGATATCCACCAAATTGTTGATTGGCCGCAAGCCAACATTCAACAAACGCTGACGCAACCAAGCCGGCGACTCCTTAATTTTTATCCCCCCCACGGCCACAGCCATGTAACGAGGACAGAGTTCTTGATCTTTTACTTCCACCCGCAAACGTAGACCCTGACCTGAAGTTATTTTGGCAGTGCGATATTCTTTCAATTTTCTCTTAGTCAACGCCGCCACCTCTCGCGCTAATCCATAATGGCCCCACAGGTCTGGCCGATGATTCATGGACTTGTTATCAATATCAAAAATAGCATCATTCATTCCCAAGGCCTGAGCTAAAGGCGTGCCGACCGCTGCCTGGTAAGTGGATAAATCCAAAATTTCTTTTTCTTCACGAAGGGGAAACATCTCGCTCAAACCAATTTCGGAAGATGCACAAATCATACCCTGCGATTCCACCCCGCGAATTTTGGCTGGTTCCAAAGTAATGGTTTCTCCTTCCCCGTGCCATTTGATCCGCGCCCCTACTTGCGCTAGGGCCACCTTCATCCCTGCCCGGACATTTGATCCACCGCAAACCACTTGTTTTTCTCCGGTACCATCGGCCACCAGACAGACCTGCAAACGATCCGCCCCGGGATGGGGGCTGACTTTTTTCACCAAACCCACGACAATGTTAGCCAGACTTTTTTCTTGAGAAAACAGACCATCTACTTCCACGGTACTCATCGTCAAACGTTCGGCTAATTCTTCCGGTGTCAACGAATCAGGAAGTTTGACATGATCTTTCAGCCAATTATATGAGACAAACATATGATTAGAATTGGTTAAGGAAACGAACATCGCTTCCCTGCAAATGCCGAATATCTTCAATGCCATATTTTTGCATGACTAAACGAGTCATCCCCAGGCCAAAGGCAAAACCCGACCACTCTTTTGGATCCAAACCGCCAAATTCCAAAACTTTGGGATGAACCAAACCACAAGGCAGAGTCTCAATCCAGCCATTGTGCTTGCAAGCGCCACAACCCTGACCGCCGCAAACCAAGCATTTCATATCTAATTCAAACCCCGGTTCCACAAAAGGAAAATACCCGGGCCGGAGCCGGACTTCCACTTCCCTTTTCAAGACACCTTGCAATAATTCTTTCATCACCCCGACTAGATGGGCCACGGAAATCTCGTGATCCACTACCAAGCCCTCCAGTTGATAAAAAGTATGGTCATGACAAGCATCGGTTGCCTCATTGCGAAAACACCGGCCAGGGACAACAGCTCGCAACGGTGCCCCATATTTCAATAAAGCCCTTACTTGCATAGCCGAAGTCTGGGTGCGCATTACCCACTGTGGATGATCTTTAATGAAAAAAGTATCCTGAGAATCGCGCGCGGGATGTGTAGCCGAAATATTCAAAGCTTCAAAATTAAAAAACTCACTTTCCAATTCCGGACCATCCAAAACCATGAAACCCATAGAAGTAAACAAATCTTCCAAATCATTCTGAACCTGAGTATTGGGATGGAGATGGCCCGACTGGTGGCGAGGCAAACGCGGCTGGGTAACATCAATCCCTTCTCTGTCGGCTAATTGCCCCCCGACCGTAGTCGCTAACTCCCGTTTCTTTTTGGCCAGCACTTCAGTCATTTCTTCTTTCAGCTCATTGGCCAACCGACCCATTTCTACTCGGGCTTCCGCCGAAAGTTCTTTTAATTTTTTTAAAGTCTCGGTCAATTCACCGGAACGCCGAGAAAAAAATCTCTGTTCCAGCTCTTCCAACTGGAGAGTATCCTTAATATCCTCCACGCCCTGATAAAAATCTTTTTTTATTTGCGCCAATCTATCCTTCATATATTTATTTTATTCATTTGATAAGGCCAAGAATGTCCCGTCCAGTGACCACCACAATCAAAGCTAACAAAAGAATATAACCAATAGCATGTGCGGCCTGTTCATATTTAACCGGCACCGGCCGACGTAGAACTTTTTCTAAAAAAACAAAAACTAAACGACCGCCGTCCAAAGCCGGAATAGGAAGAATGTTAATCGCGGCCAAACTCAAAGAAATCATGGCAGTGACGTTAATCAAATAATTCAAACCAAGTCGAGCACTGTCCCCCACCATCACCGCAATACCAACTGGTCCGGAAACTTCAAAAGCTAATCCTTGCCCGAGGATGAGATTTTTAAGCAACAGGTAAAAAGCAATAAAAATATTAATCAAACCAATACCAGCAGCAGTGAAACCTTTGATAATTGCCCAATACCACGGATATTTAACCATGGCCGCATCTGCCAACATCACCCCCAGGCGCGGATAACTATCGCCCGGTTTGATTAAAGCCGGAGTAATGTCCACAGTTTGTTCTTTTTCATCTTTGCTTATGGTCACGGCCACGGCCTGTCCTCCCGCCGCCTTTACTAACTCCACCATTTCGGCGGAACCAACAATGTCTTGACCATTGATCTTAGTCACCCGGTCACCATAACGGATCCCTGCTTTTTCGGCTGGCGAACCTGCTTCCACATGCTGGACCATGACCTGAGGTTCACCAATTACTTGCGCTCGCGGATCCTGGCCCAAAGATAAATCCGTTGGCAAACCAATCATAAAACCAACACTCAACAAAATCCCGGCCAAAATAATATTCATCAAGACACCGGCAACCAAAACCAACATTCTCTTTCCCGGCTTTTGAAAAGCAAAACTATCTGCATCGGTTTGGCCGCCACCTTCTTCACCCTTGATACGCACAAAACCGCCTAAAGGCAGTAAATTTAGAGAATACACTGTGGCAGGCAATTCCGTTGCTTTTTTGTTTTTTCCCCACACCCAAACCATTTTCTTTTTTTCTGGATCCTGATATACGCCAAAAAGCCGGGGCGGAAACCCAAAACCAAACTCAAAAATTCGCATTTTTGCCCAGCGGGCCGTTAAAAAATGCCCAAATTCATGCGCCAAAACCAAAACGGCCAAAACGGCGATGAATAACAATACTGTTTCCATAATTGACCGGCCTTTCTCTTCAATGATACAATTAATAGGGAAATTATCTCATACCAAGAGATAAAATTCAACAGGAGGGAAAGACTCTTAACTTTTACCTATGCCGGTTCTCTATATCAGCCTAGCCGTAGTCGCAGCCATCGTCCTCTGGCTAGTCTTTGTCTATAACGGTCTGATCCGTTTGCGTAATCGCACCCAAGAAGCATGGAGTGATATTGATGTCCAGTTAAAACGCCGTCATGATTTGATCCCCAACCTGGTCAACAGTGTCCGGGGCTATATGGAGCATGAAAGAAATCTGTTAGAAAATATCACTCGCGCTCGTTCTCAGGCCCTTTCTGCCCAAGAAGCTGGAAACAAGGAAGAATTAGGTAAGATTGAAAGTCAACTAGGAACGATGTTGGGAAAATTGCAAATTGCGGTAGAAGCCTATCCTGATTTAAAGGCCAATCAAAACGTTTCCCAACTAATGGATGAACTTTCCGATACAGAAAATAAAATTCAAGCCGCTCGCCGTTTCTACAACACTCAGGTACGCGACTTCAATACCAAGATGGAAGTCTTCCCGACTAATCTAGTGGCCCAAAGTTTACATTTCACCAAATTTGCTTTCTTTGAGATCGCCGAAGCCAGTGAACGCGAAAACATAGAAGTAAAACTCTAAAAACATGTACAACCAGATTGATTCCAATAAACGCAAAACCGCGTTGTTAATCGCGGTCTTTCTTGTTTTTTTCCTGGCTCTAGGTTGGTTTTTAGGTGTCTATCTAGGCCATGGGTACGGTGTCTTTGCCCTTTGTCTCTTACTCTCTTTGGGTATGACCTTAGTCAGTTTTTTCCAAGGAGACAAAATCGCTCTATCTACCACCGGAGCCAAAGCTATAAACAAAGAAGACAACCCCTATGTCTATCGTCTGGTGGAAAATCTGGCCATCACCGCTGGTTTGCCTCTACCTAAAATTTACATCATTGACTCTCCGGCCATGAATGCTTTTGCCACTGGCCGCGATCCCCAACATGCTTCTCTGGCTCTGACCACCGGCCTGATCCAAAACTTGGAGAATGAAGAGTTAGAGGGAGTAATCGCCCATGAATTGTCCCATATCCAAAATTACGATATTCGACTGATGACCATTGTCGTTGTTTTAGTGGGGGCAATAACGCTTCTGGCCAATATCTTCTTCCGCACCCGCGGGCTGACCTCCCAACGCAATGACAACCGCCACAACGGTCAATTAGGAGCAATTATTGCTGTCATCGGCGTTCTCTTGATTGTCCTGTCCCCGATCATTGCTGAACTAATCAAGCTGGCCATTTCCCGCAAACGAGAATTCTTGGCCGATGCCTCCGGAGTAATGCTGACCCGATATCCCGAAGGTTTGGCCAAAGCCTTGGAAAAAATAAGTCAATCCACAATCCCTCTTAATACTGCCAACTCTGCCACCGCCCATCTCTTCATCAGCAATCCCTTTAAATCCCAATCTTGGCATCGCCTGTTTTCCACTCACCCTCCCATTCCAGAAAGAATCGCCAAACTCCGAGGACAATAATAAATAACGAAAAAACAGCCCAATTTGAGCTGTTTTTTGTGAGCCGTCTTTTTGAATGGTAGACGGCGAGAACCAGGAGGTTAGACAGTTAGACGGAAGGTGTAGGAACGGATCTACGAACAGCGGTGGATATACGGGTACCGGCGTTCGACGAACGCCAGTGCCGGTGCTCCCAGCAGGATGGGAATGGTCCCACTCCCTCCTTGAAAAATTGACGTGCAACTCCAAAGGAGGAAGACGAACATCAGGTAGCACCAGTAGAGACTTGGCGGGTCAAACGCCACTTCTGGTCTCCAAGAATTCCCCTGGTGCCAGCTTGTCATGGCCTTCCAGGCCAGGTACGGCAGCAGAACAGCCGCGGCCGCTGCGGCTGCGAAATGCCATGGCCCCCATGCCTGGCTGGCCGTCTGCTCCCAGAAGGCGGAAAGCAACGCCGCTGCCACCCCCACGACCAGGGACGGCTGGGTGACGATCCGGCCGTACGCTGCCGCCAGCATGCTTTCCCCATGCTGGGCCAACAGCACCAAGCCGAGAGGGAACGCGAAGATCAGCAGCAGAACAACGAAACCGGCAAGGACGACGTACATCATCACCTCCTGCCCGATGCCGGACAGAAGAAACGACCAGGTCGCCGCGATTGCTACCATCTTGAACGAATTACTGCTAATTTCCTTCATCATGATGCACCTCCGAAGTGGCCCACCAACGGGCTGTTTTTTTACCTTCCTTGTAAAGATCAACCTCAAATGAACGCCGTAGTATAGCACAAAAACCCCCTTTTGTCAAGTTGTCAAGATGGTGATAGAAGATACGAAAAAACAGCCCAATTTGAGCTGTTTTTTGTGGACCGTCTTTTTGAATGGTAGACGGCGAGAACCAGGGATGAAACGGAAGGCAGAAGTAGCAACCAGAAAGGTCGCTGAGGGGTCAGATGTCAAGGTATCGGTGATCGATGTTAAGGTCCTGATTTCTTTCGAGCCACCTCATCCCGAACATCCCCATGGCAGCCATCATGACTATCCATTGATCCGGGACAAGGTTGGCCGAAACTATGGTGCAATACAGGACTGCATACCACAGCATCGACGCCCAATTGAACCAGTCGTCGGCTGTCGGCCACTTGCTCTTGATAGCTACCCGGTTTGAGAACCAGGCGACCCAGACAGCGAGGGCACAGACAATGGGCGTAAGGTATCGCACCCATTCCCAGCCCATGGTCGAGAGGGTAAAGAGGAAGGCATAACTACGTACCAGACCCGGCGTTCCCTGCACCGGCTCACTGGGACACCTCATGGCAGACTTCAACGCCATCGACCCCACCCTCAGCAGGGGCAGACCAATGGCCAAGATGCCGGCGATGGCTGCCACGAGCCGGCAGTACTCGGTGTCTGACAACCCCCGAATCACGGCCTTAGCAATCGCAATCGCAAAAGCCGTATTGATGTACGTCATGACTTCGTCTTTCTCATAGTGCAACATCTTTCCCCCTTTGGCCCGCGGCCGATAGATAGTTTCATCCGTAAATTGAATTGAAAGGTACAAACCTCAAATGAACGCCGTAGTATAGCACGAAAAACCCCTTTTGTCAAGAGGTTTTCGTGATATTTCAGCTAATTCTAGCCGTTTTCTTTGATAATCTGGGATATTTCTTGAAGCTTTTTCTGCATTATTTCTCTGGTTTGGGCTTCAAGGTTGAGCCGGAGCAAAGGTTCGGTGTTGCTCAGACGGACATTAAACCAAAAATCAGGATAGGTAAAAAGCAGCCCATCCAAATCATTGATTACCGCATCGTGATATTTTTCCTTCAAAACTTGCAGAACTCTTTCCTTGTTTTCCACTTCAAAGTTTATTTCCCCGGGATTCGCATATTGATCAAGTTCTGACCAAAGCGCTGACAAAGGTTTGTCTGATTGAGACAATAATTCCAAAAAGAAAAGCAGAGAAAGTTCTGGTGATTCCAAATCATACATGTCATGATAGTAAAGGTGGAGGGAAAGTTCGGCAGCGAATTGCCCACCTTTTTCTTTCATGATCTTCTTTATATTCGCATGCCCGACCGGGGTCATACCAGTCTTTGCACCCATTGCTTCCCATTTTTCCACTACGGCCCGACTCAAACGCAAATCATACCAGAGCAAGGACCCGGGATTCTTTTTTAAAATTTCTAGACCTACCAGACCACCCACAAAAGAAGCGGGCACCACCTGCCCTTTTTCGTCAACCAACCCGATCCGATCCGCATCCCCGTCTAAAGCAAAACCAAAATCTGCCCCGGTTTCTACTACTTTCTTTTGGAGGGCTTGGAGAGTTTCCGTTTTCAAAGGATTAGCTTCATGATTGGGGAAGCGACCATCTGGTTCCAAAAAAAGATACTCCACTTCCAGCGGTAGATCCTTTATCAATTCTAAAAAAGTCACTTTAGCCATGCCATTGCCAGCATCAATAACAATCTTTTTGGGTTGAATCCTTTTCTTGTCCACCAAGCGAAAAACTCGGGTCAGATAGTCTGCCAAAGGAGAAAACTCCTCCACCACAGCATTCTTTTTTTCTGACCACTCTTTTTTTTCCACCAAATCCCGCAATTCATTCATCCCCGTATCCTTGCCCACTGGCAGTCCAGTATTGTAGGTAAGCTTGAAACCATTAAATTGGGCTGGATTGTGACTGGCTGTCACCATGATACCGCCAGCATGTTCAGGATAGTGGGCACAAGTGAAATTGAAAAGAGGGGTAGAAGCCAGCCCAATCGTTACCACTGCCAAACCTTCATCTTGGATACCGCGAACTAGGGCTTGAGCGTAATCAATACTAGTTGGCCTCATGTCCCAACCCACGACAATTTTTTTGCCTTGCCGGTCCACACCTCGTCTTTGCAAAAGGATCACAAAAGCCCGCCCTAAATCATAGGCTAAATCAGTTGATAATTCTGTATCCGCCAAACCGCGGATGTCATAGGCTTTAAAAATGTGAGCAGGGAAGGACATAGGGATAATATTTACTTTGCTAATCAACAGAAAACAGTATATAATATAGAGGAAAAAGAGGCAATCTGCCGGTTTTTTCGGTTAAATAGGCATATGGAACCAAACAAACTTTTAGAAAGATTCTCCACTCACCTGCGTAATGTGGTTGCCCACAGTATTTCTTTAGCCGCCACCATGGGACAGGAACTAGTCACCCCCGCCCATCTGCTCTGGACTCTTGGCCGCGAACCTGGCTCAATTGGCGCAGAAATTTTGAAAAACCTAAATGTTGATCTGGAACCAGTAAAAAAGATTTTAGATAAACAAGGAACGCGACCGCAAAAGACTGTTGGGCCGTTGATCGCCACTGTGCCTGAACTTGACGCGAAAAGTAAAAAAAGTATCGAACTCGCGATTCTTTATGCTTTCCAACGCGCCCATGCCCATGTCGGTACTGAACATCTTTTGCTCAGTCTCCTGGAAGTGAACGACAAGGATCTAAATGCTTTTTTTTCAACCAAACCAGAACAGAGCCGGGAAATAAAAAAACAAATTGAAATTAGTTTTAAAAATACCAGTCACTTTCCAGAATTGGAGGAAGCAGCCGGCATTATGGAACATCTGGAAGCCATGCTTGATTCCGCCCCCCTGGTCACTCCTCCCCGACCCTCAAACCGGACCGCGTCAGCTCTGGAAATCTTTACTATTGATTTAACTGATCCGGACAAACAAAAAAATCTAGACCCCGTCATTGGTCGAGAAAAAGAAATTGAACGAATCATTAATATTCTGGCCCGCCGGACAAAGAACAATCCAGTCCTGGTTGGTGAACCTGGCGTGGGAAAAACCGCCATTGTCGAAGGCTTAGCAAAAAAAATCTTGAACAAAGAAGTACCGGATATTTTAAAAAACAAAAGGGTGTTAGCCTTAGACATGACTTTGTTAGTGGCCGGCACTATTTATCGTGGTGAATTTGAAGCTCGTCTGAAACAAGTCATCGATGAAATCAGTCGCCTGCCCGATGTGATTCTTTTCATTGACGAACTACACAATATCATTGGTGCCGGTTCTAGCCAGGGAGCCATGGACGCAGCCAATATCCTCAAACCCGCCCTGGCTCGCGGCCTTCTCCATTGTCTGGGAGCCACCACTTATGAAGAATACAAAAAATATATAGCCGCTGATCCGGCTTTAGAACGTCGGTTTCTTCTCGTCCATGTAGAAGAACCGAGCCACCAAGAAACCATTAATATCTTGACTGGCCTCCGTCCTTTTTATGAAGATTACCACGGGGTAAAAATCTCCCCCGAAGCCACCACCGCTGCGGTCAACTTGAGCGAACGCTATATTCATGACAATTTTCTTCCTGATAAAGCTTTAGATCTCATCGACGAAGCCTGTGCCGCGGCCAAGACAAAGAAAAAATTGACGTCAGCGGAAAAACAAAGAAATACGTTAAAAGAAAAAATTCTGTCTTTGAATCGGGCTAAAGAAAACGCCTTGAGCCAAGGGGATTTGGAACAAGCACTCGTCCAACGTCAACAAATCGCAACCGCTGAAAAAGAACTAACAAATTTTTTACGAACCAGAAAAAAAACTCCTGGACCGATCATCACCGCAGCCGACATCGCCGCCATTATTGCCCAGCGCTTCAATCTTGAACCTCAGACCGTCACTCTTGATGAATTGGAAAATTTAGAAAAACTGGAAAAACGGCTCAATGATCAAATCTTGGGACAAGAAAAAGCGATCGGAGAAATAATCCAAACCCTTAAAAAATCTGTCCTCGGACTGAAAGACCGTAGTAAACCCACCGGGGCAATGCTCTTTGTTGGTCCGAGCGGCGTTGGAAAAACTGAATTAGCAAAAATTCTGGCTCGAGAACTATATCAAGATGAAAAAGCTCTCATCCGCCTGGACATGAGCGAATTTTCTGAAGCCCATAGTACGAGCAAGCTTCTGGGCTCGCCCGCCGGATACATCGGCCACAAAGAAAGAAATCACTTTGTGGAGGAAATAAAAAAACGGCCATATTGTGTGATTTTGTTTGATGAAATAGACAAGGCGCATCCGGATGTTCTCAAGCTTCTCCTCCAAATCCTGGATGACGGCGTCCTCACCGACAGTACGGGTAAAAAAATCCATTTTCACCATGCTCTCATCATCCTGACCACCAACTTAGGAGCCGAATTATTCAAATCTGCCGGCATCGGCTTTGGCCACCAGGAGCACAATACGCGGACGGCCATTGTCAGTCGTCTCAAAGAAAACCTGTCCCCGGCCCTGCTCAGTCGCCTTAGCAATCTCATTATTTTTTCTCCCCTTTCTCCCGAGACAATCACCGCCATTGTCAAAAAAGAATTGATGACTTTGAATGAGAAGATCAAGGCCAACCTCCAGCTTTCTTTTCGGGCGACGACTGCGGCCGTTGACCAACTGGCCAAAGAGGCCTTCCACCCGGACTGGGGAGCACGCCAGGTCAGCACGACCATTGAAAACATTTTGGAAGATTTGCTGACTGCGGTACTCAAGAAAAAAAATCCTAAAAAAGAATTAATCTTCACGCGAACAGGTGATAAATTTTCTCTTCGTTGATATGGACAAAGAGCAGCAATGGGCTGAACAACTCCGCCGCCAACGCTCTCAACTGAAACTACAACAGCAGGTGCCATTGGCGCAAAAAGAAAAAAATCTCCAAGAAGAAACCTCCTATCTGAAAGAGAGAATCCAGCAAGCAGTCGCCGAACAAAACCAGGCTCAAATAATTTTCTTTTTGAAAAAACTGATCCGTCTCCGAGGCAAGCAATCCCGCCAACGTTTGGATAACTATGCGGAAAAATATACCACTCCTGACAAAGAAACGATCCTGGAAGAAATTACTGATTTCTTAAATTCCTGTCACCGCTTCCTTTCCCAGGTTAACCCCTCATCCCATGGCTAAACAACGAAAGGAAAAAATTTCTGCCCCGCCTTCATTACCGAACACTGAACTGGAAAACGAACTTTTGGCGCCGATTGACGAAGAAGTGCAAGAAATCTTGGATAGCCGAGGAATAGTTTTAGAGGATTCAGAAAAAAACAAACTGGAAGAAAAAATCGCGGAACTAGGGACAAAATTGGCTGGCCGGCCAGTTAATCCAGTCTCCTCTGTTGAATCAGCAGTAGACGAATTTACTCGTCAAGAAAATCTTCAACCCGAAAACTTAGTTCTCGGAGACATGGCCGAAACAACTGCAGAAGCGCCCAGAAAACAACCACCAAGACAACCAGAATTTTCAACCCCGGGCAATATTGCCACGGAAGACAGCGATCCAGAACCAGAAGAAAACGAACCAGTAGAAGAAACCGAAAAAAACAAAGAAACACAACCAGAAACTCCGACGCCCCTGACATCTCCTGCCCCAACCGGAACTATCCCCCAAGATTTAGATATTGAGAAAGGTTCGGCCCAACCATCTTCTGCCGAACCAAACCCAGATTCTGCTTCCCAACCTGAAGAAAGTGAACACGAGGACAATCCGAAATCTCCAGATCAAACCACTACGGATGAAGATGGTGATGGGGAAAGCAAAGATGAAAATGGAGAAAACGAAGAGGAGGGAGATAATGAAGAGAACGGAGAAGAAGAACGGCCTGATTCCCAATCCCCTGGCCGTGCCCAAAAACCAGATGAGATGGTTCCTACCAGCCAATGGGGGGACCAAGAATGGGCGCAAATGAACAACTACTTAGCGGCTCAGGAACAAGAAGAACAGCAACGCCGCCAGGCCAGCGGCCAACCCGGAGACGAATCCAATGCGGCCGATCTTCCGCCTGATCAGCGCAAGAAAAAACTTTTAAATGCACTCCCCAATCTGCGCAAAGGAAAACAGATAAAAAAAATCATGGAGCTGATCAAGAAACTGGAGAAAGAAAAAAAACTAATTACTAAAAAAAGGAAAAAACCTTTACAAGAAAAAAAACGGGCTGAACGGGCTAAAACTGGCTTAAACGTGGGGATCGCGATCCTGATTATTTTACAGGTAATCGTCATTGTAATTACTATCAGCACTTTCATCCCCTTCCTCATCGGTTTTTTCATCCCAATCATCCCCAATTTTCTTTGGGGAGTGGTTAAAACTTTGGGTTATGGAAAGAGAGCCTTGAGAGAAATGAAAGAACAATTTGAAAAAATAATCGAAGAAAAAGACAAAGACATAAGGAAATACGATCAACAAATAAAGAAAAAAAATCAGGATATCCAGCAGCTCAGTCGAGCCTTAAGAAATATCAATAAAAAATAAAATAACCAAGACCTTATGGATAAAAAAAGAATAATTTTTGCTAGCGGTTTTCTCCTTCTTACCGCCGTCTTTGGTTTCCTCATCTATAAAGTATTCTTCGCCAAAGAAAAAATCACGATCAAAAAGAAGGTTACCCCGACCGAACAGGTGGGCGGACAATTCCCCACGGCCCAGGAAGGAGGGTTGACCCCCACTATCGTCACTCCTGGAGCGGGGTTACCTCAGGCTGGCACAGTTTCTCCCGGTGCGGCAATTACTCCAGCTGGTGGTCCGGGCTTGGCTAAAGTCAAAAAAGAACTAGATGCGGAACTGTCCGGACTAAAAGTGG
>Ga0208373_1000527_pt1 | contig 65117 bp, 68 predicted proteins | sample RifOxyC2_FD_184036 | JGI IMG/M metagenome (GOLD analysis project Ga0208373, IMG submission 184036) | Soil microbial communities from Rifle, Colorado - Rifle Oxygen_injection C2 (SPAdes) | ecosystem: Environmental > Terrestrial > Deep subsurface > Rock core/Sediment | place: Rifle, Colorado...
GATCTCGAAGGGAGTGATACCTGCCTTGAACTCCTTGCTGCTCCCATCGGGAAATGTTATCTTTATGCCTGCCATGGTATCCTCCAGTATGAGTTATTTTAAAAAAGTATGGTTAGAAGGGCCACTTGTGTTATCCCGAAACTATTTCCCTACGGTGAGTTTCTTCCATGCATGAAACTCACCAGGGGAAAGCTTTTGGAAACGATACGAAGGAAAAATGCCGGCTGGACAACATATCAGGCAAGAAAGATTGCGTGCATAACCATTCGCCGCGTAAACCAGATCATGAGGGAGTATGAGTCTACTGGCTCGTTGCCATTAATCGGCAGGAACAATGGCAGGCCTCCCAAGCCTATCGAGGAATGGGAGAAAGGACTTGTCAGTCAGGCATATGCAACGTACAGGGTATCGGCAGATACCCTTGAACGGCTAATCGATCGGGACTTTGGCAAGCATATTGGTCACAACAGAATCCATCGGATCCTGCTTTTGCTTGGCTTTGCAAAGCAGAAAGCTAAGAAGGATATTCGAAAGAAAGAATGGATTCGCTATCAGCGCAGGCACAGCCTAACAGCAGTGCATATCGATTGGCATTATGAGGGCAACCGGCGGGTATTTGCCGTGATTGATGATGCAAGCAGAAAGCTGCTTGCATTAATTGAGTGCGCAAGCCCAACAACTGATGCTTCAATTAATGGCATGGAAATTGCCCGAAAGCACGGCAGGATCAAGCAATGCATCTCAGACCATGGCAGCCAGTTCGTTGCAAATATCATCGATGGCTGCTCCAGGTTTAAGGTGTATCTTGCTTCACATGGCATCAAGCAAATTCTCTGCAAAATCAAGCACCCGCAAAGTAATGGGAAGGTTGAGAAGTGGTTTGAGACGTACGATAAGCATCGCCATGCTTTCAAGACAAAAGAAGAATTCATGCATTGGTATAATAAGGTAAGGCCGCACCGCAGCCTTAAATTTGAGATTCTTGAAACACCACAGCAGGCATTTGTACGCAAGATGCCTGCAGAGGTTATATAAACATGAAACGAATTAAGTTATCGAAGGGAAATAATTACGGGATACGACAGGTACAAGATTGTGCTATCACCCCTTGTGTTATCATCCCTTGTTCATGCTTCCTTTAGCATACGTACGCTCAATGGTTGCAATGCTCACTGTTGCAAAGATTGTTGTTGCAAGTATGATGGTAAACACGATGTCCACAAAACTCTCGGTTCCTGCAATCCGGTACTGGGCAAACGGCAATACCGCTAAGACAGCAGCAGACAGTCCGGTTGGTATCATACATCCCATGATCAACAATTCCCTTTTGCTCAGCTTCAGTATAGCCGCGGTAGGGTACACAACCACAAATCTTGCCACGAGCAAAAGGGCAGTGAGGACAAGACCAATGCCTATTGAATGATAATCGTTAAGAACGGCTACTGCCCCGAGATAAACAAAGAAGAATGTCCTTATCACAAAAGCGATCATGGCATTAAAATCCTTCGTTTCTTTGGTCAAGACGATTATCTTTTTCCTCAAAACAATTGAGAAAGCAGCAATATTCCCTAGGGTGAGCCCCATCGTCAGTGATGCCAGCGCACCACTCCCACCCAGGTATTGAGATAAGATATACGTCAAGAACAGCACAGAGATGGTCATCATGTGATGATACGCATACTTCTGAAGATTATCCAGCGCCTTTGCCCAAGCGATGCCTATCAAAAGACCGCACGTAATCGATACAATAAAACTTTTTATGATATCAGAAGAAATATTAAGCCCTATCATACTCTGAGATGTGGACAGGTTATTCATCAGAACAAGCCCAATCACAATCACAATCGGGCTGTTTAAGATGGATTCAATGCTCATCATCGCCTTAGATTTAATACCTATCCCCAACCGGTCAACTACGGTTACTATCATCGGCGAGCTCGTACCAGCAACAATAACGCCAAGAAGCAACGACTTCTGGAAACCCATTCCAAAAATAAGTGTCATCCCAAGAGCAACAAGGAGGATAGCCATCACTAAGTTTGCTATCATAAACACTATCGCGCTCGTGGCATCTTGAAGCAGCTCCCCAAATTTCATCTTCCTGCCTGATTCGAAAAGAATAATCGCGATGGCAATGGTCGTAAAGAGCGGCGCTATCCCGAACAATGCTTCCTGATCAACTATCTTAAACATCGGCCCTATCAGCATTCCAAAGACTATGAGCCAGATAACATCAGGAATCTTTGTCTTGGTGAAGAAAAGGTCGGCAAAAAAACCAAGAGATATGATAAATGCAATGACAAACAAGCTCATAGATACATCCATCATCACCCTACCATCGCCGGAATGGATTTATTAAGTTTTCTGTCAAAAAAGCTCTGTAGACAAGTCTCACTTCGTTCGACACGCATATGCCCTGGTTACAGGGTCCCGGGCACAACTGCGATGCACTTGCTTCATTCTCGAGTGAGCTCCGCAGAAAGGCACTTATTTTCTACAGAGCCTGTCAAAAAGCAGAACTGTTACCGAAGATGAATCTCCACGATATCCTTATCCTTGAGAACATGGTGCTGGCGAAGAACCTGCCCGGGAAACTTTGATGATCCCCAGACCCTTGCATACTTGAATTTCTTTGCAAAATCCTGGTGGAGCTTTCTTGCCATATCACCGATGGTTGCCCCATACCTCATGATCAATGGAACATCAAGATCCGGCTTTTTCCCGGCCTCCTTGCAGTACACACGGATAAAGTTAAGCTTATCGAAAATAAGGTCCCTTAGTTGCAGCATATTAATCCCGGTATTTGCAGAGATACAAAGGTCAGGATGCACCTGCTTCTTGATCCCCTCAAGGGTCTTTTTATCAACGAGGTCTATCTTGTTGAGGATCGTGAGCGCATCCACATACACCCGATTACCCTCTATAGCATCAATCAATTGGTCGATGGAGATATCTTCACGAATGAGAATATCACCGTTTGATATGCCCATCTGTCGAGCAACGGTTGCAATTGTCTCCTCATTGAGCGACAATTGGCATGTTGCACCGATATGGATGCCACCCTTTCCGGTTTTTTTTATCTTGACATCAGGAGCCTGCTGGTTGAGGCGGATATTAAACTGGATTACTTCATCAAGAAGAACTTGACATGCTTCAGGCTTCACAACATCAATGACGAGCATGATCATGTCAGCGTTCTGCATGATAGAGAGCACTTCCTTTCCCCTTCCCCTTCCCCTCGCTGCGCCATAGACAACACCTGGACAATCAAGGATCTGGATCTTTGCACTCTTATAGTCCATCAATCCCGGAATGACCTTGAGCGTTGTGAAGTCATATGCGCCAACTTCAGACTTTGCATTTGTCAAATAATTGAGGATGGTAGATTTTCCAACGCTGGGAAATCCAAGAAGGATTGCCGTTGCATCGCCAGACTTCCTCACGGAGTAGCCATCCCCCTTCTTTCCCCCGCCGCTGCCTTCCGCTTTTTTTCTCAGCTGAGCAATTTGGGCTTTTATGAGGCCGACATGATGCTGAGTTGCCTTGTTGTACTGGGTCTTCTTGATCTCATCTTCCAATTCCTTGATGCGGTCATCATACCTGCCCATTATCTGAATTTGGCGGGGAAGGCTATAAAAACGTTGTGGGAAAGGATGAAAAAAAGACTCTCGATCAAACAGTGTTGATCTCCTGGAAGACTGCCAATCTCCTGCCTTTGTTTTGGCAGCAGCACTGGCAGCGTTTTTACGTTCGTTAAAACCTGGGCCTAAAGGCTTGGCAGTCTGCGCGAGTTGTGCTGCCATCTCAATCATAGATTTGGTCTGATACGAACTTTTTTATACTCAGTTCTCCCCTCAAAAGAGATGGAGAATTTCCCTGCATTCATCATGGAACTGGTCGATTCCTTCCTGACGAACTTCACCCTCGCAGTCATCATCCTCTTCTTTGGATTCATCATCGGGAAATTCTTCGGCAGGCTCATCCAGAAAGGCCTGCATGAATTCGACCTTGACAAGCTGGCAAAGAAAGCAGGGATAAAAGCCAGCCTAGAGGAGCTCATCAGCACTATCATCAGCTATACCATCTACTTCTTCTCAATCATCATGGCACTCAACAGGGTGGGGGTAACTTCAGCGCTCTTCAACATCCTTGGAGGGGCCGTCATCGTTGTTGCCCTCATCGCATTTTTTCTCTCAGTTAGGGACTTTATCCCGAACATGATGGGAGGCATCTATCTTCATCAAAAGAAGATGATCAAAGAAGGAGATACCATCAAGTTTCGCGCGATCGAGGGGGTGGTGATCGAAACAAACCTCATCGAGACAAAAGTGCAGACAAAATCAAAGGACATCATCCACATCCCGAATGCAAATTTTACCAAATCAGAGATATTCGTGAAAAGACAAAAAGAATCGAAGTGAATTTTTTAAATCAGAAATCCGCTGCTCAACACTAACCCCGACCCGAAGGTAGGGGTATGACGTGCCTCGCTTCTGCACGCGGATTTCTGGTGTAGAATTGGGCACTCGCCCTAAAGGGCGGGGTATGACACCCAATTCAACAATCAATATTTCTCTTTTAAGTCAATTTTTCAAGCAAGGAGACAACATTCCATATCTGCGTCCTGGTGTATGCCTGCATGTTATTGTCATTTGTGACCTCTTCTAACAATTGAAGGGCCCTGTTCACTTTCATTGAACTATCGGATTTTTCCTCGAGTATCGCCTTAGTCTCGAGCAGTTTGCCCTTAACATTCTTTGGCACGGTTGAGTCATCCACGAGATCATCAATCATTTCAAGAATCGCCTGCACTTCATCCATGTGACCCTCATTCGATATTCTTCAGCACATCTTCCTGCAATTTCTTTGCCTGAGACCGCAATGACTCTTCCTGCTTGTCGAGCGATTTTATCCGAAGCTTTGCTTCCTCCTCTTTCTCCTTTAGCTCCTCAGCAATTTTTTCATTTGGCAGCTCTACCATAATGCTCCCGATGATACGGTAGGCAGTCTTGGTATCTTCCAACGCCTTCTCCGCGGATTCTACCTCGACGAGTTCGTTTTGATAGGTATGTTTCTGCATAAGCAGCTGCTGAAGCTTCTGCTCTATCTGTTGAATTTGAGCAATCTTGTCATCAGCTGTCATTTTTACCTTGCGAGAACTTTAGTTGTCGTCTGCCTTGGCTTAAAGAGCACCTTTGATCCGCAATAGGGGCAGCGAACCCTCTTCTTCACATAAGAATCAGCAACTTTCTTGTTGCACTCAAAACATTTGTAGCTTACCATTATCCTTTCTGAGCCTCTTCGTCTGCATCCTGCTCTTCTTCATCAGAGAAATCCTCATTTATAACCTTTTCCTCAGGCGCTGTGTCTGCTGAAGAGGTATCAAACTTGAGCTTCTTGTTGATGGTGTATGCCTTTCCGGTAAACACTTTCTTGCATCGCTGGCATTCCCAAATGCCAAGTGCTTGGCGCTTGACCTTGTCTGCAAGGCAATAGGGACATTTGTGGAGCTTTCTTTGCTCAGATTCTATCTGGCCAAAGCGAAGCCTTGTCCTTCTTCCGTACCTGGCGCCAAAGCGCCTCACTGACCCATATGCAACTTTCTTTACCATTTCTTGACCTTTAATTTTAAGGAAAATACGGGGCTACTCGGATTCGAACCGAGGTCCTCAGCTCCCAAAGCTGAAAGGATAAACCAAGCTACCCCATAGCTTCACGCAATCATCATTGATTGTCCCGTGCTGGAGGCTTGCCCAGCCCCAGGAAAAGAATCGGGGGGGGTTTTTAAAGTTATCGCTCACTATATCTGAAGAATCAGCCTATTTAGAAATCCTCCAATACAAGTGAAAGAAAAAGCAACAAACGGCAAGAAAAACTATTCTAATTCTCCTCGGATCTTTCCTGCTATCTCGTCTATCTCCCCTTCTGCATATTTTTTGTGAGGCCACTCAAGATGCAGACCATCATCAGGGAATCTTGGGACAATATGGACATGCAGGTGAGGGATGACCTGGCCTGAAGCCTTGCCATTGTTGATGATGATATTGTATGCATCTGCCCCAAGGGCAGTTATTGTCGCTTTCGCGATCATCTTTGTTGCAGCCATGACAGAGACAAACTCATCTTCGGGCGTGGTTATGGTATCAGGATAATGGTTTTTCACAATGATGAGGACATGCCCCTTGTTTGCCGGATTAATGTCGAGAATGCCTAGCACGACGGTGTCCTCATAGATGATTGTTGAAGGTATTTGCTTTTCAATAATTTTGCAAAAGATGCAGTCATTCATAAGAGTGTTGGGGAGTTTATAATTATAAGAATGTTTCGGTAAGGCAGGCTTTGAAGAACATCTCGCTTCCCGGACACCTGGGCAGGGTATTGGTTATTGGTGAGCCTAGATTTGCTGTTCCTGTTTGGTTGAACCCACAATAGGTTGATTGGGCATTTATTGGGCATTTCAGAGAACCACGGAAGATAATGCTCACCACTATTTTCTACAAAGCCAGGGATGCACAAACCTTATAAAACTCCCTTGAATCCATAAGACTTATGTCACTTGATGCACTCCAAAAACATGAACTAAAACGCTTTATTAAAGAGTTAGAAAACTTTCGCGGCAGGCATACTGAACTAGTCTCCGTCCTTATCCCAGCAGGCTATGATATCAACGCGATCATCGGCCACCTCTCACAAGAGCAAGGGACGGCAACGAACATCAAGTCAGCATCAACGAGAAAAAATGTCATTGACGCGCTGGAAAAGATGATCCAGCATTTACGGTTATACAAGCAAACACCGCCAAACGGCCTTGCCTGCTTTTCTGGGAATGTGTCAGAGCGGGAAGGACAATTCGACTTCAAAGTATGGAGTATTGAGCCTCCAATCCCGCTCAACACAAGACTGTATCGATGCGACAAAGAATTCCAGCTCGACCTCCTCCGGGACATGCTCGATGACAAAGAAATATACGGCCTTGTGGTGATGGACCGGAGGGATGGGAATGTTGCCATGCTCAAAGGCAAATCAATCATCAACATCTCAAAAGCATCGTCAAATGTCCCAGGAAAGACTCGAGCTGGAGGACAATCAGCCATGCGATACCATCGCCTTCGGGAAGGAGCAGCAAAAGAGTTCTACACAAAAATCGGGATGATGGTAAAAGATGCATTCTTTGACAAGAGGGATCAGCTCAAGGGGATCATCATCGGAGGCCCTGGCCCCACAAAGTATGACTTTATCGAAGGAAACTATGTCCCAAATGAGCTCAAGCAAAAGGTGATTGGCATCAAGGATTTGTCTTATACAGAAGAATTTGGAGTACAGGAACTAGTTGACAAAGCACAAGACATCCTTGCGAATGAGGAAGTTGGAAAAGAGAAGGAGGCGATGGGAAAATTTTTCCACATCCTTGCAACAAAGCCAAACATGGTCAGCTATGGTGAATCCCAGGTGATGTCCCTAGTCCAGCGAGGGACTGTTGATTTGTTGTTGATTTCTGAAGATTTGGAAGAGGAAAAAATTGAAGCTTTTGAAAAGGAGGCAGAAAAATTCGGGACAACAATCATGATCATTTCTACAGAGACGCGGGAGGGAGTGCAGCTTCGAGATATTGGAAAAGTTGGAGCAATCCTTCGGTACGAAATCGATACCTAATCGTTCGAAAAGTGGAAAAGTTTATATATGATACATTCAATTAATAGTTTTCAATCATCAACGATTGAATGGGAAACAACTATCGGGGCCAAGGCCACGTTTTTGCGATTGTGGCACGACCAGGGGACACGGGAAATCACTTACTCAGGGTTGAAGAAGACCATGATGAGTTAAAGAGGAGATTTTCTTCTTATAACGATGCTGTTGAAATGGGCAGGGGAATTATTGAGGAGACAAAACGGTATGGGCATAAAGGGATCCATATGCCACGGTTTCCAGAAGGTGATTTCTTTCTCCACTATTACCCAGATATGTCATGTGTTGGGTTTGAAACATTACCTAGGAATAACTTAGGTGCATTTGAACTATTCTTTGGTACAAAAGGAAGACATCGCCCCTATAACCACTGGCTGTATAGCCTTGCCCTTGGCCAATGTGGTGTCTACCCAGATTCGACAATTGTAAGGCTCGAAAATTTCTTTCACGAACAACAATTGTATTGGGAACGAGCAAAGGCTGTGGCAAATGGTCATGTGATGGACCCAGAACAAGTAGAACAGGAGATTCTTGCAATTGAGAAAGAACTCGAAAGAGTACCGCCACCGCATCGTGGATTAGAATTCCTATTTGATGAGGGGGGAACCCATCTTATAGAGGAGCCCTATCTCCTCAATGAAACAGTCCGTCACTAGAGACGGAGAAACTTCTTTACAAAAAGCACAGTCTTTTGCAGGAATGTGAGATCTGTCAGCTCAACAGAGAACTCTTCATCCATCGTGTACACCCTTGACTCATCGTCCCGATAAGCGATATTGACTATATAAACATTTTTTCCAGGATAGAGTGATGACGCCTTCTGTTCGAGCACGAGCGGCTGCGCCTTGTCTACCTGATCGATAGTCCATTGGTACCTTGCCTGCCCTCTCCTCATCATGATCGTCACATTCTTCGGACTGACCATAGAGGTTTTGTTCAAGATCATTGTGATATCAAATGTATCATGATACTTCACTTTCTTTGGGGCATCAATCATCTGCACCCTCATTGAAGGAAGATCATCCACCATGAGAAACAAGAGATGTGTCTTTGATACGACCTCATTATCCGCACTCACTATCACCTGCGCAGGACCAGGACTATCAATCAATCCTTCAAGCATGACTGATGTTTTCTGCGTTATCCCAAGATTCATTGTCTGACAGGATTCCCCATTCAAACACACGATGAGGGAATCAAGGAGAACATTGCCAAGGTTTTGCACCTCGCAGGGCAATGAGAATGGCTCTCCTGCCAGGATCCGGGGCATTGTGCATGAAAGGGATACATTGTTTGATATTGGCTTTGCCTCTTCTGCCATCAAGCGCCCAAGAATGCTCTGCACGTCCTGTTTCTTGAAGACAGAAAACTGCTCTTCCACATTAAAGGAACTAGAGGACATCTCACCAGAAGAGCTAGAAATGGTCAATGGAACAGTATACACATAAGCTGGATCAAGGTTCTCATCAACCTTTACAATATAATAGACCGTCTTTTCTTCATTTGGTCCAAGGACAATATGCTTTGCCTCATCAAGTGAAGTCATCTCTTTTACCCGAGAAAGATATAAAGAGGTAATACTATAATAGTCATCCAAGTTCTTGACTTGCACCTTGACTGCATTATATGACCCATACCCGACATTCTGGATGAGAGGAGAAACATCAACTCCCACCCCTTTTTCCTTCTCCCCATTGCTGCTCGAGAGTGTCACTTTCATCTCCAGACCAGAAGAGTCAAGGTCAACATTATGGGACCGCCATTCGTAATTCGTGGAGCTTTCATTCGAATCCGCACTCTCTTTGAGCTTGACGTGCGAGAGATCAATATCCCCAAATTGGCGGTAGGTCAGATCAAAGGGGACCCATCCAGTGCCAGGAAAATACACCTCAGCCCAAGCGTGGGGACCCCAATTATCCAGGCCGCCATAATTGGTAAATGCAAGCCCTGAGACAAACCTTGCCGGAAACCCAACAGACCGAGCAAAGGCGATGAACAAGGTAGTTAGCTCATCACAGACACCTTCTTTGTTGGTCAACACCCATGACGCTTTTTGCGACACATCCTCTGTTAGCGTGTTCAGGTCATAATTGACATTTGTCTCCACCCACTCTGCCAGCTTATACACGGCAACATAGCCATCACTCTCACCAGAGACGATTTCTGATGCCTGCCTGATGATCCTTGGATTGTCCGAGTCAATATTTTGCGTTGGGCCCATAAACTCTTTTACTTCATCTGGAACATCTCTTAAGGGGAATGGAACCTTCTCTTTCACTTGGTACGTGCCAGCCTTTGTCCGTACTTTCGATTGAATGGTATAAGACAGAATGCCAATTGGCGGCTTATACCAGGTAAAGAGGATGGTATTATCCTGGCGTTTTGGAACTGGATCTACTGACTGTGTCAGCACGGTCTGGCGAGAATCCGCCCTCGGGAAAAAGGTTGCCTCTGCCTGCACATAATCCACATAGGCATTTGGCTTGAGGGGGAGTGTTGTAATCGTAGAAGAGATATCAACATCCATAACAGCATTATTTGCATCAGTCATCCAGTCAGCTGCTACGACAGATGAGAGCAAAAGGATGAAAAATATGATGAGAGAGCATTTCATTCATATACCTGTTAAGACAGCATTTAAATAGTTTTAGAAAAGGATAGCGGGGAGAGGATTTGAACCTCCGACCTGCGGGTTACCAACTCAAGATGTTCTATAAAGAACCCTTGCGATATGAGCCCGCCGGGCACTCCTGGCTGCCCTACCCCGCTGTAGATGTACAAAAGACTCTCAACCCCTTTAAAATCTTTTGTATTATGCGCTCTCCTCGAGCTGCCTTAGCTCGGACTCTAATGCACTCAGCTGCGCCAACTTTCCTGGATTGATCTGATTCCTCATCTTGTCCCACTTTAATACACTGATCTTTTTCTTTATCTCTTCAATTTTCTCTTGTTCCATAAAAAACACCCCAATCAAGAATGTAGGAAAAGCCAATCCGGAATCTTATAAAAAGGTTTTCATTGATCCTGATGATACTCCATGCCCGATTTTAGCGCCTGCTCAGCCTTTTGCAGCTCTGTCCCAAGATAGAGCGCATGACTCACCTGTGAGACGACCTTCTCTTCTGCAATCTTTCGAAATAGATCGAACGCAGTCGTCCCGACATATTCCTTAATCTTCTTCCCTACAGGGGTGAGATGATAGACATGAATCTTTCCCTCCATCACATGGATCACGATATTGCCACGAGGATCACCTATGCGAGGAACAATTGGTGCATTCTTCTCCAGGATGCCCTGTGCTTTTTTCCATTCTTTCTCATAGATATGGGCTGAGTTGGATATGGTCGTCAAGGTGCCCATGGGAACATCTAGCCCTGCTGCGATATTTTTTTGAAGTTTCCTTATCGCAATCACATTCCTTGGCCAGGCAGCGAACATGTCATTGCTTCGAAAGTATACAGTGAGATGGAGCCTGCCTTGATGAATGAGAGCCTGGACGAGATCAAGACAGGGCTGATTTGCCTCATCATGATCTTTTGACACATCCCAGGTTATGGCCACCGCCCTTCTTGTCTCCGGCGATTTCTTGAGCATCCCCACCATCCATTGCACTTGGTCTACACCCTTATAGTCCATCAGTCTCTGGCCATAGGTGTAGGAGACACCATCAAGGCTTTTTCCTGAAAGGACTTGAGGAAGGTACTCTTCCAGCTCTTTCTTTGTGAAAGGAAAAAAATCTTTCCACACAAGCTTGTCTGGATCCTCCTCAGAGATGATAGCAATCAGGTTCATCACTTCCTTTGTGTCCACGCCATACTGAGAATGCTTAATCACCCCAAAACGCATCACCGTATGAAGGATGTGGAGCCATGCATCATTGATATATTTCTCTTCAACACGAAATCCAGCTGATTCCGCAGGATAACAGTCTGGCTCAGAGACTGCCGGCAAGGGAAATACCTCAGGCTCCCCATATGAACCAAGAGAAGGCAATTCCCCAATGATCCTGTTTAGCTGTTTCATGTCCTGAAACCGGCGATAGTCATGAAGAGTGACATGCTTCCTGAGATTATCTATCGCAGAAACCGGAATCTCCTGGTCGACCTCTGAGTCTATCTTACTGATCACCCTGTGATGGTCATCAATTCCTTTCTCAAACAGGTCAACGAGCGCTTCACCTGAATGGCTCAGGTCAGCCCCCGTGATGACGAGGTGGCGGATGTTTTTGTTGGCAAGAAAGTTCCTGACCAATGAAGAAATGCCCTCATACCTCGAATAGAGCTGGCCGATGCAGCGATAATTCTTCTTGTCAAGGTGGTGGGCTATTGCTTCCTTCTTTGTCCAGAGAGTGATGATAGCTGCTTCTGACTCCTCGCTCCCAAGGAGCAACTGGTCACCATAGAGGATTGGCCATTCCATCACCAATGGAAAGAAGGGAGCATTTATAAAGTTGTTTTTTCTCTGAGAAAGCTTATTGGTGATCCTATGTATGTCAATACCCTCAATCCAGTACTGCTGAAAGCCGGACCGATAACTATCTATTGGTATAGCATCCCCTACCTGATCGGTTTTCTTGTTATCTATTGGCTGCTTGCTGCTGAACGGAAGAAAAAAAGCATTCAAAACCTCACAGAGGAAACGGTTGAAGGCTTGTTTTTCTGGCTTTTCCTTGGAGTCCTTGTTGGGGGAAGGATATTCTATTTTCTCTTCAATGACCCGGGAACATTCATCCATGACCCACTGGAAATCCTCATGATATGGCATGGAGGAATGGCATTTTTTGGGGCGGTATTCCTCATGACTCTCTTTGGGTATTATTATTGCAAGAACAAGAAGATACCATTCTTCGCCGTCGCTGACATCGTTGTCATCGGCGGGGCTTTGGGCCTTGCGCTTGGACGAATCGGGAATTTTATCAACAGCGAAATCGTCGGAATTGCGTGGAATGGCCCTTGGTGCGTTGTGTATCCTGCCGTTGATTCTCTCTGCAGGCATCCTTACCAGCTGTATGCTTCGTTATCACATTTCCTGATGCTGGGAATCCTTGTCCTTGCCTGGAAAAAGATGAAGCAACGACGAGAGGGATTATTGTTCTGGCTGTTTGTCTTCCTGTATGGACTCTTCCGATTCATCACGGATTTTTGGAGGAATGAGACAGTCTTTGTCTTTGGGATTGGAGGGAGCCAGGTGGCGAGTCTCGTGATGGTGCTCATCGGCCTTATAGCCCTCAAAAAAATCTATCCCTCTCGATGAGTACCTAACAGGATTGCTCAGGTATCAAGCTCCCAGCATAATCAGTGTAAACTCATGTTTTTTCCCAAGATCTTTGATCAATGTGTCTAGTCCCCCCTCATCTATGCTTGTTACAACTGGATCTCCTGCGGTTATACCACAATGCCAATATCGTATATTACTGCGGCGAAGAACCGTCTCTTGCATTGCATATGTTTCTCCCTCTGGATCAGCCATATATTCCCAATCATACCCAATCTGCGCCATTGTGGATCGTATAGGAGCTCTTCCAGAATATTTTTCGACAGCTGCACGACCATAAACAAACGCATTTTCGTCCACACGAAGAAGGTATCCTCTGATATAAAACATTTCAATTTGGTCAATATCTGCGGGAAGCACTATCTGTCGCCCTTCAATTCTTGGTGCTGGATCCTCTTCTAAAGTTGCTTCGAACCACAAACCAACCGATACATCAGCCAATAAACTCCCCTGTGATACTGCACGCTCATGACCGAATACATCCTTTTTATGAGGGTACCAACAGTAGATAGATGAAACAGGAATTAGCTCACCCCCCCTATACCTTTCCTGAATTTTAGTTCTATTAACACTCATAAAAATTTTAGCCTTTGATGGCTTATTAAGAATGCCCTATCGATCACTAGTATCGGGCTCACTTAAGAAATCTTTAAAAACGGACTCACACTAATAGACTATGCGAGGCGCGGTCGCATACACAAAAACGAATTGTTTTTGGTCGCGACCTTGGCATTCGCTACGCTCAAGCCGCGGTCGCATAGCCCGGCTATTGCGGTAGATTGCTAGGAGCTTTTTGTTCCTGAGACACTTGCAATAGCCCACAAAGATCTACTGTCCGAAAGGGCACGGGGGTTCGAATCCCTCCCGCGGCGTTTTTTTTCCCGCGTGGTGGGATGGAAGCTTGTTCTCCCTTACTCGTAATGCCCTAAACGAAAAGAGGTCATAGACATCTATTGAAAACCTCCAGTAAGGGAGAAGCTCGATATAAACAAGGTGGGATTTGAACCCTAAGCGTTGTAGAGCTTTGTATCGGTCATATGCCTGCTGAGAGATCTCTAAAGAATCCCTATTAGAGAATACCTTTGATTTTACCTCAAAAAGGTTGATAGTATGAACCATTCGATTATCATGTATAAACTCGAGGAGGTCTATAGACTTGAAGAACCTCGCTAGAGGTTCAACGTCGAGCCTGTCAGGGATAACAAGACTATAATAATCGAGCAATCCTTGTAAAGACATGAATTCAACCGTTCGAAAGATAAATGCATGTTCCCTCTCACGACGAAGATAGCGCCTTGCAATCTGTTCCATCGTATACCCCCTGAAATTTGCATCTGTAAAAAGGTCTATCTTCATCTCTCTTTCCTCTTACTTTGCCCTTCTTAATTGTTGCTTAGGACGTGCCGAAATAGGTTCAGATGAAACGAACATGCATCGCTCTTAGCCAAAAATTGTGATAAAGAACCGTTGACGAACCGTTTTTTTCACAACGGCATGAACAATTACTTTGGCTCTTCATTAAATACAATTGATCTCCCTGGAAAATTTTTATCGTAAGGCTTATAAAGCAACAAACACCTCTTACCCACATGCCAACAGTCTCTTTCGGCCAAGAAGGTGAACAGGATCACGATTCAGGCATTATGCAGATGATAGTCCTATAACAAGCAATACCTCTCGTGTTCCATTGTATACTGGTCCTCAATTAACACATGAATCTTCCTACCAAGGGAGACACAGGATTAAAACAGTCCTCTTTGGCCTTGCACTTTCTGTAGCCGTAGGATATGGTACATTAAGAGTCAAAAGTGCAGCAGAACAAAATCTCCCCTTACCAATTGCAAACCAGGGATGCACAGATATTATTTATGATGATTCCCATGAACCAGTTGTCAGGGAGCCTCCCCAACCCTATAGACATAACCCAGGATTTGTGCCAGTCTTGAATCCTGATGGAAGCACCTCAACGCTTGATCAGATCATCAAAAAATGACAGATAGACCATTTTTTCTTTTTGCAAACAAACATTTAAATAGTTAATTTTTCTGAGAAATAAGCTATGGTTATCGGGCACATTGCAGGGCTGACTTTTTTGCCTGTTGGCGTTGTCATGCTCCTCAACAATTTTGGTATTATGCACTTATCAAAAATTTTTGGCATAGATATCACCCTCCTTGGGGCACTTGGCCTCATCATTGTTGAAATCACAGACATCATTGATTCACACATCGCTGATCAGCATGTCATCCTCACCTGGATTGTCGGACTCATCCTGCTTTTCCCTTCAATACTTTATTTCATGTCAAAAGCCATGACCCTTCTCCCAGCAATTGTGAGCGCTGTTCCCATCATCATCGCAGCATTCCTCATCAATGAAGGGCTTGGAAGCGTGTTTATAGGAGATTGATCTTTCAAAATGATACAAGTACATATCCAACGAATAGACAAAGACATCGACCTCCCATCTTATGCACACCCGGGAGATGCTGCATTTGATCTTCGATCCAGGGAAGAGAAGACAATCATGCCAGGCGAGCTTGTGATCATCAAGACCGGCCTCAAAATGGAGATTCCTGAAGGGTATTTTGGGAATATCCGGGACAGGTCTGGGCTTGCTGCAAAACATGGCCTGCATTGCCTTGCTGGAGTTGTGGACTCCCATTATCGGGGAGAAGTGGGCGTTGTCATGACAAACCTTGGCAAGGAAGCATTTACTGTTGAAAAAAACATGAGGATAGCCCAGATGCTCATCCAAAAAGTAGAACATGCAGCTCTGCAAGAAACAGATGAAGTGAGTGAAACAAAACGGGGGGAAGGAGGATTTGGAAGCACCGGCACTCACTGATAGTGCTTGTTCCAGATCTTCTTGATTTCATTCTTTGTGCCTTCGACCGTCATTGGAGGATTGGTGTCCACATGCACAACAACTGTTTTAGCCTCTGGAAAGAGCTCCTTTAGCCACTCAGAAAGATATGCGAGCCTAACCCTTCTTTGAAACTCCAATTGCTCAAAGATAGCATTGTCCTGCTTTGTTGCCCTCTTATTGAGGCGCTCCATGACCACTTCAGGATCGCAGGTCATGATGATGAGCAGTCCTGGGGGATGCTCTAAACAAAACCTGTTGCCAGGCAGCTGCATGAGATGATGCAGGGTGTAGCCATTCTCCATCAACACCTGGTATACCAAAGAGCTCACAACGCTTCTTTCCTGGAACACATACTTGCCCTCTTTTAATGCTGGCAAGACAAATTTCTTATAGAGCGCTTTTCGGTCTTCAGAAAATGCCTGCGCAATCTCAAATGGGGATGCTGTTGTACCATGCTGGATCAATTCTTCTCTCAGCCGTTTTCCTTCACCAATATATGTTGGTTCTGCTGTGAGAAAGACATCATACTCCCCTATTGGGGGGTGCTTTCCATGAGTTTTCCAATACTCCCTGGCATCACAGACCATTTTTCCCTTAGCCCATTCCCTTAATGCAGCAATAGCTGTCCCTTTCCCGGCACCATCCATCCCTTCGACTACAACAAACCGTTTCATTTGAGAGTATTGATCAACATCTGGCCAAACTGGGAGAAAAGCAGCATGTTGAACACCAGATTTGTGATCCCAAAAAACCAGCATTTATAGGGTTTTGCGCCAAACATGACCATGAGCATTGAGGAGACAAAAAAATTGTAGATGATCGTGAGAGTAATACCCAAAAGGAGGATATTGACATTAGAGAACATTGCTGCCAGAATTCCAACCAACCCATACATCGGGATAATTACAATACTAAATATTGAGATGTACGCCTTAATGACATAACTGACAAGTGCGGAAGAAAGACCCACAAATATCCCAAAACCAGATCCCCATACCACACTGGCAATGACTGTTGGAAAGAGAATAAACTCTATACCGAGTGGCATGAACCTTGTCAGAAAAGCAAATTGCCGTTTCCCAAACCCCATGATGCCATTTAAGATAATGGAACATGCGAGGAAAATGAACCGAGAAGCATATGCCTTTATCAGGAAAACAAAAAACAAAACGGCAAAGATAACAAGAGAGAGGTAGATGAGGAGCTCTGTTGTGCTCATGTCAACCTCTTTTACTGCATATTCTTCTTCCATCCTCAGTATGTCGTCTCCTTCACGCCCTCACCGGTTATTATGCAATCTGCAATAACGGTTTCTTCTCCAAATGAGACAAACACTGCCTCGAGCGAGCGAGCGCCCAGTTTTGACATGATCTCATCATACTCTGCTTGTCCAAGGGGAAATGACGGCTTATAGGATGAGTTAAAGAGCTGAAGATATGCATCACAGCCTTCTTCTAATGCAGCTTCAGGAAGGATGATCTCAACAGATGCCAAGCTTTCTCCACGGAGCAACACAACACCATTCATCGTCTCAAGAGTGAGCGGCTGGATATCTTCGATCGGTACTGGCCTTACTACGGGAGGGGGCATGCTACCCGGTAGAGAAGGGGGCTCTGGCTCACTCCTGCTACAAGCTACAAGGAGAAGCGCAATCAACATAACCCATTTCATGGGCAAATGGTTTCCTTTGCGCTATATAAAGATTATGTTGCGGGTTTGCAAATGAGCGCTTAATTTTCTCCTAAGTCCTGTTGTGAGATATGTTTAAATAACACAACGATATTGAATGTGCATGGGAAAGGTTGGTGGGATTGATGAAGCAGGGCGAGGTCCCCTCATTGGCCCGCTCGTGATCTGCGGGGTGTGCTGCGATGAACTCTCTCTTGATATGCTAAAAAGCCTCGGAGTGAAGGACTCAAAGCTTCTTACTCCTCTTAGGAGAGAGGAATTGTTTGATAAGATTATTGCGATAGTCGATCATCACAAGATTATCATCATCCCCCCTGATGAGATTGACATGGCCGTGAATTCTTCAACGACAAACCTGAACTGGCTTGAAGCCATGAAATCAGCAGACATCATCAATACATTGCCAATGGACAAAGTCATCCTTGATTGCCCATCCCAGAACATCCCAAGCTATACAAAATACGTCAAGGACCGGTTGAATAAAGATGTCAGGATTGTCTGCGAATATAAAGCAGACCTGAACCATGTCATTGTGGCAGCAGCATCCATCCTTGCCAAAGTGACGAGAGATAGGGAGATTGAAAAGATCAAGGAAACGATAGGAGTTGATTTTGGCTCAGGATATACGTCCGATCCAAAGACAAGAGAGTTTCTCGTTGAACACACCGCCCTTGGAAACGGCATATTCAGGAAATCCTGGATGACCTATAAAGTGTTAGAGGGAAAAAAAGAACAAAAAACGCTGGGGGAGTATTAATTTGACTTACTTAATCTTTTCTACTAATCCGCCAAGGTCTTGGGATGCTCTTTTGGAAGCCTCGAGATTTGCTGCAACCAGGTCATCTTCTGTGAGCCTTCTTCCAAGATTCTCAGAATACGGGAGCAGCCTTGGGCCGCCAGAAGTCACATATTGATCAATGCCAAACAGATTCTGGTAAGCAGCCTGCCTTGCTTTGCTCTGAGCATGAATAACCATCTGGGAGAGAACTCCCCGTCTTCTTTCCCGAGAAACATCAGCATGATTGACATTGCCAACCCTTCCGGAATTAAGATAGACAGTTGCACAAGCAAGGGGGTCACCTGCCTTTGTCACCACTCCAGCCAATCTTGACAATTCTTCTGGGCGATATAATCCATTTCCAAATCCATTTCCGCTAACAGTAGCTGCTCTTTCTTGATACATGATAAAAACCTCCACACTTTGGACACCTGGAGGTTCTTTTAAAGGTTTTTGAGCTAATTATTCATTGCATACTAATTACCCTGATAGGAATATCCTATGATATCAGGAGCACTCAGAAGCATTATAAAATCGCAGTCTTTAAATACCATAACCTCACCATCCAACATGAGAAAAGGGGAATTTCATGACGAAAATCAATCGAATGGTGATGCAGGGATTCAAGAGTTTTGCGAAGCACACTGAACTGATTTTTGGGGACAAATTCAACGTCATCGTCGGCCCAAACGGATCGGGAAAAAGTAATATTTACGATGCACTCTGTTTTGTCCTCGGCAAATCATCCTCCCGGTCGCTTCGGGCTGAAAAAGCCCAGAACCTCATCTACAATGGCGGGAAAGAAAGGAAACCGGCAGCTGCCGGTGAAGTAGCCATCTATTTTGACAACACAAACAAGGTGTTCCCGACAGAGGAGGCGGAAGTGAAGATCAGCCGGATCGTCAAGCCAAACGGGCAGTCTACGTATAAAATCAACAACCAAAAAAGGACGCGTCAGCAAATCCTAGACCTTCTCGCTTTTGCAAAAATCAACCCGGACGGCTATAACATTATCCTCCAAGGAGACATCGTGCATTTCATCGATATGCCCCCAACCGAGAGGCGAGAGATCATCGAGGAGATAGCAGGCATCTCTGTTTATGAGGAGAAGAAGCAAAAGGCGCTTGGCGAGCTTGATAAGGTCGGAGAGAAACTCAAGGAAGCATCGATCATCCTCGCCGAGCGGGCGACGTATCTAAAGGAGCTCAAGAAAGATCGCGACCATGCATTGAAGTATAAAGAGCTGGATGACAAAATCAAGCAGCACAAAGCATCATACCTTCACCTGATGATCAAGCAAAAGGCAAAGAGCCTGGAAAAGTTTGAGACAGGGATGGGCGCATTCACTGAGAGGATCAAGAGCCTGAGCGAAAAGATCGCGAAAGACAAGGAAGCTGTTGCCAGCAGCCAAGCAGAAGTAAAAACGATCAATGAGGAAATAGAGAGAAGAGGAGAACAAGAACAGCTCCAGCTCCACAAACAAGTAGAAGAACTTCGGGTTACCATCGCCACCAGCCAGCAACAGATCGCAAGCCACAAGAATGAAGTTGGAAGACTCACAGCCAGAAGAGAGCAGCTTGTTGCGAGCAAAGAAGACCTTGACAAAAAGATTACTGGACTGACAGAAGAGAACAGTGCCTATAAGAAACGGCTCGAAGGGCTTTCCAAGGACAAAGAGCATATCACCCTGAAGATTGCTGAATTTCGAAAGAAGCACAGCCTTGATAATGTCAGCGAGATAGAGCGCGGCGTTGAGGAATTGGAAAAGAGCATCGAACAAGAACAAGAGAAAGCAGGAGAGTGGCGGGTAAAACAGCAGGAACTGCTCAGAGAAAAGGACAAGATCGAATACCAGATCAACATGGTAGACCAGCGCATCGCCAAGATGGATGAGGTGGAAAAAGAGAATAAGAAGGAGCTGGAGAATCTCAAACAGAAAAAAGACCTTTTCAAAAAAATAACTGTAGAACTCAATACCATCCTCAATGAGGATTCATCCCTTGCTGTCCAGATCGCAAACAAGCGAGAGCGGCTGCTGCAGGCAAAAGAAGAGCTGGCAAAAGTCAGGGTAAGGAACGCTGCCGTCACTGAAACAGCGAAAGGAAGCGCGGCAGTCAACAAGATCATCGATGAGAAAAAACGCTTTCCGGGGGTTTATGGAACTGTGGCAGATCTTGGAAGCGTGCCATCAAAATATGCTGTTGCCCTCGAGCGGGCAGCTGGCCCTCGGCTTCGCAGCATCATCGTTGATTCAGACAAAACAGCAGCTGATTGTATCAGGTATCTCAAAGAGAACAAGCTTGGCCATGCGACATTCCTGCCACTCAACAAGATCAAGGGGGCAGAGGAACGAATAGTCTCTCCAGACCTGATCAAAGCGAATGGGAGCCATGGCCTCGCACTTGGCCTCATCGACTTTGACAAAAAATTCAAGAATGCCTTTGGGTATGTTTTTGGCAATACTATCATCGTCGAGAGCATCGACGTTGCCAGACGCATTGGCATTGGATCCGCACGGATGGTGAGCCTCGATGGGGACCTCGCAGAACTCTCTGGAGCGATGCAGGGAGGATTCTTCAGCAAGCGCTCAGAGACAGGCTTTAAGGAGAAGGAACTCACAGAAAACCTGCAGCGGATTGAGCGGGAAGTAGATGAACTTGTGATGTCCCTTGAAGTGCTCGAGAAAAGAAGACGGGACAATGACGAAAAGATCACCCAGCACCGTGAAAGCAAACACGCTCTTGAAGGGGATATCATCAAAGAAGAAAAAGCGCTCCACCTCGACACGGATGACCTTTCCGCCTCCCAAAACCAGAAAGCAACACTTCAAGAGGAGCTCTCGAGAATCATAAAAGAGATGGGCGGGGTGGAGGACAATATCTCATCATTTACCAAGAAGCTCACAGACATCAAGATCAAGAGAGAACAATTACGAGGGAAAATCAAGGAATTACGAAATCCTGCATTGTTAGCTGAATTGAATACATTTGAGCATAAGCGAACAGAACTCTCTGAAAGCATCATCACAACGGATGGCAAACTCAGGACAAATGAGAGCCAATTGACCAATGTGCTCGTGCCGGAAACCGAGAAAACAGAGAAAATCATTAAGCAGCTCGCCAAGGAAGAAGCAGGATTTGCCCAGCAGATTGGCGAGGTTGAAAAGAGCATAAAAAAACTGACCAGCGACCTTGTGGCAAAAGAAGAGCAGGAGAAAAAGTTCTATTCCCAATTCAAGAACCTCTTCACAAAACGGGACAAGATCAATGAACAAATCCAAAAACTGGAGGTTGCCATCATCAAGAAAGAAGAAGAGATTAGGGGAGTAGAACAGCAGCAGAATGCCAGCTCCATTGAAGCGGTCAGGATCAAAGCAGAGATCTCCGGCCTGGAAGAGGATTACAAAGAGTATCATGGAATTAAAGTGATTGAGAGCAAGAGCATCGATGACCTGAAAGCGGATACAAGAAATTTTGAGCGAAGCCTTGCCGCGATTGGGAGCGTGAATATGCGGGCTCTTGAGATTTACGAAAAAGTGGAAGTCGAATACAATAATCTGCTTGACAAGGAAAGGAAGCTTTCAGAGGAAAAAGAAGAGATCATTGGCATGATGAATGAGATAGACAGCAAGAAGTCTGAACTGTTCATGAAAACATTCGATCTTGTGAATACTCACTTCCAGGAAATATTTGGGAAACTGACAACCAAAGGAGCACAGGCATACCTTGAGATAGAAGATCCGGAACACATCTTCGAGAACGGCGTCCTTATCAAGGTGAAGATTACCGGCACGAGGTTCATGGACATTCGGAGTTTGTCAGGCGGGGAGAAGACATTGACGGCACTTGCCTTTATTTTCGCCATACAAGAATTCGATCCTGCAAGCTTTTACGTTCTTGATGAAGTTGATGCTGCGCTTGACAAGCACAACTCAGAACAGCTTGCCCAGCTCATCCAGAAATATGCTGAACATGCACAATACATCACTGCGTCCCATAACGACCAGATCATCTCTGCAGCTGATACCATCTATGGGGTTTCCATGAATGAACATGGGATGAGCTCGGTTGTGAGTTTGAAATTGTAGTGAAGAGTATGAAATTGTAAGAGGGATTCATCAATTCAAAGTATCCTTTCAATGACAAGAGTCTTTATATATTCTTTTTGTGATAGAGAAAATTGGGGTGGTGGTAGGTGGAAGATGAGAAAATCTACGTGTTTGATAATCACTTTATTATTAATTTTGCCGGTATGTTACTCTTTAAGTATATTGCCTGTGGGGAATGAATTTCTTGTAAATAACAATATTGCAGGTGATCAAAAATTCCCATCAGTAACTATTCTTGAAAACGGCAGTTTTATCATAACATGGCAGAGTGCAGGTGATGGTAATGGTTTTGGCATTTATGCCAGAATCTATAATGCAACTGGCGCCCCCATCACAAATGAATTTTTAGTAAATAATCAGACAGGAGGTGATCAGACAAGCCCTGATATCTCCAGTGATAAAAATGGTAATTTTGTAATAGTTTGGGAAGAAGGAACAGGGAATGATATTTTTGCAAAAACATACTCAAGTGATCATAGTCCTCTCACTAATGGTTTCCAAGTGAATACTTACACAACCAATCTTCAATCTAGACCAAAGGTTTCATTAAGAAATGATAGCTCATTTGTAGTTGTGTGGCAAAGCGCTGGGCAGGATACCTCATTTGATGGGGTCTATGGACAAAGATTCTGGTTGAATGGTTCGAAGATAGGGAATGAGTTCCAGGTAAACTCATTCACGACTGGTCAACAAGATGACCCTGCTGTCGATTACTCCTCATCAGGAGACTTCATTGTAGTATACAATAGCGAACATGACGGTTCTGGTTATGGTGTTTTTGGCCAGATATTTGGTAGCATGGGATCTAAAAAGGGTAATGAGTTCCAGATAAACAATTATACAAATAGCTCTCAATACCGACCAGATGTTAGATACACAAGAAATGATGATTTTCTGGTTGTTTGGCAGAGCATAGGGCAGGATGGCTCTGCTGAAGGAGTGTATGGCCAATGGTTCAATAGATCCGGTAATAAGATCACTGGGGAGTATCAGATTAACCAATACTTCGCAGGTGAGCAGCTTGTAGCAAAGATTGGTATGGGCGATCTACATGAATCTATAATCACATGGATGAGTGAATCTCAGGATTTGAGTGGGTGGGGGGTTTATGCTAGAGTATACAATCAAAGTATGTTGCCAGTAGGTAATGAAACTTTGATTAATCAAGAGACCAGCGATGACCAGAGAAATCCAAGAATTTCTGCAATAAAAAATGGATATGTGGTCATCACTTGGTCAAGTAATCAAGATGGAAGTGGTCAAGGTATTTATGCAAGGATTTACGCCTTCGATCAAGATGGTGATGGCGTCCTTAATGATAATTGTCCTGATGTGTATAACCTTGATCAAGCGGATGCTGATGGAGATGGTATAGGGAACTTATGTGATAATTGTCCATCAAATTTAAATCCGAGTCAGGAAGATATTGATGGTGATAGTGTGGGAGATATTTGCGATAACTGCCCATCTGATTTCAATTCTGATCAGACCGATGCAGACAATGATGGATTTGGAGAAGTCTGTGATTGTAATGATGGGGATGATAATGTATTTCCTCCTTCTGATGGGATGTCAATAACTAGCAACACAATACTCTGCACGGGAAGCTATAGTTTGTCAAACGGCATATCAATCACCGCAGATAATCTTATCCTTCAATGCAACAATACCGAAATTGTAGGCTCTTCAACTACTACAAATGGGATTACTCTGCACGATGGAGCGTTCAATGTAACAATAAACAACTGCAATGTTACAAATTATTTTAAGGGAATCTTCTGCTATCAAGATTGCAATGACAACATACTCCAACAAAATAACCTTTATAACAACGAACAAGCAGGCATCGTTTTTTCCTACCGAAGCAACAATAACATCTTCAGGGAAAACTTTGTATCTAGAAACGGAGGGGGGATAACACCACCAGACGTGCCCTGTGGGTTGTGTATTGATCTTGACACCCATGACAATCTTGTCTATAATAACATTTTCTCAGACAATCTAGGGTACGGACTTAATTTACAACGGACTCAACAAAACAATATAACCAACAATACGTTCATCAACAATACTATAACTGGCTTGGGAGTTGACCAGAGAGTGAGTGGACCAGGAATTTTTAACCAATCAGCACTCAACAATATCTGGAACAATATTTTCCAAGTGATGGGAGTGAATGATTCCCATGAGACAGATAATACATACTGTGTTGATTGCCTGGGCAATAACTATTTCGACGGTGCGACAGGGCCGCAATGCCCCTCATCATGTTTCGATCCAGACAATGACGGAATAAACTCAACCTTTGATAACTGTCCGAACCTTCCAAACACCAACCAATCAGACTTCGATAACGACACTGTAGGCGACATCTGCGACAATTGTTTCAACGTCAATAATACTGGTCAGGAAGATGACAATAACAACTCAGTCGGAAATCTTTGTGAACCAACAAATTATCAAACGAAGGGTGGCTTGGTAAACATGAGTTGCTTTATCGGAGATGATCCTGTAGGATTGACGAATGTTCAAGCTGTTGATGAAAACACTCTTCCCCAAGAGGGAAAACCAGACCTAACGTTCATTTTTGGGTTATTCTCTTTCGAGATTGAAAATATTCCTCCAGGATCAACAGTTGATTGCACCTTAACCCTTCCCTCAACCTTGGAAAATGCTCAATACTGGAAATATGGACCGAATGGGTCTATCAACAACCCTCAACCTGCCAGATGGTATCAAATTCCTATGGTTACCAATCGAAACAACATAACAATCAATATAATCGATGGTGGTGTTGGAGATGATACAGGAGCAGTAAATGGCCACATCATCGATCAAGGAGGGCCTGGAGTGCCTTCTCTACCTATTCCAGCAATGCCCTGGACCCTGGCTGTAATGCTTGGCCTCGTCTTTATCCTGATTGGGCACCATGGAAAACGCTAAGTTTACTATCGCATTCCTGGCATGGTATCTCCCAGTGTATGGGCTGTTTTATCTGTTCTCGCTGCCATTGACACATGCATATATGTGGTTTCTCTCTCTTACGCCGTGGATCTCTTCAGGAAATACCCTCCTGATAGATGGCTCTGCCTTAACACTTGATACTGCCTGCATAGGGATTGCAATCTTTGCAATGTTTACCTCATTTGTCATTGCATTTGGATTTAATTTTGCATCATTCCTGGCAGGAATCGGATTGATATTCCTGCTAAATCTGTTGAGAATCTTCACGTTAGGGCTAGCAGCAATGACAGGTGTTTTTGACATTGTCCATAACTTTCTCTGGCCCTCAACATTCTTCCTATTTGCTGGACTCGCAGCTTACCTGCATGTGAGGTGGATACGATCGATATCAAAAAAGGAATCCTGAGCTACGTGCTCTTGTTTGCTCTCATTCGGATATTACCAATAAACATCTTTCAAGTCATGATAAGTTTTGGAGTCAAGGTATTGAGCATGATTTTTGGCATACCTCTCAAGATGGTCGTGTTCCCAAATTTGGTAGAGTTAATGAGTGGGACAGGGAGAATGGTGATCTCACAGAGTTTTTACGACATCCTTGTCGGCATTGCTCTTTGTATTATGGTAAGCATGAACCTAAAAAAAGTGGTTCTCTTCCTTGCGGGAATGCTAACTTTTTATATTCTCCTCTATGGAGGAATGGTGGTATTTTTAGAACACGGGTGGATATCACAGGTGGTTATTATGATACCGCAAATAGTGCAGGTGATTGTATTTCCTATAATTATTGTTGCTGTCTTGTTGATGAGAAATAACATGTCATGGGTTACAAACTGATTAACGATTTTTTAGCATATTAATCTCTGACTCAGAACCAGCGTCAGCAAACCTCAAGAGGGGAGATAGTGACGTTACCATCACTGGTCAGCATTCCAAAAGCTTTAAATACATAATAATCAATATTTTATCCAGTGGCATATAATAAAAAAAGGGGTAATTTAGAAATCTTTTTAAGTGATTTAGCCGCTCCGTTATCAGTGGGGGGGTATTCATGATATTATCGAAAGATGAAGCAATATGCCTAATTTTAAGTTTGTCTAAAAACAAGGAAGTTTCATCACCTACAAAATTGAACAAACTGTTAGCAAGGCTTAACTTATTTTATATTCCAGTCGACATTGATTTTACTTTGAATAAATTTGGTTCTTTTAACGCAGATTTATCAGAACTTCGTGAGAATGATTATTATAGTACCTCGCAATATGAATATAAGGAAAAAAAGGTGAATAAGTTTATATTGAAACCAAAAGGAGAAGTGTTAATAAAAGAGGTTGTAGAACAAAAACTTAAAAGAATTTTAACAGAAGAGGAACTCAAATCTCTGGGTGAAAACATTTCATATCTCAGTTCCTTAACTGCAACAGAAATATCTGATAATGAACATAGTATATTGCTGGTTGATGTTGATGATAGGTTCAGATTAGAGCAGAAAATTAATGAAACCTTTATAGAATTAAAGGATCTCTATCAAGGATTAAATGATATACCGGAAAACACAATAGTCGAAATAAGGTTAAAGGCTTTGATAGAACTCTGCTATTATTTAATAAAGTATTTAAAAGAAATGAAGTTTAAGAGGTTACAGGATAAAGAATATGACTTTCATTCCAATATGTTTGATTATTATTTCTTAGAGAATATCCATTCTATCATCCCTTTCTTGAAGAGGGCTGTTTTGAATAATAACAACGAGGGGATAACCATAAACAAATATTATCAATACTTTATCAACTCTGTGCGGGACAGACACCCTTTTTCAATCTATAATGAAAGTCTTAATGAGATAGTTTTGATATAACATGATTGTCAACAAATGTATCTATGCATTTGATGAATGTTCGATCCTAAAATTATGTGAAATCCACATTCCTCCTGCATATCAAATATTTTTCGCAAAGAGTATTCTGACTGAAAGAAACCATCATAAAATTAAGACTGCTGTTCAAAGACTAGATTTCAAGGATATTAAAAAATGGAGATTTGTTCCATCTGAGAATACCCAAAGTAATATCATTAAGGTAGCAAATAAACTGCTTGAAGGATACAATATCCAGATGCTTCCTAAGATATTTAAAGCTCAAATAATAGAACAACTTGAAGAGTTCAGCCGAGATATCCCTTTGACTTTTGACGAAATTAAAAAAAATGATGAGATTACTGAAATTAAAGAAATATTTGTTACTAACGAGCGAGTTCTAAAGAGAGAAAAAAATATACCGGAGGATGATGATATGAAAATAATTTCTGGTTATATCAAGATTGGAACTGAAAAAGAGAAGTTTCTTATCACAGAAGATGAACATTTTTGGGGTTACTCTGATTTAATTGCTGAAAATTTTAGAATTATAATTATTGAAGAATGGAGATGTGACAAAGTATTAGCATAAATAGGTTAGTTACTCATCGTATCATATTATTCTCCTAAGCAATGCTGTAACCTTTCACTATCAAAAAAAAATGATACCACTCGACTCTATTTTTTATGTTGAATCATAACACGCATTTTTACTTCAAAACGAATTCAACACTTCCACAATCTTATTGCTGGTGATTTTCCAGGAATAATTGTCCTCTATTGTTTTCCTGGCGTTCTTTCCCATCATTTCGGCAAGGCGGTCATTCTCCAGAACCCGTTCAATGTTTTTTGCAAGCTCAAAGGAATCGCCCGGCTGGAACAAGAACCCATTATAACCATCCTTGATATAGCTCTTCACATACCCAACAGGCGTGCAGACAACCGGGACGGCGCAGGACATTGCCTCCATCGTCGTCAAGGAGGTGGTCTCTGTCAAGGAAGAGAGAACGTAGACATCCATTGCCTGGTACCAGGGAACAACATCATCCCTTGGACCTGCAAGAAGAATGCTTTTCTTGTCCCCTAGCACCGCTTCATATTCGGGAAGAGACTTGCCGACAAACACCAGATAGTAATCAGGATGCTGCTTCCTGAGCATAGAGAACGCATGATAGAGAGTCATGGGGTTCTTTTCCCGCGCAACCCTTCCAACATACCCAATCACTCTTTTTCCAGGAAGAATACCAAGACGCTTTTTTGCCCGGTCTTTGTCCCCTGGCACGAACGTTTCCGTGTTGACCCCCAGATGGACAATAGACCTATCTGTCCTGATTCCTGCGCGCAAGATAGTCTCACTTACATCAAAGGATGGGACAAAGAGATGGGTGCACCTGTTATAGCAGAACCTGGCAAAACGCTTGACATTATTATACAACAGCCTCCGATAAATCCCTTTAGAGAGGGAGTTGACCACAAGATCCCATTCGATACAGTGGATAAATGCACAGCGCGGCTTTTTCATCTTCCAAGCATAATACAGCGCTGCTGCGCCAAGCGGCCCGATATCCTGGATGAATACAATATCGGCCTCCTTGACATATTTCTTCACTAGCTTAAGATTTGGTTTTGTCGGTGTATAATCACCTGCCTGAAAATGATAGAGCGGGAATCTCACAATATCCACACGATCTTCCTGTGCAAATTCCGGCGCTAAGATCGTGACCTTAAAATGCTTTGAGAGGGAGGGGACAAGCTCAGAGAGAAACCTGGAAATCCCATCCCATCTTGGCAGATATGTCCCAGTCGCGATGAGGAGCTTCTTCATCTGATCTTGTAAAATTCCTCCGCATATCTGCAGTGGTTATTGAACCCTATCAGGATTGCCCTTAAGTACACATTCCACAGCAAGGTAAAAAGAGTCATCTTTTGAGACCTGTGCACCTTGAATGATTTTATCTTGGTCTGGAACGTCTCTGTAATATCCACAACCATCTTTGGCACATTCCTCTTCCTGATGTTAATAGGATTCCATACATTAAATGAATACACATCACCCCTGTAATGGGACTTTTTGGTGAGATCCTGGACAAATTTATAGACTGCCTGGTGGTCTGGATGGGGATCATCGATGGAATGGGTAAATATCTTCCCTGGCTTTTTTTCCTTTAACTCCTGGAGAAGGAACTTGTCCACCTGCTTTTCCTTGATCTCATCCAAAAATTTTCCTTCCTTTAGACCAAAATGCTGGATCAAAGAGCCCCCAAGGATGGCATTTGACTCGAATGATTCTTTTGCCCGCATCTCTGCTGTGATCTCTGCCTTGAAATGCATATGGGAAGCCTCACCAAAAGACATGACATACGTCTCTACCTGCTTTCCCTCCTTTGCGTATTTTGCAAGGGTACCGCCAGCTCCAATGATCTGGTCATCATTATGGGCGCATATCACCCAGACAATGCTGCTCATGAGAGGCGAGTTGGGGGAGAAGCTATTTAAGGGTTTTCATAAAATGGAAAGCAGATGAATCTGGGCAATGTTGATTTTCTGATCACCAGGAAGAAGCAAAGAAGAGAATGAATCATAGGGAAAAAATTCTTTCTCTCACCAGCATTTTCCCTGCCTGTCAAATGCGGCTCATCATCGACAGGACTTTTTTCCCTGCCTTGCACGCAAGATAGCATCATTCCAGGAGATAAAAGCTTTTTAATGGGCCTATATTTTTATCATTTGGAGGGGAAAACAATGACATTTGAATGGATAGATCAGGCATTGTCCGAAATTGGGGAGTGGACAAAAGACCCGCGAGAGACGATCGCTGGAGGGGGAAATGTCTCATTTTTTGAAGGTGATAAGATGCTCATCTCTGCTAGCGGCAGGCCGCTTGCTGGTATCACAAGAGACCGGCTGGTAGGAACGAGTGTCAGCGCAGGCCTTGATGCAATAGCAGAGTGCTACCCAAATGACCCTGTCCTTCGTGAAAATATGTTCGATGCTACACGACCAAGGATGGTTGTTGGAGGGGATGGAATAGTAAAACCATCGATTGAACATCCAGTGCACGCAGTCCTGGCACATGAGATGATGGTTGGAGGATACAATCGGGGCATGGTGTATCACCCCCATGCAACACCACTCACAGCGCTTTGTGCATCAGCAAAAAATCATGAATATATGAAAGTCATCCTTGGAGAGGGTGCTCTCTGGATGGATTTTGATATCCCGGGAATCATGCTCGGCAGACATGCGCAAGAATTATTCAGGAACCAGAGAGGACCGATGATCACCTTGATGCAACAAAATCATGGAGCTTTCTTTGCTGCACCAGATTTTAGCATCATAAAAAGCCAACGAGCCATGGTCCTTGGCAAAGTTGAAGAGTATCTTGATCAGGTTGTTGATCCATGGGTGAGGGCAGAACCCCTCGCACCAGGCATTCTTGATGCGCCCATATTGAGGACTGCTGCAGATGGGATATACCAGGCAGTCTTTGGGGATGAAGGTGGTTCATTCTCTACAAAAACTCTTATCGATGGCTCATCTGTCCTTGCCCTTCGGGGAGAACGGGGCGTTGTATACATCTCAAAAAATGAATTGACAACCAATTATTCGGCATCTGAACATGCACAGGAGATCGAAGGCACACTCTTTTGGCTCAGCCCAGACCATATCGTCTCAGGAGGGCTGTTTGAGAGCTATGTATATCTTCCCCGAGATGAACGGGGTGCTCCATTGTGCAGCATGGAGGTCCAAAGTCTCACAGATCATATCAGAGAGCATGCACAAACAGAAAAGTTTGGCACAAGACCAATCACCTATGTTATCGAGGGAATTGGAATTGCAACAGTTGGCGGCCATTACCAAGGAGATCCTACTGTTCGGGCAACAAATGCCATGCTCGTTACCCATGATGCATTATTGTGCGAAGCGTACGGAACCGCATTTGGAGGCCTTCGAAGGTTCTCACTTGCCCAGGCAGAATTCATCGGCAACAAGTGGGTCGTCGAACAGGAACGGAAAAGAATCATGGGTGTTGCAAGCACGAAATAAACCAAGTGCAACCTCTCATTTATATTTCAGGGTAGATCTTAGTAGGGGATTATAGATCACCTGCAATCCTGACTTAACAAGAGAAATCTAGTAGTGGGCTGCAGGGCCGACCATTTCTCCATCAACCCTCGCCTGTACCGGCAACTGTGTATCCAAGGAAACTGTCTCGTAGACAGGAAGCCAGGTTTGCCCAAATCCGTCAAGATGAACCCCTACTCGTGCAAGAAAGAGATGGAGTGGTGTTGCTAGCTTTGATGAATGAACACAGAGCTGCATCCTGCCATCATTAAGATATGCTCTTGTATCGAACGGGATGATGCCAATCCTTGGCCCGTTTGAGACAGCAATATTGAAATAGTGAGTGATCCTGGAGTATCCAGGTAATCTGATAGCTAAAGAATCAACTGGACACTCTTTTGCCAATCGCAATAAACCCTGAGGGCCTATCCCTTCTAACCCTCCAGCCTCGCCGATTAGTGTGTCCAGTCCAGCACCAAAATTATTGAGAAAATAGACAACATGATCATTGACTTCAACTGCCCCTATGTCAACAGCAAGCTTTGGAACAACGCTCCAAGACCCAACATGGAATAACGTATCGATATCCTTTACCGAGCGTATTCCAAGAGCCTGCGCGAATTGTGCCCCATGCCTTCCTGGTTCATCCGGCAGGAGCGGGACTGGGATGAAGATTGCTTTGCTTCCAGAATCCATCATGCCTCACACTACGGCAGCAAACGTCCTTGACATGCCAAATGCAATGACTATATCAGGATCATTTTCCTGGGGAAGAGGAAAAGAACGATATTCATCAGAAGGATTATCATAGCACATAATAGTCTTCTGAACAATATAGCCACGAAACCACGACTTTACCTGCCTGTGGACTTCTCTCTCGTCGATCGGTGCTAACGTATCGAATACTGCCAAAATTCTTTCTAGTTTACCAAGAGCCATTTTGAAAAAAATGCGCCGGCCGGGACTTTCATGCTGATGCGTCAGGCATTCCTTCCTCATCAACTATTTGAACCCGGATAAACGGCTTGGAAGGCCGTTGTCATAGCCATTAGACCACCGGCGCATTATGAGAGAGAAACAGGAGATTGTTTAAAAAGGTTGTTGAAAAAGGTTGTTGATTGTGAATAACCCCTTATGATTTTTATTAAACCATGACAGCAATAATACTCCCGGCAAAAAACCGCCTTACTGCGTTTGGCTTGGCCTAGATACTAGGCCATTTGCGCCAGTATCATTGCCGTGTGAATATTTTAGGCTACAGCTTTTCCTTCATCCTTTCAAGAAACCGGGAAAAATCATCTTCCTTGACACATGCGCCAGCAGCGTATTCATGCCCACCGCCATATCCTGTCAGACCAACGAGGGCAAAGTCAATGATCTTTGGGAGATCATGGTGGCGGCTCCGAAGGCTCATCTTGACCTCCCCCTTATCAACCCGTCCAACAACAATCACCTTGTCAGGATAGAGATGGGACAGCTCATTTGCAATGTCTTTTGAGAGGCTGTACTTCGGGTTTGCATAAGAATACAAGACGAGTTTTCCTGTGGCATCGACTGCCTTTGCCTGCTGGAGCAAGGAAGTAAATTCCTTATTGATCTCGTCGTATTTCTTGAGGATAAACTTTGCCCTTGGCGTCTCTTTGTTCAACAGTTCCCTTGGCCCCTCAATCCTGCCCATGGCAATTGCATATTTCATCGCATCATTTGACTTTCCCATCAACATGAATGAAAATATCCTGACGAGCGTCTTCATCTCTGTCTCGAAGAGGACCGTCTCTGGATCGGTCATTCCTGGGGGAAGAATGTCGGGGTATAGTTTTGAGAATTCCTCAGCAAAATCCGGATAATACCAATCCCCAAAAGAACCGATGACGGCCAGCCATAAGTCCTGCCTGAGCACATGATAGCATAAAGCAGTGACGGGAATGCTCTCATTCCCGTTGTTTCTTGGGTTGAAGTACAACGCTTTTCCAGGATCAAATGGCCCATGGTGATCAATCCAGATGATTGGCACCTTGACCTTCTCCATGAATTCCTCATGAATATTTGCCAAGTCGAGCACGAAAATCTTATCTGGATTATATTCTTCGACTCTTCTCAAAAAACGCTTATCAACTGTCGGGTACGATTTCACGCTCACCCCATGGCCTTCCTTTTTGTACTTATAGAACTGAAGATACGAACACACACCATCCGGATCATCATGAAAAAAGAAGAGGGGATTATTGCAATTGTCCAATTCTTCCTTTATCTTCCTTAATTGCTCATTTGTCAGGCCCATAGAGAATGAAAGAACAGTTTTCTTAAAAATGTTTAGTTTTCCCCCGCCTTCTTCTTTATCCTTTTCATCCTGAACGTGTTTTCTCTTTCCATCTCCTCCAGGCGAAAACGGATATACGACTGGACTTTTTTGAAACGGGGGATCACCTCAAATTCCAATGCGTTCACGCGGCGCTTTGTCTTTTCAATCTCCCGAAGCAGCTTTTTCATCGTTGTCTCAGACTCAGCTGCCCTGATAATCTTCTGCACGACAATCTCATATGCTTTTGCAGCCTCGTCAATCATCACTGAAGCGGTGAGAAAACCATACCCCCTCTGGTAGAACTTCTTCTCGACCTGCTCACCAGAGATAATGGGGACGAGAACACCCATGATATTCTTGCTTGACATCTCAACTGTCGGCTGATGAGAAGCAGTAAAAGAGATGCTCCTCACGACCGCATCTGTCTCCTGCGCCCTTGTTATGTTGATCTTCATCAACGCATCCTTGTAGGCATCAACGAGCTCTTTCCTGACAGACTTTGCCTCCTTTAGTATCTCAAAGAACTCGAGGATGAGCCCATCTCGCTTCTTCTTGAGCAGCTTATGGCCGGAGACTGCCATCTTAATCTGGCGCTTCACCTTCATCAATTCAGACCTTGTTGGCTTGACATTCATTTTTTCTTTCCTTTTATCTCCGCAGAGAGGCGTTCGACATTTTCCTTTGCCTTCTGTTCCCTGCCAAGGGATTCTACCGCCTTTTGCAGATACTTTTCCTTTATTGCCGGAGCGATCCTTCCAAGGTCTCGATCCTCAAGGGAAGTGAACATCTTCCAGGCGATTTCCAGTGTGTCCAGGATGCTTCGATCCTCCTTTTTTCCCTGGCGCACAAATGTTTTTTCGAACGATTCTGCAAACTTGAGAATCTTCTTGTCTCTCTCAGACAATGCTTCTTCGCCAACAACGGCCACAAGACCCCTCAGGTCCCTGCCTTCCGCATACCCCGCATACAGCTGATCTGATACCTGCTTATGGTCATCCCTTGTCTTTTCTGCACCGATGCCAAGGTTCATGAGCCTTGACAAGGAGGGGAGGACATCGATTGGCGGATAAATGCCTTTCATGTGCAGTTCCCTTGAGAGAACAATTTGCCCCTCAGTGATATAGCCAGAGAGGTCAGGAATTGGGTGGGTGATGTCATCACCGATCATTGTCAATACAGGAATTTGTGTTATGGAGCCTTTCTTTCCCTTAATCATACCAGCGCGCTCATAGATCTGTGCTAAGTCTGTGTACATGTACCCAGGATACCCTCTTCTTCCGGGCACTTCTTCCCTTGCCGCGCCAATCTCCCGGAGGGACTCGCAATAGTTTGTCATGTCCGTCAAGATGACAAGAACGTGCATGTCCTTTTCAAACGCCAAAAACTCTGCTGCTGTCAGGGCCATCCTTGGAGTCACAAGCCTCTCTACTGCCGGATCGTCTGCAAGGTTGAGGAACACGATGGACCTTTGGAGAGCGCCTGTCTGCTCAAAGTCCCTCATGAAGTACTGGGCTTCTTCATTCGTGATACCCATTGCTGCGAAAATCACGACAAATTTTTCCTTCTGGCCAATCACTTTTGCCTGCCTTGCGATCTGGAGGGCAATCTCATTGTGAGGGAGGCCTGAGCCTGAGAAGATGGGGAGCTTTTGGCCCCTCACCAGCGTATTTGTCGCATCAATTGTGGATATCCCTGTCTGGATAAAATTTGCCGGCTGGCCCCTTGAATAGGGATTGATGGCAGCGCCGATGATATCGATCTTCTTTTCAGGGATAATCTCTGGACCCTGGTCAATTGGCGCTCCTGCACCATTAAAGATCCTTCCCAGCATCTCTTCAGATACGCCAATCTTGATGTTTTCGCCAAGAAACTTGACCCTGGATGCGCGATCAATACCAGTTGTTCCCTCAAATACCTGGACAACAACAATCTCTTCTGCAGTATCCAGCACTTGACCGTTCTTCTCCTGGCCATCCGGCAAAAGTATCTTGACGAGCTCGCCATACCCGACCGGTTCTGTCTTCTGGACAAATACCAATGGACCTGCAATCCGCGAAATAGTCTTGTATTCTCTCATCTTATTTACCCGCCTTCAATTTTGCAAATTCCTGATCGATCTCCTTTGTGATCTCGCCTAGGATTTTTTTATGGTCCTTGTCAAACCTCACTTCGCCAATTTTGTTTTTTGCCTGCACATTGATGATGTCATGCACACGGATCCCAGCTTCCAAGGCCTGCGTTGCCATATTCCGGTAATGGCTGATCGTCTTCATCAACAAGTAGGATTTTTCCAATTCACAAAAAGAATCGACTTCATGGAACGCATTTTGCTGGAGAACAAATTCCCTCATCAACCGGGCAACTTCCAGTGTGAGCTGCTCCCTTTCAGGAAGAGCATCCGAGCCGACGAGCTGCACAATCTCCATGAGCTTATCCTCCTCCTGAAGAACAGCTGCCATCATGCTCACCAACTCCTGCCAGTCTGCTGCAACATTCTTTGCAAACCAGGGCTCCAGCGTATCATGATAGAGGCTGTATGAGGTGAGCCAATTGATCGAAGGAAAGTGCCTTCGCTGCGCGAGCTTTGCGTCAAGGGCCCAGAATGTCTTTGTGACTCTCAACGTGGATTGTGTGACTGGCTCTGAGAAATCACCCCCTGGAGGAGAGACAGCACCAATTATTGAGACAGAGCCTTCCTTTTCGATGCCAAGAGGAATGACTTTTCCTGCCCGCTCGTAGAACTCTGCCAGCCTTGTCGAGAGATAAGCAGGGTATCCTTCTTCTCCTGGCATTTCCTCTAGACGCGAGGAAATCTCCCTCATCGCCTCCGCCCATCGGGAGGTAGAATCCGCCATCAGTGCAACATCATAGCCCATGTCACGATAATATTCCGCGATGGTAACACCAGTATAGATAGACGCTTCCCTTGCTGCAACCGGCATATTAGAGGTATTGGCGATGAGGACCGTCCTGTTCATCAGGGGCCTACCCGTCTTTGGATCCTGCAGATGCGGAAATTCGTTGAGAACCTCGGTCATCTCATTTCCACGCTCACCACAACCAATATACACGATGATATCAGCATCGCACCATTTGGCAAGCTGCTGCTGGGATACTGTCTTTCCTGCACCAAACGGCCCGGGAATAGCAGCAGTGCCACCTTTTGCCAAAGGAAAGAGCACATCAAAAATCCTTTGGCCAGTAATGAGAGGAACGAGGGGAGCTAATTTCCTTGTCACTGGCCTGGGCTTTCTTACGGGCCACTTCTGCATGAGCTTGATTTCTCTATCCCCAACTTTACAGATGATATCATCGACTGTGAAACTCCCATCCTTGAGGCCATCAATCTTCCCTTCAACACCTGGAGGCACCATAATAAGATGTTTTATGCCCTCTGTCTCTTCCACGTCTCCTAGCACTGCGCCGGGCTTGACCATGGCACCAGATTTCAACTGGGACTTGAATGCCCATTTCTTCTTGTGATCCAGTCCAGGAGCATCGACACCCCTGAGGATAAAATCGCCCATCTGCTTTTGGAGAATTGGCAGTGGACGCTGGATACCATCATAGATTGAAGTGAGCATACCCGGCCCCAGCTCTACGCTGAGCGATTCCCCAGTGTTTTCCACCGGCTCGCCAGGTCTGAGACCCGATGTGTCCTCATACACCTGGATGATCGTCTTTTCCCCATCAATCTGGATGACCTCACCCATGAGCTTCTCTTTTCCAACCCTCACCACATCATACATCCTTGCATGGATATTCTTTGCGGTAACAACGGGCCCTGCAATTCTCACCAGCATTCCTAATTCTTTTCCCATAAGTCAACACCTATCGATTGTATAATCATCTTGCGCAGGTTCTCCTGCGAATCTCTCGTCGATAATACCACAATGGTTGGCATCACCATGTTCTCCAACTCAAAACGGCGATACTCCGGGAGCTCCAAAAAAACATCCTCATCGAGAATAAGGATTCCCACCTCAGGATCATGTAATATCGAAAAATCTGGCTGGTCTTGAACCTCCTGGACCTTTGTTATGCCGGCCAAGCGAAAGCCTGTGCAAAACTCTTCCCTTCCAAGCACACAAATCTTCATCATATGATCAATTTTTCCTCAACCAATTTTTCATCAAAATGGACAGTCTTTGCCAGTATTATCGTCTTTAGATTCCTCACCTCAATCTCTTTTGCAACCATATAGCTTATGATCGTGAGCACTGAGATCGGATTGAGGTGGGAATAGAGCAGCCCCTTGTTCATCCAATTCTTGTATAAGTCCAGCTCAATATTGATCAGGGAACTCTCTTTTGTGACAATTTTCTTATACGGCGTTTTTTGGATGATCTTGAGATACTCATCCGGCCTTGCCCTTGCGCATTGCTCTAAGATATCTGCATCAAGGTACGCTCCGGAGAAGATCAAGTGATCACGGAGAACGAGTCCATGGCCATCATTCCCAACACTTGCAAACCTGAGCAGCGTCCTTATATTGATCAAATCAATCTCCAGCTTGAGGAAATTGGCAAATGCGATCCCATCCTCCCCACGAAGGCGGCTTGCAAACCCCGCAATTTCTGAATAGTACATCTGATCAAGGTGCATCTCTACTGCTGCTATCCCCTCACCTGACCCATTAAGATGGTAGAGATCACAATGGGAGATTACTTCCTCAACAGAACCAAGATCAAAAAGAGCATGCCAGTATGCTTCTCCTTTGCATCCTGCCGGAATGATATAGGGGAGGATATCATCCTTTCCCAACCCCTGATGCTTGCCCCTCAGGACGGTCTTGAAGTTATGTATGTCCCAGCGCTTGAGATAGAGCTCGAGAACAAACCTTATACCCTCCTGAGAGATGCGAAGAAGTTTCCTATAGGTCGCAGCAAGGTTCTTGTCCAATGCTTTCATGATGAGCTCTTTTCCCCTCGAGCGAAGCATGTCCTTGTCTATGAATTCCTTGTATTCCGTCTCTTCCAGGTATTTTATAATGCTTGGCATCTCCATCTTGAGGAGCTTTGCATAGTCATTCCTGTCGAGAAGCTTCTGGCGCATCACAGAAACCCTCGCAAAGGTATATGGATAAATGCCAAGCCGGACTTTCTTGCCTCTTGGCTGATTCACTGTCCTTGCGAAGAGGCCATTAGCCAAACAGCACCACCCCGAGCTCGGCCAAGTGCTTCTGCTGGATATCCTTGAGCATCGAGTCAAAGCTGCAATCGATACGAATAGACCCATCACTCGTCTCTGCTATAATGCCACCGATGATGTCTGCTGTCTCAACGGCAAATTTTCCTAAAGCTTGGAGAGTTTTCTTGTCCTCCAATCGAACATAGACCGTTGCGACATCCAGCTCTTTTTGGCAATTCTTCACGAGGGCTTTGAGATATGGTTCCTGGCTTTTCTTCATTATCGACTCCTTTGCCTTCTCAAACACCTCATCGATGATGTCCTTCTTTGCAACAGAGAGGGCATTTCTCACCTGCACCTCAGCAGTCGAGAGCCCCTGCTTTTGCATCTCATCGACGGTATTCTTTATCTCTTCGTCTACTTTTTCCTTATACCCCGCGACGCGCTGGTCTACTTGTGAGAGCACTTCAGCTACTTCATCTTTGCCTTCCTTGATAATGCGGTCTGCTTCTTTCTTTGCTTCACTGAGCAGCTCTTTCTTTACTTCTTCGAGTCCCATCTTATTCGTACCTGAAGAACGGCCTTATCCAGCCATTCCGATGATCAGGATTGCAACCACGAGCCCAAAGATAACAAGGGTTTCTGGAATGACTGTCAGGATCAATGCCTTACCAAAAAGGGATTCCTTTTCTGACATGGCACCGATTCCTGCGATACCAATTGCCTTTTCTGCCATTGCTGCTGCGAATGCAGTGCCAGCAATCGCGATTGATGCTGCCAATGCAATCACGCCTGTATTCAAATTTACTACTGCAACTTCTGCTGCCATTTTCTTTTACCTCCTTATGAGCCAAACGGTTCGTAGGGGACTCCCCCTCCTTCATAAAATCTTTTGAAGAACTCCACATAATGGAGCCTCAATGAGTGCAAAAACGGGCCAATAACCCCTAGTGCAATGTTTAATGCATGACCAAAGGCAAAAACAATAATTGCCATGATCCATCCAAGGATGGACCCTCCAGCAGTGAGCCCTGCCACAAGCTCATTTATGACAACAGCCAGGCCAACTGATGCGAGCCCAACAGCCATGAGTCTTGCGTATGAGAGCATATTGCTAAAGAGGCCGGGAATCTCAATGAGACCAAAGATACCCTCTGCCATGTAGATGGGAATTATTGAAAACGCAAAGAGTGCCCATCCGACAAGTGATGGAATGCCCCATCCTGGCCCTGCAAGGCCAAGAACCAAGCCTATCTCGAGCAGTATCCAGCTCAGACGCTCCTTGAATGCCGCTGCAAACCCATGATGATGCAAGAGGTTGATGAACCCGATGATCAAAGATAAATTGATGTGAATCGCTCCCATGATGAGCGCGTAAAAAAGCACGAGGTGGATATTGTTGCCAAACAGCACGGTATGATCATGCAGCCTGCTGATAATGTGATAAGGCTCAAAGCCAAAAAACTCGCCGAACAAAAATCCAAACGCAATCGAGATGATGGCGCTGTATGTCAGGACGGAAAAGATCGCCTTTCCTTCCGGCATCGTCTTTTTCAGGTACATAAATAACATGAGAAGGACGAGCCCATAACCCACATCGCCCAGCATATATCCAAAAAATAAAGGAAATGTCCAGAACATGAAGAATGAGGGATCAAGCTCATAATTCTTCGGTATGGTATAGAGATGGAGGAAAAATTCATAAGGCTGCCAGAGAGCAGGATTCCTCATCTCGGTTGGGACAGGGTCATGATGGCTGATCTTTTCCTCCCGGAGGAGAATGTTGCCATCAGTCCTTTTCATCAAGCCATCCCTGAGCCTTGGCACCTGCTTTTTTGGGACAAAACCCTGGATGAGCGTGATGTTCTTTGTTGAAGCAAATTTCAGGGGGGCATCAGCTCTTTCAATCTCCCGCTTGAGGAAATGCTCATTGAATAGGATAAAATCCTGATATTCCTTTTTTGTTTTCTCAAGGAAAGAGGAAATCTGGGCGATCTTTGACTCCAGCAAGGTGAATTGAGACTGCACCTTCTCAATCAATGTTGCGAGCTTGAGGCCATTTGGCCTTGGAACATCAATCTGGGAAAAAAGCAGGGATTTGAAAAGGCTCTCTACCTCAGCCTTTTTTTCCTTTCTAAAGAATACCGCGATGAGTTTTGTCTCCCTATCAATATCAACAACCTTCAATGCAGACTCTTTCTTTATAGCCGGCAGTGGCCCTTTGAATGTCCCTACAAGAAAATCAATCTTCTTGTATTCAGAAAAGAAGGAGATATCCAGGCCGAGGCGCTCGATCATCCGCAATTTTTGAAGCTCTGCTGATATGCGTTCCTTTTCTCCTTCCAATGCCTCTTTCTCCTTGAGCTTGATGGTGAGCACTTCTGATAATTCACGGCAGGTTTTTCCAAGATTATAGAAATCTGTATCCCCCTCCTTGAGCCTTGGCGGCTGCTGGGATAAGTCAATGTCCAGATACGAGGCAATCGACCGGATCTTGAGAATAATCTCAGATAACTGGGGAGCGTTTTGCAATGGCTTCCCAATATCCATCCCCTCCGCTGATTTTTCAAGGATATGCAATGCTTTGTGACGGTAAAGCTCCCTGATCACCGGTTCGAGCTGCTTTTTTGAGCAGAGCACTGAAACCTTTGCCATCTCAGTTGGCCTGAGCATTCATCCCCTCCTCAAAGCGCTGGATGACAAGGTCAACTGCTTTTTTCTCCCGAAATTTGACTGCCTTTCTCATGGCAGAGATCTGCTCCTTTCCTTTTTCCAGGATTTCCTTTTGCTTCTTTTCAATCTCTTCCTGTTTCTTTTTTATCAGCTCATCACGCTTCTTTTCGATGAGAGCAATCTTCTCATCATAAGACTTGATGGACTCAGTCTTGCCTTTCTGGACAAGACGCTCTTTCTCCTTTTCAGCCAGGGCAATTTGCTCCTCAGCCTTCCTTTCCATCGCTTTTATGTCTTTGAGCAGTTCTTCCATGTGTTACCCCTCTGGATCTGAGGTTTATTTGGGGGATAAAAGCATAAGGTAAGTAGTATATAGAAACTATTTGTTTTTCTGATGTGATTGGTTTAGAGGTATGGAAACCATTTACATTACATTTTTATATAAGTACGAAACTCGTAATTCATATGGATCTCCATACTGCACTAGAAGTGATGAAATGGCTTTGTGTATTACTTATAGGAGTCATTGTAGGACGGGTATCCATCGCTGCGGAAATCGCAACAAAATATGACAAAATATGACAAAGAACTAAGACAAATCGATCTCTTTTGTAATTGCCCAATCAATCAACACTTCAGAAATACCGATAAGGTACTGGCGGATGCGCTGTTTATCATACGTCTCGAGATCACTGACCTTCACCTGCTTTATCGCGAGCACTGACTTTATGAATTCTACTGCTTTCTCATAGGTCAAGGTATGCTCTGACTCTATTCCCTCCATAATGTCTTTGAGCTTCTCGATCCTTTGGGCAATCGCATGGAGAAATGAAGAATCTTCTTTCTTCAGATGGAGCAGGTGGTCTACGAGGCGCTCGATGTTTCTTGAAACCATGGAGATATAATAGAGGTTGATTGCCTTCATCTTCGAGAGGTGGGGCTCGGCCAATGCTGATATCATCGATTTATCGATCAATATCTTTGACCGGTCGATCTCTTCCTCATACCTTCCCATGAGCTCTGGCTCATAATTGTTCATCATTATATAGAGCAGGTTCTTCGTCTTTCTGATCATCGTCTTGAGCAAGGATGTGGGGTTTTCCACCTGAACATTGCCATCAGAGCTGATCTGCTTCTTGTCTATCTCTATTGTCTCGATGCTGATGAGGCGCTTTTGCTGGAGGAGCTTTGAAAAATCGAGCTCCTTTTTCAGATTGATCTTGAACTGGTAGAGAGGATTGACATAACAGGCCATGAGAACTTTATGGACAATCTGCAGGTCATTTTCTGCCAGGTCAAACTCCTTGACCCGCTTCTTTTGCTCGACTACTTTTGGAGCGATAATCAGGTTTCCGGCATTATCCCTTGACAAGGAGACTTTAGAGTCTGAGGTAATGCCGTATTGCTTGCACCAGCTCGTTGGCAGATACAAATAGAACATGTTCCCTGTCCGTTGGACATTGCGTATTTCCATATATACCAAATAGGCAGTAAATAGATTCACTTTAAGAAACTTTTGTTCATAGACGAAATTCGGAATTGGTATGCCACAACACGCTTATATACTACTTGTTAGTTGTTAATAAATGGGTAAGTTTATTAATCCTTTGTGATTCATGAATGTATGCTGATAATCAGTCAAGAAGAGATTTTGAGAGCAAAACAGAGGGCAGATAGCCTTGACAGCGTGATTGATCGGTTTCCTGAACATCCATCAGACCCATTGATTTGGACAGGAAGGAGATATAAACAATTAAGATACGTGCGGAATAATTCTCCCTGCTTAAATATCGGCTTGAGCCAGCATATGAGTTCTAAAAACAGTCTCATTGCACGCGTTCTTACTTTTCTTGCACATTACACAGAAATAGTCCCACACACTACCAGCTGGCCTACATTTCTTGATCTTGGAAGTGGAGTTGGAGGAGTCAGCATTAATGTTGGAGCTGTGGGGTGGGATTCTTATGGCATCGAAAGCGAACACGAATTTCACCATCTTGCCCTGCATAATTTGTCTAGGGCATGGAACGCCAAACTTCTGGATGGGGTTGATATAGACTTTGCAGAAGGAAACTTTTTCCCTGAAGGATTTATGGTTTGCCGAGGACCCGACGATAAAAGTGACATGTTTGGTGAGTATTGCAGAGATGTTCCTAGAAATACTGGTTGTTATGAACAACTTGGCCTTTCCCCTGATGAGGTTGACGTGTTTTATCATTACCAGGTTGAACGGACTGATAATCTCCTTCGATTTCTTGCAGAATATGGGAAAGATGGCGCTTTCCTCTTGCTTACAAGATCTATGCCAGAAAAATATAAATTGCCACTAGGAATTCAAGAATTTGCATATTCATCACCTCCTCCCACACTCCAGGTATTTCAAAAAGTACCTTTATAAACATTGATCGATTCTAGAAATGCATGAAAGTCATCTTCCTTGAGGCACCTTATGCCGGGGAAATATCACTCCCGGATGAAGTGATCAAACAACTCCCAAAAAGGATCGGCCTTGTTGCCAGCATCCAATTCAGAGGACAGCTTCCAGCAATCAAGAAACAGCTTGAAGCATCTGGAATGAGTGCACTTATCGGAAAAGGAAGGCAGCAGGCAGGGCAGGTGCTGGGGTGTGATTCCGGCTCTGCTAGCGTTGTGCAGGATGAGGTTGATGCATTCCTTTACATTGGTGATGGGGATTTCCATCCTCTTGGAGTATTGAACTCTGGAAAGGAAGTCTTCTGTTATAACCCAGTGCAACAAAAAATCAGGAAGCTTGATCGATCGTATGCTGAAAGGCATGAAAAAAGAAAGCTTGTGGGCATTGCGACATTCTATGCGAGCGAGCATATCGGCATTATTGTCACGACAAAGTCCGGCCAGCAGAACCTGAAAAAAGCTTTGGTGCTAAAAGAGAAAATTGAAAGAGAAGGGAAACAAGGTTATATCTTGCTCCAGCAGGATATCATGTTTTCGCAATTAGAGAATTTTCCGTTTATCCAGATGTTTGTGAATACTGCCTGTCCCCGCATGACTGATGATTATGAGAAGTTTCCAAAGCCGATGGTGAACATGGAATATCTTGGTGAACAATATGCATTCTTCAGATCACATTAATACCCTCGACCTAAACATTTATAAAGCAATCCGGATTAATTCTCTTTAACTGAGACTAAGCCTGAGCTTAGAGCCTCGGAGGATACCATGGCAGAATTTAAACTTGTGATTTCTGACCCGAAAACGGGAAGAAGCATGCAAAAGGTTGCACCGGAAGCGATTGCCAGCCAGCTCATCGGCAAAAAGATCGGCGATACCATCAAAGGAGAATTGTTCGATATGACCGGCGTTGAATTGCTCATTACCGGGGGCAGCGATAATGCAGGATTTCCCATGCGAAAGGATGTTCGCGGAGGGGGAAGAAAAAAAATCCTTATTGTTGCTGGCGTTGGGGCACGCAAGAAAGCTGCTGGCCTTCGCCAACGAAAGACGGTCTCTGGGAATACAATTAGCTCTCGGACAGTCCAGATCAACCTGAAGGTTGTCAGCGGGGAAGGCAGGATGGAAATACCGCTTGCTGAAGGAAAGAAAGACCCGAAGATGAACAAGGAAGAGAGAAGGAAAGCACATGCAGACAAAGAGAAAGCTGCTCAGAAAGAAGCTGCAGCAGCAGAGAAGAAAGCCAAAGAGGAAGAAGCTTCCAAGGCTGCAAGTGAGGAGAAAAAGGGATAAATGCCAAAAAAAACCGCTCCTAAAGATGAACTACCCCCCCAGCCAGAGATCAGCATCGGCCTTGTTGGACATGTTGACCACGGCAAGACAACGCTGACCGAAAGACTTTCTGGCAAATGGACCGATACGCATTCTGAAGAAATCAAGTTTGGCATCACTATCAGGCTTGGGTATGCTGATGCTATCCTTCGAAAAATAGAAGGGGGAAAAGGCAGCAGCGCATACACTGTCAAGGAAAAAGATCCAGACACGGGCAAGCCAACCATTGCCTTGAAAAAAGTCAGCTTCGTTGATGCTCCAGGGCACGAATCACTCATGGCAACGATGCTCTCTGGAGCAAACATTATGGATTATGCGATCCTGCTTGTTTCTGCAGAAGAAGAATGCCCTCAACCACAAACAGAAGAACATTTGACTGCTCTCAAGATCATAGGAGTGCCAAAAATCATTGTTGTCCAGAATAAGATTGATTTGGTTGGCAAAGAACAGGCGCTCAAGAACTATGGGGAGATCAAAGCATTCCTAAAAGATACCCTGTATGCTGATGCGCCAATCATCCCCTTATCTGCACAGCATGGGGCAAATGTTGATGTGCTCATCGAAACGATCGTCGAAACATTCGTGACACCCAACCGCGACCCAAAAAAGGATCCATTAATGTTCGTTGCGCGGTCGTTTGATATCAACAAGCCTGGAACAAACATTCCTGACATGAAAGGAGGGGTGCTTGGCGGTTCCCTCAAACAGGGCGTGCTGAAAGTTGGCCAGGAGATTGAGATCAGGCCAGGGCTTCGGTTTGAAATAAAAAACCAGCGGGTCTATAAGCCCATTGTCACCAAAGTAATCAGCCTCTTTACCGGCGGCGTTTCGGTAAAGGAAGTCCATCCTGGCGGCTCAATTGCAGTCATGACCACTCTTGATCCAGCATTACTCAAATCCGACAGCCTTGGAGGATCAATTGTTGGGATCCCTGGAAAAATGCCACCTGTGTGGGACTCATTGAAACTCTCTGTCACCCTCCTAGAAAGGGTTGTTGGGTCAAAAGAAGACCAGGCAGTAGACCCAATCAGGAAAGGAGAGACCCTTATGCTCAATGTCAATTCTGCAGCAACGGTCGGGGTTGTGATGAATTTAGATAAACATGGCACCTTGTGTGATCTCAAAAAACCGGTGTGTGCTGAAGAGGGGGGCAGGGTGACAATTTCTCGACGAATTGGAAATAGATTCAGGCTCATTGGGTATGGAACGATTGTGAAAAAGTAGAATGCTTAAAAGATTCTTATTGCGAGTTATGATGCAGTGGCACATCGCTGTCCAATCAAATGAGCTTTAGCAATACATCAAGGATAATCGTCAAGGGGCATCCTCACAAAAAAAGTAATAAAAATCGGAAGCTACTGGGTGTATTAATCTGAATTATTCGTGCATCATCTCCCTATAATACACTATATCTAACTCCATTCCTAATTCTCCTTCCAACCAATCAACAGCTTCATGCAATCCACCAACTTCATCAATGAGGCCTAATCTTAATGCTCCAACCCCACTAAATATCGTACCATCGGCTAATTTCAAAACATGATCTTCTGGTAGGTTCCTAAAAGTAGCAATCTCTCTAGCCATAATGTCAGTAGCTTTGATTAGATGGTTTTTCTTTTCTTTATAAATTTGTGTTCGTTCAAAACCTTCACAATCATCATAATACATTCTTTTGAACTCTGAAGAGGATACATAACATTCTTTATAGTTTAGATCATCCTTAGTATATCCTATAATAGAAGTGTGGCCTATATCACCAATGTTTGATAATTCATTTGCGAAGATTCGCTCAGTTGCAGAAGCAATGTAATATCCAGCGGAGAGGGCTTGGTCCCTAACAACTGCTATTACTGGTTTTTTCATTTGACGTATTTGTTTGATAAGAATATCTGAACCAGCGCTACTACCACCATTGGAGTCAATATCTAAAATAAACGCTTTGATATTATCATCATTTTCGTAATGTTGTAATATGCCGATTAATTCTTCTGCTGAGACGCTAACGGCGTTCTTTCCTGAAGTATCCTTGTGATAAGAATTGGAATGCGCCGAATCAACTATTTCTCCGTGGATATCTATGATGAGAACAGAAGAAGCAGGTTTATCAGAGAGCTTATGAAATTGTATAAACAGTAATCCTATCGCTATCAAAACCAATTCGATGACGATTATATTCTTCAATAGAGTGTGTGCCTTATTCTTCATTTTTTGCCGGGAAGCATGTCCCGTAAGTATAGTATCTTTAAATGAGTGTTTAGTTCATCCTCCAACCATGCTACTGCATCATTGGTTGTACCCACCTCATCAATTAATCCTGATTTCAATGCTTCTTCACTGTTCATAATTTTGACATTCGATATGTTTTCTATAGATGACTCTGAGAGTCCCCTCATCTCTGCGATATGAGAAACTAAAAGTTCATGTGACCCCGCTACTTGAGCCCTTAGTTTTTCAAAGATTATTGGATCAAATCCATTACAATCAGCTAAACTAATGGTTTTATATGTTGATGAGGTGATAGTACATACTTGTTTCTGTCCCTTACGAGTCCTATCAACATACACAAAAGTTTTAGTTATCTCTCCAATCTGAGATGATTTCTTAGCATATATTTTGTCAGTGCTAGCGGCAACAAAATACCCTGAAGATAAAGCTTTATTTGTAATAACAGTAATGACTGGTTTATCCATTCTTTTGATGTATCTTGCAATTTCCTCTTTTCCTGCTGTCTGACCACCATAAGAATCAATTTCCAGGATAAAAGCCTTGATGCTGTCATCCTCAGAAAAATATTCTAGCATCCTTATGATATTCATCGAAGACGTTCCATTTGTTCTGTTTTGATCCCTCTCTTCATAGATTCCAAAAAAATTTGATGTAATAATCTCCCCATCAATATTGATGACTAAAACTGCTGGAAACTTTTTCTTGGAACTAACTGGATTTTGTGGTGTTATCTGAGAATAAATTGCAAGAATCATTAAAAATTCAATAATTGCGATCATTATAAAAATCCTAAGTTTCCATTCTGATTTCATTTTATATTGTTTCTAATTTTGTGAGCCAGAAAGATTGAATAAAACAAAGAAGCTAATTTAAGTATTAATAAAATATATGGAAGGTACAAGAAAGAATTAATTTTGATGATATCAAAGAAGGCTGCTTCAAAAAGTATTGTCAATAGTAATAGTGCGATAGCACTTGAATTTATTGCAAAAGGTAACTGCAGTCTGAAGTCATATTTTTTGAAATACAAATAAAGAAGAGTGATGATTGAGAAGATTTCCAATGAAAACTCTACCAATAGCTCCAAAAGCATTACAGGAAGAGGAGCCCAGAATTCCTCATTAATGATTATGATGTGAATCTGAATCAATATTTGTAGTAATATACCCGCTGTAAGAACCATCAGTAATGTATAAGCCAAGTTTTTATTTTCAATAGATGAAACATCTGCTAGATCCTTATATAGATTCTTAATTGAGATCATTTTTATTTCCGCTAAAAAAATGATTTAATCTTACTGATTGTTCTTTGTACAAATCCTTGTTTCTGAGGCAATGCTTTTCCAGAACTAGTGTATTTTCGTTCTCCTGCCGATGGTTTGTAACCTTGTTCTGTTTTAGGCATCTGGGAAACAAGACTCTGGGGGAATTGTTTGGGTGTGAGACTATCCATGAATTGTTTGTATTGAGATGATAGGGGTTGTTTATTACTTAACTGATTACCAAACTCTCTCCCTACAGCATTGGATACCAAATCTTCGTAAGTAAATGCGCTATGGGGGGCAGTGGCAACTTGGCTAACCTCAATAGCGTATCCAACTCCCGTCAAAAAAGCATTACTGGGAGCATTCCCTCCAAATCGCGCATTAGTAAAAAAATGTCTTTGGTCTATCACTCCGCGTGACTCAGTATAGACAAAATTAGGAGAATAAGAAGAGGTTCCTTGTTGGCTAATAGTAGATTCACCATAAGTTCTATAAGTTTGTTCAACAATACGTAAAACTTGGTTTGCATCTAAATCAGAATTTCCTTCTTCTAAAGATAGAATATAATCATAAACCTCATCAACAGTTCCCATCTGACTTGTAACTGGGATATGTCCTGTTGGATCGGTATATTTGTAAGGATTATTTAATTCAAAAACGTACCTGTCAAGTGTTTGAGGATTGTAAGGATCAGGGATTTTGCTATCTGGCTGAAGAAATCTTGCATGAACTAAATAGGTTAAAGAAACCAGAACCAATAGAGAGATAATTATCTTATGAGAAGTAATCATCTCAAACCTACCTCTTTATTTATCACAACTTACACCCCCTAGATACATTAGAAATGTCTACTATAAAAGTCTTACTATCTAAAGATTTATACGGTTATACCCTTAGTTCCATTTGGTACGCCACTATGGAAATATCCAATCGTGAGTGCGCTCCCCTTCTGTTTTTATAATTTTAGTTCGTGTGTGCCCCAAGTAATAATTGAATTTAACAACATTTATATATTCAAAAGAGAGACAAATGACCATGACGAGCTATCACTTCGAAGTGCCCCGGTGGATATCAGTATTTTCTATCCTTTTTATCCTCTTCTTTAGCTATATCTGGATTGACATTGCCCGCAAGGCTAATAATACTCCCTTCATGCTCCTTGGCATTTTTATGCTGATTTGGACCCTTGTCACTGCCATCTACACGCTGATCACTGGAAAGTCGCCATATAAGATGACAGAGAATAAGTAAGAAACCATGCAATCATATTCTTGAAATTGTTCCAGTCATTGCATCAAGCATGATCTTATTACCATCTTTGATTATCTCCGTTGCGCCCTTGACACCAATAATGCAAGGAATGTTTAATTCCCGGCTGACAATTGCTGCATGAGAGGTAATGCCGCCAATTTCTGTAATAATGCCTGCAGCTTTTTTTATCCCGGCAATGAAATCAGGAGTGGTTTCTGGACAGATGATGATGCAGCCTTCCTCTACTTTTGAAAGGTCCTTTGGTGTAAGAACAATAACTGCTTTACCTGTGACATTGCCGGAACAGGCGACCCTTCCTTTCAAAGGGAAATTAGTTGGTTTTTTTTCTTGGAATTGACGGAGCAGGTTATCTAGTTCTCCTCCAGCAAATATCACCTCATTGTCCTTTGTGGTAAGCATGCCAAATGCATTTTTTCGTTGGTTATAATCAGGGAGGTGGGAAGGATTTATGAGCGCTCTATTAATCTCTGCTTCAGAAAGCCATATCATGTCTTCATACGATATGCCGATCTTTTTTGCTGCGGAGTACAAGCAATTTTTTGCATGGTATTGAACCAAGCCTGAGAGCTCGGCCATGTGCATCCTGGCATACGTGGAAATATTGAGGAGCTGCTGCCACCATTCCAATTCTTTTGGCAAATTTATTTTTCTTTTTTCCCGGGGGACTTTTGAGGATGATGCAAAGAAATCATTAACCGTGTAAGGGGTGATGATAAAGTGATGAACACCGGTCATACTGAATTTTACTAGATGATCTTCTGTTTTTTCTGCCAAATCCGGATCCTTCTTTTTTATGATGTTCATGTCTTTGGGAAGGCGTTTTTCTTCAATGTTTTTCAATAACCGGGCAGCTTCTTCTGCCTTTTTTGCGAAGAAGAGCTTTTTAATTGGGTGGATCTGGGCAGCAAACTCAGCGACATCAACTTTATTTCTGCGACAAACATCTTCAATGGCCGCCTCAAGAGATTTATCAATCATAACAAAAAAATTCCAAGGATTCGTGAGGTCCTGCATTGCCTGGCATACTTTTTCAAAACCTTCCCATCGGTTTTCAAATTTCACTCTTTGAATTTTCCCACTGACTTCATCAACCCATTTCTGCAGCATAGTAAGAAGATCGTCATTTACATGAGAAACAATAAACTCTTTGATTGCTGCAAAGTCCTTCTTCAAAAAGAAAAAATGCCCATCAAGATACAGGAGTGATCCAGCAATTCCTTTTAGGCCAAAAGGGAAATTATTATCCTGATCCCAGGCTCCCCAGAAATGGGCAGAGAGCGTTGGCTGGATCCACCTGCCATGATATTCCCAGTCATTCTTGTTGAGCTTCATTCTTATTTCATTGAAGGAATAATTAATGTTCCAGTTACGCTGTCCATCGTTTGATAGCTGGATTCATATGTCTTTCGGAGATCTTCAATTGTCCTTATTATCATTTCCTGACTCATCTTTCTCACCCTGTTTTTGTACTTTCACACCTTCACTTGTGTCTGTTACCAGGTATCCTTCGCAGTCATATGCTTCACAAGCTGCTTCTAAATTAGCTGGAGTATCCTCATACACGGCGACAATGTCAGCATCAGGGATATAGATACCTTGAGCCTTTCGCCACGTTCTAGGGTCCTTTTTTGAACCACAATGGTTAATGGCATATACATCCTCTTCGTCAATAAGCCCCGACTCTACCAATGTACGTGTCGAGCGTCTTGCGCCTTCTTCATTATCAGCAGTCATAATGACGGGGTGGATGCCACGTCTTTTATATGATCCTATGACCCTTTCAATGCCATCAATTGTTCTTGGAATGAGCCTTCCAGCATCAACCTCTTCGACTGTCCATTCCAGCTGTGTTTCATAGGGAACATCTCTGAGCATTTCCTCAACGGTGAGTCCATGGTCAGCTGCAATCATCTCCTGATAAAACCGCTTATGATTCATGTACCCACTGGAATCTGGGACTGTACCTGTGTACCCTTGGACCGTTCCCAGTGCATCAAATACTACTATTGGACTTTGCTTCATCGCCTATACCTCATGTATGTTACTATTATTTAGTAGCGTTATATATAAAAATCTTGCCATACCAGCAGTGGTGTTATTATTTAGGAATATTTTTATAGAACGGGGGGCTTACAAAAGATATGGATACCTCCAGCCTCAAGGAAGCAGGGCTTACAGATGGAGAAATAAAGGTCTATCTAGCCCTCCTGGAACTTGGATCCTCAACGAGCGGACCAATAACAGAAAAATCAGGAGTCTCCCGGTCAATCATTTATCAGCTCCTCGACCAACTCACTGAAAAGGGCCTTGTTGGATATACTATCGTGGAAAAAACAAAATATTTCCAGGCGAGCAGCCCAAACACCATTATCGATTTACTCGAGGAACGGAAAAAAAAGTTGGATGAGAACAAAACAAAGATTGCATCACTCATTCCCCAACTATCACTCCTTCGAAACTTGGCACCATCACAGGAAGTGACCGTGTTCAAGGGCTTTCGGGGCCTACAAACGGCGCATGAGCATACGTATGAGAAACTCAAGCAGGGGGAAGGATATTTCTACTTGGGAATTGCTCCAGCCCAGCCAGAATTTGTCCATGCGTATTGGAAACGGGATCATCTTCGCAGGATAAAAGCAGGAATCAACTGCCAACTCCTCTTCCATCCGGACACGCCAAGGAGCATCCTTGCGAATAGGAACAGCTACAAAAAATGTGATGCGCGATACATGCCAATTGCCTTTGATACTCCGGTTTGGTTTATGGGATACAAAGATGTTACTGTGATAGGCTTTGCTTCTGGGGGACCCATAACCATCGAAATAGTCAACAAAGAGATTGCTGAATCATTCTATTCATTTTTCAAACAATACTGGGAAAAAAGCCGTCCTTTTTCTTGATCAGTGCCAAAAGGTGTGCTGCTCTCAGCGCTGACAGTATGCTTACTACCACCCAAACTCGCTGTATAAAATATTTTTTTGGAAGCACTCAATTGCCTGCTTCACGTAGGGAATGATATTTTTTGGAAGAGCATTTTTTTCACACCATCGCAGCTCATCACATTTTCCTGGTTCCTTGTTTATGGGCGTTCCTTCCCAAGCACCTGCTGTGAAAAAGAAATCAATGCGCTCTACTGATGGGCATTTTCTATGCATCATGTGTACAACGTGGAGGTGTTCTGGCTTGATTGTTATTCCTGCCTCTTCTTTTGCCTCCCTGATCATCGCCTCTGTTGCCGTCTCGCCGCCGTCAAAATGGCCAGCAATGACAGAATAGTTTCCATCCTCAAAGCCGGTGTTGAACCGCCGAAGGAGGAGAATTCTTGATTTGTCCATCAAGAGCAGGTGTACTGTTGGGATGACAGTGAAACGTTGTTTCATTTTTGTTATAGAGGAAGCTTCCCTATTAATGGTTTTTGGTAGACGAATGATACTATCGATGATAGCTTCAACACAACCTATTTATACTCTCTTTTTTTCTCTTTATTCATGGAAACAATAAAACTCTCCTCTGGGTATTCAATACCAATCCTTGGCCTTGGCACTTGGCAGCTCAAAGGACAACGGTGCACCGAAATCGTCAAGAACGCAATAGAAGAGGGATATACCCACATTGATACTGCATGGATCTATGAGAATCAGGAAGAGATTGCCCCTGCCATTGCCGAGCATGAGAGGAAGAAACTGTTTATCACATCAAAACTTTGGCGAGACCAGCTCTCGTATTCAGATGTGCTTGAGCAATGTGATGAGACACTTTCACAGCTTGGCATTGATTATCTTGACCTCTACCTCATCCACTGGCCAAACAAAGACATACCAATGGAAGAGACATTCAATGCATTAGCGAAGCTCGCCACGGATGGGAAGGTAAAGAGCATTGGTGTTTCAAACTTTACTATTACTCACCTGAAAAAGGCCCTTGGCATCTCTAAAATACCAATCACGATGAACCAGGTAGAGTATCATCCCTACCTAAACCAGGAGGACCTGCTCGCGTACTGCAACGACAACAACATTACGCTGACGGCATACAGCCCGCTTGGGCGAGGGATTGTGTTAAAGGATCGCGTGATCCTGGCCATTGCGGAGAGGAAGAAAAAGACACCGGCACAAGTTGCCCTCCGATGGCTCATCCAAAAGGGCATCATTGTCATTCCAAAAACGACGCGGGAAGAGCGATTGCCGGAAAACCTTTTGGCACTTGACATCACCCTGACAGCGGAAGAAATGAAACAGATTGACACCCTAAACAGGAATGAACGAATCGTCCATCCAGGGTTTGCTGAATTCTAAAGATTTATTCGTTCTGAATCGGTCTGAATCCGAATATTTAAATATGAAGAAGATTGCAGAGAGGTCATGGGAAAAAAGAGGGTGATAATGTATAAGAGCCAGGACTACCCACCAGCACTGCTCACCCTCCGCAGAAAAAGATCAGCCTTGATTGAAAAGATCTCCCGCATCGAGAAGGAAGAGGAGGAAATCCTTCAACAGCTCACAAAAAGCCAAAGAGAAGAGGAACACAAAAAACAGCAGATCCTGCAGGGCATCAAGCATTTTACCTTCAACGAATACGCCCAGATCGTCATTGGGACGTGCGTTTTTGGCATCCCTGCAATCTTTAGCCCGGACATGTGGGACATCCTCCCACGGGTCAATGTCATGTTTCTCTTCTACATTCACCTCTTCTTCCTCGCCTGCGTCTTTCTTGCCCTCAATTATGAGTTCAGGGATGACTTCAACCTGAATGCCAGCTTCCTCAAACTCCTTGCAAAGCGATTCTATTATGTGTATTTCTCAGTTGCCATGGTGGTGGTGCTTTTGCTCACCCTCCTCGATAAACTTGCATATCATCTCACTATGCTGGAAATTACTAAAAATTTCATTTCAACACAATCAGTTGGGCTCTTTGGAGCTGTCACGTTTTCATTCCTGAAGAAAGATTGACCATGAAAAACAAAAAAAAGCACCCGGACATCACATTTCTTCTTGCCTATACAAAAAAGAATATGCTCCTTGGCGGTCTTGGAACCCTCCTGGGATATCTCTTCTATACGTTCGTCCTCCACCAGCAGAGCCTCTCAAAAGATATAAAAACACTCTACTGGATCGTTTATTGCGGCGGCTTCCTTTTATTCCTCTTGACTTCAATAATCGCTTACCAATCAACTCATACCCTCACTGGCAGGGACGGGGCGGGAAGAATTGCCGGCAGAAGGGGACTTTTCACTTTTACCATCATGACAATCATCATCCTCGCCCTGCTTGTCCTGACAAAAATGATATCATGGCAAACACCATTTCTTGTATTCCTCCAGCACTTCTTTTCTCTCTTAATAGTGTCCACATTTTTTGCACTTCCGCTCGATTATGGCATTGCAGCACTCATTGAAAGAGAAAAATCCAAGCGATAATTACAGAAATACTAATCGATCGACGCTACACCTTATATTTTTTCTTTGTTTGGATGGCGCCCGTGACGATGTCCCTCCTGCGCATGAGCCTCATGAGTCCTCGCACGCCAGACTCCTTATAGATCATCTTCAAGAACTTGATTGGCTCTTTTCCTTTGAATGCTTTCAGGTATGACCCCTTGATGCCATCAGAAAACATGGTATAAATCACTTCACCTGAAAGATCGGGATAATCGATGATTGCTCTGTTTAAGCCATTAAGGTCGTCCCAAGAATCCATCTTGAGCCAGCCATTTGCCTTTGCCTCCTCATACAGCGGCGTTCCAGGGAATGGAGCTGCCATGCTCATCTGGAACGAATCACCATATTTCTGGGCGAATTCTATGGTCTTGAGCATTGTTTCCTCAGTCTCTCCCGGAAGACCAAGGCAGAAGGTGAGGTGAGTCTTGATGCCGATCTTCTTGCAATGATTGACCGTATCCTCAACCATCTTTACCGTGATGCCTTTCCCGAGGCGCCGCAGGATCTCATCATCTGCCACTTCAACACCAAACTTCATCCCATTGCAGCCAACAGACCTCATCAGATCCAGCGTCTCTTTCTTGACTGAAACATGGCCCATCGCCTTCCATGGGATGCCAAGCTCCGCATTTTTTATCTCATGACACAGTTCAACTAGCCTTGGCTGGAGGACGGTGATATTATCATCATCAAAATAGAGTTCCTTCATCTTGTAGGTATCGACCAGAAACTTCATCTCTTTTGCCGTGTCCTTTGGGCTTCGATACCGTATCTTCCTATTGTGGCTCATCAGGTAAATATTACAATAATTGCAGCGATAGGGGCACCCTCTGGAAAAGAGCATGTTCGCGTTTGGGTACTCATCACAGAACGTCTCGTTGTAGAGCTTGATATTGAATAATTCCCTTGCCGGCCAGGGAATGGTGTCCAGCTCGACATTTTCGGGGGACTTGATTATCTTGTCTGTTGTTTTGCCTGAGACAAGGTCATTTGCGGTAAAATCATATTCCCCCACAAGGACGTGGTCGATGATGCCTTCATTCTCCTTGATCACCTCTTCTGGGAGGGCTGTTGGGTGCTGACCTGCCGCTACCAGCTTTGTCCTTGGAGATGCCTCTTTTACTTTTTTGAACATGAGGCAATCGGAACTATATGAAGGAGAACTCATCTCGGAGACCATGAAATCGGGGGAAAATTCCCTGACCAGCAACAAGAAATCATCAACAGAGGTCTTCTCTGCCAGACAATCAATCACTTTGATCTCATGGCCATGGTCCCTAATGACTGCTGATGCATAGCCTAGATAAAATGGAAAAGCGCGAAAGCTGACAACCGGCTCTTTGTCTGATGTATGGCTCCATCTCATCCCTTCTCTTGCCTGATACTTGCTGCCTGGCTTTGGCCAAGGCAGGCACGCCATCAAAACTCTTGCCATGCTCATATGGTTTTGATGATCTTTTAAAAACGTTGTGTTTACCTTTTCTACAGGAACAATAGTGCGCTTCAGCAAACCGAAAGGAATAAAAGCATCTTCCTGATGCCAAGATTCCCATGAGATATGCAAGAATCCTTATCATCATCACAGCAGCACTCCTCTTTGCCAGCATTGCCGCATCGATGGAAGAAGGAAGCGGGACAGGAGATGGTCCTTCTTATACGATAGACTTTCTTTGGATAGCGCTCATCCTGATTATTGCCAAGCTCTCGAGTCTTGTCGAAAAGTGGGGGCAGCCAGCTGTGCTCGGGGAGCTGATCGTTGGAGTCATCCTTGGGAACCTCACCATGCTTGGCATCAATGCCCTCGCTCCTATCGGAACTGACCCTATCATCCTGTTCTTGTCAGAGCTTGGAGTGATTATCCTATTATTCCAGATAGGACTTGAATCAAATATTGAGGAGATGAAGAAGGTTGGGGTGCCTTCCATGCTCGTTGCGATTGTCGGGGTCATTGTGCCGTTTGTTCTGGGTACGGTGATCATCGGACCATGGCTTCTTCCAGGGTTGAGCCAGAATGCGTATTTATTCCTTGGAGCAACCTTGACTGCAACCTCTGTTGGCATCACAGCCCGGGTGTTCAAGGATTTGGGCAAACTGCATACCAAAGAGGCACGCATTGTCCTTGGAGCTGCAGTCATCGATGATGTCTTTGGCCTTGTCATCCTGGCAGTCGTTTCCGCGATTGTCACCGCAGGCAGCGTCTCAGCACTCAGTGTTGGCATCATTACCCTAAAAGCGCTCGTGTTCCTCATCGGCTCGATCATGATCGGCCAGAAGATCGCATCACCTATAGGAAAATGGCTCTCAGAAGTCCATACCGGCGTTGGGATGAAATTTGCCCTCGCTGCGAGCTTTTGTTTCATCTTTGCCTACTTTGCACAAATTATTGGCCTTGCCCCGATTGTTGGCGCATTTGCAGCCGGACTTATCATGAAACCGGTGCACTTCACATATTTCATCGAGCCGGAAGTGGTAACCGACATCAAAGAACACATCAAAAACCACCATGACCAGCAAGCAGTCGACCGAGTCATCCAAAAGCACAGCCATAAGCATGTTGAGGATTTAATTGCGCCACTAGGGCTATTATTTGTGCCCATCTTTTTTGTTCTCACCGGCTTTACGGTTAATCTTGCTACACTCTTTGATGTGAAGATCCTCCTGATAGCGCTTGGCATCACTATTGCTGCAGTGATTGGAAAAGTTGTTGCCGGCTATGCAGTCAAGGGAGTAGACAGGAAAATAGTTGGGTGGGGGATGGTCCCTCGAGGCGAAGTTGGCCTCATTTTTGCCACTATCGGCAAAGGCCTGGGCGTTGTGAGCGACCAGGTGTATTCTGTTATTGTCATCGTCGTCATCCTGACAACCTTGATGACACCGCCGATCCTTTCTTTTCTGATCAAACGGATGAAAACAGAAGCGCCAGCATAAGCATTACATCGCAAAAAAAAGATCACAGAAGATTACAGAAAAAAGATTCTATGGGGTTTTGGGATTTCTTGCAATGACAGCGCCCCTGCCGGTGATGACCAGGTAATTGCCTTTCAGAGCAGCAATGTCTCCCCTGCCTTCAATGCCGCGCTTGAACTTGCTCACAGCATATTTTAGCTCAAATTCGTTCCTGAACTTCAACGGACTGTAATTGACGATCGCAATGTTGCCTTTCACCACAAAATCAAGAACCTCTGCTACCTGATCGACTTCAGAGAGCTTATATATCTTAAAGACCGGCCGTCCATCTTTCTTTTGTCCGTAATCCTCCACCCATCCTTCGCCGGCGAGGATGGGATCATGTTTCTTCTTCCCGAATAATCCCATAGTTCCCTCCCCTGTTCTTTGTCGTGAGATTTATATAAACTTATGTGTGGCAGAGAAGATAGCTAAGCAGGAACATGAGGGGTAAACGGCATTGAACATAAATTATTTGGTTCGACAACACCATCATTGGCAGGAAAGTTCTCATGGTGAAAATAACCCTGGCAACACCACTACTGGCAGGCAGACCGGTTTTGTGCCAAAACCTTCGCTCAGAGACTGAGCGATCTGCGCCAGTGGTGTTGCCTAAACGAATTTATGTTTTTTGTGCCAGTTGTGTTGCTATCTTCAGTTTTCTTTTAAGATTTTGAACCTTTCATCCCTTCAAAAGGGAAATAATTATGACAGTGCTCGCTTGTCACCTGCACAACCTCAAAGCCCAAGATATGGTCAGAAAAATGCTCCCGAAATTCCTTAATAGTAGAGTGAAGGATAGTTTGATCTGGAACTTCGAGTTCCAAACTCAAGTCGTACTGGCCAATAAGAATGAGAACAAATACAATATGGTTATGCTGGCTGGCAAACTGGATCATCGCGTTTTCAACTTTTTGAGACATATTGTGAAGAGAGAAATAAACAGAATACCGCTGCAAACCCATTTTTTCATAATCAAAAAAGAAAGAGTATCCGGAAATGATGCTTTTCTCCAACTTTCGAAGATGATATCTGACGACTTCCGGTGATTCATTGATCTCCTTGGAGATGTCAACAGCTGATTTTCTTGGCGTGAGTGAAATTGCACGGAGTACTTTCCAATCTATACTGTCTATCTCATCAACCTTCGTTTGGGTATCGTACTGAAGCAGAGGTTTTGATGGCTCATCAATTAAATATCCACGAGTAAAACCCGGCACTCTCACGGTTGCAGTGATGCTCTTTTCTGCGATATACTGGCCAAATTTTGCCTCTATCTCCCTATAGTGGTCTGAGAACTCCCTCATGTTTTTTGCATAAATGGTAAAGTTGATATCCCAGCTTCCAGAGCAGGAAGCAACCCAGTGCATGTATTTTTTTGCAGTGAGGAATGAGATGAATTGCTGCTCTGATTTTGTGTCTATTCCCTTCAAACGTACAAGCACTTTATAATGATTAAAACCAAGGGAAAGAGTATTGAGAAAGGTGACCCAGGACTTGATGAAGCCATCCTGCTCTAACTTTTTTATTTTATAACCGATCGCCTGCTCCGTCAGACCAACGTTTTTTGCCAGCTCCTTGCTTGCTGCTCGGGCATTTTGGTCAAGCCAGTAGAGGAGGGCCTTATCCTTTTTTGAAAGCATTTTTAATTATAATATCCTTATTATTATAAAAGTTTCGTTTTTGAAAATAAATTTCTGAATAGTTTTATATAATTGTTACTACTATTACTAAGTAATAAATTTGCGTTGATACTGATGAGACCAGCTATTGTTCAAGGATGGGACATCCCAAAAGAGGAATATCTTGCTACCCATAAAGATAATAGGCTCATCAAGTTGCTGATCGATCTCTCAAATGGATGCAACCTGTGGTGCCATGGATGTTTCACGATGAGGAGCACCAGCGTCAAACGGAGATTGACTAATGAGATGGGTGCGGATGACCAACTCAGATTGCTCGATGAGGCAGCCGCGCTCGGGGTGAGAACAGTTGACATTGTGGGAGCTGGAGAACCAACGCTTGATCCGGATTATGGGAGGATCATTAGCCACATTAAGGATCTTGGCATGAGACCTGTGGTGTTTACGCACGGAGCGACAGGGCACTTTGAGAGAGAATCAGCATACGAGGGTAGCGTGTCATACTTCATCAAGCTCTGGAGCCTGGATTCAGAGGAGCAGAACAGATATGTGTCAGAGCCCGGAAAATCCCTTGGGTTCGACTATGCCTCATGGAGGAATAGAACTCTCGAGAACCTCACCAATAAGTGGTTGACACAAGGAGAAGAGGTCATGCTCGACGGCATTTCTTATGTGACAACTTGCGTGGGAGCAGATGTGCTCGTCAGGAAGAGCAATATGGATGAGATCGTCAGTATCCATGAGGTATGTAGGAAACTCGGTGTCATGCCTCTTATCAAGAGTTACATCCCTGAGGGACCGACGCTTTTCGACCAGGAACAGAACCGAGGCCTTGTGACCCTTGAGATGCTGAGCGAACTGCAAACAGACGAGGCGACACCGGCAGACATGATGAGGGTCAGGCAACAGCTGATCGCGCTGGATCGAGAACTTGGAATACCGGATATGGAAACATTCTACCCGCAGGGATGCAAGTGCACGCAAAGCATGGCATCACTCTATGTCGATATCCTGGGCAACGTCCGCTCATGCGTTGGAACGCAGCCAATACCAATCGGAACGTACGAACCAGGGAAGGGAATACTCCTGCACGCACTCATGGAACGGGCGCATGCTGTCGGTTTTGGGTGCCCGCCAAGACTCGAAGATGCAAAAAGAAGAGGGCTTGAGATCGATGATGGCATGAGGAGATTGTATGGAGAAGGAATGAGGAGGCAGGCATGACCCAAACCAGAAGCATCTTGCTTGTGAATGCGGGAAATGACAGAAAATATGACTCAGGTGGAGTGCACTGGACAGCCTATCCTCCTCTGGGGGTGATCTCTCTTGGTACACACATCAATACCTATTCTGACTGGACTGCTTGAAGCATCAGAAAGGATAGGCCGCATTGCCTCGAGGAGAGGAATACCACACGGGAGCTCATGGACAGGGATATGTTAATTTATTCAGATGGACTAACACATAGGTGAGAATAAGGTGAAAATAAGGTGAGAATAATATAGGTGATAACATGAACGAATTTAGAAAATTGCAGGATTTGGTAGAACGAGAAGGAATAAAAAAAGTTGTTTTAGTTACCCGGAGCGGAGTTGGGAGTAGTGGCAGGCATAGTTTTGGCCATCAAGCAGCGCTTACTTATCAAGCACTTCAGGAAAATGGTATCGAGGTCATTTGTCTTAGTGATGAAGCACTCAGCCACATCGTGACACGCTCGAGCGAGCCTTATGAACAATGGAATGAGTTTCGTAATGATGATCTCTACCGTTTGTACTGCAGAGGTGGCCTTACTGATCATGCAGCGGTAAAGTATGGGGGCTATCAGAGAGGAAGAGGAATCAATGATGTGCTCAATTCATTTGGCTCGAATGCTGACTCACTTCGGTCAATGGCGGATTATGGGATTATTGCAGAAACCCACCAGGTAACGGTAACAGAAATAGAACGATGCCATGTAAGAAGTATTAGCTATGTCGAGAGAGCAGCACAACAGCTTTCCCAAGTATTTGGCAAAAGATGCGTAGTAACCGTTCCCGAATTTGTGGCAAACCAGTATGTAGCAAACCTACCTCAAAGTCCGATTATCCCACCAGAAAAGATTGTGTTCCTTTAAATGAGGAGTTTATTTTTTTCTTTTTTCCATCATTCTTTCTTTTTTCCATCATAATCTTTATAAACCCTGACTTATCCGGCCTTTGTATTACCGTAGGGGGTGTACTATTTATGGAAACAGTTCTTATCTTAAGCATACTTTGTTGTGTTTTAGCTCTCCTGTATGCGGCGTATGTTGCTGCCAGGATCGCAAAGAAAGACCCTGGCGATAAAAAGATGCAGGATATCAGCGATGCCATCCACGAAGGAGCAATGGCATTCTTGATGACTGAATACAAGATCCTTGCCGTGTATATCATTATCGTTGCCGGGCTGCTCTATTATTTCATCAATATCCCGACGATGGTCACTTTCATTTTTGGGGCACTCTGTTCTATCCTTGCCGGCTACTTCGGGATGAAGATTGCCACAAAAGCGAACGTTCGGACAACGCAAGCTGCACGAAAAAGCCTGCAAGATGCCCTTCGGGTCTCTTTTGACTCTGGAAGCGTCATGGGTCTGTGCGTTGTTGGCCTTGGCCTGCTTGGCGTTGTTATCTTTTATATCATCTACAAAAGCCCTGATGCGCTGTTTGGCTTTGGGCTTGGCGCATCATCCATCGCCCTTTTTGCCAGGGTTGGCGGGGGCATCTTCACAAAAGCAGCAGATGTTGGCGCTGACCTTGTCGGAAAGACAGAGGCAGGCATCCCAGAGGATGACCCTCGAAATCCTGCAGTGATTGCAGACAATGTCGGGGATAATGTCGGCGATGTTGCCGGCATGGGAGCAGACCTCTTTGAGAGTTATGTGGGAAGCATCATTGCAGCAATGGCACTTGGGGGGGTGAGTTTTGGCGTCAAAGGACTCATCTTCCCAATAGCTCTTGCAGCAATTGGCATTATCTCCTCTATCATCGGCACCTTCTTTGTCAAGACTGATGAGCACACCCATCCGGGAGATGCACTCCAGAAAGGCTTGTGGGTGTCATCAATCCTCGTTGCCATCGCAGGATTTTTCCTTGCAAAGAACACGTTTGGCTCGATCCAGATGTTTTGGGTGATCATCATTGGCCTTCTTGCAGGCATCCTGATTGGCATCAACACAGAACTCTATACTTCTGAAAAGAAAAAATATGCGCAACGGATCGCAGAAGCATCAAAAACTGGCCCTGCAACAAACATCATCCAAGGGCTCGTCGTTGGCATGGAATCAACACGCAATGTGATGATCATCCTTAGTATTGCTATCCTTGGCGCATTCTACCTCGGCCAGACAGCAGGGATAGGAGGCGGCCTTTATGGCATTGTCATCTCTGGTGTTGCAATGCTCTCTACCCTTGGCATCTCCCTTGCTATAGACGCATATGGACCAGTTGCGGATAATGCAGGAGGCATTGCGGAAATGGCAGGCCTTGGCCCAGAAGTTCGGAAAAGGACTGACAGCCTTGATGCTGTTGGGAACACAACAGCTGCCATGGGAAAAGGATTTGCTATCGGCTCTGCTGCACTCACCGCCCTTGCGTTGTTTGCAACATTTGCGACTGCAACTCAGCTCTCTATCGTCAATATCTTAGATCCTCTTGTGATCGTTGGATTATTGCTTGGCGGAATGTTACCCTTCTATTTTACTGCCATGACGATGCAATCAGTCGGGGATGCTGCCATGCTGATGATTGAAGAAGTCAGACGGCAATTCAAAATCAAAGGCATCCTTGAAGGGAAGAAAAAGCCAGATTATAAGCGATGCGTTGCCATATCCACCGCAGGATCATTGAAACAGATGATCATTCCAGGACTCCTTGCAGTCTTATCACCCATACTTGTCGGCATCTTCCTTGGAACAGCTGCTCTTGGAGGCCTCCTTGCAGGATCACTTGTGACTGGGGTGCTCATGGCAGTCTTCATGGCAAACACGGGAGGCGCATGGGACAATGCAAAGAAATACATTGAGTCCCAGCCGAAAACAAAGGAGACTGGGAAAGGAAGCGATATGCATAAAGCAGCAGTCATCGGCGATACCGTCGGCGACCCATTCAAGGACACATCGGGACCAAGCTTGAACATTCTAATAAAATTGATGGCTATAGTATCCCTTGTCTTTGCACCAGTATTCATCAAATATGGAGGAATCCTTTTAGGACTCCTCTAAGATTATTTTTATGAAAAGATTCATTGACTTAGTCGGGGAATACAGCCGGAATATCGAAGGCTCATATCAACAGATAGCTAGTATCACGAGAGAACATTTCAACCAAAGACTTGAGGGGACAGAATTTGACCCAAGAGGCAGAGTGGAAAATTTTTATCGAAACAGCCCCTATTTTTCTGCAAGGATTGCTGCTGGAAGAGCGCTTGGCCTTGAGGAAGAGATAGATAATGCGCTTCCCGGCTGGATAGGCCAGTTGGTTGCAGACGAGTTACGTGGATCCAAGGGTCAGCGAGCAAAAGCGTATGCAGACCATGGGAAGCTCTACCAAACAACAAGGAACCATCCTTATCAGAGCCACCTGGTAGAGCAAAGAGATCCGGGGCATAGAGCATTGGCTCTTAGCCTTCTGTGCGGCCAAGCTCTCAACGAAACAGAATTAAGGATGGTCTATGAGGAGTCTTGCATCTCAAGAGCCTCATTCCTTGCCGGAAGGAAACTAGGAGTCAATCCGGTACCTAACTTTTTCCATTCCTATCAAGCAGAGATTGCCATTGCAGCACTGCCTGTTGCATTCACACTTTATTGGCTTTCCACCATTGTATGATCTAGGATATAGGTGCTAGCATAACAATGCATAAAAGAGTTTTTTGTTCGTGCCTTCATGACTAAAATTGCGTTTGATGTCATGACCGCTGAACGAGGGATTGAAGAAGCAATCCTTTATGGTGCTTGCCGGATTGAGGAAGTCCTGAAACAAAGAGGTTTTTCTATCTCTCATCGACAAATAGAGAAAGTTCTCATAAAGAAGGGGTTGCAATTGCCTAATGTGAGGAAGCAGAAGAGCAGGAAATGGGTTCGTTACGAACTGCCAAACCCTAACGACTTGTGGCATACGGACTGGACCTATGACCCTTACACGAGCAAACAATTAAGCGTTT
>Ga0208373_1000529_pt1 | contig 64804 bp, 51 predicted proteins | sample RifOxyC2_FD_184036 | JGI IMG/M metagenome (GOLD analysis project Ga0208373, IMG submission 184036) | Soil microbial communities from Rifle, Colorado - Rifle Oxygen_injection C2 (SPAdes) | ecosystem: Environmental > Terrestrial > Deep subsurface > Rock core/Sediment | place: Rifle, Colorado...
ACAAAAGTTGTATCAAAATCTGAAGAGATGATAGATCTTAGTTTACGGTTATGTTGGAATATAAATGAGAACAATAGTTTTGAATATTATAGAGAGATCTTTTTATCTATCTTTAGATAACACTCTCATAATTTTAACAAATGTGAAGGATGCTTTCTTTTTTAACCGGGAAGCATTAATTGATTACAAACCGTTTGCTTCAATTCCGTTTATAAAAATCATAGAAGATTACCAGATATATGGGAATATATGGGAAACTGTTAGAAGAATTGAAGATGATATACCAAAAATAAATCTTGACAAAGAATTTTTTGAATCATTAAAAATTTGGTTTGGGTATTTAAGTACTGTTGAGTATATAGAAAATAACAAGTTTAGTAATGAAGAACTGACTGTCTTGTTTCTAAATAAATTTATTTTTATAAAAACACTTGAGGATTTTGGATTAGTTGAATATAAATTTATTCAGTCACAATATGAAAGTTATGTCAAAAAATGGGAACCAAAAGGCTATGAAAAAGTTTTTAGTTATTTCTTTAATGAATTAGAACATTTTTTTGAAGATTATTATAACACAGAATTATTCACAAGTAATTATTGGGATTATGTAGAGAAAAGCGATGAGAATATTAGACGTTTCAAGGAAAAATTTGAAATAATTCTCGGTCTTGATACCTGGGCTTTTACTTATGGGAAGGGTCTTGTTCATTTCAATTACCGACATATTAACGAAGATGTTTTCGGCAAGGCTTATGAAACATGGATTGCAGAAAATAGAAAAGACGAGGGGATATTTTATACACCTGCACCCTTAACAGAATACATGACAATGAGGCTTGTTGACAGCCTTTTTGATGAACCGATAGAACAATTAAAAAAGGAATTTGTTAAAGACAACCCCAATTATGCTCAGATTGAATCTTTGATGAATGACATTAGGAATATTAAAATAATTGACCCGGCATCAGGAAGCGGGAGCTTCCTAATCAAAGTGTTCAGAAGAATTTTTGAAAAATATATGCTGATTGAAGAAGCTACAAAATGGGCGGTAAATTATCATCCAGAGGATATTTTTACGAAACCAAAAAATATTCAGTTCACAGAAGATTTCAGAACAAGAAACTTTTTCAACGGACAATCAAAACTACAATTAATCTCCTCGATAATTCTCAATCATATTTTTGCCGCAGATATTGATGAAAGAGCCTTAGAAACCGCAAAAACTAACTTGTGGAAAGAAGCAATTAAACTTGACCCTCAGAGCTACAATTATTTAAAGCTTGACAAAACAAAATTACACATTCTCCCAAATCTTGAATTGAATTTTGTCTGTGGCGATTCACTTGTTGATATTGAATTTGAACAACAAATAGATATTATCAAATCAGAGTTTAAAAATGAAATCATAAGACTTTTTGAGATAAGAAATGAATACCTAATAAATCCATTTCATACTGAATTAATAAAAGAAGCATCAGAAATCAAAGTTAAGCTCAGGAATAGACTAAAAAAAGAATTAACAATGTTTGAACCACTCTTTTTCTGTGCTGAGTTTATTTTCTGCTATTTCAATAAAAATGGTGAACTTTTAGATGAATCAGAAAGAGGTTTTTCGGGGGTCATTAGTAATCCTCCATGGGAAGCAATAAAGCCTGTTAAGAAAGAATTTTCCAGGCAGAAAAAATATGAGAGAGATATTTTGAATTTTAATGACTGGTTCGAGAAAAAGTTAAAAAAAGATAAAGAGTTTAAATTTAACTGGGATAATTATGTAAAAAATTATGAGAATTACACAGGTTATTTATACCATAAATATAAATATCAAAGCACAGGAGACCCGAATTTTTATAAATTTTTTATCGAAAGGAATTTTCAATTATTAAAATCAGGGAAACATCTCTGTCTGCTTGTACCATCGGGCTTTCAAACTGATGAAGGAAGCAATCATTTGAGAGATTTCATCTTGAATAATAATCAATTAATTGAATTATCTTCATTTGAGAATAAAGGATATTATGACGAAGAAATTTCAGAAAATCATAAAATTAAATTATTTCCGGAAGTTGATCCTCGATATAAATATTCAATCATTTTAGCAAACAAAGTTATAAAAAGCGATTACTTTTTCAAAGCAAAATTCTATTTGCAAGACCCCAAAGAGTTGTTGAATAATAATTTCCTTGAATATGATATTGAAAAGATTAAAAGATTCTCTCCTGAAAATATATCAATAATGGAATTTCAAAGTGATAGAGATTATTTACTTTGTGATAAAATTTTAAATGGGAATGTATTACTTGCAGATACCGAATTTAAATTGAGAACTGAATTTCACATGACAAATGACAGCAACTTGTATCATTCATTAAAACAATTGAAAGAACATAAGGGAGAGAAATTCTGCAGACTTTACGAAGGTAAAATGATTCATCAGTTTAATTCAAACTTTGGGATTCCGAGATATTTTATAAATGAAGAAGAAGGCAGAAAGAAACTACTGGGTAAGGTTATATACAGAATAAAAAGAGAGAACGAGCTTAGCAATGGAGATTTTGAAAAAATTAAAGTTCCCGATGATTTATTACTCGATTATGAAACTTACAGGTTTGTTTACAGAGCTGTTGGTAGTTCAACAAATGAGAGGTCAATAATTTGTTCGATTGTACCACCAAAAGTATTCGTAGGCCATTCAATGAATCATATAGTTAATGTTGATTATAAAATTAAAAATAATATAATTGAATCCATACCACCTGATAATAAAACATTAATTTATATAATGTCCTTACTTAATTCTCTGTCGTTAAATTATTATATGAGAAATAAAATATCAGCAAATTTGACAATGAATTTTGTTTATGAACTGCCAATTGCCGAAGCTAATGAGCAAGAGAAGAAGAGAATAGTTGAGCTTGGTTTTAATTTACTATATCGAAAATCAAATAAAGCAGACTTCGAGGATTTGAAAAATGAATTGAATATTAATGTTGACGAATCAAAAGATTTAATTGAAATGAGAGCCGAACTTGAAGTTTTGATTGCTAAAAATCTTTACGGACTTGACAAAAACGATTGGGATTACCTTACCTCAACATTCACTTACGGCGGCGAAAGCGTAACCAAAAACGAATTAGACAGATTTATTGAAAAAAGTAAAGAAATGTGGTAGGATATTAATTCTCAATTAATTAAATCATCTTAATCACATAAATCACACAAATCACAGTTCAGACAATTTGCGTCTTTCCTGTCCTTTGCATGAGAGTAACCCCATGCTTCAGCATGGGGGGCAAGAGACGAGACCCACAGCCACAGCCCAGCCCCCACACTAAAGTGTGGGGTTAACCAAATCATCCCAATCACATAAATCACACAAATCACAGTTCAGACAATTTGCGTCTTTCCTGTCCTTTGCATGAGAGTAACCCCATGCTTCAGCATGGGGGGCAAGAGACGAGACCCACAGCCACAGCCCAGCCCCCACACTAAAGTGTGGGGTTAACCAAATCATCCCAATCACATAAATCACACAAATCACAGTTCAGACAATTTGCGTCTTTCCTGTCCTTTGCATGAGAGTAACCCCATGCTTCAGCATGGGGGGCAAGAGACGAGACCCACAGCCACAGCCCAGCCCCCACACTAAAGTGTGGGGTTAACCAAATCATCCCAATCACATAAATCACACAAATCACAGTTCCGACAATTTGCGTCCTTGCTTTGTGATCTCTGTGTCTTCCCTCCGTGCCCTCTGTGTTAAAATTTGCTTCTTCCTACATCAACCTACAGTCTAAACACCTACAGTCTAACAGTCTATATTTTTAAAATCCTTTTAAAATGGTTTTCTTGACATATCACTCCCACATCCTTATCTTTGCACCGCATGTTCTTTGCTAAACAATGTCGGGCTGTATCAGCCGTAACCGGGATGCTTTGCCACGAAAAAAAGTCCCTCGCCTTCGGAGAGAGATTTAGGGTGAGGTCAGACAAATCGGGCACTTAAAAACACCGTCAAAAACGTATGATTTGTCCAAAAACGTACGATTTTGGCTTCATATCACCAAAAAACTCTGTGAAACTCTTTTCAAAACTCTGTGCGACTCTGTGGTAAAATTTGCTTTATCCTCAATTCTGCATTTTTAATTTAGAATTGAAAATTTATTGAAAATTGAGAATTGAAGATTGAAAATTATTTCAATGCGTATGTATTCTCTTATGCATAATCCTTCTTGATTCTTTCAATTTTTCATCGTCAGCCAGGGCAAGCAATCTCTGATTTAAAGTCCGGTCATTTTCATTCTGAAGCTGTTTTGCAATATAGGTAATTACTTTTGGAGGGAAAATGCCATCCTTTTCGTAATCATTGCGATGATTAAGAAGAATTTCAGCAGATTCGGCACAGCTTGTTGCAATTTCATTTAAAGTTGAATAGCTCGATGAGCTGTGAATATTTGAAGAAACGTAATTATGTTTTGCTTTATTTAATGAATCTTTTTCGTGGGTTAAACCCCAGTCAACAGCTATTGTCAATCCCGCAAGTAATAGATGAGCAAAGGCACTGCCGTCAGGACTGCGAAATTCTACTGTCTGCCGGCATTCTTTATAATCCAATTCTGTTTTTTGCTGTGGATTTATTCTTTTGGTAAGGTTGCTAACATTCGACCATCCGAGTGGAACCCTTATTAATGCACTGCGGTTTCGTTCGCTCCAGCAAACTTTGGTAGGAGCCTCCTGGTTAGGAACTAATCTCAAGTAAGAAGCTGAAACCATGTTCCCAAAGGATGTCAGGCTTGGAGCATAATGGCATAAACCTCCAATCAGCATCTTTGCCTGTTTTGATAGCTCACCTTTGTTTCCTGTCATAACGTTTTTACCGTTCTTCATTAATGCAAGGTGAATATGCATGCCATTTCCTGCATGGCCAACGTCCAGCTTTGGAACAAATGTTGCTATATTCCCGTGTTTGTATGCGATATTTCTGATAATCCATCTTGCCATAACAATAATATCACCACAATCCTCGACAGCAGTTGGGAGAAATTCTATTTCAACTTGTTCGGCTTTCTTTCCGTTAAGCTCATCAAAGTCACTTTCGATTTTTTCAAGACAACCAACTTCATGGTGGGCATATTTTATATTTCCGGTTATATGTGATAAATGAAGGAGCATTTCATCGAGTAATTCACCGGATTTAACAAAGGGTGGACTTGCATGGTATCCCTGTTGTTTTTGCAATGGATATAAACGGTCAGACGATTCGCTGACAAGGTAGAATTCAAGTTCTCCCATTGCATTCAGAGTGTAACCGGAATTTTTATTAAGTAAATTACTTGCTCTTTTTAATATATTATCCGGTGTAAATTCCGCTAAGTTGCCGTTTGGGTCGAGGTACCTGCATACAAAATCAAGGCTGTTGTTTGAAAAGGGATTGAGGAATGCTGTCTTGTATTCGGGTACGACATACAAGTCCGAACTGCCTAAATCCACAATATCTTTAAATAAAGAAGAACCATCAACTCTTTCGCCTTCAGTCAGAACTAATTCAGCATGCTTTTTATTTGTAATTGGTATTTTCAGTTCCTTGATTTTTCCATCCATTGCAGTATAGTGGAAAGTAATTCTTTGGATTTCTTTTTCAAGAATAACCTTAATCAAATCTTCTCTCGTCAAATCCAGCCTGTTTTTACCCGTTATCAATGATATAGGACTTTCAAGGGCAAATCTTTCAACTTTTTTTAACATAACAATCAAACTCCATTTTCAATTTTTAATATTTAAACAAGATATAAAATTAACAATAATTTTCATTTCTTTTTTATGAATTCTGTTTTTTGAAATCACTGATTCCTATAAAAGACAAATAATTTGTAACCTAATGTTCCTAATCGAAAAAATTAAATTTGAATATGGTTTTATTTGAGTAAATTATAATATAATAAAGAGATTACGCCTATCTAACGATTTAATAATCAGTAAAAATATTATGTCTTTAATATCAATTTATTATATGATTTTTACTCAAATTTTAGTTTCAAATTATTTTTCTTATTTTTGGGGGCAATAAATTGGTTAATAATAATACAATTACAAAGCATGTTGCTTAATCTGTCTAAAGAAAATTATAATACAAATCCGGTTATGGAGAATTATCTGGTCAAACAACTATTTAATCTTCCCAAAACACGTGCGAGCAAAATTATACAGTTTAAGCATTATCAAACCGATGCACCTGTCTAAAGAGAAAATTTAATTAAACTATAAATTATAATTATAGTAAATTTCAATTTACATATTCAACATTTTTTATTAATTAGTAAAGTTATATTGTAATTACTCAGGTAGATAGGTTATAGACTAATAGACTGTAGGAAAAGATTATGCGAAATCATTCTAAACTCAGGGCATTTGAACTTGCAGATGAAATAGCAGTTTTAATCTATAAGGTAACAAAAGATTTCCCTAAAGATGAAATATATGGATTGACTTCACAAATGAGAAGAGCTGGGATTTCTGTCCCTTCTAATATTGTTGAAGGATGTGCACGCGAAAGTCAGGCCGAATATCTTAGATTTCTTGAGATCGCTTTTGGTTCTTTAAGGGAATTGCATTATCAATTCACATTAGCCGTCAGATTGGGTTATGCTAGGGAATCAGAAATTAGTGAATGTAAATTGAAGTTATTAGAGACAGAGAAAGTGCTGGGAGCCTTGATTCGATCGTTGCGGAAACGCTAAATGTCTATCAGCCTTCAGTCTAAATAACCTCAGTAGTTAAGTTATATTTAATTATTATTAGGAGTCTTGACTTTGAAAAGGGATTTTTTAAGCATAAGGGATTTTACAAGCGAAGAAATTAGGGAGACATTTGAATTAGCTTTGAAAATGAAAGCAAACAGGTTGGGATATATTGATTCACTCAAAGGAAAAACTTTAGCACTGATTTTTGAAAAGCCATCATTGAGGACACGAACAAGCTTCGATGTTGGAATTCAACAACTCGGTGGTTTTTCTCTTTACCTTTCTCCGAATGAAATTAACCTTGGGAAGCGGGAATCAGTCTATGATGTTGCCAAGAACTTAGAGAGAATGGTTGAAGGAATAATGATAAGAACCTTTGCACATCAAATCGTAGTTGATATGGCAAATCATGCATCAATACCAATTATAAATGGTTTAACTGATTTTTCACATCCGTGCCAGGCTATGGCAGATTTCTTAACTATACTTGAATTAAAAGGCGGAAAAGAAAAAAATATTAAAGGGCTGAAGCTTTGTTATGTCGGAGACGGGAATAATGTAGCACATTCATTGATGTTCGCCGGAGCCAGGTTGGGAGTAAATGTTACCGTAGCATGTCCGAAAGGATTTGAACCTGAAAAAAAAGCAATTGATTTATCAAATGAAGATGCAAAATCAACAGGAGCAAAAATCGAAGTAGTGAATGACCCATATGAAGGTGCAAAAGATGCAGATGTAGTGTACACAGACGTATGGGCATCAATGGGACAGGAAAAGGAAGCGGAGGAAAGAAAGAAGATATTTAAGCCGTACCAGGTTAATGATGAATTGATGTTTCATGCAAATAAGGATGCGATTTTTATGCATTGTCTTCCGGCACATCGTGGTGATGAGGTTACAGATAGCGTGATTGATGCTCCTTACTCCGTTGTATTTCAGGAAGCAGAGAACAGGCTTCATGCTCAAAAGGCAATTATGTATAAATTGATGAAATAAGGTGCAGAGTGGCTTTAAAAGCATTAATAGCAGTCGGAGGCAATTCTTTAATCCGTGCGGGTGAACGTGGAACACTTGACGAGCAGATGCTCAATGCGAAGGCTACAGCACGAAGCATATCGCAGATGGTGAAACTCGGCTGGCAGGTTGTCATTACTCACGGAAACGGCCCGCAGGTTGGTGCTGCACTTCTGAGGTCAGAAAGAGCAGCGACAGAAGTCTATACTCATACGCTCGATATGTGCGTTGCCACGACTCAAAGTGAAATAGGTTATATTTTGCAGAGAGCCTTAGTTCATGAAATGAAACAGTTCGGTTTAGGCAATCCTGTTATAACAATTCCAACGATGGCAAGAGTTGATGAAAACGACCCTGCATTTCAAAATCCAACAAAACCTATTGGTCCGTTTTATTCTAAGAAAATTGCAGAAGATAAACAGAGAACACTTGGGTGGAATATCATAGAAGATGCCGCCAGAGGCTACAGGCGTGTCGTTGCATCTCCCGAACCAATCGAGATTCTTGAGCTTGATATAATAAAAAATGTCCTCGAACTGGGAATCATCGTTATTGCACTTGGCGGCGGGGGAATACCGGTTATAAAAAGAGATAATAATATAATAATTGGTTCAGAAGCTGTAATTGACAAAGACAGGTCATCAGCACTGCTTGCACAAGGCTTGGATGTTGACCTGTTTATTATCAGCACGGACACTGACCAGGTATATCTGAATTATAAAAAACCAAACCAGAAAGGTATAAGAAAATCTACTGCAAATGAGATGGAAAAATATTCTCAGGAAGGCCATTTTGCACCCGGCAGTATGGGACCAAAGATAGAATCCGTTATTAAATTTTTAAGGAATGGCGGCAAGAAAGCCATAATTACTTCTTATGAATTTTTAATGGATGCACTCGATGAGAAAGCGGGGACTCATATTATACCTTAAATTGATAAAATAATTAACCGTAATAAATTGAGGTTAACATGAAATTAAAACATATTGTAGAATCACAGCAGTTCACGGTTCCTTTGATTCTCGAATTATTCGAGAGGACCGACCATATGAAAAGGGTTGTTGCTCGTAGCGGCACAAAAGACTATGATAATAAAGTTATGGCTTCATTGTTTTACAAGCCTTCGACAAGAACGCGGTTTTCTTTTGAAGCGGCAATGTACAGGCTTGGCGGTAGGGTGCTATCAACAGAACAGGCTAAGGAGTTTTCTTCGGAAGTCAAGGGTGAATTACTTGAAGACACGATACAGATAGTTGCTAATTACTGTGATGTGATTGTACTCAGACATCACCAGGAAGGTGGGGCTCAAAGAGCAGCATCTGTTTCTCCCGTTCCAATTATTAATGCAGGTGATGGTTCCGGCGGGCAGCATCCAACCCAGGGATTACTTGATTTATACACGATTTATAATGAGTGTCATGCTCTCGATGGTTTATCGGTTGCAATTATTGGAGCGTTAGACCAAGGCAGAACAGCCCGCTCACTTGCTTATCTGCTGAGTAAGTTTGACAGGATTAAATTATACTTTATCGCTCCTGATGAACTTCAGATTAAAAATGATATTCTAGAGCATCTGGACGAAAAAGGAGTATCATACCATCTTTCATCAAACACTGAGGATATTATCAGCAAGGTTGATGTTGTTTATCAAACGAGAATTGACAAGGAGAGATTGAAACATAAGGAGATTGATCTAACCAAATACAATATTGATACAAATGTTTTGAAGAAGATGAAGTATAATTCGATAATTATGCATCCGCTTCCGAGGTCAGTAGAAATTAATCCTGCGGTTGACGGAGACCCGCGTGCCGCTTATTTCAGGCAGGCGAGGAATGGATTATATGTAAGAATGGCATTGCTGACAATGCTTTTTGATAATGAGTAAATTAATTATAAGGAACAAATGAGAGAGATTATGAAAACAAAAGATTATATAGAATTAGAAGAACAATACGGAGCACATAATTACCATCCTTTGGATGTTGTTGTTGAAAAAGCAGAAGGAGCCTGGGTTATTGATGTCGAAGGAAAAAAATACCTCGATTGCCTTGCCGCATATTCGGCTGTAAATCAGGGGCATTGCCATTCAAAAATAATGAAGGCATTTGTCGAGCAGGCAGGAAGGGTTACATTAACAAGCAGGGCATTCAGAAATGACCAGCTTCCATTATTATACAAAGACTTGCACGATTTATCCGGTTATGATATGGCTTTGCCTATGAATTCAGGTGCAGAAGCTGTTGAAACGGCTGTTAAAGCTGCACGTAAATGGGGATATAAAGTGAAGGGAATTCCTGAAGATAAAGCAGAAATAATTTGTGCTGAAAATAATTTTCATGGCAGGACAGTAACCATAGTCAGCTTTTCGACTGAAGCACAGTATAGAGATGGATTCGGCCCGATGACCCCGGGTTTTCCAATAGTGAAATATGGTGATATTAATGATTTGAAATCAAAAATAAACAACAATACAGCAGCTTTCCTTGTCGAGCCGATTCAGGGAGAAGCAGGTATTGTTGTACCTCCCGCCGGTTACCTGAAGGAAGTCGAGAAACTGTGTAAAGAGAACAATGTATTGTTCATTTGTGATGAGATTCAATCAGGATTAGGCAGGAGCGGTAAACTTTTCGCATTTGAATATGAGAATGTCAGGCCTGACATGGTGATTATTGGGAAGGCATTATCCGGCGGCTTCTATCCTGTATCGGCAGTACTTTCGAGTAAAGAAATACTTGGTGTGTTTAAACCGGGAGACCACGGTTCAACATTCGGGGGTAATCCACTTGCAGCGGCTGTAGCACGTGCTGCATTGAAAGTATTGGTTGAAGAAAAGTTGATTGAACGCTCTTACGAAATGGGAAATTATTTTATTGAAAAATTGAGAACAATCAAAAGCAACCATTTGGTTGAAGTGAGAGGTAAAGGATTGTGGATTGGGTTTGTACTCGACACAAAGGCAAGGCCATATTGCGAGAAGTTGATGGATGAGGGTATATTATGCAAGGAGACACACGACAATGTAATCCGTTTTGCTCCTCCTCTTGTGATTACAAAAGAAGAGATTGACTGGGCTTTCGAAAGAATTGAGAAAGTCGTTAAGGCATTAGATTAAATTGAAAATAATTTGTTGAATAGTTATGGAGATTTTATGAGTGTTAAGAAGACGAAATTAATAATTATTGGTGCGGCAGGTAGAGATTTTCACAATTTTAATGTAACATACAGGGACAATACTGATTATGAAGTTGTTGCTTTCACAGCGGCTCAGATTCCCGATATTGATGACAGAAAATATCCGAAAGCTTTGGCTGGTAAACTTTATCCCCAAGGAATTCCAATTTACGCTGAAGAAGAACTTGAATCATTAATAAAGAAATATAACATCGACGAATGTATTATGTCATACAGTGACCTGTCTTATGAAACTGTGATGCACATTGGCTCGAGAGTTTTATCGGCAGGTGCAAAATTTTCTATGCTCGGTTCTTATCCCACTATGATAAAATCAGTGAAACCTGTTGTATCGGTTACAGCGGTCAGGACAGGATGCGGAAAAAGCCAGACAACACGTGCTGTCGTTAGGGCATTACTCGGAATGGGCAAAAAGGTTGTCTCTGTCAGACATCCTATGCCTTATGGAGATTTAGAAAAACAAAAAGTGCAAAGGTTTGCAAAATACGAAGACCTGATTAAGCATAAATGTACAATCGAGGAAATCGAGGAATACGAGCCGCATATTGCAATGGGAAGCGTGATATATTCAGGTGTTGATTATGAAGCAATTCTGAGGCAAGCAGAAAAGGAAGCAGATGTTGTTGTGTGGGATGGAGGTAATAATGATATGCCATTCTATAAACCGGATTTTTCAATTGTTGTCGTTGACCCGCTCAGACCGGGGCACGAGATAGGGTATTATCCGGGTGAAGTAAATGTGAGAATGGCTGATGTTATAGTAGTCAACAAAGTTGACTCAGCTTATCCCGAAGATATTGAGTTTGTACTGAATAATGTCAGAATGTTGAATAAAAAAGCTATGATTGTTATGGCGGCATCTTCGCTTGCCGTTGATGATACATCTGTTATTTATGATAAAAATGTACTTGTAGTTGAAGACGGTCCTACACTCACTCATGGTGAAATGGAAATCGGAGCAGGTACGGTAGCCGCCCGCCGATATGGTGCTGCAGAGCTTGTTGATCCGCGTCCATATATTGTCGGTAAGCTGAAGGATACTTTCAAAAAATATCCTGATATCGGAATTCTGCTTCCTGCTATGGGATACGGCGAACAGCAATTGAAAGACCTGGAAGCGACTATCAACAAGACTAAATGCGATTCAGTGGTTATAGGAACACCGATTAATCTTGGAAGGTATATCAAAATTAAAAAGCCAAATACGAGAGTTTATTATGAACTGACTGAAATCAGTAAACCGACTATAGGAGAACTTCTCAAGAAGAAATTTTAAATTTTGAATTTTGAATGTTGAATTGATGTTATTCCTTTAGGGATAATATATTAGTAGAAGAAACAGAAACCAAACAACAATTATTTTCCCGTAGGGAATACATATTTGTTTCACGGAGTTTTACACAAAGTTTCGCAGAGTTTTTTTCAACGCTGAAACGCAACTACCTGAACTGTGATTTGTATGATTGATATGATTAATATGATTATTTTTATTTAAATTTTAGAGAGTGTTAACTAATAGATAGATAACGCCTTATTTTGAAAATAACTATATCCATCTGCCTCATTTAGATACCAAGAAATACGCAATGTTATATCAATCATTTCTTCTGATTTTGATACTACCTTAGTCTTTCTTGTCATTCTTCCCAAATAATGCCATATGTTTGAATTATTTTGTTCAATATTAACTGTGTATTTCTTGCCAATAACATGCATTTCTTTGGGAATAATCTTATCATAAACATCCCAGTCATCAGTATATATTTTAGCATCCTTACTTAAATTCAGCTTCTCGAATAAGGTTTTAAATGTTTCAGCATCACGATTGCCAATACACCATCCGATGGTTCTATTTCTAACACAATCCAAGGCTCTCCATTTCCATATTTATTGTTTTTTTTATTAATATAATGCCACATCTCATCTACCTGTACTTCTTGTAATTCTGCTTCTACTATCGGCTCTGGAATTTCTTTGCCAATTGCCCTTATCCATTTTAATACTGCCGTCCGGCTTACATTTAACAATCTGGCAATCATTCCATAGCTAGCTTTGCAACTGCCGTACATTATTAATGCCAATGCTTTTGCCTCAGGTCTAATTCTACCTCTTTTATCTCCTTCCACAAAATTCAATCCGCAATCTTTGCATTTATAACGTTGCTTATTACGAACTGTGCCATTATTTACTACATTTTTGCTGCCGCACTTTTTACAAATTGTTTTCATAGTTCTTATTTAAATTATAAAACATAATTTTTACAAATATACAAAGATTTTATGAATATCTATCTATTAGTTAACACTCTCATAATTTTTAATTTTAGATGTTAAAATCGAAATGAAATTTACGGCATAAGCCAATTTATTACTTTGGAGTAATAACAATTTTGAATTAATTGAATATTTTGGAAATTAGTTTATTGATAATTCAATGAAAATTGATAATTGATAATTTTATTCTTTTATCCGTATTTTTGAAGTTTCCTAAAATATTAAAAGAAAAATGTTTTCAAGCGTAACAAAAGTACATTTTGTCGGAATTGGCGGTATCGGGATGAGCGGTATTGCCGAAATTCTGATTAACCAGGGGTTCCAGGTTAGTGGTTCTGATTTGCAACAATCCGAAAATACTGACTATCTTTCTTCAATCGGGGCAAAAATTTTTATCGGACATGATGCATCAAATTTACAGGATGCCGAAGTGTGTGTATATTCAAGTGCTGTTAAACCCGATGAGAATTCTGAAACCATAGAAGCCTACAGCCGGAATATTCCGGTTTTACGCCGTTCGGAAATGCTTGCCGAAACTTCGAGATTGAGTTACAGCCTTGCCATATCGGGAACACACGGCAAGACAACGACAACTTCTATGTGCGGCCTTATATTGATGAAGGCAGGATTTGACCCGACCGTTATCGTTGGCGGCAGGCTTAAAGGACTTGGGGGAACTAATGCCCGTCTCGGTAAAGGGGAATGGATCGTTGTCGAAGCAGATGAGTTTGACAGGTCTTTCTTACAGCTTCTACCAACTATAGCTATTATTAATAATGTTGAAGAAGAGCATCTCGATATATATAATGATTTTGATGACCTTCAAACCACTTTCGCAGAATTTGCTAACAAAGTTCCATTTTATGGATTCGTTGCAGTTGGACTCGATGACCCTGGGGTGAAAGAAGTCATATCGAAAATTAAAAAGAAGATTGTCAGCTTTGGTATATCAAAGCAATGTGATATTAGGGCAGAAGACATTAAGTTTAATGAACGTTCTTCTGAGTGTGATGTTTTTATTTATGGAGAGAATAAGGGTAAATTAACTTTGAATATTCCGGGCCTTCATAACATAAAAAATGCGATGGGCGCAATTGCTGCTTGCCACCATCTTGGAATTGATTATGAAATAATAAAAGAAGCGATTTCTGAGTTTACGGGTGTTTACCGGCGATTTGAAATCAAGGGAGAAGTAGATGGTGTGATGGTTGTGGATGATTATGCCCATCATCCTACTGAGATTAAAGCAACGCTTGAGGCGGCGAGGAACGGATGGCAAAGGAGGATAGTTGCGGTGTTCCAGCCGCATACATACACGAGGACTCAAACTTTTTTTAAGGAATTCGGGAGTTCTTTCGATGATGCGGACATCGCAATTATAACGGATGTATATGCTGCAAGGGAGGCTCCTATTGAAGGTGTATCGGGTAAACTGATTGCTGACGCAGCGATTCATTTCGGGCATAAGGGAATTGAATACATAGCAGATGTTGAAGATGTTTATAATAGGCTTGGAGATGTTCTCAAGGAAGGTGATATGCTGATTACGATTGGAGCAGGAAACATATTTAAATTATCGAATAAATTTATTGGTAAGAAAAAAATAGCATTACAATAAAAAGTTGATTAATGTGTTAAAAACCTCATAGTTTTTTGCAAGTCAAAGAATTGTTTGAAGAAAAGGATTTGACACTGATTTTACTCTTGAATAAGAAAGAATTTTGTATAATTAAATAAAACACGGGGATTAAAGTATGAAACAAGCATTGCGTGTAACATTTTTATTCGTTCTAATTATTTCTCTCATAGTCACTGTTAATGCACAGAAGAAACAATCAAAAAAAACTAGATCAACAGACTCAAAAAAGATTGAAAAGCTTGGGACAGAGGTGATTACTTCTGTTGGAAATGAGAAGATTAGTTATGATGACCTTGAAAGAGCTTACCAGAAGAATATGAGCCGGAAGGAGACAAATCTTTATAATGTTTCAAAGGACAGCATCCTGGATTTTCTGAATTTGTATGTTAATTACCGTCTGAAGGTGAACGATGCTCTGAGCCGGGGATTCGATAATGATTCGAGCGTTCTGGCGGAAATCGGGCAGAACAGGAAGATTTTGGCGGAATCATATTTTTATGAGGCGAAGCTGGTTAAACCGAAGGTTGAAGAGTTACTGAAGCACAGGGATTATGATTATCAAATTGCAATAATAATGTTTCAACTGCCATCAACACCAAATCCTGACACAATGGAAACATATCTGAAGGCAAAGCTGAGTCTTGACTTATTGAAGGTAGGGGCAAACTTCGAGCAGGTGGCAAAGGATTCCTCGACTGATAAAGAATCGGCAACGAGGGGTGGACTGGTATTAAATTATTTTACTGCAGGCAGGGTAACGAGGAATATTGAAGAAGCTATATTTAGGTTGAAAGTTGGCGAATTCTGGCCTGAATTAATAAGGACAAAATATGGATACTTTATAATAAAATTAGTGAAACGGGAACCACGTGTTAAAGTGTTACTGCGGCACATTTTGATTACTGTGAAAGACAGGGGAGATTCTGCGGCAATTAAAAAATCCGATAGTTTAATTGCTTTGTTGAAATCAGGTGCTGATTTTGAAAAATTAGCAAAGGAAAATTCGGATGATGAGAAAACAGTACCCAAAGGAGGATTACTTGGTGATTACTATTCCCGTTCTTCAGGGTTCGAAGATACACAAAGAAACTTGCTGCCTGAAATAGAAGAAGCTGCATTTGCTTTGAAAGACGGTGAATTTTCAGGCAGAGTTCGTTCTGAATATGGAATACATATTTTGAAAAGAGATTCAACCCAAAAGTTTGACCCTGAAAAAGACAGAGCGGATATAAAATTGCAATACAAAAGGCAATATTTTGAAGCCGATAAAAAATTCTATCTCGATTCTCTGAGAAACGCAATAGGTTTTAAAATGAATGAAACAGCCTTTAATTCATTACTCTCAAACCTTGACACGAACGTAACTAATCTCGATACTGCATGGATAAAGAAGATTCCACAATCAATTTATTCGGATATTCTTTTTGCTTTTCAAGGTAAATCTACTTCTATCGGTGAATTTATCGATATGATGCAGAAAAAGTCTGAATTAAGAGGTCTTGGTATCAACTCATTTGGATTAAATAAGGCGATTGATAAAATAACCAATCCTGCTGTTTTTGATGCCGCATCAAAATCGCTCGAGACAGAATTTGAAGATTACGCCCAGCTTCTGAAGGAATTCAGGGATGGTATTCTTTTGTTTAAAGTTGAAGATATTGAAGTATGGAGCAAACTGAAATTTGATTCTACTCTTGCCCGTGTTTACTGGGATTCGACGAAGACAAGATATCACACCGAACCCAGCTATGATATAAGTGAAATTTATATCCTGTCGGATTCTTCAGCTAAAGCTATTTATAAAGAATTAACCGACGGGGATAAGGTCTTTGATACACTCGCAAGTCAGAATACACAGCGTGCCGGTTACAGGGAAAAGAAAGGCAAGTGGGGAAAAGTTACTCCTAAAAATAATAAGCTTGCCAGGATTGCTGCAGATAAAAATGCTCAGGCAGGTATGATTATCGAGCCTCAGCCTTATGAAAAGGGTTTTTCAATAATTAAGGTGAATTCTTATGAACCGGTGAGACAAAAAACATTTGAAGAAGCTATTCCTGACTTTGCACCTGCATTCCAGGACCAGATTCAGAAAAAATTGTCTATGGCTTGGCTGAACAATCTAAGAGATAAATTTAATGTTAAGGTTTATACCGATAAAATTGATAAAATAATTAAGAAATATAAATCGAAATAAGACAGCACCAGAGCGAATAAAAATTCTGAATTTTGAATTCTGAATTAAAAGAAATCAAAATTCTAAATTTTGCTGGCTCTTTTTAACACAAATATTGTGATTATAACATGAAAAAGCTTTTTCTTTTAATTTTTTCTGTGACATTTTTATTTAGTTTCTCAAACCATTCCTTTTCTCAACCTAAGGAAGGTGAGACTCTCGAAAAAATCATAGCCGTTGTTGGAAGCGAGGTCATTACACTTTCCGACCTTAATGCTTCCTTACAGATTATGGCTCAGACACATCCTAATATGGATGTCCCTGATTCCGAAAAGCAGAGAGTTTACGACTCGTTAATAAACGACAGCGATATGAGGAAAAGGGTTCTGGATGCTTTAATCAATGAGAAGCTCGTCGTGGCAAAGGCTATGGAAGATTCTGTTACCGTTACCGATGATGAAATAGAGCAGAGATGGGAATACCAGCTTCAGCAATATATTGGCCAGTTTGGTTCGGAAAAAAGGATTGAAGATATCTTCGGAATGTCCTTATCCCAGATTCGCAACGAAGCCAGGGAAATTATTAAGAAAAAACTTCTTGCCGAAAAAATGCAGCAGACAAAACTAATGAATGTCAAAGTTACACCCAGAGAGGTAGAGGAATTTTATACAAAATATAAGGATTCATTACAAAATATACCTGAGCAGGTTGAATTATACCATATTGTCAAGTTTGTGGATGCTTCATACAAAGCTAAAGAGGAAGTGTACAATCTTGCTAAAATTGTCAGGGATTCTATTGTTGCAGGTGGAGATTTTGCGGCATTTGCAAAAAAATACAGCAATGATTTGGCGACTGCAACCAACGGAGGGGAGCTTGGCTGGTTCCCCAAAGGGAAGTTAATAAGAGAATTTGAAAGAGCGGCATTTGAATTACAGCCCGGGCAGATTTCACTTCCTGTTGAAACTCCTTTTGGATTTCATATAATTCAGGCTATTGAAAAAAAGAAAGATTCCATTTTGACAAGGCATATACTTTTTAAAATCGGTGGTACAAGTGAAGATGTTGACAGAGCAAAAGATTTACTCAAAAGTATAAAAGACAGCATGTCCTCAGGTAAAAGTTTTGAAGACCTTGCCAAACTCTATTCCGATGAAAAAGAGACGAAAGGATTCGGCGGATATATCGCAAAAACTTCCTTACAAAAACTGCCCCCTGAAATCAGGGGTATTGTTGAAAAGCTCTCTGACGGCAGTATTAGCGAGCCTATTGTTTATATCACAGATAAAAGCAAATCGGCATTTCATATTATTTACAGAAAAAGAACAATTCCTTCACATTTTCCTACACTCGAAAACGACAGAAAAGATATCGAAGAGATGGCTCTGAACTTCAAAAAGATAAATCAATACGAAGCCTGGATTGAAGAGTTGCGTTCTCAGCTTTATTGGGAAGTGAAAGAGTGACTGGAAATAGGAATTAGTAGATAGGAGTATATCATTTCTTTGATACCTGGTGAAAATAATATTTTAACTTCGATTCACTTTTTATATACCATGTAGCCATCGGTAAACACAAGTTTTCCATAATTGTTTTCACCATCTATCTTTAGGATTGTTGAACTAATTGAACGATAAATAAAATAACCTTCTTTGTCTATTTCCAATATTATAATTGTTTGATATAATCCCTACGGGATAAGTGTGGTGGCGGTAATTATTTTTCTACTAATATATAATCGCTATGCGATAATATTATTTTCCTATTTTCTATATCCCATTTAAAATTCAAAATTCTACGGGATAAGTGTGGTGTCGGAAATTCGTTTTCTACTAATATATAATCGCTGTGCGATAATATTATTTTCCTATTTTCTATATCCCATTTAAAATTCAAAATTCTATGGGATAAGTGTGGTGTCGGAAATTCGTTTTCTACTAATATATAATCGCTATGCGATAATTTTTTTTCCTATTTTCTATATCCCATTTAAAATTCAAAATTCTACGGGATAAGTGTGGTGTCGGAAATTCGTTTTCTACTAATATATAATCGCTATGCGATAATATTATTTTCCTATTTTCTATATCCCATTTAAAATTCAAAATTCTACGGGATAAGTGTGGTGTCGGAAATTCGTTTTCTACTAATATATAATCGCTATGCGATAATTTATTTTTTCCTATTTTCTATATCCCATTTAAAATTCAAAATTCTACGGGATAAGTGTGGTGTCGGAAATTCGTTTTCTACTAATATATAATCGCTATGCGATAATATTTTTCTATTTACTATTTCTTATCTCCTATTTCCCATATCTAAATTCCAATTCATAATTCAGAATTCCTTATCACTCGGTTCCAACCAGGTCCTCGATATCACCTGCTTCTCTTGGAAGGTCTTTTGTCAGTACTACCGGTTCACCATCGGTAACTAAAACATCATCCTCGATTCTGACGCAAATATTCCACCATTTAGGGTCGCACTTACTACCCTCAGGTATATAAATGCCAGGTTCGACTGTGAGCACATTACCCGGTTTGAGAATTATTGATGTTCCGGCATCATGCACGTCGAGACCGATGAAGTGAGATGTGCCATGAGAAAAATAATTGATAAAATCGTTTGGACTACTAATGATTCCAAGCTCCATTAAACCGCGTTGAATTACCGAAGTAGCCCTCACATGAGGATTGAGATAGCTATTATCCTTGTAGCAGACAGAAATGGCAGAATCGGCGGCTTCGAGTACGATGTCATATATTTTTTTCTGTTCCTTTGTGAATTTTCCATTGATAGGGAATGTCCTTGTTACATCGGTGGTGTAGCCTTCGTATCTTGCACCGCAATCCATGATGACAAGTGAACCATCGGTGATGGTGTCCCTGTTTATTGTATTGTGAATGAAAACGGAATTTTTACCGGCGGTAACAATCGAAGGATAGCCAGTCCCATCTGCACCAAGTTTATTGAATGTATATTCCATTAAAGCTTTTAGCTGATATTCTGTCATTCCCGGTTTAGCTGCATTCATTGTAGCCAGGAATCCTTTAATTGTAATGTCAACGGCTTTTTTTAGCAAACGGATTTCCTCATCATCCTTTGATTCCCTCATCAGCTTCAACCCTTGAATCCCGCCTTTAACAATCAGTCTCGGATTTTTCTGTTTCAGCTTTGAAATGAAATCCAATTTGACATCAGTCTGTTCACCCTGAACAATTCCTTCTGTGGTTATGAGAGGAAACTCTGCGATATAAAGTGTATCTCGCATAATCATTAGCTCATCCAAGATTGATTCGAGCTTTTGAAGAAAAAGAGCCTTCTTAAAGCCATAAATACCTTCGGCATCATATAGGTTCACTTTTCTTCCATACCAAAGAGTATTTTTTGCACTTTGATTTTCGAGGAAGATGATTTCATTTGTCTTTACACCGTTATATTCGTAATTGCCGGGAATAATTAGCAGTACTGACTTTTGGTCTGGCATACCCGAGAGATAAAACAAGTTTGAATTAATTAAATTCGGCTGATAAAAATTTCCAATCGGGCTGTAAAAAGAAGATGAAAATATTATTCCGATAGCTTTCGGAGACATAAACTTTGAGAGTCTCAATCTTCTTTCTTTATATTTCGAGAAAGATATACCGTCCTTATATGGATAATTATATTTAAGGCTGTCGTATGGTGATTGAGAATATATAATAGTATAAGCGAAAGCTAAAATAAGAATAGCCGATATATAAATTCTGTTTTTCACAGTATAATCCCTTCTTAATTTAACAGAAAGATTTTATTATAATTTTCAAAGTTACTTATGAAAGTAATTTTTACAAAATAATAATCTCAAGAACCTACAAAAACAAGTGTGGCAGTATCAATTTGGGATGCCCCCATTTCTTTCAAACATTTGGCACAATGGTAAAGAGTCGAGCCTGTCGTAAAAACATCATCCACAAGGAGAAGATTTTTGCCAGACAGATTAATACTGACTTTCTTTGGAACAAAAACATCCTCGACATTTTTCTTTCTCTCTTGAGCAGTTAATTGTGTTTGCGTCTGAGTGTATCTTGCTCTTTTAATAATATCGAAACCTGTTGGAATATCCAAAGCATTAGCTATGCCATTTGAAATAAGTTCTGACTGGTTGAAACCTCTTTCTCTGAGCCTCGCATGGTGAATCGGGACAGGAATAATCAAATCGTAAATTTTGTTCGGATTTACATTAATCAATTTACCTAATTCAAATCCCAGTTCTTTACCAATCCTTGAAAAACCTCTATACTTCATCGAGTGTATTAGTTCCATAATATCAGATTTCTCAGTGGCAGGAAATAATGAATATGCATTATCTATAATTTTTTCACCCGGATAAAATTTTTTAATTCTATCAAAGATTAGTTCCGAAGGTATTGGCGGAGGGAATTTGTCAAAACAATCTTCACAAATAAATTCATGCTGTCTTTCACTTTCACCTAAATAAACACCACAAATTTCACACCTGCGTGGTGATGCAAAATCAATGAATGACATTAAAAATGTTTTGATTGTTAAAATTTTCATTAGAAAAAAATATGACTCAATTAATTGAGCAAATCTAATAACAAGAATGTTCATATTGAAATAATTTTGATTATTTATTCTGTGACATCTATTGAATGGCTTTTTATCAGACTTTCGAGGGATAGTTTATTCACAGGGAAAAAGAAAAGATAAACAGAAAGGATTAATAAACCAATGTTTTGTAATACTTTTGTTATTCCAACTTTATCTGACAAAATCTTTGTGTGACAGCCGCAATCTATGCTTAATCCCTGGAGCATTGCAGTAAGTATTGCAAGTGTAAATACCGAGTAAAGCCCGATACAAATTATTGCATTTGCTTTTATTCTTATTCCGGTTAGTAAAAACAAACCGCAAAGAAGCTCGAGCCACGGTAATAATACGGCAAAAATATTGATTAAATACATTGGCAGAATGTTGTAATTATCAATCTCTTTTGCAAAAACCGATATGTCGGCTAGTTTTGATATGGAAGTAAAAATGAATAAACCTCCGACCAGAACTCTTGCTGATAGAGTGATATACTTATTATTTAAAATTTGTTTGAACATTTTTCACCAAATTATTCATTCTTTAAACGAATCGGATGAATTTTAATTTTCATTTTGCATTTAATTACTGAGTTTTTACGATTTTTGTATGTTATATTATTGATTATCTGAATTTTTAATAAAGTAAATAATTTAATGCCGATTGTACGTTCCATATCCGGTTTAAGAGTAAGTTTAAACGATGGTTTATCTGAAGAATTAATATATAAATACTCCTCATCTTTTTCAAAAATTCTTCCGTCAGGGCCTATTGTCGTGGGCCGTGACGGGAGACAGTCAGGTCAGTGGATTGAAGGTGTTGTGTTGAATTCACTCACTCATTCAGGCAGGGAAGTAAGATTGCTTGGTGTTGTACCAACACCCACAGTGCAGTTAATGGCCGAACATTCGGATGCAGCCGGGGGGATAGTAATTACAGCATCCCACAATCCATCGGAGTGGAACGGCTTGAAATTCATTGATGGAAGCGGTGTTTTTCTTAATGAGGAATGGAATCGCAAACTATGGAATGAAGTTGATTCGTTCTCAACTATTTCATCTTTACCAAAATCAAATGAAAATGAAATCTATATTAAAAATGCTATAGAACAACATATTGAAAAAATACTATCACTCCCTTTTTTCATAAAATCAGATGTGCTCGATTCTCTCAGAAAAAAAAGATTTAAGATTGTTGTTGATGCAGTCAATGCTTCGGGTTCTCGAGCTATCCCAATACTTCTTGAGAAACTTGGTTGTGTAGTAATAAAATTATACTGCGATGAATCGGGAAATTTTCCTCATACTCCCGAACCTCTTCCTGAAAATTTGTCTGAACTTGCGGATGCAGTAAAAGTAAACCAAGCTGACATTGGTATAGCTGTTGACCCTGATGCAGACAGACTTGTGCTGATCGATGAAACAGGCTCTCCAGTAAGCGAGGAAAATACAATTGTACTTTGTACTGAATCGGTTCTGGAAATGAAACACCTTTTAACTGAATATTCTGATTTCAATGTTGTTGTTAATCATTCAACTACCCGGAGAGTGGAGGACATTGCAGAAAAATACGGAGCTAAAGTTTTCAGGTCTCGGGTAGGTGAAATTAACGTTGTTAATAAGATGAAGGAAGTCAATGCTATAATCGGCGGTGAAGGCAGTGGAGGTGTTATTCTTCCTGCATGTCATTACGGTAGAGACTCACTCGTTGGTACAGCATTGATTCTTGCATTACTTGCTAACTGGAATGCTTCATTGTCTGAAATTGTGAATGAACTGCCTCATTACGAAATGCAAAAAACAAAAAAACAATTTAGCGGCAGTATTGATTCTATTATTGATAATCTTATTAAAGAATTTCCTGACGGAAAGCCACTTAGAGAAGACGGTATTAAAATAAATTTTCCAACTCAATGGGTTCAGCTTCGTGCTTCCAACACTGAACCGGTTGTAAGAATAATTGCAGAAGGAAAGACAATAGAGGAAGTACAAAATTTAATAGGCAGAACATTAAAGTATATTGAAAACAAATAAATGGTGGTTAAATGCTGGACGCTGTATTACTCTCACGCATTCAATTTGGAATAACGGCAGGTTTCCATTTTCTATACCCTCCGATGAGTATTGGATTGGGTTTATTGCTTGTATTCATGGAATACAGATACCTGAAAACAAAAGACAAAATTTATGAACAAATCACCAAATTTTTCATTAAAGTATTTGCCCTGATTTTCGGTGTCGGAGTTGCCACAGGTGTTGTTATGGAATTTGAATTTGGCACAAACTGGGCGACATACTCGAGGTATGTTGGTGATATTTTTGGAAGTCCTCTTGCGGCAGAAGCTCTTTTTGCTTTCTTCCTTGAATCAACTTTTTTGGGGCTTCTTATCTTTGGTTGGAATAAAGTGAGTCCCAAAGTTCACTTCTTCAGCACAATAATGGTTGCCCTTGGAGCCACTATGAGTGCCTTCTGGATAATAGCGGCAAATTCATGGATGAACACACCCGCAGGTTATAAGCTTGTTACTAATGTTGTTAATGGTGTTCAGGTGGAGAGGGCTGTTATAACAGACTTCTGGGCTATGGTGTTCAATCCATCGACTATTGAAAGGTTTGGGCATGTAATTAGTGCTTCATGGCTCACTGGTGCATTCCTTGTGTTGAGCATCTCTGCATATTGGCTCAGAAAAAAAATTGATGTCGAGCATGCAAAAGCAACGATGAAAATGGCTCTAATTCTTGCTTTATTTGCATCTCTCACTCAATTATTTACAGGCCACCACAGCGGAGTTGGAGTTTACAAGCGTCAGCCCGCAAAACTTGCCGCATACGAAGGGCATTTTAAAACTGCTCCGGGTAATCTTTACACTTTCGGCTGGGTTGATGAAAAGAACCAGAAAGTTACTGGTGTGAATTTGCCGGGTTTTCTTTCATTCATGATTTACTTTGATACAAAAAAACCTCTGATTGGCCTTAACGATGTTCCTCCGGTTGAACGCCCTGGGAAGCCGCCTGTCAAAGAGAATCCGCCTGTACAACTTGTTTTCCAGACTTATCATCTTATGGTTACTCTTGGCTTAATAATGATTGGATTAAGTCTCATTGGTTTGCTGTATTTATTTTTAGGAAAATTATTCAAAACGAAATGGCTGTTGGCTTTATTCGTACCTGCTTTCATCCTGCCTCATATTGCAAATATGTCAGGGTGGATAGCGACTGAAGTTGCCCGCCAGCCTTGGGCTGTACAGGATATACTTCTGACGAGAGAAGCTGTTTCAAAAGTAGTTACTGCTAATCAGGTATGGTTTTCGCTTATTATGTTCACGGTGATTTACCTGATTCTCGGAACTTTATTTGTTTACTTAATGATTAAGAAAATCAAGCAGGGGCCTGCTTCGGTTGCATAAAATTTTAAGGAGAAAGAAATGGAATTAAATATTATTTGGTTTGTATTGTTAACTGTATTATTTGGCGGATATGTCGTACTCGATGGATTCGACCTTGGTGTAGGCATGATTCATCTCGGTTTGAAATCCGACCTTGAACGCAGAACATCCCTGAACGCAATTGGCCCGGTTTGGGATGCAAATGAAGTGTGGTTAATCACTGCCGGAGGAGCTTTATTTGCCGCATTCCCGGACGTATATGCAACTGTGTTTTCCGGCTTCTATACAGCTTTCATGCTTTTCCTGCTCGTCATAATCGGAAGGGCTATATCAATCGAATTTCGTGGAAAAGTTGAATCCGATAAGTGGAAGAAAACATGGGATTTTATTTTCTGCCTGTCGAGTTATCTGATTGTTCTGCTTCTCGGTGTTTCACTTGGAAATATTATTACAGGAATACCAATATATCAGGACAAGGAATATGCAGGAACATTTTTCACACTTCTCAATCCTTATGCCGTAATGACGGGAATTACTGCAGTTCTTCTTATCCGTATGCACGGTAAAATATTTTTGGCTGTGAAAACCGAAGGGGAGATTCAGCAGAGAGTAGCAAAAGGTATTAATTCATCACTGATTCTATTTGTTATTGCATACATATTTCACGGTGCATGGACAATAATCCTTTATCCGGGAGTAATAAAAAACTTTGTGGCATTTCCTGTTTGGTTCATTCTACCTGCTTTCATTATTCTTTCAATAATAGTAATACCCGGTTTTATAAACAGCCAGCTTTATTTCAGGGCATTCGTTGCATCCTGTACAATCATTGCTTTTTGCATTGCAATCGCTGCGATTGATATTTATCCAAATCTTGTCATATCAAATCCGAATCCTGAAAACAGCCTGACGATTTTCAATGCTTCATCATCACAGAAAACACTTATGACAATGCTCATCATAGCTTGTATTGGTTTACCACTCATGTTCATATATAAAATCTTTGTCTATAGAATTTTTCGGGGCAAAGTGAAGTTGGATAATATGAGCTATTAAATCAATTACGAATTACGAATGAAGTGTGTCATTCTGAGCCTGTCGAAGAATTGCCCCCTTTTTCAAAGGGGGTTCGGGGGATGTGTAAATTATAATGAATGTCATATACAATTTGTTTACTGTTCACTTCGTTATTAAATTTGAAAACAAATAATTACTCAAAAGGAAAAAAAATGTTAACATCTTATACTATAAATGCAGATGAATTGCCGGGCAATTTCGTAGATATTGTCAAAGAATCATATAAAGGTAAAAAAATCGAAATTACTATATCCGAGTACAATGAAACTGATTACCTGTTACAGTCTCCAAAAAACAGGGAAATTCTTTTAAAGTCAGTAAAGAATATCAACAGTCGAAAAAATCTTGTTGAAGTTCCACTCAAACAATTAGAGAAGGCAGCAAATGCGTAAGGTTATGTTCGAGCAAATAGCATTTGAACAATATAACGATTGGGCATCATCAAATATCAAAATATTCAGAAAAATATCCAGAATAATTTTAGAAACTTCCCGCAATCCTTTTGAAGGTATTGGTCAGCCGGAACCCTAAAAAGCAAAACTTCAGGGCTTTTGATCAAGACGCATTGACTCGGAACATCGCCTTGTTTACAAAGTTACAGACGATGAAATTCTTATAGCATCATGTAAATACCATTATTAAAACTATTGCCCACATTTTCATAGGGGGTTCTGTGGTTTTTGTATATTTTACATTATTTTTGAGACCTATTTCAATCTCATGTGTCATTATATAAAACAGAAGGACACAAAATGAAAAAGTTAATTATTTTTTTCCTTTTTTCAATATCCGCTTTTGCACAAGAGCAAGGCTGGCAATGGCAAAATCCCTGGCCACAGGGGAATAATTTAAATGATGTATTTTTTATTAATACTGATACTGGATGGGCTGTTGGTGATTTAGGTCTAGTCATGAAAACAACAGATGCCGGGATAAGTTGGAATATTCAATTATTAGATTCAAATATATATTGGTTGTATTCTATCTATTTTATTAATGATCAAATTGGTTGGAATGGTGGAAATGAATGTGTTTACAAAACAACTGATGGTGGTTTTTCGTGGGTAAGACAGCCTTATTTTGACAGAGAATATGAAGAATATCATAAAGTATTTTTTTTAGATGAAAAACACGGATGGATTTCAGATATTGGAGCGGTATACAGAACAACTGATGGTGGGAATAACTGGGAAATTCATGGTACTTATAAAAATGATATAACATCATTATTCTTTATAGATACACTTACAGGATGGGTGTTAACAACACATAGTAATTTCATTAGTTATGAATCAAATATTCTCATTACAACTGATGGAGGTATCTCTTGGGAAAGTCAATTAAATACTACGGATATTTTAAATTCAATATTTTTTACTGACAGTCAAAATGGATGGGTTGTTGGAGGTACCTGGGATTATAAGTCGAATTCGAGAAATTCAATATTATATTACACTACAGATGGAGGTAATACTTGGACTGTAAATAATGAAATGTCTGGGAAATCTGGAAGTTATAATAATTTATTTTTTATTGATGAAAATATTGGCTGGATTATATATAAAAATAGATATTATTTGGATGAATGTGATATATATAAAACAACTAACAAAGGACTAGATTGGAATCTTGTCCAGGATTCAGTAATAAACGGTTCTTCTTTTCAATTTGTTGATCAAAATATTGGATATATTGTTGGTCTATTTGGCGATATATGTAAAACATCAGATGGAGGTAATTCTTGGTTAGATATTTCTAAAGGGACAAGAGAAAATTTATCTTCAATATTCTTTATTGATTCAATTAATGGCTGGGTAGTAGGTGATAACAGTACTTTTTTATTGACTAACAATGGTGGATTTGATTGGAACGAGCAAAAAATGGAATATTATGGTCTTCTCCAATCTGTATTTTTTATTAACAAGGATTTTGGGTGGATTTTAGTTAAAGATTATAATAATTATAATTATTATTATGCATTCTTAAAAACTAATAATGGAGGTAGTGATTGGAAGGAAATTTCAGTAAAACCATCTATTACTTCATTTGTTTTTATTGATTCATTATTTGGGATAGCAGTTGGTGAGAAAGGTGCAATTATTAAAACATCAGATGGAGGTCTAAATTGGATTGAGCAAGAAAGTGGAGCACTAAATAATTTAAATGATATTAAATTATTTGATTCAAACACTGGTTGGATTGTCGGGGATAGTGGTATCATATTAACCACATCAAATGGAGGTAACGATTGGATAAAAAGAATAAGTAATACAAATGGGAATTTAAATTCAGTTTGTTTTATTGATAAAAATAATGGATGGATTTGTGGTGCAGATGGATTAATATTAAAAACTGTAGATGGTGGTGAAAATTGGGTCCTTCAAAATACAGATATCACTAATAATCTAAATGTAATTATTTTTAAAAATGAAAATTTGGGTTGGTTATTAAGTTCAAGTATTATTTATATAACGAATGATGGAGGAAAGACCTGGTCTGGAACACATAGTCCCAATATGTATGGTTTAAATTCGATGGTTGTTATTGATACTAATAATGCTTGGGTTGCAGGTTCTAGAGGTACTATCTTACATACATCTAATGGAGGTATTACCTGGGTTGAAGACACACCTAAACAAAATGAAATTAGTAAATTAGTAATAAATGCTTACCCGAATCCATTTTACGATTTTATTACTTTAGATATTATAGGCAATGACAAACCTGAAACAATCATCATTTATGATTTATTCGGTAGAACTGTTCTGACAAAACAAACTGAATTTCTTGAAACAGGGAAATCATACGACTTACGACTAACGACTGACGACTTACCTCAGGGCGTTTATTTTGTAAGGATGCAGGGTATGCCTGGTGCGAGAACTATTATTAAAATTAACAATTAAGAAATCATGAAAATCAAATAAATCTCTCAGACAATTTTGTGTCTTAAAGTGAAATATTTAATTATTAATGATTAAATATTTATTTTTCTATTTCGTTTAAGTAAAAAATTATATTAATAAGTTTTGTTACTGATTATGGAAGTTGATAGAAATAAATTACTATCACAAATAAAAAATGCTGTTCTAAAAGTTGAGCCTGATTCCGAAATATTTCTTTTTGGTTCAAGAGCCAGAGGGGATAATAATGAGGATTCTGACTGGGATTTACTTATTATTCTTCAAGGTGAGCTAACATTTGAACGTAAGATGCAGGTTACAAAACGCCTTTTTGAAATTGAACTATCTGAGAATCAGTTGTTCAATAGGATTTTCTTCAATCGGGACAACTGGCTAAATAACCGATTAATCCATGCTTCCCCGTTTTATGAAAATGTTGTTAAGGATTATATACTTATATGACAGATGATAGAATAGAACTTATCAGGTACAGACTTAGTAAATCAGAAGACACATACAATGATGCATTATATCTTGCTGAAGGTAAAAAGTGGAATGCAGCAACAAACAGACTTTATTATTCTGCATACTATTCAGTTCATGCACTTTTACTCTGCATCAATTTATCACCGAGAACTCATAAAGGAACAAGAACACTTTTTCACCAGCATTTTCTTTCAACTAATATGATTCCTAAAGAATTCGGTGATTTATATACATTGATATTCGAAGCAAGACAGGAAGGAGATTATGTAGATTTTGCTGAACAGAATGAAGAATCTGTCAGCTTTTTCATTTCTAACGTCCGTTTATTCAACGATAAAATTAAAAATTTGATTAGTAATGAGTTTCTAAGCAGATTTTAACTGTATCAGATATCAATAAATAGCACACTTGAGTTTCAGCGTCTTTGTGGTGAACAAGAAAAGATGTGATTTCCCGGCTATGGATTCTGAACCAAGTTCAGAATGACATTCTTCCTATTTTCAATTCAGCATTCAGCATTTAAAATCCCACCAGCTTCTCCAAATCCTTCAGTATTTTCTCAGAATTCGGAAGAATATCATTTTCATATATTGGTGAATAAGGAATATGTGAATCTTTTGCGGCATGGCGCATGACAGGAGCATCTAATTCTCTGAAAGCTTCCTGTGTAACGGTAGCTGAAATTTCTGCCCCGAAGCCCATTGTCAGTGTATCCTCATGAACAATTAAGAGACGGTTTGTCTTCTTAACAGAATTGAGAACAAGCTCTTTATCCCAGGGAATAATAGTTCTCAAATCAATAAGCTCTATTGTTTTTCCGGTTTTCTTTTCAAATTCTTTGATTGCACTGAGTGAATCTTTCACACCCATGCCGTAAGTAACGATTGTAGCATCCGAGCCTTCTTTCACCACTTTTCCTTTTCCGAATGGTAATAAATAATTCTCATCAGGCTCAATGGTAGTTGAATAAGGAAGACGGTACATTCCCTTGTGTTCGAGAAAAATCACAGGGTCCTGAAGTCTGCATGCAGTTTTCAGCAATCCCTTTGCATCCGCGGCAGTGCTTGGATATGCAACTAATAATCCGGGAATATGCGAGAAAAATGCTTCTATGTTCTGCGAATGATAAAGTCCGCCGTGAATATATCCACCAACAGCAACTCTGATTACAACAGGACATGAAAAACCGCCATTGGAACGGTATCTCAAAGTTGCAATTTCATTTTTGATTTGCATGAATGCGGGCCAGATGTAATCGCCGAATTGAATTTCTACGACAGGCTTATAGCCTCGCACAGCTAATCCAAGGGCTACACCTGCAATCGAGGCTTCGGCAAGAGGCGAGTTGAATACTCTATCGTTTCCGAAGGTTTTTGATAAACCTTTTGTTGCAGTAAAAACTCCACCCTTGGGGTCAGCAATGTCTTGTCCGAATATGAGCATCTTTGGATTATGTTTCATTTCTTCATGAAGCGCATGATTTACTGCATCAACAAGGACAGCGTTATTTCCTTCTTTTGGTTCTGATTTAGAATAGTTCAGTTTTCTTGATTCCGAAGGTGCAAAGATATGTTTTGTGGAATCCTCTGCGATTTGGTCCGGACGAGTGTAAGCCCAGTCTGCCGATTCATCAATTTCTTTTTTTATCCCAGCTTCAATACCGGATATTTCTATTTCATCCGAAATTTTATTTTGCAATAAATAATTTTTCAATTTTTGAATGCAGTCTTTTGTTTTCTTTGCTGATTCAAGTTCTTCGGCAGGCCTGTATTTTTTCTGGTCATCGCTCGATGAGTGAGCTAATAGTCTTTCCACAATTGCATGGAGTAATGCCGGACCTTTACCTGACCTGATGTGCATTACTGCTGATTTAGCCGCTTTGTATGATTCAAAAAAATCAGTACCATCGAATGTGAGCATTTTCAAATTTGAATAACAGCAGAATGAATGACCGACTGTACTGCCCATTGACTGATGTTCACGGGGAACAGAAATCGCATATCCATTATCCTGGATGCAGAACAGAACAGGAAGTTTTTCCCTCGATGCCCAGTTAACTGCTTCGTAAAATTCCCCCTGGCTTGTGGTTCCTTCACCTGATGAGACATAAGTTACTTCATCAGCTCCATTTTTTTTGGATGCGAGTGCAGTACCGACAGCATTGAGAAACTGAGTACCAGTCGGAGAAGAAGATGTTGGTAAGTTAAGTCTCGGGTTACCATAATGACCGGGCATTTGCCTTCCGCCTGATGACAAACATTCGGGCTTTCCTGCGGCAAGCAAAAAATACTCATTGGTTGTCATACCCATTCCATAAGTAAAGGCAGCATCCCTGTAATAAGTCCAACCCCAGTCCTGCCCTTTATTTAAGTTCATTGCCACAGCAGTTTGCACGGCTTCATGCCCGCTGCATCCTATATGAAAAAATGATTTTCCCTGCTTTACCAATGTCAAATGCTTTTCATCAGAATACCTGGCTCTGAGCATTGTTCTGAAGGCATTCAATATTTCTTCCTTAGATAAATCAAGCTGAATGTGCTGGGGTTTATTCCCATTAAAACTTATTTGCTCTACTGCACAACCGGGTCCCCTGTCTTGCGAACATGAGGCTCCGACTTTTGATTCGGCTATTACCTGAAGCATAATTTGTTCGGAAGTTAATTCCTTATATATCTGTTTATCGTTTGATTTATTTTTTACTGCCATTATTCAAACCCTAAAAATAATTGGTGTGATAAAACAAATTTACTATCTTGCTTTGAGAAAATTAATCTTTATGATAACGTTTAATAAAATGTTTTATGACATGGAAAAAAATAATAGGCCAGGAAAGAGTTAAAAATTTATTGCAGAAAGCAATTCATGAGAATAAAATTCCTCATGCTTATTGTTTCTGGGGGCAGGAAGGTATAGGCAAAGATGCTCTCGCAATTGAATTTGCAAGGGTGGTTAATTGTCGTTCACCTATAAGAACAGGAGCCGGGATTGAAGCATGTGAAAACTGTCATTCATGTAAATCTTCTCATTCATTGCAACACAGAAATATACATATTATCTTCTCGATGCCGACCGGAAAGTCAGGTGATACTAAGAAGGACACAGTTCTTGAAAAATTAACAGAAGAACAGGTTGAGGAGTATTATGAGCAAATCAAGCTAAAATCTGAAAATCCTTATCATAAAATAATAATGTCAAATGCAAATCAGATAAGAATAGCATCAATCAGGGAATTGAAGAAAAGGCTTGTACTGACTTCTTCCGGTGAAGGAAGAGTCTGTGTCATTGTGTCCCGGGCTGATGAGATGACAACCGAAGCCGCGAATGCCTTCCTCAAAACACTTGAAGAACCTCATGAGAATGTTACTATAATAATCACGACATCAAGGCAGGATGTTATTTTACCGACAATTCTTTCCCGCTGCCAGCAGGTAAGGTGCGAACCTCTGAGTGATAGTGATATAGCACAGGCTTTGCAGGATAGAAATAATGTTACTCAGCAGGAAGCAATCTTGATTTCCGCATTTGCACAAGGCTCCTACACACGTGCTGTCGAGTTTCTCGGGGAAGCTATGCAAGAAATGAGAGAAAATGCGATTGAATTTTTACGCTCGATGCTTAAGAAAAAAGTTTATAGAGTGGAGGTAGCGAGCCATATCGAGCAGTTAACAAAAAAACATGACAGGAGAGAAACAGAATTAATACTTTCTATGCTGTTATTATGGATGAGAGATGTATCTAATTTTTCAATGACAGGTAAAAAGGATAAGATTATTAACATTGATAAATATGATATTTTACAAAAATTCACAGTGGGCTATCCTAATAAGGATTACTTTCAGGCAATTGAAATGCTTGAAAAATCAATCAATCAGCTCAGGAAAAATGTAGCACCACAGCTCGTTTTAATGAGAACTGTCCTTGATTTGCGAAGATTATTCTTATTTAGTCAAAATAATTAAAAATTTTAGAATAAGCTAACATATTGAAAAAAAATTAGTTTAGACATGACAACAAACGGTTACAAATTTTTCTGATATGTCCATTTTTAAATTGCTTGTTATTAATCTTTTTATTATGTTGCAAATAAGATTAGAAGTTCTTTGATATTCTTACCAAGACAATATTGTCTTTCTCTTGTTAATTTGGTAATTATATGGATGATATATTAAATGATAAACAAAATTTATTCACATACATATTTAATACAAAATATCCGGAGCTTCTTCCTCCGGGTAAAAGCGGCTGTCCCTATCAGCTTCTGACGGGACATGAAATAACTTTACTGGTACAGCATTACGAGCCAATCCTGAATGAAAAATTCAGGTGCGGTTTCCATGTGGCTTCACTAAAATATTGCAATCGCCCAGAACCTGACTATTCCAATTTCTGTGAAGTTACTTTCAAATCAAAGCGTAAGCAGTTGTATAAAAATAATCAAATGTTCGTATTTTCAACAGGTACTTTTGTAATCGTTGAAGTTGATAACGGTTCTGATATTGGCACCGTTACTGCCAGCGGGCATAATGCCGCCGAAAAACTTAAAGCCCAGTATAAAAATATTGAACCGCTTTATTCCATTCTTCGACTTGCAAATCTTGATGACCTCGATAGGTTTGTCAGGAATACCGATGACGAGTATATAGCAGTGAACAAAACAAAACATCTTGTTCACAAGCATAAACTCGAAATGAAAGTAACAGATGCAGAGTGGCAATTCGACCGCCAGAGATTGACTATTTATTTCAGCGCCCCCCAGAGAATAGATTTTCGTGAACTTGTTAAAGACCTTGCACGAACATTTAAAACCAGGATTGAACTTCGCCAGATAAGCACTCGTGAAGAAGCAAAGCGTTTAGGAGGTGTAGGCCCATGTGGAAGAGATTTATGTTGTGAGTCATTTGCCTGTGAATTTTGTCATGTTACACTCGACCACGCCCGAATACAACAACTTTCAAATAATGTTACCAAGCTAAGCGGCTATTGCGGCAGGCTCAAATGCTGCCTGCTTTATGAGTATGACAGCTACAGCGAATCAATGAAAAAATTTCCCCCTGTTAATTCAATGGTCGAGCTTGACGATGGCAGGGGAAAAATTGTGAAAATTGATGTATTCAGAGATGTAGTCTATGTACAGCTTGAATCTAATAACACTTACAAAATTATTACGATTTTAGAATTGAGCGAGCTGTACAGGGCAGGCAGAATCAAGGTTCCCGCAAACACCGACCTGAAAGCATTATTCTGCGAAGATAACGGAGCAAGCATAGAAGAACTCCAGGCACTTGAAGGATAATTAAAAGTTTTGAGTGTTGAGTTTTAAGTTTTGAATGCAGAGATGCTTTGCAATGCGACTGTACTATTGAATGTTGAGTTATAAGATTACCATATCGCATTTATTAAATGCTCGATTGTAGGCGGCTTTACACTGTAATCTATGGTTATAATATCGAAGCGGGATTCCACATCATTTAATTTGTTGATATAGTAATATCCTTCTGCGACACGGCGGAGGATTTTTTGTTTTTTGGGAGTAACTGATTCCAAAGGTGAGCCGTATTCATTTGTTTTTCGTGATTTTACTTCAACAAATACAAGAATGTTTCCATCTTTTGCGACAATATCTATTTCGCCGATTCTCCCATAAATGAAATTACGCTTGATTATCTGATAGCCTTTACCGAGAAGCAATTCCACTGCTGTGTCCTCGGCTTCATTTCCTTTTTCGCGAGTGGATTTGAAATTAGAATTTTTACTAATGGGTTCTTGTTTATGTCTCATTTACTATATCATAATTCTTAAACAAAATGAAACTGTCATGCTGAATACTGAATCAAGTTCAGCACAAGTTTATTTCAGCATCCATAGTTTTATTTCTGTGTTTATATTAAAATGGATTCTGAACCAAATAGATGCTTCGACAGGCTCAGCATGACTTTCATATTTTTAATTTTATAAAAGATATAATATATCATTCTTCGTTTGATAATTTATGATGATTCTCATCAATTGGTACAGGATATTTGCCTGTAAAACAGGCAGTGCAGTAGCCGACTCCTTTATCTTGCGGAACAGACTCAAGCAATTTCTCAATCGAAAGGTAATGCAATGAATCAACTCCAATTGCTTTCCCGATTTCTTCTTCGTTTTCATAATCGTTTGCGACCAACTCTTCACGGCTTGGGAAGTCCATGCCATAATGACAGGGATGCTTAATCGGTGGAGATGTTATTCTCATGTGCAGTTCTTTAGGACCAGCCTCGCGAATGAGACTGATTAATGATTTTGATGTTGTGCCGCGTACTATCGAATCATCTATAACTACAACATTCCTATTCTCAATCACACCTTTAACGGGATTGAATTTCACTTTGACCTTGAACTCACGATTGTCCTGCCCCGGTGCAATGAATGTCCTGCCTACATAGTGGCTTCTAATTAAGCCGATTTCAAATACAGTGGGATTTGATTTTTTATTACTTACATTGACAAAACCAAGAGTGGCGGTGTTCCCGCTGTCAGGCACGGCAATCGCAGTAACTTTTTCTTCACCGTCGCCTTTCACAGGGCTTTCTTCGGCAAGATTTTTACCAAGCTTCCTTCTCACTTTATCAACGTTATGATTGAAGATTTTGCTGTCAGGACGCGAGAAATAAATATATTCAAATATGCAATGATGAGATGCCGGAGTAACGTCGTCAATTTTATACGATTCGATTTTTCCGGTTTCGATTGTCTTGCGGTTTATAACAACCATCTCGTTATGCTCGAGAGACCTGATGTACTCTGCACTGATAATATCAAATGCACATGTTTCGGATGCGACAACATAAGAATATTTGTCCCCGACTTTCAGCCTGCCTATGCTGAGAGGCCTGAATCCATGCGGGTCGCGGGCGGCGATTAATGAATCTTCAGTAAGTATGACAAGCGAATATGCTCCTTTAGCTGTTCGCAGTGCTTCACGAATTCTTTCGATGATAGTTTTTTCTTTGCTTCTTGCAATCAGGTGAAGGAACAATTCGGAATCGGATGTTGTCTGAAAAATAGCACCGTCATCCTGAAGTTGTTTCCAGAGTGTATCTGTATTCGTAAGGTTCCCGTTATGTGAAATCGAAAGAATGCCGCTGTTGTACCTCATTGTGAATGGCTGTATGTTAGCTCTCTTGGATGAACCTGTCGTGGAATACCTGTTATGCCCGATAGCAGAATCGCCTTTGAGAACATCTGTCAAAATATGCGGGTCTGAAAAAACATCAAGGACTAATCCTTCACCGCGATTATATGCAAAACGTTTTTTTCCGCTTTTTTCATCGGGATAAAAAGTTGTGATGCCTGCCGCTTCCTGCCCGCGATGCTGGAGTGCATGTAAGGCATAATAAGTCATTATCGAGGCTTGCGGGTGGTTGTAAACTCCGACTATTCCGCAATTACTGCGGGGTTTGTCTAATTCATCCTTGAATTTATTCATGTGTTTTATAAAAAAATCAGCAAAAAAAAATACAAGTTACGATTTTTTTCCCCCTTATTAAAGGGGGATTAAGGGGGTTGTAAGTTCCCTAATTATGTTCCCAATTATCAAAGGGGGTTAGGGGGTTGTTAAAGCCACACCACAATTCAAAAAAGCCTAAGACGTTATAACAACATAAAAGTTTTGTAAAAAGCAGAAAACAGCGTAATTTTGTAATTCGATAAAGTCGAAATGTCATGCTGAACTGGGTTCAGCATCCACTTAGTTAGTAGGCTATGGATTCCGCATCAAGTGCGGAATGACAATTTCAAGAAAGGTCAGGTAGCTCAGTTGGTAGAGCAGTGGACTGAAAATCCACGTGTCGGCGGTTCAATTCCGTCCCTGACCACCACAATAAAAAAACAGCAATCAAACTCTGATGTTTTTTATAAATTCCTATTAGTTATTTCTGATTTTCAAGCCATTTCAATAATTCTTTAATGCTACTGGTTGCAAGTGCAATACTCATATCTGCCGCTCCATAATATATATTAATTGTATCTCCGTCAGAAGCAAGAGTATAACCGCATGGAAAAACTACCTTGTTCACATCCCCATCCTTCTCATAAGGTTCTTCCGGTCCAAAAATCCATTCATTGCTTCTTTTGATGCAGAGTTCAGGTTTCTTTAAATCAAATAATGCGAGACCGAGTCTATATATACATCCCGCAGCATTTTGTTTCACTCCATGGTAAATCATCAGCCAACCTTCAGGAGTTTCAATTGGTGGAGGAGAGAGCCCTATTCTATTTGCATCCCACCAGCCACCCTTTCTGGCTTCTAATATTAGCTTATGGCTGCCCCAATGACGTAGATCCGGAGAATATGAAATCCAAATATGTGATCTTTGTGAACTCGTAGGACGATGAATTAATGCCCAATAATCACCTACACGATGTGGAAGCAATGCGGCATCTTTATCATCAGGCTGCATGATAATACCATATCGTTTAAAAAAGTGAAAATCTTCTGTAAAAGCTAATGCCACTCCTGGTCCATCGCGAGTGTAAGCGGTATAAACAACAGCGTACTTTTTCAATTCAGGGATCCAAGTTATGCGAGGGTCTTCAATCCCCCATATTTCCTCAGGGAAATTTTTAGGGTCAGGAACTAATGTAGGCTTTTTATCTATAACCCAATTATCAACACCATTTAGTGAACGTGCAGCGCAGAGATGAGACTGCCCATTTCTGTTTTCAACTCGACACATAAGCAAAGTAGTGCCATCTTGCAGAAGAGTAGCACCCGGGTTAAAAACGCTGTTAATCGGATATGTCCAGTCAGCAGCAGTAAGTATTGGATTTTGTTTATAACGTTTAAAAAGTTCAGGATATTTATTGTTCATTTTGATTCAGACCCCAAAGTTAAAATTGAATTTTCATTTAATCGAAGCTCAAGTAATGCTTGAAGAAATGCGAGAGTTGATTCGGCTCCCTGGTTTTCATTCAACCTGTCTGGATGTAATCCATCACGACAACCGCCGGATATGGGGTCATAAATTGAAAGGTTTAAATCATTGCGTCCAAGGAACCATTCGAACGCACGCCGGGCTTCTTTGAGCCAATATTCGTTACCGGTAATCCTGAATGCTTCGAGACAAGCGGATACCATTGTTTGAGCCTCCACTGGTTGCTGGTCAAACCTTGCCCTAACTCCATCCTTAGTATAAAATCCATTAGAGCCGATTGGTACAAAATGTCCACCAACGGGATCAGCTCTTTGTAAATCTGCTAACCAACTTAGAGATTCAAGTCCGGTTTCAGTCATTAGTTTATTCTGAATTGAATTTCCGCAAATAAGTAAAGCATGTGATAAAGCGGCATTGCAATAACTCAAACTGTTTTCGAACCATCGCCAATTATCAGTGCGATTATTTTGATACAATGCAAGTAATCGTTCTGCCAACTCCAACCGAAACTGGCTTACCTTGCTATCTCCAGCATATCGTTGAGAATACTCATGAATACCCATGAGTGCAAAAGACCATGCACGTGGGCTTTTCATGTCAACAATGGCGGGTAAAGCTTGCTCAAATAATCGTCCAGCAATGCTTTGAAGGGAGGGAATTTTAGATTTTCCCAATACAGTCCCAAGAGCCCAAATTGTTCTGCCATGGCTGTCATCCGACCCACTCATCTCTAGCCATTGCCGCTGATAATTCAGAAAATTTCTGAAGTGGCCGTTTTCAGAATTGAATGCAAACAAAATGAAAGCGAGATAGCGTGAAGCAAGGTTTGTTGACTCATCATCAAATATTGCTTCCAAAAGGATGCTGACAATAAGAGCACGTGAATTGTCATCTGTAGTATATCCTTCATCATAGTTTGGTACAGTAAAAATAGAATGTTGCAACATACCTGTATCATCAGTCATTCTCAATAGATGGTCGAGTTTGAGAGGAGGGAGTTCGCCGGACCTTTCACCCAACGGTTTAACAATTGGCAATGGGAGTTTAGTTGAGTGCATGCGTTCGATTCGGGCTTTTTGAAAGCTCGCCATGTAGTTCTGTGCCGCCTTAGGCCAAATCATATTCCTGCCAAACATATAAGCTCTTTTACGCATTGCATGACGGCTTTGTTCATCATCCAACAACCTGATAACCTGCTCTGAAAGTGCTCCCGGGTCCCGAAAAGGTACAAGTACTCCGCGTTCATCGGCAAGCATTTCTTCAGCATACCAGTAAGGAGTCGAAATCACAGCTTTACCAGCTCCAAGTGTATAAGCCAATGTACCTGAAGTAATCTGAGCTTCATTGAGATAGGGAGTGATGTATATATCAGCAGCCCCAATAAATTGCACTAATTCTTCCAAACTGACAAACCTATTATAGAAAATCACATTGCTTTCCATTCCTTTTTCCTGCACCAACAGTTGAAGTGATAATCTATAGGATTCACCTTCATGTCTCTTAACATGAGGATGAGTTTCTCCAAGAATAATATATACAACATTAGGATATTTTTCTAAAATTTTGGGTAATGCAGAAATAACATTCTCAATACCTTTGCTTGGTGAAAGCAATCCAAAGCTGAGTAATACGATTTTTCCTTCGACACCGAACATGTCTTTGTGAAAACTCGGGTCAACAAATGGAATGTCCGGAATACCGTGGTGAATCATATCTATTTTATCGGGCGAAACATTATAAATTTCCTGAAGAAATTTGGAACCCCTCTCACTCATAACAACCAATCTATCCGAGAGAGCAGAAACTTTTTCTAACACCATCCTCTGTTCCGGATTAGGGTCTCGTAGAATGGTGTGTAATGTCGTAACTATGGGCATCCGTAATTCACGCAAAAGAGCAATGATATGGCTCCCGGCACGTCCGCCGAATATACCATATTCAAATTGAAGGCATACAATATCAACATTATTCATGTTTAAAAAATCAGACGCCCGGCGATATGACTCAATATCTTTTTCTGTCAATTCAAATCTAACACGTGATGGATAGTCATATCCCTCCTCTATATCATTGACCGGCATTGCAATGCAAGTTGTATTCGGAAATTCAGTGGCTATTGCTTCACTCAAATCAGTAGTAAAAGTGGCTATTCCACACTGTCGAGGAATGTAATTACCGATGAATGCAATTCGTTTAATATTAATCTTTGTTGTTCGATTTTTAATCTCTGAACTTTTCATTTATTTTATCTCTCTTATAGTTCAAGTTTTTCACACTTAACCCTAATTACCGGTTAAGTCCTATCCCGGAAAACAGTCAGGTATCTAATGATTCTCATCAATATAAACACAATTGATATTATCAGAATTATGTGGTTGAATCCACAAATCTTGTTCTGATTTAGTATTTTGGGCAACTATTATTTGTACATCAATTAATTAGTATAACTTATGTAATGCACTTTAATAATTTTATTGTACTTATTTATTATTAATACCACCAAAATTCTATTTACCTACTTTTAAAGGAACAACTCCAGCCATTTCACCGATAATATTTACCAATTCCGAGCCTGTGGGAATTACAATTTTAGCATTGTTTGCAAGTGACGATTCAAGAGCTTCGAGTTTTCTCAATAATTGTGCATTACCTACAAAATATTGGTCAGCAGCTTCGTTCACTAATTTAATAGCAGCGGCATCACCTTCGGCATGCAAAATCTTAGCCTGGCGATATCCTTCTGCTTCTTTAATTTTTGCACGCTTTTCTCCGTCTGCAACTGTTTCTCTCGCAGAAGCAAAATCAATCGCCGCAACCTTTTCATTTTCTGCTTTTACTACCTTATTCATTGTTTCCTGAACATCACTAGGAGGGTCAATCTCTTTTAATTCCGTCCTCACTATTTCAATACCCCAGCTACGAGTTTCTTCAAGGAGAGTTTTGTGCAACTCGGCATTTATTTTACCTCTTTCACTATTAGCCGATTTCAAAGTCATTGTCCCGATTATATTTCTAAGAGTAGTTCGGGCAAGGTTAACTATTTGATATATATAATTATTAACATTGTAAATCGAGTTTTTAACACTTTCTTCGTCGGCTTTCACCTTAAAATATACCTGTGCATCTACTCTTGCATTAAGATTATCGTTTGTGATAATCTCCTGTGGCTCAGCATTTATCATCGATTCTGTAACATTAACTCTGTACATCCGTTCGATAAATGGGAAAATCCAGTGAAATCCAGGATTTGCAAAACGATTGTATTTACCTAATCTTTCTGTCAAACCCCGATGTGTTGGTCTAACAATCCTAACGCCACTCAAAACAAATATTAGAAAAATTACTACTCCGATAATTATTAATTCCATAAGAACTCCTTTTTAAATAAGTGATACATTTATTAACAACAATTTATAAATCAATTTTGAAAATGTAAATATAACTTAATCATTTTTTTTGGTAGAACATTCAAAACCTGATAATAAGTTTGGAAAAAATTTTAGAAGAAGGAATAAACTTTTTTGCAGTTCCAATAATCTCTTTTTTCAAAATTGTCATTTCAAACTTTTCAACATTATTTCTTGTTGTATAAAATATATTAACACTTATTTTGATAATTTATTGTAAATCAATTAATTAAAAACAGGATTGGTTAATTTATTATTTGAGAAAAAGGAGGCGGCACTGCTAAAATAATTTTCAAATCTACAATTTCCGGTCGGATTTGAATTTGGGATTATTAAGTAATTTCATTAATTTCACATAGTTTATTTACCCTAATGAAAAAGAAATCAGTGATTTCATAATTTTTCGGGGATTCGGATAAATTAGCTTCACAAATATTTGAATTCCTTGTGATGAATTTCAGATTAAATAAAGCAGATTTTTGAAAAGGGAGATGGACTGAGGTTCATATCCCTTTTTTGTATTGAACCAGATACAGGTAAAGAAAGCACATTTTCTGAAATTAAAATAATTATTATTAACTGTATCTACACAAGACACTGTAACAGTTATTTGAGACCTGCTAATAGAAAAATCATTTCAGTTAATTAATATATGAATAGAATGAATCCTAAGGATTATGTATATTTTAGTAAAGCCAAAAAATGGCAGAAAGAAAAGGCAGGTGATGTGCATCGAATGAAAATAATTGCTAAATTTGTACTTATTGGAACCGATTGAATGGCATAGATAAAAATCCATCTAGAACAAAATGCCATGAACCATAGGAAGCAAGCTGATGGGTATAAATTAACTTAATTTAGAACTTATGTAACGCTGTAATTAGGCAAGAATGAGATTTATAGGAAATAAAGAACTAATAACTTCAGAAATAAAAGAACTTCTTGAAGATCAAAACTTGACAGACAAGGGCTTAATACTTTTTGACGCTTTTTGTGGAACAGGAGCTGTATCAGACGCATTAAAAGATTCCTTCAAAATTATCGCAAACGATATGCTTAGATGGTGTACAATTTACACAAGAGGTAGAATTTGTGCTATTGATTGTAGTTTTGACAACCTTGGATTTGACCCATTCGATTTTTTTAACTCAAATAATAATCGACTAAAAGGTTTTTTCTATAAAAATTATTCGCCTGGTTCATCAGAGAGAATGTATTTTACCTCTGAAAACGCAGGTCGTATAGATTATGTCAGAACTACAATAGAAGAATGGAGTCAATCTAATTTGATAAATGAAAATGAATATGCTTATTTACTTGCTTGTTTAATTGAATCTGTTTCTGTAGTTTCAAATACAGCTGGTGTTTATGGTGCATTTTTAAAACATTGGGATTCGAGAGCTACGAAACCTATTTTATTTAAAAAATTTGATACAAATAATCCACAACCTACTTTATTTAAAAAATTTGATACAAATAATCCACAACATTTTAAAGTAGAATTCATAAACTATAAAATTGAAGACATTATTTCAGAGATTGATTGTGACATCCTATATATTGACCCACCTTATACTCAAAATCAATATGGCACTCAATACCATTTACTTGAAACACTTGTATTATATGACAATCCACATATAAGTGCAATAACTGGTTCTCGTAGTACTACAAAATTGAGATCTGATTGGTCGAAGGATTATAAGTCTCACATCTTGTTTGATAGGATATTAGCTAAAACCAAAGCTAAGTATATTGTTTTTAGTTATAGCAAAGATGGTTTTATGTCCAAAAGTTTCATCGAAGCAAGTATGAAACGATACGGGAAAGCTGAAACATACATCTGCAAAAAACTCTCCTATAGAAAATATACAAACTTCAAATCGAGAAAGAAGAATGACCACTTTGAATACTTATTCTATGTAGAGCGAAAAAGTGAAAATGAAATTGTTTATGAATCACCTCTTAACTACATAGGAAGTAAGGCTAAAATGGCTTCTTTTATTAAGAATAACGCACCTAACAAATTCAACTATTTTGTAGATGCTTTTGGTGGTGGATTCAATGTAGGAATAAACATTGACGAAAATCGGATATTATACAATGATATAAATCATTTTGTCAGCAAACTCGTTGCATCGTTCAAAACAACTGATACTTACCAATACATTCTTTACCTCAAAAGAATTATTAAAAAATTTAGGTTAGAGCCTGAAAATGCTGAAAGCTTCATTAAGGTTAGGGATTATTATAACTCTTTTCCACTTGAAAAAAGAGATCCAAAGCTTTTATACGCTGTCATACTTTATGGCTTTAACCAACAAATTAGATTTAATGGGGACCATGACTTCAATAACCCAGTTGGAATGCGATGGTTTAACGATAAGGTTCTCGAAAAAATGATTAGTTTTTCTAGAGTAATCAAAGAGAAAAATATACTTTTTGAAAGTAAAGATTATAATAAAATTTTTTATGAATTCAATAAAAACACTTTTACTTATTTAGACCCCCCATATATGCTGACAAACGGGTCTTACAATGATGGTAAAAGAGGTTTTCATGGATGGAATTCTGAATCAGAAAAAAAGTTTTTTGACTTCGTTGATAAATTGAATGAAAAAGGGACTCCTTTCATGATTTCCTATATTTTAGATCACAAAGGAAAATTCAATTATCAGTTAGAAGATTGGATTAAAAAAGGTGGTTATAACGTAATTGAAGTTGACCCCATTCTTGGAAACAATCGAATGGAAATTTTAATCACAAATTATAGTAAAAATGGAAAGACCGCACTTTACCATAAAAAACAGATTCCAGAAAAGGTCTGAGTTATATCAACATATCCTTACAAGAGACATCTTGAGTGATGTTTGTCGTCGGATAACCAGCAGACGGGACTATACTGTGAACTTTGATGATACTGGTTATAACAAAGGACGTTTAGCAACATTAGAATACAATGGTGCTATAAACTATATTTCATTTTCTGAATTTGAAATAGGAAGCAGAAATTCATTCTTTCAAAGCTTTCCAAGTGCTTTAGTCAAATACCATCAAGAATCCAATACACACAAAAACATATTCTTTTATTTTTTAGAACCCGACGGTAATATCGAAACTGCCTATTTTATTTTCATGTATAGGTTAATGAAAACGGCAGGAACTACTTTTTTAAACGAAGCTGACAATCTGACTACTGCAATAAACCCTTTCAACTCGGTATCAGACATTATAGTCCAAAGAGATTTGAACAGGGGAAGAAACAGAGGAAATGTATCATCTTATGTTACGATAGATGAAAATGATGTATTACAGATTTTTGGTAAAACTTATGGGGCAAACAAATACGAGACTACTTTATTATGTCTTGCTATTCATGGAATAACCCCGTATGCAATGAAATTATATGAAATTCAAGAAGGGAAACTGAAGAGACTCCCAAAAGATGCAAGAGATGTAATTATAGATCTTGGTATTAATGTAATTACATCTGACTTGGTGTTAGAAAGAGAGGAATTTGAAACTAACGACAGCCTTCGCTCACCCACATACATATACAATCTCCTAGAAAAACTTGGTGAAAAGAAATGCTCATTATGTGATTGTGAAATTCCTCAAATTATTCAAGGTGCTCATATTTGGCCTGTGGCTAGCATAAAAAGAGCAAACAACATTAATCTTGAAACTAAGATTAAATATGCAATTGACGGTGATAATGGAATGTGGCTGTGCAACAATCATCACATGTTGTTTGATATTAATATGCTGTATATAACACATGATGGTCGATTGAAATATAGATCTAATATTGAACAAAGTCATAAAGAATACCTAAGAGATTTTACAGTAAACAGACGAATTTCAAATAAAATTCTAACCCCAACTTTTATCGATTATCTTGATAAAAGAAATAGAATGTTAGTTGAAAGTCAATACAGTTATGTTGTATAAAGTAAATCAACATACAGGTATAAATAAAATAGCAACAGTGTTTCTTAATGCTTCACACAAATATTCTTTTGAAGATATTCATACCCATAGAGATAAAGAATATCAATAAACAACAAAGCCAATCTTTTCTGTTATTATGCCTGATGTGAGTTTCAGATAATTGACTCAAGGCGTAAAATTTTTTATAAACAAACATTACAACAATTCCCCCTCTTATTTGTCTTAAGCGTAGCTGTAACTGCCGAATTACTAAATAACTATAGCAATCGTGTGTTTCTTTGATGCTTCACCACTCAGGTTTCCACAGGTTATTTTAAATAAATGTAGTTTAAGCTTAAATAATTTATTTAAAATATATGTAGAAGGATTACATTGAACAGATTAAAATTTGAAGAACTGCATTTATCCGATGAAATGCTAAGAGCCGTTGTTGATATGGGATTTGAGGAGACTACCCATATTCAGTCGGAAACCATTCCCACTTTGATGGATGGAAAAGATGTTATAGGACAGGCACAGACAGGCACAGGCAAGACTGCCGCTTATGCAATACCTATTATAGAGAAAATAGAAAACGATGCCGGTTTTATTCAGGCAATTGTAATGTGCCCCACAAGGGAATTGGTGATTCAGGTGAGCGACGAATTCCAAAAATTACTGAAGTATAAAAGCAATATTACGGTTGTCCCTATTTATGGCGGACAGGAAATCGGCAGACAGTTGAAAGCACTGAAAAAAAATCCGCATATCATTATAGGCACACCCGGACGTACGATTGACCATATTAAACGCGGAACTCTGAAGCTGGACTCCGTTAATTTTGTCGTCCTCGACGAAGCGGATGAAATGCTCGATATGGGATTCAAAGATGATATTGAATTAATACTAGGTAAAACCCCCAAAACAAGGCAGACAATTATGTTTTCAGCAACCATGCCTGAAGATATTACAAGAATTATGAAGAGGCATCAGAATCAACCTAAGAAAATTGATGTTACTCAGAAAAAAATTAATGCACCGAAAATCGAGCAGGTATATTTTGAATTGCAGGAAAAAACAAAACCCGAAGCATTAGCCAGGCTTCTCGACCTTCATAATATAAAACTGGCTTTGGTATTCTGCAACACAAGAAGGAAAGTTGATACATTGGTAGAGGTACTGAAATCCAGGGGATACTTCGCCGAAGGTTTGCATGGCGAGATGAATCAAAATCAGCGTGAAAAAATGATGAACAACTTCCGCAACGGCTCTACTGAAATATTGGTAGCAACGGATGTTGCGGCAAGGGGTATTGATGTAAACGACGTTGAAGCTGTGTTCAATTATGACCTGCCGGGAGATGACGAAGATTACATTCACAGAATCGGCAGGACAGGCAGAGCCGGCAAATCGGGAATTTCATTTACATTTATTGTCGGCAAAGAAATCTATAATATGAGAAGAATCGAAAGATTAAATGAGACAAAAATTAAACGTTCGATGATTCCAACCATAGATGACCTCGATGAATCAAGATTGGAAGCAATTAAGAATATAATATCGGCAACGATTGACAAAGGACATTTGAGCAAATTCATTAATTACATTGAAACTTTAGTAGATGAAGAATTTGTGACAATGGACATAGCGGCAGCATTATTGAAAATCACACTGGACAGAAAAAATGAGAGTTATGACAATTCTATGAATTTCCACGATTACTCATTCCAGGAAACTCCAAAAGAAGACTTTAAACGTGGCAAGGGCAGGAGCAGCAACAGGGGACACGGCAAATTCCGTTCCGGCGGATTTGATAGGAGCGACAGTAAAAAGTCAAGCTATAGCCACGGTAAATTTAGTAAGGACAAACACAAGAGTAAAGACAATAAAGTTTGGAATAAGAAAAGAAGCAAGTAGTCAATTAATAGTTTGTATCATCGGTCTAAACAACTGATGATACATTTTTTCTCTTAATTATTAATGGTTCTTTTAGTAAAAATAGCAACATTTTTGTGGTTCGATACACAAGCCGAAGAGGCAGTAAATTTCTATACATCAATTTTTAAAAATTCAAAAATTGGTGCTATTGCCCGTTATGATGAAAATGAAGCAAAAGCATCAGGCAGACCTGCAGGAAGTGTAATGACAGCGAGTTTCCAGCATGAAGGACAGGAATTTGTTGCACTTAATGGCGGACCGGTTTTCTCATCACCCTAGCTATTTCCTTTGTTGTTAACTGCACAACACAGGATGAAGTTGACTATTATTGGGATAAGCTTACCGAAGGCGGTGCCATAGAACAATGCGGCTGGCTGAAAGACAAGTTCGGCCTATCATGGCAAATTGTTCCAATTGAGTTAGCCAAACTGCTGAGCAGTGGTGATGCTGTGAAATCGCAAAAGGTAGTGGGTGCTTTGCTTCAGATGACTAAAATTGATATTGAAGTTTTAAGGCAGGCATACGAAAAAGCTTAATATTTAATGATATCTCTAAAATCTAATTAAATAATACCATCCCAATTGTTCACCCTGCTCTTATTATCCCCTTCTTAATTTAGAAGGGGATTGATGTGTATTGAAATAATTGTGAAAATAATATCTTTTTAAACATTTCTTCCCATTTCATTGTTTAGCTAAGCCTAAATTATTTCAGCAACTTAGTGCTAACATATTTTTATAAATTATCATTGATTTATTGAAAAAATTAAATAACTTTGCAAAACCATTTTAAATGGTGGAATAATAAATATATAGATGTTAGCTGTTCTTTATGAATTTTTATTAAATTTAGAATGAAGGATAAATCACATATTTACTTTATTTTCTCTATAATTTTTGGATTAATAATAATTTCTCAAATTGCCGACTGGCTCCTGAAACCTGAAAGTTTTGATAAATTCGGACATTACAGATGGAATGCCATCGGCGAAATTCAATCTCAAAAATTAGTTAATCAAAATATAAAGGTCTGCAGTGGATGTCATAACGACATTTTCCAGTTACACGAAAAAGATGCACACTATAATGTTCCATGCGTGGACTGTCATGGAGCCGGGAATCTGCATGTTGCTTTTCACAAAGGTGGAAAAGATGCAATAAATATAACTGTAAAACAAGCGGTGTTGAAGAAAGAGTACAATTTAGAAGGTTGTCTCTACTGCCACAGGAAATTAGCCGCAAGGCCCTCGGATTTTCCGCAGGTTGATGTTGCACAGCATTTTAAATTTCTTAACATTACTGACCCGAAAACAAAATGCACGGATTGCCACAGTCCGCATGAACCGATTTTCCTTTTGACTGATGTAAGGCAATCCCGCCTGCACCCTATCGTTTACAGGTGTAATGACTGTCATAATAAACCGGTAAAGAGTAGTTATAGCGATGTTTCGAATCATCCGAAAATCTTCGAGTGTAAAGATTGCCATTCCGAGATTGTCAATGATTTCAATCAACGCCCTCATCATAATTATGTGGAATGCAGAACATGCCATCTTTTCCATAAAGAAGATGAAACCATAGGCAGAATCTACAAAAACGGGAACGCTAAGTTTTGTCTCCTGTGTCATGAAAAGAAGAGTTTCAAGAGTGAAACATATCCCCCAAAGATTGAATGGCCCTCTCACATTAGTAAGTTGGGATATATTAAAAGTGGAGATGAAAAGACTTGCCTGAATTGTCATTCAAATCAAATTCATAAGATGGTTTTAGGCAACAGCAATAGCCCTCATAAGGGAAACTGGAGAAAAGAACATAAAAATTTTGCATTTAATAAAACAAATAACAAGATGAACAGTTCGTGCAATTTATGCCATCAGAAAGATTTTTGTTCTTCTTGTCATAGGTTGGATATGCCTCACCCTGCAGACTTTGCCGAGGGGCATAAAGATATAGTTCGGAAAAAAGGGAAGACATTGTGCTATAATTGCCATGGCAGACAGTTCTGTGCAACATGTCATGAATGAAGTATGAAGAATTATGAGATGATAAAAGTTTTCTGAGATTTCAGAAATTGAATAAGGAGAGATATTATGGATAATAAAGATAGACGTAAATTTATAAAGTTGGGACTGTACAGCAGTGCAGGTTTGCTCGTCGGTTCTTTTTATGCTTTCAGTAAAAGAGAAATAAGCCCGGAACTAAAAAAATATGAGGATTTACTTAAGTTCGACTGGGGGTTTATCGTTGATACGACAAGATGTATTGGCTGCGGTGCTTGTGTGAGAGCATGTAAAATCGAGAATGAAGTTCCCGATACTTATTTCAGGACATGGGTCGAAAGATATGAAATAAATAATAAAGAGGCCGTTAGAGTAGATTCCCCGAACGGTGCTATCGAAAGTTTCAAAAAGAATAATTATACAGATGATATTGTAAAAGCATTCTTTGTACCTAAATTATGTAATCACTGTTATAAATCTGCCTGCACGCAAGTCTGTCCGGTTGGTGCCACATTTCATTCACCTGACGGGGTTGTCCTGATTGACAAAGAGCACTGTGTAGGCTGCGGATATTGTGTTCAGGCTTGTCCATATGCCTGCAGGTATATAAATCATGAAAAGGGGACAGCAGACAAATGTACATTATGTTACCACCGCATTAGCAAAGGTGAACTACCTGCTTGTGTGAATGCCTGCCCAAGGAATGCGAGAGTATTCGGAAACTTGAAAGACCCCAAAAGTCAAATCCGCAAAATACTGCATCAACGGCGTTATGGCTTGTTAAAACCCGATTTGGGAACTAATCCCAAATGTTATTATATAGGACTTGATTTGGAGGTTAAATAATGGATCCTTCTCATGGTTTTTTATTTCCGAACGAACTTCATATTACATGGACAGTAATGATAGTTCTTTATCCTTACATAACAGGGATGGTGGCAGGTGCTTTTATTGTTTCGTCTTTTTATCATGTTTTTGGCATGGAAAAACTAAAACCGATTGCAAGATTTGCTCTTGTTTCATCCTTTGCTTTTTTACTATTTGCAACTGTCCCATTATTAAATCATCTTGGAAGGCCTGAACGTGCAATTAATATTTTACTGACTCCAAATTTCAATTCTGCAATGAGTGGTTTTGGTTTTATATATATGTTTTACATGATTATTGTTTTCCTGGAAATATGGTTCAGTTACCGGGTTGACCTGATTGAAAGGTATGAGAAGTCTCGTGGAATAGTGAAATTTATTTATAATATAATTATTCTGGGAAATACAAATGATAATGAGAATACAAGAAAATATGATAAAAAGATTATTGTTTTTTTAGGTGGTTTGGGTATTCCGGTAGCTTGTGTCTTGCACGGTTATGTCGGTTTCCTTTTTGGTTCCATTAAAGCTAATCTATGGTGGTCAACGCCTCTTATGTTCATAATTTTTATTTTTTCAGCGATAGTTTCCGGTTTAGCCGTTCTGATATTTTTATATCTTTTCATTCATTGGAGAAGGAAAAAAGTTATTAACCAGGAGTCAATTGATTTAATGTCGAAATGGCTTTGGGGTTTTATGATTATAGCAGTAACGTTAGAGCTTATGGAGATTCTGTCCATATCTTATGAACGTACTGAAAAATGGGCTATCCTAAGTAAATTAATTAATCATGAACTTAAGATTTCGTATGTTTATTTGCAAATCGGACTGTTTTCGATAGTTCCGTTTCTCATGCTTACTGTAACATCATTATTCCAATCATTAAATAATAATTTAAGAAATTCCTTAATTTGGCTGTCATCAGGATTGCTTTTGCTCCAGGTGCTGTTCATGCGATGGAATGTGGTTATAGGTGGTCAGCTTGTATCAAAAAGCATGAGAGGGTTCACAGATTATTTCCCCGGTTATTTTGATAAAGAAGGATTATTAGTATCATTCCTGATTATTATTACTCCTTTTATATTATTGAGATTATTTGATAAAATTTTCCCATTTTTTGGTAAAAAGGAATTGGTTGAGTGAATAATTTTTATAAAAATTAGAACTTAGAATTTCGTAAATCTCTGACATTTGTAATTTGAACAGTGATTATCAATTCTGTCAAAGATTACAGATATATACGGTTTTCATTTATTGCTCTCTTTTTAATTTATATCACAATCCTTATCATTTTATTTTTGATATTCCATCCCGATTTATTAGATTGAGAAATCATAAATTAAAAATTGATTTCTTATGGCAACTACTCTATTGAATGAGTGTGAAAAGCCCGGGAAACAGCACTATAAAATACTTTTTATGAGCTGGGCTGGCTGGGTCTTTGACTTTTACGACTTAATGCTGTTTACTTTTCTTCTCATGCCTATTGGCAAGGAACTTCATCTGAGCGACATTCAACTTTCTTTTATTTTGGGTTCATCTCTTGCGGCAACTGCAATCGGTGGAGTAATATTCGGATTTCTCTGCGATAAGTTTGGCAGGAAAATAATCCTGCAAATGACAATTCTGATTTACAGCATCGGGACATTTCTTTCGGGTTTTGCACCGAGCCTTGAACTATTACTAATTTTCAGGATTATAACCGGGCTTGGTGTCGGAGGAGAATGGGCAACTGGGCAGACCTACATAGGCGAAACTTTTCCAGCGAAAATGAGAGGCAGGTATGGTGCTTTTATGCAGACAGGTGCTCCGATTGGAATAGCTATTGCTGCTGTCGTTGGAGGATATTTAGAACATGTAATCGGCTGGAGAGCTTGTTTTTTTATTTCGATTTTACCTGCTGTCATTGTTATTTTTATTCGGAAAAGCCTGCCTGAGTCTGACTTATGGGCAGAAAGAAAAAAAATCGCATTGGCAAATAATGTAAAAATTAAGAAGTCTGAATCCTGGAGTAAATTAAAATTACTCTTTTCTAAAAATTACAGAAAACTTTTTATTTTGTCATTAATTCTTGCAATTTTTGATATGTCGGCTTACTGGTTCACATATTCATGGCTTCCCGGTTATCTTCACCAGCAAAGAAATATGCCAATTGCAAAATCAACCTTATGGCTTCTTGTAACTCAGTTGGGAGGTTTAATCGGTTATTCAACTTTTGGATTTGTTTCTGATAGAACGGGTAGAAGACCCGCTTATTCAATTTATTCTTTTATAATGGCACTTGGTTTAATTATGATAACTCTCTTATGGGATACTATAGCCGCTTACCCTTATGTGATTTTAATATTTATGTTCCTTGTTGGCTTTGGTACAGGAATGTTTGGAGGATATGGGCCTTTATTTTCTGAATTATTTCCAACCAATATTCGAAGTACAGCTATGGGTTCAGCTTTTAACCTTGCACGAGGAATCCAATTTTTCACTCCGGTGATAATTACAGTTGTAGCCGTCAGATATGGCTTATCGGGAGGTATAAGTCTTGCCGCTTTATTTGCGATACTGACGGGTGTATGGATATGGACTTTTCCCGAAACCAAGGGGAAAAAGTTATATGTTGAGACAGATTGAATTATTTATTAATGTTCAATTATTTCCGAAATATCATTATTCTAATTTTATTCCTAAATAAATTGTCCGTGGCTTAGAGGGTCCATAAATATAATTACTATCCCTATACTTTCCCTTGTCAAAATCATTTTGATAAGAATTTAAAAGGTTTTGAATCCCTGTATATAATACAATTGTTAGATCAGATAAATCAAAGGGGAGTTTATATGAGATTCTTCCACCAATATCAAAGAATGAATGTGAAATATGCAATATATCATTTTGCGGATTTCCAACCATATTAATCGAGACATAATGAGGGACCCTCATTTGTCCTGTATATATACATGATAAAGATGCTTTAATAGGTAAGCCAGTTGAATAAGACAATGTTAGATAGCCATAACTATCAGGTGTCCTCATATAATCTGTTTCACCCTTCAAATTCTTTGACCAAAAAATAGGTTTGTTATAAATACTTTTTTGTAGAGTATATCCTGCTTCCATTTGAAATTGTCTTTCATAATTAAATCTTGCTTCGAGTGTTGTGCCATAAACACTTGCTTTGTCTCCATTTCTTTTTTCAAGTATTGAATTACCCTTTATATCTCTGTCAATCTCTTCCAATATAAAAACATCTGATAATTGTGTGTAAAATCCATCTAATGTGAATCCGTAAATAAAATGTTCGGATGGGAAATCAAAGTTGATAGATGTACTAACACTTTGTGATGTTTCTTTTTTTAGATTCTCCGATAGAATAATTTTTTGAATACCACCACCTGCAAATGCTATATGAATGTCAGTATCAAATGCCTGTGGCGGGCGGAATCCTGTTGAGTATGTGAGTCGCAATTGTGTGTTATCGAAAATATTATATAAGACTGCTATTCTTGGATTGATTACAATTTCTTTTACGTAATTGTGTTTATCAGCTCTAATCCCAAGTAATAAATTTAAGCCGGAATCTATGTCCCAGTCTAATTGCAGGAATGTCCCTAAATCTTTCGTTGTCTGATTTATTTGGTAATTATATGTATCAATTTCATCTTTAATTTCATCATGCAAATACTCTGCTCCGAATGATGAGGTTATTTCTCCAAATAAAGTATTAAGGTTTTGATTAAGTTGAAATCCTAACTGTGAAACCTGATTTTTTGTTGTTCCATAAGGGGGATTCATGAAATGAGACACATATTTTGTTGAATCCTGGTTTATAATATCTGGAATGATACCAGTATAATGTCTTCTATAAATATTCTGAAAACCCGAATAAACTTTTAAAGAGCTTTTGAAATCGTCATAGTAATAAATGTAATCAATGCTTCCAAAAAATATATTATGGCTTCTTTCTTCTGATTGTTCTGCTTCATGTGCAGGGAAATCAATTTTGTCTCCACCTCGCCTGTATTCATAAACACTGCTGACATTAGCTTCAATTGAATGCATGTAGTCAGGCCTATAATATAAGTTCATACCGAATGAATTGATTTCGAGCTTAGGCATCTCCGAAAAACCATCGCCATTATGGTCATAAGCATCTCTCGTTCTTTTTGTCGCAAAAAATGACACAGCTTCTTTTCTTGAATCAGAAAATAAAGATACTCCTGCATTTAAAATTGATTCAGTTGAATTATTATTTATATTTGAATAGTCACAAGTAACATCATAAAGATTTTCACCGGGAAATTTTGTGATTAAATTAACAACTCCACCAACAGCAAAGGGTCCGTATAGGGCAGAGCCACCGCCCCGAACAACTTCAATTCTTTCAATCATATTTGATGATATTTGTTCTAATCCGTAAAGTCCGAGAATGGGGCTGAAAAGCGATTTCCCATTTATAAGAATCTGAGAATAAGCACCACCCAATCCGTTCATACGAAGTTGAGTGTAGTTACAAGTTTGGCAGTCTGTTTCAAGTCTTAATCCAGGTTGATAGCATAATCCTTCAGAAACAGAATTAGCATGTAATGATTCTAATTTTGCTTTATCAATTGTGTTTACAATAATAGGCGATTCAATATTTCGTTTTTCTGTTCTGGTTCCGGTAACGACCACTTCACCAAGTCCGATTGGTTCTTCCTCGAGTTCAAAGTTAAGCTCAACCAATTTGTTTTTTTCCATCATTATTTTTTTTTCACTGGATTTATATCCGATAAACCGAGCTACTACAGTATTTTCACCTTCAGGAAGATTCACTAAAGAAAAATGTCCTGTCTTATCTGTAAATGTTCCGATTTTTGTATTTTTCACATAAATAGTAACACCAGGTAAATGTTTGCCATTTGATTTCACATCACCGAATATATTTGCATCTGTTTTTGACTTTGAAAATAAAAGAACACAATTTACAATCATCAATAGTAATATTAAATATTTATTCATTATTTAGTCTTGACTAATTTTTACATTTGCATAAAAACGTTGCACTTAGGAAATTATTTTTTAAATTATTTTTATATTGAAAGATTAGACTTTCACAAAATTGAATGACTCCATTTCATAAAGAATTGTTTACAATGGGAGTTTACAATGTCAACCAAGAAATTAAATAAAAGCAGTCTCGAAATCAGGACGGTATAGGAAGTGAAATTTTATTTTCACTTCAACTTCAAAGTTGTAATACATGTTTTATTCACTGCAAATGTGCCTATGACTTCATCCGCTGATAGTGAGTTGTATTCTATGTGAAGTGTTACGGTTAAATCACGCGGAAGCCATAGCTCGAAGAAACCGTTTTTCATTGATATGATATTTCCGTCAAATAAAGTATTCCCTTGAGTATCTTTGGCAGTAATTAGAAAAGTCTGTTCCTTTAGTTCGCCGTCACAACTTGAAGGATAATGAATACTGCAGTCATGAGTAGTGTTGACATAAGGAGCAACGGCTATATACATTTCATTTGGTGGCAATGTTTTTTTCACTTTCCTTCCATCGGGAAACTCTATAATCAGTTCATCAGGTGTTATATGACTCGTTATTTTTGATTTTGTGAACTTCCAATCGTTTGCTAATCCAATAGCTGATTTAACCTCGAGACTGTCTATTGTAGCAAAATCATTGTCATAGTTCGGGTCGGTTGATTCGGAACAACCTAAGAAAATAAAAATTGCTAATAATATTAATACTAAATATTTCATTATAACACCAAAAATAAATTAAATAAAAATGTTTATTTCTTTTAATCTGTATTTATCTTTTCAATTATATTTTTACCTACTGTATATGCATAAATAGAAGCAGGTTCAAAATAAAATTTAATTCCTTGAATTTCAATAATACCTTCTTTATCAATTGTCGTTACAAATGCTGAATCCAATTTATTTCTTTTACAAAAATAAATCAAACTTTTTAAATCACCCGGTTTATTAAAAAAATGATTACTCCATTTAATTTCGACAGCCCATCTCGGTTTAAGTGTTTCTTCATTCAAATACACCATATCAACTTCTCCCTTTTGCCATCTTGCATACGAAAGAAAGAACTTTGAATCATGTAACCATTGAGAATAAATAGCTGTTTCAATTAAATATCCCATCATATCGTCTGTCACTTGTATTGGAGTGAACAATGCACTGCGGATTGATGTATTTGTTAAATATATTTTAAAATAATTAGCCCTCTTAAATTTTCTTGAGTTGTCATCTACTCTGTGTACGATTTTAATTAAAAAAGCTGTTTCGAGATAAAGCAGATATTTTTTTAAAAGGTGTTTTTCAACACCGCTATTTTTACTTAAATCATTTAGGGATATTTCATTTCCAGAATTGTAAGCCAACATTGTAAATAGCGTATTCAATTCCTGAACATCCTGAATACCGTATAAACTTGGTAAATCTCTCAACAGTACTTTATCAACGATATCGCTTCTTATATATCTTCCTGGATTTTGTTGAATTATAGGTGAAAAGATTACTTCGGGATATCCTCCAAAATTAATATAATCGATAAAATGTTTGTTCAATTCATTTATATCCTGAGCTTTGAATGTTCGGGAAATTTTACCATGTAATTTTTCCATTTCTGTAATTAAAAGTTTGTCTAATTTTTTCAAGTGAATATATTCACAAAATGTTAGAGGGGGTAACATAAAATCAGTAAATCTTCCTGTTCCACTTTCAGTGCTTTTCATCTTTAATGCTGCCGCTGCCGAGCCTGAAACAATAAATTTACTTTTTGGATAACTGTCAACCAAGACTTTAAGATGTATTTCCCAGTCTTTCAAATATTGAATTTCATCAAAAAAAATGTACCAACCAGTCAAAGTATTTTCAGATGTTGCTTGTCTAATTATGTTAAAAAATTTTTCAAGTCCGAGATTATTATAAACTGGATTCTCAGTATTAACGTAACATATTTTCTTTTGCTCAATACCTTTTTCAAGCAAGTATTGTATTGTATGGAGCATCATAACGGTTTTTCCTACACGTCTTGGACCCATTAGTACTACAGCCCGGTTAACACTGGTTTCTTCAACAAGTGGATAAAACAAGTTAAAATAAAGTCTTCGATTGAATTTGTTTATATCTTCATCGATTTCTCTTGTAATCCACCAAGGATTTTCAAACTTCAATCTTTCGATAATCAGATTTTCAGAAATTGATATTAAAGTATTTTGTTTTGACATAAATTTAATAAATATTATAAATAATGTATATCAATATACACTATTTAACAATAATTCCCAAAATAAAAGATTATATTTGTAATTAATTCATAAAAAAACCGGAATTCTTAACTTTATAAATCCCGGTTTTCTGAAATTTTTTTCAAATTTTTATTGAAACTTCTTTGTTCCATTTGGTTGATAAACATACCTGAATGTGTACATCCTGGTTTGTCCATTGGGGTCAATTAACTGGGGTGCATCCTTATAATAGCTGATGATTTGCATTTTTGCATATTTTCCGTCAGCAGTTCTTATTACTAGTGTTACTCCTGCAATCGGTGTAATAATCATAGTAGCACCATCATAGTGATACCAGCCATTATCCGAGCCTGTCGGAATTGCAGGAGGTGCTACCTGGGTTTCTGTTGCCCAACCGCTCTCAGGAGCTTCGGTAACTGAATTAAAATCAGTCTGTCTGAGAACTATTGCCGCACCTTGCCCCGGGCCTCTTACTCCACTGTTCACAATTATAGTTGTGCCCGAAAACCCAAGGTCCCAATTTGTTGTATTTGAATCTGCAAGAGCAACGAAGGAACTGTCACTCAGCCTGAAAAAGGTGAAATGGCCTGTCTTTCCTGTGTCTGCGGGAAGATTGCTGATTGTCGTGCTTCTTGCTGTAATTGTATTATCAGGTTCGGTTACTTCCTTACTGCAGGAAATTACAAGAACCAGTGATATTGCTGAAATAATTGTTATAATAATTCTAATCATATAAACTCCATATATAAAATTAATACTTAGTAAAATTAAAAACTGCATTAACATAAAATGTTCTACCGGGTGAAACCGATAACATTCTGATGTCTTTGTAATTGAAAATATTATCTATTCCTAATTGTAATGTCAAAAACGAAAACAGTACTTTTGAAGCTGTAAGATTCCAAATGACAGTAGAAGGAGCATATTCTGATTTATCATCGAGAATTGCGTTGCCATTCATATCTGCCCATCCATAATTACCTTTGAATAATGCTCTTAGGGAAGCATTTGCATTTACTTCTTCCCAGTTGTATTGAATCTTCAATATCCCTGAATGTTCGGGCCTGTAAAATAAACCGCCATACTCAACTTCCTGAACAGGCCTGTCAACTCCGGTGGAACCTCTTTTATAAATTTTCTTATTTCTAATTTCATCCAATACGTCCTCATCTCCTGTTTGCAGAAATTGATAGTTAATTTCAACAATAAAATTATCAACAGGTTCGGATTTGATTTTCACTTCAATTCCCTGTGTATAGATTCTATTGAAATTTGCATAAGTATGAAGGCTCTGCCCATTCTTTTTAATACCTATGCGTAAAAATTCAATCATATCGGAAATGTTATTTCGGAAAGCATTTGCCTTAAACTCAAGGTACTTGTCAAAATAATAATTGAATCCAAAATCAAGAGAATAAGAACTTTCAGGAAAAAGTTTAGCTACATTTGTTGGCTGTATAAATAAGGTATCTATTAAACCCTGCTCTTTCATTTTTCTTACACCTTCTTCAACATAGGCAACTCCAAGAACGGAATACCCTGCAAATGGATTCGTCCAGTCAAGATAGAGCTGTTCAAAATCAGGAGCTTTGAAACCGCTCCCGACAGATACTCTCAATGTCAGATTATCAGCCGGATTGTATGATAGAGCAATTTTCGGACTCCAATGTGGATAATAATCGCTATGGCTGTCGAACCGTACACTTCCGATAACATTGAAGTCATTCAGGAAGTTAGCATCATATTGCAGGTAGCCATAAAGTAAATTTGCAGTCTGCCCTCCGGCGGCTATTTGTTGTGCTTCTACGTCATCAAGTTGTCCTCCTAACCCGACTGTCATTACGTTTGCCAATAGAATTTTCGGTATATTAGACTGAACTTCAATTTTGTTTGTTCCTTGTTTAAAACTGTAATCAGAATAAAATTCTCCCGTATTAGAATAAGTAGAGTTGGTTTTGGTTCCGAAGGTTGTTCGATAAACTCTAGCCTCAATATCAAAATCATCGGAGTATTTATGATTGAATTTCAAAGAAAAATTGGTTTCATCATTATTGACTTTTAAATTTACTAATGAAGAATCACTGCCGGATTTTACTGTAAATTTATCAAATTCATTATCGAAATTATACCTGCCCGAAAATTTTAATTGTGTTTCTTCTGAAAATTTATAATAAATGTCGCCGTTTAATGTATAGCTTTCGACCTCGGGAACAGTTTGCCCGAAACTGCTTTCCATCAGGTTATAACCATTGGTAAAATATCTGTTTAAAAACAGGTCCACACCAAGTTTATTTTCATTATCGGAAAATTGTAAGTTCCCGGTCAAATCAAGAAGAGAATTACTACCATATCTGATAGCTGTTTTCAATCCAAGCGGAATAGCAGGTTTTTCGGTGATGATATTAATGACGCCAGCCAGTGCATTGCTTCCATAAAGAGACGATGATGGACCGCGAACAACCTCGATTCTCTTTACGTTACCAAGAGTGAATCTCGACAAATCAAGAATCCCGCCAGTCCTGCCGATTACAGGTTCGCCATTGAAGAGTATCAGTGTATAATCTGCATCTAATCCCTGCAACTGTACGCCATTCCCGTGATTATTCAAAACATTTAAACCAAGCTGTTCACTCAACACATTATCGAGTTTCAGATTTCCTTGCTTGGCAATCTCATTATCACTGATAACATCTGTTGGTATAGGAAGATTTTCAAGATGTTTGTAAGTCCTTGTACCGGTTACAACAATTTCACCGGTGGTTTTCTTTGCCTGGGTTAAAATGATTTTAAAATCATCAATATTGTTACTTAAATTTACAGTGGTATCGACGGTATGATAGCTGATATGCGAAAATCTAAATTTGTGAAAACCACTTTGTAAATCATTAAAAAGAAAAATTCCGTTTCTTGCAGTTGAAACACCTTCATTCAAATCAATTATTCTTACTGTAACGTAGGGAATTCCTTCATTATTTTGATTTACAACAGAACCGCTAAAATGAAAAGTATGAGCTGATGATTGAAGTAAACTGCACTCAAACAACAACGCAAAAAATATAACTAATACCTGCCTCACTATCACAACTCAAACTATAATAACAACCTACCATCTTCATCTATTGATATGTCTTATGATATTAAATTTTTAAATAAATCTTACAAAACACTCAATATTTATTATCAATCTCAAAAATAAGATACAAATTTAATCAAAAAGGATAAAATTATCTTATTAAACCTCTGAAAAATTCAATTAACCTATAAACGTCAATACAAAAGCAGCGAATCATGTTCCATATTATTGAAAGAGGCATTATGCGCTCCAACAAAATAAACAATGTTGATTTGTTTACAAATCAAGCAAACACAAATTATCAAAAGCATATCAAAACTCAAAGCAAGCAAGCACTTGAAATCCTGAAGAAAAAAATAGACTGGAACAGACTTTTAAAACCGATAGAACACAAGCTTTCAAGAGAACGTTCAATAGAAGCCGCTGGGCGCAAGCCATTCAGCTTGCTCGTTATTGTACGCTGTTTCATCTTGCAGTATATCTATAATTTAAGCGACCCGCGTTTAGAGGAAGAAATAGCAGACCGTCGAAGTTTTCAGATGTTCTTAGAAATAAACTCAGGGGATTCAATACCCGATGAAACGACGATATGCCGTTATAGAGAATTATTCTCACGCTTGGAGCTTGATAAATTGATGTTTGAATCTCTGAAACAACAGTTACGCCAACGGAACTTATTATTGGAGCGTGTTACATTGGTAGATGCAACAATCAAGCAGGCACAAGCAACACCGGAAAGCAAATGGGACAGTGATGCTACATTCACAAAGAAAGGCGGTAAAACATATTATGGATACAAGGGGCACATAGGAGTTGATTACGCAACCGGAGTAATCCATAGTGTAGAGTTCACAACAGCCAACGTTCACGATTCCGAGATGTTTGAGCAATGCGTTCACGGCAAAGAGAAATCAGTGTATGCTGATAAAGCTTACGCTAACAAAAAACGAAAAGAGAATTTAGAAAAAACCGGTGCTTTCTGCGGCATACTCGACAAAGGCTATCGTAACAGAAAACTATCAAAGACTCAAATAGCAAATAACAAGCTATTGTCAAGGATACGTAATAACGTAGAGAGACCCTTTGCATTTATGAAGAAAGTTCTGGATTACGAGCGGTGCAGATATTATGACAAACATAGAAACAGGTTCCAGTTTGTTTGTTGTGCTATAATTTATAATATGAGGAAGTTGATTGCACCTTTCCCTTCATCAGCATAGGCGAGGTGTCTCTAATCGGCTCTTAACGCTCTTTAAATGCTTAAATTTGAGTTAAAATATGTCAAAGAACGATGTATTTTTGTTAAATTTATAACTGATTTTCTTATTCACATTTGAAAAAAGCATATTTTTTCAAACAGTATGAGAAAAACATTATTTTTCAGAGGTTTCTATATAATATTTTCCAAACCATTTTAAAACGCTTTTCTTGACATATCATCCCAACAACCTTATTTTTGCCCAGCATGTTATTTGATATAAAAGGTCTTAGTGATTTTTTTGTCATCATTCATTAATTTCTTATGTTTCTTTATTATTTGGTACTTGTAAAATAATAAAAAATGATTTTTAAAATATTTAGAGTTATTATTTGTCTTTTTTGTAAATATGTTTTAATTTAATTTGTCTTTTAAGAATATTTATTTAGATTTAATTACTATGCTCGAAGAAGAATTCAAATATTATAAAGCTCACCAGCAGGAGCTTATTAAAAGTTATCTTGGAAAAAGTGTTGTCATCAAAGGGAATAATGTTCTAGGTGTTTATGATTCTGATATGGAAGCCTATCAGGAAACTATAAAAACACATGAATCAGGTTCTTTTTTGATTATGCAATGTCTTCCCGGTGATGAAAGCTACAGCCAATCATTTAATTCAAGAGTCGTGTTTGCCTAATGAATAATGCTCCTGTCCCATTCCAGGCATTTACTATGTATTCGAATGACCGTATCCGTTCAATTGTTTCTGATGTAAGTTTATCCCCTCCCATCCCTTTCACCGAAAATTTTGTTGACATTAAATCAATACCAAATGTAGTCAGTACAAAAGCATTATGGGATACAGGTGCTACTAATTGTGTAATAACTGAGAAAACAGCTAAAGAGTTAGGTATAAATCCCATTTCAATTGCAGAAGTCCATCATGCCGGGGGTACTAGTATTACTCCTGTTTATTTAGTGAATATCTATCTTCCTAACCATGTATTATTAAAAGGTGTTAGAGTTACCGAGTGCAAGGATACCGAAGGTGGTTTTGGGGCTATCATAGGTATGGATATTATTACTTTAGGTGATTTTGCTATAACAAATGTTAGTGGTAAATCTGTTTTTACATTTCGTATTCCTTCTTGTCAAACCATAGATTACTATAAAGAAAGTAATAAAATTCAAGCTTTGAAATTCAAAGATGTAGGTAGAAATCAACTTTGTCCCTGTGGTAGCGGTAAGAAATTTAAAGATTGTCATCAAAAATTTTATAATGAGAATCGCTGATGTTTTCTTGATTTTTATTACTTGTAATAAAAATTTTAAAACCATTTTAAACCCAATTTCTTTTTAGAACATCCCTTCCGGCTTATCTTTGTCCCGCGTTCTTTGTGTCTTCCCTTTGTGTCCTTTGTGTTAAATGTGCTTCTCCCCAATTCCCCCTTCCCCTCCTGCCTAACAGTCTAACAGCCTACAGCCTATAAAAACTACTTCAAAACCATTTTAAAACCATTTTCTTTTTATATCATCCCATCAACCTTATCTTTGTCCCGCGTTCTTTACTTCTTCATTTTGTGTGCCCAACCTGTAAAAATTTGCCATTATGTTGGTTACGGTTATAGAGCCAATATCGTTAACAGTAAGTCAGGAAATCAAACATAAAAATAATAAGTTCCAAAAGTCGTCAAGTTTAAAAATATTTCATTATGAGGATGTTATGATTTCAATAAAAGAAAAATTTATAGTTGACGAAAAAGGGAATAAAACCGGTGTAGTACTTCCCATTGAAGACTACGAAAAACTCCTTAATGAACTTGAAGACATTGAAGACATCAAAGCTTATGATAATGCTAAAATGAAAAACGATGAAGTATTGCCTTTTGAAAATGCTATGAATGAAATCGGTTTATGAGTTATCAACTCCTCATATCGAGAGCAGCACAATAAGAGTTTACTTTTATTCCAAAAGAATTTGCATTAGCACTCAAAGAACATATCCTTAAATTGAAAGATGACCCAAGACCTGCCGGCTGTAAAAAGCTGAAAGACAGAGATGGATGGAGAATAAGGTTTAGTAATTATAGAATCATATACGAAATTGATGATAATTCCAAAATTGTTACCATCTTGCATGTCGGTCACCGGAAAGATGTTTACAAATAGAATAATATACTCAACATAAAAATTATAAAAACCATTTTAAAACCGTTTTAAAACCATTTTCTTGACTTATCATCCCCACATCCTTATCTTTGCACCGCGTTCTTTGATATAACAGGATGAATAGCCACTATTTTCAAATAGTGGAGTTTTGATTTTTCAGCACCACTCGACTTAAGTCACTTAGTGTCACTAAAAAAGTGACAAAACCTGACATTCTCAAAAAAAACTCCCTTCTCCCACTGGGAGAAGGGTCGGGGTTGAGGGAAATAAAAAAAACAAAATAGTGTAATATCTGCTCCGGATGCACAAAATGCACGTTTTGGCTCAATATAACCATATTTTTTCTCAGACACACACTCTCTGAGGCTTTGCGACTTAGCGGGAGAGTAACCCCATGGTTCAGCATGGTGGGGGAGACGAGTCCCACAGCCACAGTCCAACCCCCACACTAAAGTGCTTATCATTACCCACAAGTCTAGGGGTAATGAGAAAAGGATTTTATATTCTCCGACAAATTACTAAAATGTGAACGAGCCGCAACCCAGCCTTTCACCATGTATTCCAAACTCAAAAAGCCAC